>Ga0209307_1000411_pt1 | contig 30409 bp, 32 predicted proteins | sample COGITO_mtgs_1105_FD_185519 | JGI IMG/M metagenome (GOLD analysis project Ga0209307, IMG submission 185519) | Pelagic marine microbial communities from North Sea - COGITO_mtgs_110530 (SPAdes) (version 2) | ecosystem: Environmental > Aquatic > Marine > Epipelagic ... | reverse complement strand
CCTGCGGGGAAAATCTATTTTTGGGGTTTTGTTAGGCAGGGGTAACAGATAACTTTTGTTTTGAGGGATGGGGGGATAGGTTTGTGACAGACCTTACAGAGATTGGGCATAGGGGGGTTATAATCAGTAGGGTTGTATTTTGTTGGAAGACTTGTACAGGAGTTCTTTTTTGATGAGGTATGCTTTTTTACTTTGGGTGTCTCCCTTCCCGTAGAATGTAACCCATTGTAGATTGTTTAGGATTATGGTCTGTATTAATTTAGTGGGGGTTATCCATATCATATCCACTTTATCGGTGAAGATCCACCAATCAGCTTTTGTGGTCAGTAGTCCACTAGGTTTGTCATACATTTCTATTTCGACAACAAAGTTACCAGTGTATATAGATTTTCTATCTGTTTTGACTTCTATTTTGGTATCTGTTTCTGGTACAAATATGTCATACTGAGAGAACTTACCGGGTATCTTTACGGTTGATGGGTGTGTTTTCTGTAGTTTTTTAACTACTTCAAGCTCCACTTCTTCACCGTAAGCTAGTGATTCATCAAATCCACTCATAGGTGTGTGCTCTTTGCATTGCTAGATGGAGGTCATCGTAGATGGTGTCTGTTATCATTATGTCCTTGGTGAAGTCATATATTTCTTCGGGGGATATGAATGACATGATACATTTATCCTCTTCGTTATAGATTGTAAGGTGTGTTGTTTCAGAATCGTATACATCGTCTACGATTATACAAGCTATTTCTACGTTACCTCGTCTGATTGCTGTGTACTCGTAGTGTTCTTCATTCTCCATAATAGTTTTTTTCTTATTTCTTTACCCAATTCTTAATCATTGGGGTATTCTGTTATTAGTTTCTCTATTCTGACCAGTACTGTCAATACTTATCATGAGGGCATCCCTCTTGTAGAACTGCTTTATAATCTTTAGGTCTTTTCGTGTTTGTACGTTTGAATACTTTATCGTATCATATCGTATCGTATCGTGTCTTATAGTATCAAATGATGGGTTGGTTGTCCCAAGCACTATGATTAAAATATATGTTTTCATATCTTAGCATTAGGTTTCATAAATACAATAATACAGAATATTTACAGTTCTGTGGTGGAGTTTAACACTTTGTTAAAAAATTACTTTACACACCCCCTTCTGTAAGTCTTACTATGAGAGGGTTTCAGAAACACTACCCGTCGACAATAGGTATATATCACTTAGGGTATGGGTACAGACCATCTATTCCTGCGGTACTAAGAGAACCGCTAGTGTCAAGACTATATGTTTAATTATAGATATATATTTATCTATATATAATCTTTACTACCTCCACTACATCAGCCCTGCATACTGTGGGTTCTATTTAAAAGTTACGTTAGTAACTCCTCCGCTTATGACCAGGTTGACATGGTTGGTCATTGCCTGGATTTAAACCCGTAGTTTATAGTCTAAATTAACTTTACAGTTAATTGCTTGAGTTGAGTTAAGGTCAACTAGTACGTAACACCTATCAATGTTTTGTTTATGTTGCTAAAAAATGGAGATGTAAACATTATATCTACACCTCCATTAAACAAATAATCATGAAACTATTTACAAATATAGTAATTATTTATTTAATTTAGTAAAAAATATATAAAATGAAGTCAGGATATATACCCGAAGGTGGGATAACAGTACCAATCTTCTTAGAGATTATAGACATACCACTTGAGTCTACCTATGACAGGCATGAAGATGGGATATTGTACAGTATTAACACTAAACAAACCCAAGATAATATACTAAGTGTAGTATTGAGGTCATTAGATGAGTATCATGGTGATGAGAGGTATTTAGATGCTTTTACATGGGCGGTAGATGCAACAGACCACCTGTATGAGTTATTACATAAAACTACAAAATAGAGGATACAGCAATTCTTAACTTTGTAAAAACATTATTGTAGTCTATAACTACAGACCTGAACTAAGGACATGGATATACAAAACTCCGAGAATAACTTTCCTTCTTCGTTTGAAGACAAAGAGGTAAAGAAGGACAAGAAGTACATATTACAGTATGCTAAGGATCTTTGGGGTGCAGCAAAGAAGTCATCCACCTCTTATTCTTTTAATGCACGTAAGGACAGGTACATAAATAACAGAAAATACTCTGAGGGTTTACACTCTATTGAGAAGTTCAAGCAACAGTTCTCTGTAACTGGTGACAACACATACTTAAACTTTGATTGGGGAGTGTCCACCCCACTACCAAAACTTGTAGAGGTATTCCGGGGGCAGATGTTGAACCAACCATACAAGATACAGTTCACCCCTGTAGACTCGTTATCATTAACACAGTATGACAGGGAGAAGAAGGTTAAGTTAGCGGAGATGATGATCCAGGATAAACTAGCACCACTAGTTAATGAGGGGATTATACAGAAGAAGACTGACTTACCTGAGGACAATGATGAACTAGAGATATATATGCAGACCAACTTCAAGTTGGCACAGAGTATAGCTATGGAGACTATCACAAAAGCTGTGATGGAGGACAATGACATGGACTATATCAATGACAGAATTGCTAAAGACCTTATAGACTTAAAGATTGCAGCGGTACGTGTCACACTTGATGAGAACAAAAACATTAAGATTGATTACATAGACCCTGTAGATTTGGTCACATCATATGTGAAACAGTCTAATTTTAAGGATGTTAAGCACGTTGGTGTTATGTCTGAGGTCACAGTGGATGATTTAAGGGTGATGGCTGCGGGGCAATTAACAGAGGAGGAATTGTTTGACATAGCTAGTAATGTAGCTGGAAAGTATGGTAATGGTTCATGGGACACAATAAACCGTAGATACTACGACAACAGTTTCGATTGGGACAGGGTGAATAAGTTTAAGGTCATGATACTTGACTTTGAGTTCTTCTCCACAGATGACTTAACTGTGACTAATGTTAAAGCAAAAAACAATGGGTTCAAGACATTGATTAACGAAGAACCCACTAATAAACGTGCTGAGAAGAACACTAAGGTAAAGAAGGTTAAGAATATCTACCTGGGTAAGTATGTTGTAGACACTGACATGATATTTGACTACGGTCTTAAAGAAAACATCATAAGGGAAAGAATCAATGGAAAGTACTCAACTAATACTACTCTTGGTTTTGTGGTATATGCTCCAGATATTTATGATATGGAGAATAAGTCGAAGGTGGAAGAAATGATTCCTTACGCTGACGAACTTATACGTATCCAACTAAAGATGCAACAGATAATTGCTAAAGCTGCCCCATCGGGTTACGCAATGAACGTAGATGCAATTGTTGAAGGATTACAGGGTATGGGTATTGGTGGTATGAAACCAATAGATGCTCGTGCTATGCGGGATCAGATTGGTGATATCTACTACCGGGCGGTACGTGAGGATGGTACACCTATAACACCAGGTCAACCACCAATCACACCACTACCTAATGGACTAGATAACAGTATAATGTTACTAATCAATGCATACAACGCAGCGGTAATGCGTATGAAAGAGGCGATTGGTGTAAATGACGCTATAGATTCATCACAACCCGACAATAAAGCATTAATAGGGGTACAAAAACTAGCGGTGGCAGCACACAAGACAGCAATGAAGAGTCTGTACTCCACCTACCTAAAGATAAACGAAGACGTAGCGAGGCAAGTCTCTATGTTATCACAACAACTTATACGTAAGGGTATCAACAAGAGTACTTTCATAAACATGGTGGGTAAGGAAACAGTGGATCAGTTAGATGTCACTAAACTAACCACTAGTGATTTCTCAATTAGTGTAGATATGTTACCTGATGTTGAGGAAATGGCATACCTTGAGAGTAAGATTGAGTTAGCTCTAATGTCACAACCCCCAATGATAACCCTACAGGACGCTTTTGCTGTACGTAGAGTACTAAAGGAGGACGTAGACAAGGCAGAACAGTTATTGTCCGTTAGAGAGAAGCGTAGAAGGAAAGAGAACATGGAGAAGTCTCAGCAGATGCAACAGCAAAATGCTCAGATGCAGACACAAGTTGCTCAAGCTGCTGAACAAGCTAAACAGCAAACTAAGCAGATGGAGGCACAGATAGATGCTCAGAACACACAGCAAGAGTATGACCTAAGACTACGTAACGATCAGACAATGGAGGACGAGAAGCGTAAGACTATTATACTAGAACTTGATGCTAAGAAAGAATTAATCAGGGAAGCTGCTGATGCAGAAATGGGTAAGACTGATAAAAAACAAGAAGGTGGGGAGACAGCATACGACAGGATAAGTATACCAAAAGTTGCTGGTACAAGAATGCCAGGGGTTACACCAGATATTTCAGGTATGACTAGATAAAATCATCTAATTTATCATAAAAATCTTTTAATGTCATCTCATAAAATGCAAGAATTTCAGAAACAGTCTCAAACTTGGGAGACAGTTTCATATTCTCAATTCGAGACAGATATGCAGCATCCTTACCAATATAAAAAGCAAGGTCTTCAAGACTATATCCGTTCAATAGTCTTAAACCCATCAAACCTTTACCTAGATGTGTTCTGTTTATTTTTGAGTACTGTTTAGGTGACATATATTTTTACAAAATTAAGGATCAATTAGTTAATAATTTTAACCCCGCAAATATAAATAAAATAAAACCGTAATGAATTTAGAGGAATTAGTTGCAAAAGACTTAGCTAATCGTGTTGGGTTTCCTGTAGTAGAGGAAACAGCAGAGGGGCAAGTGGAAGGACAACCAAATGAGGAAGTCCAAGAAAGTTCTTTGACAGAAGAAGAAGATATAACAGTGACTCCACCAAGGGGTGAGGTAGTAGAAGAACCTGATAGTCAAGTAGTTGAGAAGACTGAGGTCGTTGAGAAACAACCAGAGGTCAATATGGATGATATTCGTGAACAGATTCGTAAAGAATTGAGTGATGAATACTCTAACCAAAAACCAAGTTTCGCAAATGAAACTATAGCTAAACTCAACGAGCTTGCAAGTTCAGGTATTGATGTTGACTCACCAGATTTCTGGAAGTGGCAGTACACTGATTTAGATAAATATGATACATCAAATGTTAATCAAGCATTGGAACTCAGAAAACTCGAACTAGAGTTAGAGAACCCAAACTTGAATGAACAGCAGATTAACAGACTATTAAAACGTAGTTATTCTGCTTTATTTGATGAGTCTTATGATGCCGAAGATACAGAGTATAAAGAGGCAATGGAAGATCTATCTATTGATGCTACACGAGGCGTAACTAAGCTGAAGCAGCATAAAGAATCGGTGCAATTACCGAAGGTTGATCTTCAACAAAAAGAGCAAAATGAGGCAGAGGCAAAAGCAGCACATGAAGCGTTTCTGAAAGATGTACGCAAGAATGTTCAGTCTTATGTTGAAGAACCAATTAAGCTTGATAATAATTTGGAGATAAAATATATCCCAAATGATGACACAAAGAAGTTTGTAGAATCGTCCATCGTCAACAATCAAACTTGGTTTGTAGACAACTACGTTAAAGACAATAATGTAGACTACCCAAGATTGAGAAGAGACATGGCGAGAATACATGACTTTGATAAGATCGTCAAAACTGTTTACGAACAAGGTATCTCTGTTGGTAAGGATCAGGTTGTTGATAATTTGGAGAATGCTTCTGACAGTGTTTCTTCACAAAAACGACAAACTGCTAATTCTTTCAAAGACCAAATTCTAGAACAGTATGCAATTCAAAATTCTAGAAAACGCTAAAAAATATAAAAAATGGCAGTTACAACTTTAGCTCCTGCATCCGTAAAGGTTGCATCGGAGTATAATTATTTGAACTCTCTAGCTTTGGCAGAAGGTCTGCACAAGCCAGAAGTAAGTTCAGTGTATGTTCAGCGATATGGTCGCCAGGACATCACAGGTTTATTGGAAATGCTTGGTAACAAGAAAGCAGTAAACAACCCTAAGTTCTCTCACTACGAGCAAGAGCGTATTCATGGTAAATTCAACCTTGCAGCTGCTGTGACCGCAGCAGGGACGGGTGCTAGTGAACATGCGTTTACTATCGCTACCGGTACTTCACAGTACACGTACAGTGGACAGTCTCCATACCCAACAACAAACACACATACAGTTAATCCATTATCTGTTAATGATGTTATTGAGGTCAATGGATACACAATGTATGTTACTGCTGTTAATGGTAGTGCATTCTCTGCTATAAACTCTGATGCAAGTAGTGCAAATGGTCATCCTCCTATAGCTACAACTGATGATATTATCATCAAGGGGTCAGCTTCTCCTGAAGGTTCTGGAGCACCTGATTCACGTAACAGTAGAGTGATTTCTTACAGCAACTATCTACAGATTATGCGTAGAACTCACAAGGTTACTGGTACTGAATTTGGTACTAAGACTTGGATTGAGGTTGAAGGTAAGAGTGGACAGAAAGGATACTTCTGGTATCTTCAAGGTGTTGCTGATGAGTATCACAGATTCCTTAATGAGCGTGAAGCTACATTATTGACAGGTGAAGACTTCCAATCTAACCTTGCAGGTCTTGCTGGTGCAGGTAGTGCTTCTTTTGGAGATGCTAACTCTGTAACATTCACTAAGGGTCTTATTCCTCAGATTTCTGCGGACGGTAATGTTGAAGGATATGGTACTTTAGCTATTACTGATATTGAGAACATGACCAAGGAACTTCAGAAGAATCGTGGAGCAAGAGAATCAATGCTTGCTTGTGGTCACGACTTCAAGTTGGATGTTGATAAACTTATTTATTCTGGTGGTGGAGCACTTGGTGGAGGAGGAGCAGTTCAGTTTGCTGCATTCCAGGGTGTAGAAAATCAGGACATTCGTTTCTCTATTGATGCGATTGAGTTTGGAGGATATAAGTTTGCATTGAAAGTCTTAGATATGTTCTCTGACCCTAACCTACTTGGTTATAAAGATGGAGCTTATTCAAAGATGGGTATGGTTATTCCTATGGATGACACTGTTGTTTATAACAACATGAACTCTAGTACAGGAGTATTAGTACCATCATTGACTCTTAACTACCTTGATAACGATGAAGGTGGAAGAGATTACATGGAGTGGGTTACTGGAAAAGGAATGGGTGCTGCTACAAGCGGTGATGATTTCTTTGAGGTACATATGCTTTCTCACTGTGGTCTTGAAGTGTCTGCATTAAACCGATTTGGTTTATTTACTTATGTAGCACCATAATTTACTATAACAAATGCGGGGGGTGTTTTTACCTCCCGCATTTATTTTTATTATTTAAATTAAATTAAAATGAAAAAGAAAGAGATAATTATTTTTGAGTTATGCTCATCAACAACTAGTAACTACGAAGACACTAATGGGTATAGACGTAGTACTGCACGATCATTCAGTTTACCCGCAACATCAACTATATTATTTACAGACGAAGAAGAAGACACATACATAAGAGAAATAAGGTATGTGAAGAGTCATAGGTCAATATTTATAGATGACCAGGCAGAATTTAGTTCAACGTCAAATATGTTAAGGCAAGTAAGTAAACCACAATTTAGTGATGGTATACTTGCTGTTAAACCTTCACAACAAAATCTATTAGATTTTCTACGTAATCACTCATGTAATGAAGTAAATCAACACTGGGACATGGAAGGACAGAAATCTATTTTTCGTGAACGTAACCCTGTAGAATTAGCTCGTAAAGCAAACGAAGGTAATAAGAAGATAATCAATGCATCTAGATTGGTTTACGATTCTGACTTCGTGGGTAAGATTGTACCTATTGCACAGTATTTAGGTTTTGACACAGACAGAGAGAGTGACCTTATTATGTGGGATATTGACAACTATGCTAGGAACAATGCAGAGCGGTTTGTAGAGCTACTAGACAGTCCTGTAATTCAGCGTTACTCTGATGTTGGTAGAGCTATTAAGATGGGTATTGTCCGTATTGATGGTCAACGACTATTATGGGCAGACAGTAGACAGATTCTAGAAACCCCCGCGAACTATGACACTAGAGAATACTTCTCTGAGGTATCCTTTGATGACCAATACAGTTCAACGTGGATAGAAGTTAAACGTCTAATGGATAAGCGTTCTACACCTAAGGAGGACATGGAGCGTATAGCTGCACCAAAATCTACACAAGTTAAAGAACTTAACAGTAAGACTGTTGAGGAACTAACTGAGGAACTTAGAGACACAGGTGTAATTTCTTGGGAAGCTCCATTCTTTGTTATCGGAAACGATAAGATAAAGGGTAAAGCTAAACTTTTAGAATATGTAGGTGATCATAAAAAAGAATTGTCTGCACAATTACTTTAATTACTTACATTTGCGTATCCATTATGGTCGATGGTCGTTCTGTTTCTCTGAACTGATTTACCAAAATCAAACAAACAGAACGAAAAGAAATCCCCGCCATTGTGCGGGGTTTTTTTATATTTGAACTTATGATTAATAAATTATATAAACGTATATCTCGTATAATTGCACTAGTGTGTTCCAAAGACTATGATGGTCGTAAAGACTTTGAGGATGCAGATCGTCTATATCGTTGGTTAACAGAGCACTATGAAAAATAAAAAGTATTTATCTGTTATAGAGAAGTGGTTACACCACGACCATGAGTATGGTTACCAAGAGTTAACAGATTTGCTAGATATTTCAGCAAGGATAGTGTACACTACACACCTTAAAGAACCCTGGAAGCATTTTACAATTGTACAGATGGAAAAGATTGCCTATCTGTTAGATAAAGACATTGTAGAGATATTTTGGGCGTGTTACAAAAGACCATATGCTGACATTGCCCATGATGAAGAGAAAGTAAAATTAAATCAATCACTAGATAGAGCAGGTATAAAATGAATCTAAGAATAGACTTAATAGAGGACAGAGGGTTTAGTAAAACATTACATTTTGCTGCACCCAATAGTAATGAAGTAAAGGGGTACGTAACTGTTGGTGAGTCACACCCTTGGTTTGAAAAAGAAGTTGGGGATCACTTTACTCTAAGTGACCATATATAAACTCACTCTTAATATACCTACCCATATCTATATTTTTAGTTTCGGGTAAAACCTTTTTACCTTTAAACTTACCATCAACTACCGGGGTAAACCTACCAGTGTTTTTGATTATTAAACCATTCTTTTCAATATATTTTGGAATAGGTAGAATCTCATTATAGGTATTAATTATTTCATCACCTTTTCGTATGATTCTATTTGCCCACTGAATGTAGTAGTATGATGTTCTGTTCACAATATACTCCCAATCTAACGCTGACTCGTACTCAATAATATCCCCCGCAGACAGTGTAAACCCAAACTCCTTCTCTAACCACTCATTGTCAGCATCTATTACTTCACCACAAGTAGTGTACTTATTAGTCTTCTTATCTCCCCCATTCATTACAGCATCCATCAACTCATCCTCAGACAAGTCTACTATTATATTAGAGTCATCATCTTCTTTAATTGGGGTAAGTAGTACAGACTTATATGCTTTACGTTCACCGTCTACATCATAAGATACTATCATACCTTCCTTGATTATGTAGTACTCATCACCCCCAATTTTAATAAACGACTCAGAAGCAAGATAGTTAAGATAAACAGTTGACCCAATCGGTATTGTAGCATTCTTTGGTGCATTCGTAAGTTCACCATGCATAGGTTTATTCTGATACATATCACCAGCATTATGGGGATGATAAAATTCCATACCACCTTCCGTAGTATATGTGTGTACAGCTTCCATGTCAACCTTGACAAAGTATGTATCTGTTGGTATAAAGTTTTCAATTGAATCAAACATGATTTAGTTTTTTACAAATAAGATTTTAGGTATACGGATGTTGCTAATATACGAACATTGGTTGAATACATACTCTACAAATAATCCATCAGCAAAGAAACTAGTCCAAGAATCTTGTTCAATTGTTTCACCTTCATTTGTTGCCTTGTGTGGTAACATCTTAACAGACTTTGCATACTCACCAAGTATAGCATAACTTCCCCAATCAACCTTCTTTGCTCTTAGTTGGCAAATAGCAAATGAAGTTTTATAATCAAACTGATGGTGTGTGAAGTCCCAATAGATAAAGTTCTCTTTACGTTCATTAATATACTCCACTGTTTTAGGTATATAAATATCCTCCACACTACAGTTAACTAACAACTCATCATCTTTTAAATCATTCTCAATGAATGCTTTACGATTCAAAGCACCCCAATGACCACTGTTCTCTTCTGTGATTTTAAATGAAACTCTATCGTCATCACCGTAAACAGTAGTAAAGATGTCTTTAAACTCTAACAGTGATTCATCCCCATTAGAACATATGGTTAATTTCCAATTGTCAGATGTCTGTGTCATTAATGATTGCACTAAATTAAGTGTTACATCTTTCTGTTGGTAGTATGTAGCAAAAAAGTGAACTGTCCTCATTATCTATTAATTATTTCTTGGTAGATATCTCTACGTTTTTTATTTAAATTTCTAAGTTCATATGGTTGAACAAGTTTGTACAGTTCCTCCCCACGTTGATGAGCTTCTTCCACTGTATAAGATTCTATACGATCTTTCCAGGATGTACCTAGAGGTATTAAGTCAATGACATCTTTGAAATCATCATGTATCTTTCTATTGTAAGGTTCTATATCAGAACAGATAATCGCTTTCTTTTTAAACCCTGCTTCAATAACTTTTAAGAATGACTTAGAATTATTAAAGGTTGTGTCTATTAGTGGTGCTAGTGCTACATCAATTGCATTATATTCCCAGGCATATTCATTCCAATGCTTTAGTGTAGTGTAGTGGTTGACATTAAGTATGTCTTTATACTCCTCACAAACAACTAATAACTCTCTAGAACTAAAGTCATACTGCATCATCTGTAAATCTGCTTGGTGTCTTGTTGACCCAAGATAACCAAATATAGGTTGATCATTAGCGACAGGGTAATTAAAGAACTGTCTCTCTTTTGAGTCTACACCATTTTCAATTACATAAGGATGCCTTCTTGCACCATACTTGAGGTAATAGTCTGAAAGGTTTTTAGACACAGTTGTGATAGCATCTGCTTGTTTGATACCTTTTCTTACATCCGGGCGTTTGTGATACCTGTCATCAATATCCAAGACAAACTTACTACCCCTTCTTTTCATAAAGTCTAAGAAGTGTGGGATGTGTTCAAACCCGGTATTAGATACAGAAAACTGTACAATATCAAAATGATAGTTATTGATAACTTCCATTATCTTATCCCTATGGTTTGACTCTACAATAACAACTATATCATCTACAAACTCATCACCTGACTCTTCCCAAGCATAATGTGGAGCACGTTGTCTATGGTAGTAAACACCAGAGTCTGTTGTCTGTATAACTAAAATATTCATCACAACAAAAATAAATAAATATAGGGTAAAATGTTAAATTTTGTTAATTTTTTATTACATTTGTTAAATGGATAGTTTTTATTTTATAGAGAACGAAAATATTCACGAGGTAACTGTGGGTATAAACCCTAAGACTGACATTCGATATACTGTTGGTAATGAGTATACGTGTGGTAGAGATACTAGACTTACAATAACAGGTATTGAGTTTGACCAAAACGCATTAGTTGAGTATGGTATTAGTCGTGCATTAATCTTTGGTAAGAAAAAAGATTGTGATGAAATACTATGGAAAGTGATTGAGAATATACCAATGAGTATTACGTGTAAAGTATGAAAAAGTACAAAGCAAAACCATTAGATGAGCACCTACTAGAATTGTCAGGAAAACCTGAGAAGAAAGTTGAAAAGCTGATAAGTATCCATTACATCTATTCAAAACCAATGACGGAGGTAAACTATAACAAGTACATCCGTACAGAGAAAGATGCAGACTTTGAAGTCTTTGATGAGTTAGATGAACAAGGTAATCGTGTACCACATGGTGTATTGTTTTATTGGGACACACCAATATTCACACAACCAAAAACAATAGGTCAATTTATTTCTGTAGCAGCAGCTTTGGGTAGGGATTTATATTGGGAGGAAGATACCTGGATAAATCACTTATACATCAACGTCAAGTATTAAAAATTACAAATTGAAGCATAGTCAAGATTGTACTTTTACAATCTAAAACTTTGCTATGGCATCCCCCTTACGAATACTTACAATAGGTTCTGAAAAAATACGAGCAGATAAAGTTGCCTACGTATTAGACGATAATACAATAAGAAGAGTTTTTTATGAGGGTGTTTTTATTACCACCACAGACTCTATAGCTACACTACAAGCACTTATACCTGAGTTAATTACATTAAACTATAGTGAGGGTGGAAATGTTTATGTAAACGCAGTCGGTGTAACATCAATCCAAGACACAGTTAATCAAACATTAATAAGACTAAACACAATTGCTGCTGTAACTGTACTTGATTCTGTTAGTGATGTAACAACAGCAATTAACCTTAAACTAGCTACCGGTGGTGGTGCTATTAGTGGTAGTATTAGTATTAATCAAGTTGCGTATGGTATAGGTTCAGACACTATTGGTGGTGAGTCAACATTCACATACAACAGTACAGATGATGTACTTACAACAGAGGGTCATTTACTCACCCCGCAAGCAACAAACCCAGAGACAACAAACCCTAATGATAACCTTTGGATTAATTCTGGAGACAATCACCTATACAGAGGTGACAGAGATGTTGAGTCAACAGTTCATTTTAATGTAAGGAATGATAGTACAGAAGAGGGAGAAAGTTATACAATTCCAGTAGGTGCTCCTTTATATTCAAGAGGAGAGATTGGTGGTTCTAATAGAATATTGGTTGGTGTAGCTGACGCTAGTGATGCTAACAAAATGCCTTGCATTGGTGTTGCTATGGAGGAGATGAATACTACTTCCACGAAAGATGGTAACGCTATAGCTAGTGGTATATTAAATGAAAGCATAAACAGCTTTTCAGGTCTTACAGACAATAAAGTGCTATATGTTGCAGCACATGGTGGTAGTACTTGGTCAACAGTGTCTGATTTACTTACCCCAATTAAACCAACAGGGACAACACATTTAATACAGAATGTTGGTGTATGCATTAGGCATACGGGTGGTACAACCATGAAGGGTTTTAATGTTGCAGCAATTGGTAGAACAAATGACACCCCAAATCAGATATCAATACCTGGTAACATAACAGCAGCATCTTTTGTTACAAGTGGTGGTACAGCAACACAGTATGTTAGAGGAAATGGTTCGGCTACAGAGCTTGAGATATCACAAGATCTCTCCCCACAGTTAGGAGCAGCATTAGACACACAAGGTAATGCTATTACAGGAAACTATGCCACTGACAGTAGAAGAGCAATACTTATAGAGAGTGGTTCTGAACACCAACTATCTATTGACGATAGTGGTGATTTCCTTATCACTACATCAAGTTCCCCAACAAAAGTAGTCATACCAGAAAGTGCAACAACAAACTTTACACTTGGTACTGAAATAGAGATTGCACAAAAAGGTGCAGGCGCAGTTACTGTAAGTGCTGCAACAAACGTAACATTAAATGCATCAGCTACTGGTGCAGTAACAGTACCAAATCAATGGGGTGGTGCATCATTAAAGAAGATTGATGCTAACGAATGGTTATTGATCAAGAAGGGTAGTACTGGTGGTGGTGGGGGAGGTGGTGTAGACAAATTCAACACTTTGATAGGTGATGTAACGATCTCAGAGGGTACAAACATCACATTCAATACTGTCGGTAATAACATTGAAATTAGTGCAGCAGGTGGTGGCGGTGGTGGAACAGTAACAGAAGTTACGACAAACGCTCCATTATCTGTAGCGAGTGGTACTTCAACACCAGACTTGTCAATATCCCAAGCTACAACATCAACAGACGGGTACTTGACCTCAACTAACTGGAACACATTTAACAATAAGTTAAGTAGTGTTGGGGGTGATGCCGCACCAATACTTGGTGGAAACCTAGATGTTAACAATAATAGTATTGTGTCAACAAGTGGATTAGACATAAGGATAACGCCTGATGCTTCGGGTAATGTTGTATTAGATGGTATTAAGTACCCACAAGCAGATGGAACAGGAGGACAAGTGCTTCAGACCAACGGAGCAGGGCAGTTATTATTTGCTACAGTAGGTGGTGGTAGTGGAACAGTAACTGAAGTGACAACTAATGCACCTTTATCTGTAGCAAGCGGTACATCAACACCTGACTTGACAATAACACAAGCAACAACGTCAGTAGATGGGTATTTAACTTCAACTGATTGGAACACATTTAACAATAAGTTAAGTAGTGTTGGGGGTGATGCAACACCAATACTTAGTGGAAACCTAGATGTCAATGGTAACAGTATTGTGTCATTAGGTAATGGAGATATTTCAATAACACCTGATGGTGCAGGTAGTGTTATATTAGATGGCATCAGCTACCCACAAGCAGATGGAACAATAGACCAAGTACTAAAAACAGATGGTGCTGGGCAGTTATCTTTTACATCACAAACATCTGGTACGGTTACATCTGTTGGTGGAACGGGTACGGTCAATGGATTAACACTTACAGGTACAGTAACGTCATCAGGTAACCTTACACTTGGTGGAGGTATAACAGGTTTCTTACCATTAGCAGGTGGTATTATGTCAGGGGCTATAACTGGTAATCAAGACATAACAGGTAAAAGACCTATAGTTACTGACACAACTACAAATATAGACCTAACGCTAGGTACACATGAAGGTAGTTTTATATACTCTGATAGCGGTTTACCTGTGACTGTAAATATTATAGCAAATGCAACACAAGCGTTTCCTGTAGGTACAGAGATTGATATAATTCAAGCAGGTGCAGGTGCAGTAACAATAACCCCAGCGGGGAGCGTTAATTTAAATGGTGCAAATGCAGCAATACCAATTACAGCACAATGGGGAGGTGTAACATTGAAACAAATAACAGTAAATAACTGGATAATTGTTGGTAAAATATAATATATGTTTGGATTAAATCTAGGAGCAACAAGTTCGAGTGGAGTGGGGGTGAGCTACGATACGGACGCTGTGACTTACTTTGCTGCTGTAGTAGCTGCTGGAGGGTCTTTGTCTAATGGATTCAAGGCTGCTTGCTCAGATTTATTTGTAGCTGCAAAAGCGAATGGATATTATTCAAAGTTGATTCAATTCATGCCCGTTGGTGGAGGGGTGGAGGCATCGGCTGAAATCAATATGGTTAGTCCTGGGACGAAGGATGACATTTATAAAAACTCACCGACAATTGATAGTTCAATCGGGGTAACTTGGGATGGTGTAACTCAATGGGCAGATACTCAAATTGACTTGAACACCGACTTTAATTCAGGTTCAGATTGGTTAGTTGGGGCATATCACATTAATGGATTTGTAGGAACGGTAACGAACACCATTCTCGGAGCGATGAACACTTCCGCTTCTCGAATAATGGTGCAAGCGCAAAATGGCGCTACCTTCGATGTGGCTGTTTACGGTAATGGTCACTCTTCGTCTTTCGCTAAAAGTGGCACAGCTTTAACCGATGGTAAAATGATAATCGGGCATAGAAGCGCAACCAACAGACTTCATATAACCGTTGGCGCTACTCGAACAACAACGACAACGACCCGACCAACCACGGGAATCGCTTATGATTTCGCCTTTGGAGGAAGAAACAAACAAGGAGTGATCGACACTTTCACCAATGGAAAATGGTGCTGCAAAGTAGCGGCAACAGGAATGACAACAGCGGAGGTCGATCTAATGATAGCAGACATTGACACATTTATAGCAGCAATTTGATGGAATTTATAATACTAGATAGGGCAGAATCAGAAGCCGTAGCATCCCTTCACATTCATGGGCGAGAGGTGATGATTCCTGCCGATTCATTCATCTATCCTCTGGTGATCTCTGAATCGATCAAAACGAAACTAGATACAGATCAACTCGATATAATCAATCAATCTGAAATAACATTTTTTCCCGAAACTGATGATTGAAAAAGAATACGAATTTGAACCTGACGAAGATATTTAAATACAATTTTGATTTAGTTATAAACAATAAATTTGAAGTATGGGATTTTGGGATATATTTAGAACACGAAACAGATACAATGAGAAGAACATTGTTGGGTTTCTATCGTTTACTGTAATGACAATATTTGCAGTGGTGGATATTGTTACCGGTATATACGGGAATGCATTAGTACACAGCGATGCCATATTTAACTCATTTGTTATAGTGACACTTGGGGCATTTGGTATAGCAGAAGCTGGAGCGATATTTGGTAAAAAAACAAAAGAAGAAGATTAACTATTAAATTTTATATACATGAACATTACATCAGAGTCTGAAGATTTTTCAAAACTTATGGAAAAAATGAATCAAGTGGACAAGACCACAGAAGTAACCCCACAAGTGTGTAATTTAGATGATGATGAATGTTTAAGTTGTGGTAGTTGATGGCATATCTTACATTAGTATCAGATAATGGGAGAGAAGCTACATACGAAGTAGATCAAGAAATTATTGACTATGTTGCAGATATAGAACTAAACAATGAGATAATGAAACACGCATTCAGTTCCATATCTCAATCTATGCATAAGAATTTTGATTTCCTAGACGAAATACATAATAACTAATGGCAGCAAAAAAAGACAGTAGATTAACAAGGGCAGGAGTGTCTGGGTTTAATAAACCTAAACGTACACCCAAGCATCCAAAGAAATCACACGTAGTTGTTGCTAAAGTTGGTGATAAGATTAAGACCATACGATTTGGTGAGCAAGGAGCAAGTACAGCAGGTAAACCAAAGATGGGTGAATCAGATAAGATGAAAAAGAAACGTGCAAGTTTCAAAGCTCGTCATGGTAAGAACATTAAAAAAGGTAAGATGAGTGCAGCTTACTGGGCAAATAAAGTGAAATGGTGAAGAAGAAAAAATCAACAGTCAATGCAGTTCTCAAAACATGGACTACATAAAAAGAAAAAAAGATGAAATACGGAGGAAAAACTAGAAAAGGTGGATTGTGTTCAGGTAAGAAAAAACCAACCAAGACTAAAAAAACTAAAGGTAAGGGAGGATACTGATGGCAGGTAAGACAATGAAATACTATAAGTCTGCAAAGGGTAAAAAGTCTTACAAGAAAAAACTAAAAAAAGATGTAGAGAGATCAACATCAAAAGAAGGTTTAAAGAAACGTGCTGAACTTAAAAGGTTGAGGAGAAAACTAAATGCCCCTAAGGGTAAGGATGTCTCTCATACAAAGAATGGTGTTACTTTAAAGTCACCAAGTAAGAACAGAGGTAGTAAGAATGATACCCCAGGAGACAAGAGAGCTAGAGGGAGAAAGTACAAAAAGTAGAAATAATCTAATACTACATTTGTAATAATTAATTATAAATGAAAGTAGAACAGATTGATGCCTTGTCTGAGAAAGAGGCAAAAGAACTATTGTTGGAATTTTACAATTCCCCTTACTGTGATGTATACTTCTCAATCAAGTCACAGATCAAGAAACTCTCTAAAGAGATAGAGAACGCACAGATTGATTTCAAGGAAGACTCTGCACCATTCAAGAACTTTGTTACTTGGAGTGAGAAGTCATTAACCATCACATCTAACCTAGAACAGATACTTGCTAAGATAGATAAGTCTATACTACTAGAACAGCAAGAACGTAGGGTGAAAGCGGAGGATGGTTCTGTTGAGTCATATATACGTAAAAAATGACAGCAAAGGAAGAGTGTAAAGCTGCGTATGATAGCTTTGATAAAGTGCGGAATTTCTCAAAGGAAATCCCTAACTGTATTTGGGACATAGACATTGAACTACCCGAACCCCCCACAAACTATAAGACTATACATAACTACGGTAAGTCTAAGGAAGACAGAACCTTCCCATACTTAGATAGTTCACACATAAAGCACATAGACTCTTTATCTAGTAATGACACAGAAAGAAAAGAGTTCTTAGACCAAGAGTGGGATCGTAGACGTAATGGTTTATGGTTCTACAATGGTGATAAATTAGAGTGGGTTACAGGTCACTACTACATGACCTTACAGTATTGGTTAATACCTATTGAAGACTTAGATGGTGGTTTTGGTAACCCTAAGTTTGTTGACTTACACAGAGACATAACTTACTCTATATGGTGGGCGAAGAAACACGAACAGCACACCGGGTTAGCGTACCTTGGTACTAGACGTTCAGGTAAGACAATGCTTGGTGCAGCACATGGTTATTGGGACACAACAGAAAGGTACAATGCACTGTTTGGGTTACAGTCCAAGACTGATGCAGACTCCAAGACTATATTGATGAAACTTGTAGGATCATGGCAGAGACTACCGTCCTTTTGGAAACCAATAGATACAGGATATACTACGGTATCTAGGGAACTAATGTTTTCAGAACCACAACGTAAATCCACCAAGACACAGAAGCGAGAGTACAAGGAAGTATTAAACTCACGTATATATGCTTATCCATCAACGGAGGCAGCAATGGATGGTACACGTACTACATTTCAGTTCCAGGATGAGTTTGGTAAAAGACAAGAATCTGACGCACACAAGACACAGCAAATATCTAAGATATGTTGTGTGGTAGGTCGTAAGGTTGTGGGTTTTGCTTTTTGGGCAACCACTGTTGAGGAGATGGAGAAGGGTGGTGGTGAGGCAGCACACAAGATATGGGAGTCATCTAACCCACGTAAATTAAACGACAATGGTAGGACAGCATCTACTATGGTACGTTTATTCTTCCCCGCAGAGTATGGTCTGTTTGAGGGTGGGTTTATTGATGATTGGGGATACTCTGACTTAGATGGTGCGAGGTCATGGTTAAACTCAGAGGAAAAGGGATTAGACGGTGATAATTTAGTGGACTGGAAACGAAAGTTCCCCCGCAAGATAGATGACTGTTTTGCTGTGTTACAGAACAACAATAACTACAACAAGAGAAAGTTATATGAACAGTATATGTATTCTTCAACACTAGAACCTATAGCAGAACCTGTGAGGGGAAACTTTATGTGGGATAATGGTATACAAGACAGTAGTGTAATATTCAAACCAAACGATGACGGTAAGTGGTTAGTTGCATGGATGCCACCAGAGGAGGACAGGAACAAGAAGGAGAAATTTGCTGGGCATTGGAAACCAACAAGGGATGACTGTAAGACTGGTGCTGACCCTTTTGCACACAGACAAACAACACAGAAGGGGTCTATGGGGGCAGCGTTTACATTATTACAGTCTCACTATAAGTTCCCACGTATGAAGATGTCATGGGTCTGTCAGTACTTAGCTAGAACAAATCACCCACATGAACAAGCGGAGGACATGATTATGCAGTGTGTGTTCTATTCCTCAGAGTTTTTGTGTGAGAAGAACGTGTATGGTGTATTAGATTACTTTCACAAACGAGGGTATGACGGTTACTGTTTATTCAACCCACTAGATCCAGACTCATTGAAGAAAAGGATAAAGGGTCACAGAGGTATGCCAATGACGGGTAGTGATGCGGGTGAAGCACTAAGTAGTATAACCCAGGCACACATTGAGGACTACATTGGGTATGACCAAGAAAATAAAACACATGGTTACTGTCCATTCCTCAATTTAATATCTGATTGGCAGAAGTTTGACCCTAATAAACGAACAGCGTTTGACTGTGCTATGGCAGCGGGTATGGCGTTGATTGCCACCCACAAACCAAAACATACAGTGGAGGTTAGTTATAAACTATCAGATTGGTTACCTAAGTACAGTAATAAAGGGAATACATCTAAAAGGGTGCGATAGTTTTTTACAAAATTGTACATATAGGTTGGGGTACTTTTGTTTTACAAATTACTCTATAAAATGGCATTATCAGTAAAAATACTACGTACAGGAACAGGAGCTTCCCTCAACAAATTTGTTGTCACAGCGGGGAGTGGGGATACGGGGAAACTTCAAATACAGTACAACGATTCAGACATATACAATAATCTGACAGGTACTGAAGATGACATATCAAATGGTGCATCAAATACTACGATCACTATTCCATTGGACGCTAACAATCAAATCAATAAAGGTAAGTACTACTTTAACTTTGTAGCATCAGTAGGTAGCAGTGATACAGACACTATCAATTTTCAGATTGATGAGGTCAGTCCAGTCATTGCATCAGAGGCAGATGTTTATGCACCTAGCTTCAGAACAGATGATAACTCAGGTTATATTGTAGGTAACGGAACAGTTACAGCAGCAAGTCGTACATTGACAGTTCAATACCCTAAGGGTAGTGAGCAAGCAAACCTGACATCAACAGCAACAGATGTAACAAGTAGTTTATACATTACTACATCTAACTTGTGGACAGGTGCAATGCAGACTACTTTAGCGTATGATATAACATACACTATTGCTGCCACTACAGGTTTTGATGCATACACTTATCAAGAGAGTGGTGCAGGATACGATACAGAAAACATAAGTCCTGATAATGCTTTATGTGATGTATATGACTGTATTGAGAGCTTGCGCCAACAAGTTGTCAGTGCTGCAACAAACAGAAGGAGTAATTACGCAAGTCTATTGAGTGACTACACATACACTTGTTCACTAGCACTTCAGTTCCGAGAAGCAGTGACTTGTAGTAGGACAGCAGCATTAGATGATATCATTGCACAAATAAAGGCAATAACTAACTGTCAAGGTTCATCAACCACTAACCCATCTACAGAATCCCGTAAGGTTTACGGAATCGGTGGTAGTAGTGAATCAATCCAAGACATTGTTGGGGAGATGTTCACAGATGCTATTAATTATGGTGTTAAGGCAACATACAATGACAACTTAGCAACAATATCACTTGAGAATGAATCATTGTTCTTAAACGTATACAACAACACAAGTTTAGAAATTGTAAAAGGTAAAGCTGTATATGTGAGTGGTTATGATGCAACAACAGGATTACCTGAGGTCACAGAAGCTGATAATACTTCATCTGCTACATCTAATAGTATAGGTCTTGTTGCTTCAACCATTGCTCCTGCTGCCACAGGTAGAACATTAGTTAGTGGATTAATACGGGATGTTAATGCTCTGAGTGAGGTATCAGAGGGTACTAAATTATACCTTTCAACTAGTGGTAACTTGATAACTGATCCAGGTGCAAATGCAGAATCTCAATTTATTGCTACAGTAATCAAATCAGGAACATCTGCAGGACAGTTGCTTGTAACCCCACAAAAGTCAGTTAATTTAAATACTGCAATTAGTACAACAACTGTTATAACAGAACTTCAAAATAATATGAAGAAGTTAGTGGTAACTGTGACAGGGTCATCCTTAGAAGTACTAACTGGTACATCTGTTGAAATTGTCCCACCACTACTTTCGTCATATATTCAAATCCATAGTGCTGGTGTGGTAATAACAACTGTACCAGGTTCATCAGGAACACAAGAGTTTAACTTTGGGTTAATGACGGGTACAACAACTGGTGGATATGAAGCAACTAGGGAATTGATGGAGACAACAGGTATGACTTCTACACAAGCTGTGTTAGGAGGAGCAAATGCCCTTTATCAAATGTTTAGAAAAGAAGGCATAAACCCACCAAATCACTTGTCAGTATCAGACGGTATCTACCTCACAAATAGTGACGGAGGTGGAACTTATACTGAATGGGGTGGATCAACTGAAATTAAAGTTGTAATTTACTACAGTCATTTTAATTTTTTATAATATATGTTAGTAGATAAAGTATATAAAGCTGTTCAACAGTTAGTGAACAAGAACCAGGTCAGTGGGATATTAACCCCCGCTGAATTTAATAGGTATGCTGAGTTTGCTCAGATTGAACTATTAGATGAATCATACTACAACGCTAACCAACAAGGTTATGAGTTTAACTATGAGGTATCCGAGAACTTCTCAACACTAAAGAAGGTACAGTCTATTACTTTAAGTGGTGGTCAAGCAACAAAACCAACAGACTATTATTACTACAGTAGTGCATTAGCTAATTACATATTTAATGACAGTGGGCGTACAACACCTGTTGAGTTTGTAAGGGACAGTGAGTGGGCAGAAAGGTTAGGTTCAGAGGTAAACAAACCATCTAGACAGTTTCCAATAATGAGGAACATGGATGGTTTCTTTGATGTCTACCCACAAGAGATAAACAACATAACACTTACATACATAAAAGAACCAATAATCCCTTGGTGGAATTACACCCTGAGTGGTAGTACTCCAGTATTTGCAGCTACAGGTGGTGTAACCACTAATCCAAATGCAGGTGTAACAGCAGGGGACAGCACAGATTTTGAGATTGATGATTTTGAAGACTTTGTTTGGAGAATATGTAAATATATGGGTATAGAGACTCGTGAAGGAGATCTTTATCAATCAGCTAATGCAGAACAGAACACTTAATGGCAACAATATATCGAATAGGGGAACAGGTTCAGAAGTTATACGGACAGAAAGTTGTTGGTAGTAAGATTACAAGGCAAGAAGCAATTCTCGCAGCATCACAAGCTACAAATAAAATACTGCGAGATTTAATATATGCTAACAAGACACAGGGTATTGAAACAATTCCTTATCAGTGTTTTAGAGAGTATGTGTTACCAATCAAACAAGACACATTTAGAAACAAGTGGTATGCTAAACTACCAATTAGAACTCTAGAGTCTTTACTTAACAATATGGGTATTTATCATGTCTCCCCCGCAACAGACATAGATGAACTTATGATTCCATTAGATGCAGGATTTAATTCTATGTTCAAGGGATTAGACTCATACCAATTAGAGGGTAAGTTAGGTTACATACCAGAGAAAGACAGAGTATACATACAAGGTGCAGAGTTTGACGAAAACTTTGAAATATTTGTTAGACTTATCCCGGATGCAACATCACTTGAACCTGAAGATGACTTACCCGCACCAGTAGACTTAGAAGTAAACATTATTCAAATAGCACTACAGCTACTAGCTACACAAATGCAAGTCCCACGAGACAATCAAAATGACGGAGTATGACACAGTATACAATAGATAGTATAGTAAGGGGATATTTGATTGACAAGGGGCAAGATGCAATGCATGAGTACCCTAGAGCATTACGTGCTGCTATTACGTCATTAAAAGACTTGCACTATGATGTTTCGGGTACACCAAAGGTAGAGGTATTAACTGTTGAGAATGCATCTAAGGCAACACTACCACAAGATGTGATACGTGTGATTAGGTTAGGTTTCTCTGACTCTAGTGGGAGATTTGTTGAGATATTCTCAGACAATAACTTAATTGTAAATACCCCCACAAATCAGAACGAGGTCAATCAATCAGAGGGTACAGTCATGGGTGGAGCATTTGATTCATCATTATTCCGTAATGGACAATCTATTGGTAGATGGTACGGCAATAAGGGTGGTGGAGCATACACTTTTAGAATGGATTGGGAGAGGGGTCTTGTTGAGTTCTCTTCAAACGTAAGTGGACAAGTTATCATAGAATATCTTGGTGACCCAAACAAGATTGGTGCAGAGTATTTAGTGCATCCATTTTTAGTAGAGGCGATTGAGTATGGTATACATTATCGTATGATGAAATTCAAAAGGAGTTATTCTGCTGGTGAAAAGCAAATGTCTCGTAATGATTACTTAAATGCTAAACATCATGCTCGTGTAAGATTTGCAAGTGAGTCAATGGGTAATATGATTAATGCATCTAGAACTACTTTAAACGGATCAGCTAAGTACTAAATATGCCACTAGAAAAGCGAACATTTGAGAAGGGAATGAACCAAGACCTTGCTGAGTCATTAATGTCTCCAGGGATGTATCGTTATGCTTTAAACATTAGGAACGGTAACAGTGAGAGAGGTGCTGTTGGTGTTATAACTAATGCTGAAGGTAATCAAGAATTTAGTGTTACACTCCCCGCAGGAGGTAACAGGGTTATTGGTGCATACGATGATGAAGCACATGACAGAGTAATATACATAGTACACAACACTGGGGGAAATAACAGAATATTTGCTTATAACTATGAGGAAGGTGTAGTACAGACTATTGTTTCTGACTCTAATAACGTGTTAGACTTAAACGTAGACTATTTAGTCACTGCTATAAATGTAGTGGCAGATCAAAGCACAGAGTACTTACTGTTCACTGATAACTATGGTGAACCAAAGAACATAGACGTACAGGCGGGAATACGTACATATGACACTACTACAGATAGTGGTCTATATACCTATAGAAAGTTTCTAGGGGATTTTGATACAGTCTCCCCCGCAACAGTAAACAAGGATGATGTTTACAGTAGAGAAATAGCTATAAGGGCAACTAGTGGTTCTCTTAGTCAAATAACAATATATTATAGAGCTAATAAGACAACAACACAAAACCCAACAGTTGACTTAACTAATTCAAACCCTCAAAGTGATTGGGAAATATGTCCAGCAGGATTTATTTACGGTAATCACACAGAAGAAAATTTTACAAATATTGTAAAGAAACATAGTAATCAAGTAGAGGGTAATTACGAATCAGCTAATGCTGATTACAATTTTTTAGAAGGTAGTTTATTTCAATTTAAAGTAAAGTATGTTAGAGCAGACGGTAGAGAAAGTTGTTGGAGTCCTATAAATAAATTTCTTGCACCAGAAGCAGAATTAGATAGTATAATAAATATTGATACTTATAATAATAGTAGATTATTAAACAACAGTATACGTTTATATATAGATGCACCAGATGCATCAGTATATAAAAGTATAAAGATTGCTGTAAGAAGATCTATGGATGATAGAACACCATCAGATTGGCAATTAGCAGAAAATTTAGACATCACAGATTACGAATCATATGTATATGATGATGGTGTACAAATACAATATATTTTTGATGGATCTAAAGCCCAAATGCCATTAGACACAAATGACACATCACAATTAATGTCATGGATTCCAAGGAAAGCAAAGGCACAATCTATTACATCTAGAAATAGAATACTGTACTCTAACTTTACAGAAGGACAACCATATGATTTAAACGGAGAATATTCAATTAATAAAAATTCTCCAAATGTATACTTTCTTGAAAGAGATAATCCATATAATACAACAACTGATTCAATACCAATAGTAAGGTATACTTCTAGTGCTATAGCATCAGTAATAACAGAAGAAACAACCTTTGCCCCATTTATTAATAGTATTGGGGGAAATGGTTTAGCTTTTCAGTTTCCAAGTTCTGTAAAAGCTGGTACTTTATATAGTATTAAAGTTGAAATATCTTACAGACTTATTCCTGGTAGTGCTGCTACAGCGGCAGGTTTTAACCAATCAGACTATAACATAAAGACGTGCTCAACTAAAGTAGATTTGATTGCTCAGACAAGTGCAACATCTGCACTGATTGATAGTTTTGTAAATCAAATAAATTATGCTAAAGATTTATATGTATCAGCTATTCAAACTATAGCTAAAAATAGATATATTGACAATACAGGATTTATCCTAGATAAATCAATAGCAACAGCACAATCTATTACTAGTGGAGGGAATGATTATTTACTAGTACTACCTATTCCAAAAGAAACTATTTTAGCTGGTGGAGGTGGGTATCCTTTTGATGTAGAGTTTTTCTATCGAAAAGTACCTAGAACTTCTGTTGGGTTAAACTTTAAGTCAATACAATCATTTAAGAGGGGATCACAACAACAATTTGGTATATCTTACAGTGATAAATATGGTAGACTATCTACTGTTATTGAACATAATGCATTTTCACAATATAATCCTTGGTGGATAGATACAAATGAAACAGTTGGTACAGCATTTAGTGATATAGGACAAAGGTATGCTCAAATAGCATTAAATCACGATGCCCCTTCTTGGGCAACACATTATCATATTTTAAAAACTAACAGTAATGGTATTAATAATTATGTATCATTTCCTTTATCTATTGCTACAGGGTTACCAAAGTTATCCAATGGTGCAGATAATCCATTAGATGGTAAATATTATGGTAGGGGGTTTATAAGAAGAGATATTGGTAATGTTGATTCAACAACAACATTAGATTATGACACCATAGATGATATGGAATTAATCTATATACCTCTTACATCATTACAAAATTCTTTAGTTGGTTATACTAATTTAAACGAAGCTCCACTTGCTTATGATTTTACACCAGGTGATAGGATAAGAATTGCTTATTCTTTAGCTTACGGGGTTAATAGACAACATATTCCAACAACACCAGCAGCATATTTTGAATCAACAGCAGATGCTGAAATATTATTCTATGATACAGAATTAAATTCAATAGCTATTCGTCCAAATGATTTACCATTAACCCTTGTTGGTACAGGTGGTATTTTTGCAACAGATAATGAAACAGGTAGTGGGGTAAGTGCTGGTCAATCCAAGATTAGAGGACTTCTGTGTGAGATATACTCCCCCACAAAAGAAAAAAATACTGAGTTCTATTATGAGATGTTTACTGGCACTGTAAGTGCAGATACAGCAAACTCTAGATATTATCATGTTGGAAATCAACAAACACAAAACTCTGCTCAAGGTGCTGTTATAGAGTTAGATAATGGTGATTCCTTTATAAAAGGAAGAACATATACAATAAAGTCAACAGTTACAGCATTAACTAACACAGCATCAACCCAAGTATTTAATTACTTTGTAGAAGAAGGTAATTTTTACGATAAAGTAACATCTAAGAGTTGGGGGGCAGGTAGACCAAACAGGAGTATACGTTCTACATCTCTAGAGGAAGACATAACAGGGTTCTTAGGTGAGTCTGTACGCCCCACAACAATAAGGTACTCAGAACCACTATTACCAGAGCAAGGGTATAATGGATTAGGTACAATACATGACTTAAACTTCAAGGATGCAAATGGTGCAATGAAGTCAATACAGCATATGCACACAGAAGGTAGTAAGACTATTGTCTTTCACGAAAACGCTGTAGGTGTGGCTGAGAGTGATCGTGCTGTAATTACCACACTAGATGAAAACAACATGACCATTGGTGCAAACACCCCGGTAAGTGATGTTGTTTACTATGGTACACGTGCAGGTATTGGTACTAACCCTGAATCATTTGCAAACAATAACAATAGAAAATACTTTGTTGACATTGACCAAGGTCAGGTCTGTAGACTATCCCAGGATGGGGTAACCCCAATCTCTGATGCAGGTATGGACAAGTACTTCAAGGAGGTGTTCAGGGACATGATTAAAAGTCCACAAGTAGACTATGCATTTGGTGCATACGATAAACGAACCGATGAGTACACATTAAACTTAAAGTGGACAGATACAATATCTGTAACACAGGGTGGTGGTGCAACATTTACAGGTAGTCCAACATTCACTGTACAGTACACAGCAGACATTAGTGCTTATGATTACTATATAGGGCAAAGTTTAGTCGTAGAGGGTCAAAACTACACTGATGACTCAATGGTTGAACGTCAAGGTTTTGCACCAACATCTGTGTATGTCTCTAACGTCTCAGGTAGTACAATAACACTACAGTTTACAGAAGAGCAATGGGACAATTCAAAATTCACAGGAGAAGGTGGAGCAAGAAGAATAAATGTCTATGCATTCAAGTCAAGAACATTGACATACAGTGAAAAAACTAAATCTTGGACATCATTTCATTCTTATATTCCTGAGAACATGACAAGTGCAGGACTAGACTTTGTGTCCTTCAAGGCAGGTAAATTGTACACCCACGATGACTACAATAACCCAATGAGTTATTATGGTGTAGACTATCCATCATATATTGATATAATATCAAACATGGGTGGTGATCAGGTAAAGATATGGAAGACAATGGCATTAAAAGCTACAACAGATGATGCTGAAGTAGTGGAGGCAGACTTCTTAATACCTGTATCATCCGCAGACACAACAGGTTCTGTTTTCCCTATTTCAGGTGGTGTAGAGGACAGTAGAGGTAATCTATCTACAGGTACAACATTTATATCTAAAGAGAATCAACTGTACTCCGAGTATATGCGATCAGGTACGGGTACAGACTACACAGGTTATATCGAAGGTGATAAGGTTCGTGGATATTGGGTGTACACAAGGTTTAAGATTAATTCAGGTATTAGTAAAATATATAAAATTATATCTGCATCGTTTGATTTCTTAATATCAAACTATACAAGATAACAGCATTATAAAACATTAAATTTGTAATATTATGGCAGTATCCCCAATGGCAATTATACAGACTGGGTTTGGTCTGGGACAAGCAACAGCAGGTTATCTAAAATCACATGAAGCTGAGTTTAAAAAAGCTGATGTTAGACAACAAATGGAAGACACCCGGTATGCTGACTATAATCAAGCATACTATGAAGAATTAAATCGTAGAGCGCAAGTAGGTTTACCTGAGGAGCAGAAACAGTACATGGGACAGGGAGCTCAACGTGCTGCAGGTGTAGGGTTAGCTGCCACAGAAGACAGGAGAGGTGGACTAATAGGTATAGGTAGATCTCAGGCAGGTTTATCTAATGCATATCGTGACATAGGTATGGCAGATGTAGCAGCTAGGCAACAAAATGCACAGCAAATGTTAGGTGAGATGGGGTATCGTGGAGCACAGGGTTACCAAGAGAAAATGCAACTTACTCAATTAGATTACGCTGCTGCTGAACAAATGAGGCAAGAAGGTCTTGCTGAACAACAAGCAGGTTTACAAACAGCATTTGATGGTGGTTCAAATATAGCAACAAGTATGGAGGGGCAACAGCAACAACCAAATCTGTATGGTTCTAACACTCCACAACAATCTACAGGTATGAATACAACACCTGGTGGATTAACATACAACACTAATCCATCTCTTAATTCGTATCAATCTACAGGTATGAATACAACACCTGGTGGATTAACATACAACACTAGTCCATCTTTATCTCAAAACAATAGTCCTTTTATATGATTTGTTTTAGGTATTTATTGATAGTAACATAATATAACATGGCACAAAAAGGATTAATAAAACAAGACTTATCTAAAGAGTTAGTTAGGGGTAAACAAGCTGCATTTCAGTACAAACCCCTTGATGACACACAATTAGCTTGGTTAGCACGAACAGAGAATCAACGTAACTTTGCAGAGTCAGAACGTAAAGCTAAAGAACAGAGAGATTTACGTGATAACCTTGCTAAGATTCAGGCATTGGGTCTACCAAAGGAGATGCAAGGATACCTTAACAGTAATGTTGAAGACTTAATCAATAAAGTACGTAACGGGGAGATTGATCCAGAATCATATGATTTCCGTAGAATGATTCAAACAATCTCAGGTGAAGCTAATCAATTAAATAATATTAATGAAAACCTAAAGAAACTTGCTGCTGAAGACAAACAAGTTATTATTGATGGGAGAGATGTGTCTGGTGATTACAAAGATCAATACATTAGTGCATATAACACAACCTATGTACCAGGAACAGATTTATATAATAAATTTGTAGGTTTACAAGAAGGTTTAATGAACGGTACTCCCGCAATAAAACTAGATGAAAACACTATCACAGATTTACAGAAGACTTTTATTGATAACAACAAAAATGTAGGTGTAGATATATCAGAAATGAGAAAAAATGGTTTCTCTAATATTGATATAATAAAAGAGATTCAGAGAATTGGTGGAGACGATATAAATAGTTTTAATGATTTTCTAGATACTAGGGCTGATGTTTATCTTAGATCAGAGTACGCAAATGCACAAAAAACAGCAGAACAGAGTGGTATACCAATAGAATCTTATGATGAATATAAGAAAAATAGGTTAATTCCATTTGGGTTACAAAAAACGCAAGTTACGGATGCAGAAATAGATACAACTAGATATCAAAATGCTGAAAAAGTTAAAGCAGCAGAAATTAAAGCAAATGCAACTAATGAAATAACACCATCATTTAATATACAAATGAGGGGGGGTGAAAATCAGAAAATATCTGACGATGGGACGGTAAGTAGATATCCAACATTTAATGCTGGTGGAGACACAAAAGTTGCAGGATACACTGTTGTTGGTATTATAAATGTGGATGGTGTTGAGAAGGCAATCACTGCTACGACAAATACTTCATCTGGTGAAATAGAATACAAATACAAAGATGATATAAAATTAGTGTCTGGGTATAAAAATGAATCTCTTAAAAAAGGAAGTAAGGAAATTAGAACACAAATAGCTAAAAGTCTGAGAGAATATGAAAATACTGACAAAGTCACGTATGATCTTAAACCTGAAATAAATGCTATTGTT
>Ga0209307_1000398_pt1 | contig 31239 bp, 33 predicted proteins | sample COGITO_mtgs_1105_FD_185519 | JGI IMG/M metagenome (GOLD analysis project Ga0209307, IMG submission 185519) | Pelagic marine microbial communities from North Sea - COGITO_mtgs_110530 (SPAdes) (version 2) | ecosystem: Environmental > Aquatic > Marine > Epipelagic ... | reverse complement strand
CACATGGGGAAGTGGAGGAGGTGAGTAAGGAAGAGGGTGCATGGAAGGAGGATGTGACGGTGGAGACAGAACGGGCGAGGAAGGAGAGGCAAGAGATGGAATGAGGAGAAAGAGTCCCACAATCAGAATCATGGAAAAGGCGGTACAACAATGACTTTTCCTTTCCTCCTCCTCCATGGGTGGAGGACTGTCTTCATCCCCTCCCCTTCTCGGGTTGAGTCTGTTGATCTGAAACTTGAAAACCCTCGCTTTGCACATTCAATGTTGCTTTACTATTATAGTATACGTTACTCATGTACAAACTATAAAAAAAATCCATACAGGATGGAATGCCCCATCTGTTTCTTTCCAACAAAACAACCTTCCACTCTACCTTGCGATCACTCCTTCTGTCACAACTGCTGCAAGAAGTGGTTGAGGAAGAAGTCAGAGTGCCCTCTGTGTCGTTCGTCCGTGAAGCGTTACACGTGCGTGGACGAAGAATTCGTGTTCTTCCTCCCTCCTCTTTCCGGTGTTCGGTTTGCGCAAGTGGACGGCAGGATCGTCGTCAAACTGACTGGCGAGGGTGAGTCCGGAATCAGAGCAGGAGATGTGATCGTGAGCATGAACGGTGTGTATCCAGACACAGAGAAGGAAGCAGAACGCTTCTTGAAGAGGTGTGCACCTGGATTCTGCGAGATTAGGGCAGTTCCGAGGAGGGTGGTGAAGGTGTGCGAGTGCGATCTGGTAAGAGAGAGGATGCAAGTGATCGCATGCGGGGAAAAGATTCCACACCACAGAATACTATCGTTCGGCACAAAATTAGGACGTGAAAAGGACATTTCTCTCATGCCACGTTGCAGAGCTTGTTGCCTTCCAAAGAAAGAGGCACTCCTACGAGGAGAGGTGGAGATACTCGTGGAAGAGAGTGAGGCTGTCACTTCGTTCTCTTCCGTTTCTTAGGCTTGTCCTGGCCATGCATGATACGCTCTAGATTGGGAATGTAGACGTTCATCATCTTCTCCATGAAGCAGTCGTTCCCTGTGGTTCGTATGTAGCCCAGCATCTTGTTGAGCCTCGAAGAAAGAGGCTGTCCTTTGGAGGCGTACTTGTTGCAAGCTTTCCTGCTGCTGGTTGGGACGGTGAGGCAAGAACACTTCTGATGGATTCCGTCCTTGTCTATCAGGAAGTAGATTCTTCCTCCTGCATTCGTCTCGTCCTCCGTGTGAGTTCCCTGATAGTTGCTGCACGAGTGGGATGTGAACCCTCCGACGCAGACCTTGTAAGTGTGCTTCTGCGTCATGTCGATGATGCCGTACCTTTTTATGTTCACAACGTGGAGAGGGTTTGAGTCGGAAGAAGGCAGCTTGAACTCTTCGATCGCCTTCCGGATCATGTGACAGAGGGGACTCTTCGTGTCCGAGAGGACCTGAACCTTGAGCTGATACTTGGCCGCGTTGCCACAGCAGGAAAAATGAAGCTTGCTCTCCTCTCTGAAACATTCAGGGAGGCTCACCTTCTTCTCTGTGACGCGGACGGGAACGTACGGCGCATTCTGAGGAGGAGAGTACCCTTCCGTAATGCTCTCGTCGGAGCAGCGGAGCATCGTGCGCCTGAAGCATTCCTTCCTGTTTTTGAGGCAGACGAGCAGGTCGCTCTCGTCGCTTCCGAAGCAAGCGTCTTCTCCTTTGAGGACTGTTCGAGGGTAAAGGGCCCTCCCCTTCGGAACGCACTTTCTTCCGGCGCAAACCTGGCACCTCTCGCCGCATCCAGGGTTCGCTTCCGGACACTTCTCGAAGACTTGAGAGTGGGACAAGGAGTGACCGGTCTGGTGAAGGTAGGCCGTGCGAGGCAGGAGAGACTCCCACTTTGGAGACAGGATCGCCTCCTCGTTCGGGAATGAGAAGCCGGTCACTCTCTTCCTCGCCTCTCCGTGAGAACGGGAGTGAAGGACGCACTTGTAAGCGGCTTGGATGCGAAGGGCTTGAGACGCCTCACAGACGATGTGAGGGAAGATGATCCTGCAGCAACAGCTCTGAGCCTCCTCCTCCTGTGGACTGTCTTCATTCCCCTCTGCTGTTGTGAGCACGATCATGGTGTGGTCTTTGGAACAAGTCGGGTAGAACAGGCTCAGCGTGGAGGAGCACAGCCCGCAAAACGTCCTCAGCTCAGAGTCAGAAGGAGGAGTCGAACCCAAGAGTTCCACGAAGAAGCGGAATCGGTCTGTGAGGTGCTCCTGCAGGTTAATGGTGCGTTCGTTGTCCAGAGCCTGGATCAGCAGATCCCTGTCCGCATCCGGCACGCAGAAGGTTTTTCCAAGCTTCTTGTCATTCGTGCTATGCGTGAAGGGAAGGTTGGTCTTCTTCTTGTAGCCTCTGACGATGCACAAGTCAGAGAGGGACTCGATGTCGGCCATGTGCAGTTACCCTCACCCCCTGTGACACTACGGTCAGCTAAAAAAGGATGGTGCGTGTTTGTTTTTTCCGTTCTCCTTCCTCTGGCTTTTTGTTTTTTCCTCCCTCTCCCTTGTCTCTCTCTCTCTCTCTGTCTCTCTTCATCCCAGAAGGCTGTTGTGGAGCCTAGCCTCCAGAAGCGTCCTCACCTCGTCCACGTCGTCCATGAGCGGTGCCGTTCTGAGGTCGTTCGACTTGAGCGCCTGCTTCGTGAGCTTTGTTGCGGCAGTGACAGCGCACAGGAAGGCACGGTTGAGGTGAAAGAGGTCGCTCCCTTTCGGAGAGGGTCCGTACGAGTACATGGCGTCGCAGGATCGTACCAAGTACTCGTACAGCTCCCTCCCCTCTCTGCTCGCCTCGGAAAGGGACTTGAACCTGTACAACAGCTCCACCAGCTTCTTGTCTCCGCAGATGTGCTCCAGGTTGTCCACACCGAGATGGATGGGATCGACGGGCGCCTTCCCATTCATCACGTGTCCAACGAAGCCGAGTGCGGCTCCTATGCCAGCACCGTACAGAGCACCGTTCAGTACAGAGTTCATGCTTACTAGATCGCGCCTCCAAAAATGTGCCCGCGTAAGTGACCGCGAGAGAAAAGAAAATGTGGTGGAGTATGGGAAAGGCGAAAAATGCTCTCCGCCACGAAGGAGCCGCGATGCAACCAGGCATTCTGGTGGAGGACAGAAAACGGAGGGAGGTCGTTCCAAAGCCTGGTCAGACAGTACACCGTCCTCGATCCGACGGACGAGGAGGTGTGCGAGGCGATCCAGAGAGCGACCGTGATCACGGGGGTGGACGACTCCTTCGTGGAGAGGAGGGTACAGGAGGAGGCGAAGTCGCTCGCAACCAGAATGGTGGCGAGCCAGGTGAAGGCGAACGAGTTCTCAGACTTCATGACAAAGCCCCAGCCGGCAAGGCACTCCGTCCAGTACACCAGAGGGAGAGAGGCAGAGAGAGGGAGGAGCATGGAGGGGACGATACAGGGCGTCGGCAGATTTCACGACAGATACCTTGACAACCTGAGAGGACACCGTGCGTCCGGATCGGCCGCCAGAAAGTCTGCCGGAATCCCACAAGAGTGAGAGATGCCTGGAAGCGATGTGTCTTCGACGGATATGAAGCTGTTCTTCAAGGCGGCGAACCCGAACGCGATACGAGCGGCAGACGAAGACGGGGAGGATGACGAGATGCCTCCTTTGGAGGAGGTGAACCTCGAGGAGGAGGAGGAGGAGGAAGAAGAAGCAGGCCCAAGACACAGCAGACGTGTTCAGTTTGACGAGGAGGAGGAGGAGGAGGAGGGGGAAGGGGACGAGGAGGACGAGGAGGACGAGAGAAACTACAACGAATCTTCGCTCCCCATGAGTGAGGAGGAGATCATGCTCGAGAAGCAGTCCGTCATCCTAGAGCTGGAGCGTCTGAAGGCGCAGGGGATCAAGCTCTCGAAGGAGTACACGCTCGACGACAACCTCGCAGACATGCAGTTCGAGGTGAGGAGGCATCTGCTCTACATCGACGAGACGAACAACATCTCTCTGATGAAGGACGGTCTCAAGCTCCTCTTTGGTGGCATAGAGGGAGGGAACCGAGCGGTCGGAAGTATTCTGCAGCTGGATGGGTGGTCTGCGCATGCTTGTACTGAGCTGGACAGACACAAGTACGACCAGAGTCTTTCTGCTCTGTACAGGAAGTACTGGCGGAGGGGGTCCTCCTCGCCTGAGATGGAGCTCGCCTTTGGCGTTCTCTCCTCATTAGGAACGTGGCACGTAAAGCAGCAGTTTTCAAAGAGCATGGCTCCGAAAAGAGGCCTTTCCGGGTTGGGCATCCCCGCACGGCTAGAAGAGGAGGACTCTTCCGATGACGAGGACCTTCCTCCTAGCTTTGCTCCTCAGAAGAAGTAGCGGCCTCCTCGACGTCCCCTTCCTTCTTTCTCTCCTCCTTCTTGTTTCCTTCCTGTTTCCTCCCCGTCTCTAGTGCGAGGATCGTAAGGTGGAGAGGGACTAAGCTTCCAGACACACCGATCAGCATCACCTCGAGAACAAAGAAGAGGTATCCCACCTCGCGCTTGAAAAGGATGACGACGTGAGTGATGGCTAGCAGGAAAGCGATCCCCGTCTGAGCCCAGAGGACGGCAGTCATCCCTCTTTTTTGCCGCTCGGATGTTCTGCCTATCCTCCTTCTGATGAGGAAGGTGTAGATGATCACCATCGAGATGAGGAGGGCGAGGAAGACGGTGTGAACCGACTCGATCGTAGACTGAGGAAATGCGAGCATGCCCATCCAAGCCAAGTCCATCACGAAAAGGGAGATCATCTCCGCGGAAAGGAACGCCTGTTCTCTGCTGAGCCACCACATCATCGCCAGACCCGGAGAGAGGAGGATGGCAAACGTCCCTGCGGAGGCAGCCTCGCAGATGTAGTAGCTGATGCTTGAGAAGACGGGCGGGTCTGGCCTCGCAAACAGTTCGCCGTTCGGAAAGGAGACGGTGATGGAGAGAAGGGGTAAGAAGGAGGTAAACATCACAGGAAGGACGGTACCGAACGTCCAGACCAGCAAAAGGATGGGAATGGTCCGATTCATTTCAAAAAAGGAGAGACAAAAAAATGTGGATACCGGTCTGTCACACAAACGATGCTCACACGAACGAGAGCGGATCCGAGTCGGCGTGGATCGTGGCGTGGCCAAACAAGTTTTCGCACGAGGTGATGGTTCACCTCCACACGAGAGACGCGCGCAGGCAGATTCACATGCCGTGGGAGATGAGGTTCCAAGGCTTCTCCGAGTTCCTGCGCCTCTGCTCCTCCGTGATGCGGATCGAGGTGTGGGTGAAGGACGGTCAGCTGACGAGGTACGCCCTCTGGGCGAACGTGGGAGAGATGCGAAGTCAGATCCAGACCGGGAGAGGCTGCCTAGACGGTGAGCCGCACGTCGTGTCTGCCCTCCGCCACTTCCTCCCCCTCTCCACGCTCGTCCTCCCTCCCCTGTTCGCACCCTCCTCTCTGGCCCCCTCCACCCGTTCGAAAGCGGCGCTCCTCCCTCCCTGCTGGTCGAAGGACCACCCTCTGACGGAGAGGCAGAGGGCGTCTGTGGAGTGGATGAGAGGGATGGAGGCATGCATAGGATCGGGGAAGAACCAGATCGTGTACGAGGCCTGCGTTCCGATCGCGGACTCCCTCCTTCACTACGACCTCTACCTCGAGATGATCCGAACGGACGAGCCTCTCTCCCTTCCGAAGCTGAAGGCACGGTTCAGAGGAGGGGTTCTGTGCGACGACGTCGGGACGGGGAAGACGGCGTGTGCGCTTGCCTTGTCCAGCGCCAACCCGCTCCTCCTCTCGAACGAAAGGTTCAACCCTCCTCGCGGAATGCTCTCCGGGAAGGGGACTCTGATTTTAGTTCCTATGAACATCGCCCACCAGTGGAGGGAGGAGGTGGACAAGTTCACGTTCGGACTCAAGACCATCATCCTGACGACGGCAAAGGATCTGAAGGTGCACACCGCGACGGATCTGATGGAGGCGGACCTCGTCATCACGACAACCAACTACCTGAGACTTCCCTCCGTCAGGGAGGCGGTGGAGGAGACGGTCAAGAGGGCGCTAGGGCTTGAAGAGATGGAGAGGAAGGAGGCGGCAAGCCTAAAGAACGTGAAGATCGCATCGAGGTGCCTTCCGAGGGAAGACATACGCCAGGCGTGCGTGGAGCTCCTCTTCTGGCCTAGGCTGATCGTGGACGAGTTCCACGAGTACACGAAGGAGAGGACGAGGGTGCTTAGAAGCCTCTACTACGGGACGATATGGGGTCTCACCGCAACGCCGAGCATCTCCTCTCCACGCCAGATCTACCCCCTCCTGCTGGAGCCGAAGATCGCAGACGAGGAGTCGAGCCACCACCACCACCCTTGCCTTCAGGCTGCGATCTGGAAGACCCTCTTCCGACAGTTCTCCACCAACTCGGAACCTTCCGTCACGCACATCGTGCACAGGGTGGTCATGTCTGGAAGGGAGAGGATCCTTCACGAGACGGCATCTCACCTGCCGATGGAAAAGATGAACGAGATACTTCTCTCCTGCGACGAGAGGACGGAGACGAGCATGGTCGTCCAGGCAGCAAAGGAGAGGATCCACTCCCTGCAGAGGAGGGCGGAAGCGGAGGAGAAGAGGATGATCGTGGAGAGCCGCACGGATGGGGACGCCCTTTCGGACATCGATTCCCGTCTCCACATGGCTCACCGCTCCCTCTCCTTCCTAGAGACGAGGCTGAACCACACGGAGCAGCACGAAGAGGTGTGCCCCATCTGCATGGAGGCGAGGCCTCGCCTTCTCGCTCAGTGCGGGCACATGTACTGCCACGCCTGCATCAAGAAGATACAGGTGTGCTCTCTCTGCAGAGAGGGGATCGTGACGGTCCACGACGTCTCCTCCTCCTCCAACTCGAAGCTGAGGTACGTCGTCGACCTCGTAGACGACCTCTGCGTGACGAAGGGGGAGCAGGCCCTCCTCTTCTGCAGGAGCCAGCCCTTCCTCACCCACGTCTGCGGCACGGTGAGAGCCCGCTCCTCACTCATGAGCGGGACGACTACGAGAAGGGCAAGCCTCATACGCCGATTCCAGGACGAGGGTGAGATAGACATGCTCGCCTTCCACCTCTCGGACGGTGTGAGCTCGGCTGGATGCCACCTCTCCTCTGCGTCTCACATCATCTTCGCACACTCTGTTGAGGACGATGCCGTGGAGAGGCAGGCCATAGGAAGGGCGACGAGGGGAGGGAGGGGAGGAGGAGCGTCCGTCCACCACGTCCTTTGGGAGGAGGAGGAGGAGGACGGGGCGTGGTCCGAGCGACACCCAAAAATATTGTCCGTTCCCATAGAAACATAAGAATGAACGATCGCCTCTTTTTCGGGTTCGAGAACGAGAACAAGGCGGGGAAACAAGAGAGGGATCCTAACCCAACGTCCTCTCTCTCCTCTCTCTCCGTTGAGACTGTGGATGACGCACTCGGAATTCAGAGCGAGATACCGGACCAGTCCTTCGTCACCCTCCTCATGAAGCATTCCTGCCCGTTCTGCACGTCCATCCTCCCAGAGTGGGACAAGGCTGCAAGCGAGGACGACTCGGGTTGCGTTTGGATGCACGTGGAAGTGACTGGCGAGGAGGAGAGGGCGAGGAAGGCATACGAAGGAGCGAGTACCTTCCCTTGCCTCATCAGGACGAGAGGAGGTCAGAACTACGTAGAGCCTGGTCCGGACACGAGCAAGATGACTAGAGAACAGATCCTAGACTTTGCGAGAGGAAGTCCTGTCGTTGCGAACGATGGATGCCTCTTCGATGGTGAGGATGAGGACGAGGACGAGGAGGAGTACGCAAGAGAAGAAGATCGTTCTAAGCAGTCGTTCTGTGCCTCTTACAGGGGAGAGAAGGAAGAGTACGCAAGGACTTCAGACAAGGTAGACGAGTCTAAGAGAACATGCCTCCTCTTCTACTGGACGAAGTGCCCTCACTGCACAACGTTCAGAGACAGGGCTTGGAACGAGGCAGTGAGAAGGGGGTCGGAACACGTCCAGGAGTGGTGTGCTCTGGACGTTGAGGACGAGTCCACAAAGGAGGATCAGGAAAAGTACGGACACGATGGGTCCGTACCCTATTTCTTACTTGTCGAAGACGGAGAGGTCGTCTCCCCCCTCTCTAAGACGGGGTCTGCCGACGAACTCCTTTCCGAGATAGAGGAGATGGAGGAGGACTTCGACACTCACTCCGACCTCACTTCCTCCTTCTCTTCTTCTTCATCCTCTTCTTCTTCATCCTCCTCCTCCGCAAAGCTAATGAGCGAGTGCGGACCTGATCTGAGGGAAGACGAGAACGAATTCCTATCCACTCTCGATGCGAAAGACATGCACTCCACGTCCACTCCTCACATCCTCCTCCTCTACAAGAAGGGGAAGAATGGAAAGAGCCCTATCGAACGATCCGAATGGAACGAGTCCGTGAAGCACTGCTCCTCCGACCCTCTCCTCTCACCTCCTACCATAAACTGGGTCGCAGAGGACGTTGACGATGAGGAAGGGTCTGGAATCCAATCTCTACTGCTCGGAAAGGAGGGCATCTACATCGTCCAGCAGCCGGGAGGGAGGGTGACGGAGTGTGTTTTGAAGGAAGGAGACACCAGAAAGGAAGACATGATTCGATTGGCGGAGAGGATGGGGTCGCCTGTGTATGGTACACTTAAAAGTGTTACAAGTTTTGACGCAGAAGAAAACAATAGACCTTCTTTAGGAACAAGACTTAGCGCAGGAGGATCATCTTTAACACAACAAAGTGTTCGCGATGAAGGAGTATCTTTATTGCGACCTGGCGCAGGACAACCTGGCGCAGTATGTACAAGTCCAGCATGTCTTTTATGGGAATCTACTGCTGCATCTACTACACTACAGCCACGTAGCGCACATTTAACTGGCGAAGAACAATCTGACACAGGAGTACCTGGCGCAGTATCTGGCGCAGGAGGAAATGGCGCAGGAGGAGCTGGCGCAGTATCTGGCACAGGAGCTGGCGCAGGAGGACCTGGCGCAGGAGGACCTGGCGCAGGAGGAAATGGCGCAGGAGGACCTGGCGCAGGAGGACCTGGCGCAGGAGCTGACGCAGTACCAATTTCTGAAGACTTAATACCGGGAAGTTCATGGGACTCTACTACTGCATCTACTACACTACAGCCACGTAGCGCACATTTAACTGGCGAAGAACCTGGCGCAGGAGGAACTGGCGCAGATACACCTGGCGCAGTACAACCTGGCGCAGGAGGAAATGGAGCAAATTCAACTAGCACAGTACTATATAGTGATAGCCTTGATGAAGGGGAAAGCGAGGGAGAATTAGATCAATTTCAAAGTTATAAAGGAAAAGAAGTGTATTATTATGATGATCAAACTGCTATTCAAAGTGGTATAATTGATACAATTATTGATAATGATGTTGATGTTTTTGCGGTCATAAACAATCAAACTCAAGGAAAAAACATTCAACTCCCATTTTTAGCGCTTTTCGAATCTTCAGAAATGGAAATAAACTTAGTTATAGACTTTTTGTTTAATGAATTTGATAAATCATCACGAAATATAACGTTGGAAGACCTTGAAATCAGAATGAAACGTATTTTACACAGGCTCTATTTACAGATCTTACAATACAATCAAACAGCATATGAAAAAGTTTCTAAATACTATTTAGAAAAATTAGAGGCTCTCAAAAAAGCTCAATCCGATGAGAAAGTAGAGGAAACAGAGGAAGAAACAGAGAAGAAACAAGAAGGAACAAGAATCGATTCTAGCCAGTACTACACGATCCTAAAGGACAAATCCAATAAGCATAAGCTTCTCATGTACCAGCCTTTCAACAACGAATTCAACGTATGGGAACTGAACGAGAAGGATGAAGGGGACTTGGAATTCATGAAGAAAGTGAACTCTTTCACAAAACAATCGTCACAAAACAAAACAACCTCATGGCCAGCACTTGAAAACTGGATGAAAGTCAGAAAAGCAGTAGATGGAAGAGAAAAGCAAGCCGATAAGAAGGCATATCTAACCGATGTTGTTCGTGGAGAAGGTAGTACCTCTCCAGAATACTCATTCTCATTCGAAACGTTCAAAGAAAAAGGTCTACTGGTCTGGTTCAAAACCAGACCAGTAGAGACGATACGTGTGTCGTTGTCAGCTGAAGGAAACGCACCGTACGCTAAGGATCTGTACGAGTATGTGAGTGCAGCTCATAAAGCGTTTCAGGAGAGAAACGAGAGAATTGAAGCAGACCAAAAAAGGGAAGCAACACCACCACTGGATACAAAGGAGGAGTCAATGAAAGAGACGATCCAGACCTTCATAACAGACAAGATTAAAACCCCATTCAGCATGACAGCATCTATGTTCAAGACCATGATAGGATCGAGCCTTGGTAACACAATGAAAACAAAACTTGAGGAGGCAAAAACTCCAGAATTGAAAAGGGATGTTCTAAAGTATTACATGCCAGATCTCTTTCAAACTTATGATCCTTACGCTTTCAACCGGTACCCATCCTTGCACGGCCTTTTTCCTTCTCCCTATGCAAGCTATCAGCAAGCAGCCCTCCAGCAGCAAGACCTTCAGCAGCAAGCAGCCCTCCAGCAGCAAGCAGCCTTCCAGCAGCAAGCCTATAGTAGTCCTCAGTCCGTGATAGGAATCCAGAGCCCTAACCCTTTTCAGAGAAGTCCTCAAACGTCTTTCAATCTGGAGCAAGCTGGTAGCTTTTGGGAAAGAGTGAAGCAGAGTGTGTAGTGAAACTAAACAACAAAAGTAAACGAAACAAGCTGAAAAACAGATATAAAATAAAATAAAATACCTTTTTCAATTTTTTTAGAACCAAGTTTGTCAAGACAACACACAACCATGTTGGAACCATCCTTAGAGTCGAGCCGTGACCTCCTCACAGTGTCGAAAAGGGATGCGAGGGAGATGCTTGAGATCATTGTTGGATCCATAGAGACGGGAGAGGACATCCCTTGGTGCTTGTGGAAAGAAGACAGCATCAGGCTGAAAGCTAGGATGGACGGACCCCTCTTTGACAAGCTTTGCGATGCGTCTGGTTTGGATCCGGACGAGAGGTGTAGGAAGTGGAAGAGAGAGGAGGAGGAGGAGGAGGAGAGGAGGGAGTGCGCTTTCAGGGAGGGGGAGGATATGAAGAGGAGGGAGGAGGAGAGGAGGAGGAAGGAGGAGGATCAGAGGAGGGCGTACCTCCACCTTAAGAAGAAGAGGAGGTACAGGAAGAAGAGTTGGATCTTCAGAGAGGACTCCTACCTCTCCTCCCGTCCTCCTTGCTTCTGGAACTCGATCCAGCTCGAGAGGATGAGCGATGAGGAGAGGAGGGCTACCATCTACAGGGTCAAGATGCTTCAGAAGAGGATGGGGAGGGCTAGCGTGACGCCCCAGTTCATGCGGAGCTGCATCGAGGCGGAGAGCAGACTGCCGGAACGAACAAAGAGCAAGAAGCGGAGGAGGCTGCTTCTCAGCCGCCTTTTCCATCATCCTTCCCCGCCGAGCCAAGCTTTCCTGGTAACATACTAGGGTCTCCGTTCCATTTATACCGCTTAGTCTTCCCGTCCTTCTCCTGGAGGAGGACGTAGTACTGCCCTCCCTTGCACTTGAAGTTGAGTGCGGCTGCGGCTCCAACGCCAAGGCCCACGAACATGGTCGCCAGCAGAGCGAACGTGATGCTGCACGCTATCAAGGCGAAGATGGGGCCGCATATGAAGAAGAAGGGACCGCAAACGCCCCCGGCTTCCATGCCTCCCGAGATACACTCAGTCACCCCTCCTACCGCGTCCGCAGAAGCAGCCCCAGCGATCTCTCCCACAGACGAGGCGGCAGCCTCTGCTCCATCCGCAGCCTCCCCCGCAGACGCTGCCGCCCTTCCTGTCACCCTCGCAGCAACACGGGTCGCAGAGTTGGTTGCGGCCTTGGAGAGCTTCCCTACCGTGGAGTAGGTACCCTTGGGTCCTTTGATGACCCTCATCAGGGTACTAGGAGACTTGAGATCCTCCGGCTTCACCTCAACCCCTAGTTTCACCTTTCTAGCGATCCTGGCCTGATTCAGCATCTTCTCCTTCTGGACCTCGCTCAGCGCCCGCTGGGTCCGTCTGGCCACCCCCGCCGCTGCGAGCGTGTACGAGGCTGCCGTCGTCCCCTGGGAGATCGCATTCGCCATGCGCTGGTCGTAGCAGGAGCGGTAGTAGACGGGCTGTACGCCCAACAGCTCTTTGACCATGTCTGTGGGCTCGAGGGTGTCCTTGTACTGCTCGACTGCGACGTTGCAAAGACCCCCGAAGTAGAGGCTGTTGAGGTACGACCCTTCCCACGACTTCTGCGCCTGGAGGATGGCTACGCTCGTGTCGAACTCGTCCTCGGTAAGCATGAACCGGAACGGGTTCTTCTCCACGTTCCACGCCTGCCACGACTTGACCCACTCCTGGGCGGAGGAGTACCCCAGCTGGTCTGCGCTCCCGCACCAGTGGATCCCCTCCAGGTCTCGGAAGAGAACTTGCATCACCAAGAGGAGGAACTCGCACTGAGTCTCGTTGAGAGAGTAGCCGCAGCCTAGACCGACCCCGTTCAGGAGGGAGGAGAGGAGAGCGTAGTTGTCGGAGATGGAGATGCAGTTCATGTCGAACCTGTACTTCCCTTCTGGAGTAGGACCCCTCCTGTACCCGTACCTCCCCTTCTCGTCCGGTTCGCAGCTCTTCATCTTCGTTCCGTCGTACCAGTCGTAGGCGAACTTGTTCTCCGTCTTGAGCTTCATGTACACACCTGCGTAGTAGATGGCGAGAGAGAGGATGAAGACTCCCACCAGCTCGACGATGTGCCAGACAAACCCGCTCTCCGATCTCTTCGTCTCCAAGGTCTGGTTCGATTCGTAATGATCGAGGCTGACATCCACCTCCTTCAGGCGGGCAAGCTCGTCAACCTGCTTCTGGGTCATTTAATCTCAGTCTGCTATTTAAAAAAAGGGGTGTATGGTGTGCTGCTCGGTATGCTACTGGAGGAGAGCAACCACTTTGACTGTACCTTGCAAGCACCGCTTTTGCAGGGAGTGCATTCGGAGGTGCCTCTGCATCGACCAGAGGTGTCCTCTATGCAGGACGCCATCGTGTGGGCTTAGGTCCAAGAGGATCAGCGTCCAGCTGTGGAAGATGACGAGGAGGAAGGTGTGCAAGCACTACCCTTCTCGATCATGGAAGGAGGTGGAGGGAGGAGTTGTTCTCATGAGTCCAACACCCGAGGCAAAACGGTGCGGCCTTTCAAAGGGAGACGTAGTCACGTCCGTGAATGGGGTTCCAGCGGTTGCGGGGAAGGTGGTCAACGCGATCTGTTGCAACTGCATCATGAAGGATATACCCATCTCTTTTGAAAGAAAACCGCGTTGGACCATCAGAAACCATTTTGTGAGACGAATAAAAAGTCATGTGGACCTTGCCGGAAACGTACCTGACTCAAACCCCTTCTTTCCCTCAAACTCCTCCTCCTCTTCAGACTCCAACGCAAGAGAAGGAAGACACGAAGGCGGAGGAAGAGAGTAAGGAAGCAATCAAGCCGACGGAGGAGGTGGAGGTGGGAGGACCTTCCTCGGAATTAGAAGGAGATGTGCAGGTGAAAAAGGAGAAGGAGGAGGAGGAGGAGAAGGAGGAGAAGGAGGAGAAGGAGGAGAAGGAGGAGGAGGTGATCATCGTGGACGACGCTGTTTCCCCTTCCGTGGACGAGGAGGAGAAATGGCAGCACTACAAGGTGTCGGAGCTGAAGAAGATGGCCACCGAGATGGGGATCGACTTCCCGCACAATGTCCGTAAGAAAGACCTCGTCTCTAAGCTTGCTTCTCGCAGTAAGCAATGATCGCAGGAGATGGAAGGCTCGCTCCTTCCTCGCACCTCACGTACTCCTCCTTTGAGATGCCTATCTCCTGTGCAAACTCCGCGCTTGTCATCTCCTTCTCGAGCCTCATTCGCCTCATCGATAGAACAGTGGACTCGATGAAAGATTCCACCTTGTGCTGAGAGGTCACAGGTTTGTTCAGACTGGAGTTCGAACCAGTTTCCACTATGTACCACCCCTCCTCTATGAAATTCATGATCCGTTTTTGTAGAGCGGACACCTTCGAAGGTACTCCTTGTTCTTTTTTATCCTTTTTTTATACGGTACCCGTTTTTGCCGCGCTTGACTTCCTTTCCTGAGTCAGCTGAGAGGAAAAAACGCGGGATCTTCTCTGCATCTCATCTGAATGCCAGGTCACGAATGGGATGAGATGCAAGTCGACGAAGATGCCAGCAGCAGCAGCAGCAGCAGCAGCAGCCCCGAAGGTAGCAGATCTCCTTCTCCTCTCTCTCTACCCCCCGCTGTTGTCCCACAAACTTCCTTTGTTACTCTTCCTTCCACCGCACCCCCCGAACAACGACCGCTGCCCTCTGCTCCACCGGCCGCACCGCCGGTCGTCATGTCTCCACTCTCCCCTCAAGAAAGCAACTACTTCTTCCGATGGATCTCGGAGTTTGGGAGGTCGTACGAGCTGGACCAGAAGGTGGATGAGATCTCCGACGCGCACCTGACGGGAGCCATACCCTACATCGAGAGCGTTTGGCTCCACCCCGTCCCCAGGGAGCACCTGTACCCAAGGATCATGGACTGCTTTTTGCTCTGCTGCCCTGATCAGCAGTTCCAGAGGCAACAGCAGCAGCAGCAGCAGCAGACCCACCTGACAAGCGAGGCGATCAGACAGATCGCCGCGAAGTGGATCTGGCAGATGACGCAGCTGTACAGGCTGATGAAGGAGCGTCAGCTCCTTGAGAGCGAGGAAGGGATAGAGATGTTCAACAAGCTGAGGAGATGCTTCGAGGCCGTCACGCAGGGCAGAGCCTTCTTAGACACGTGCAACAGCCTCTCCACAAGCATGGATACGGAGAGAGACGCAGCGAGAGAGGAGGAGGACATACCGGTCACGTTCCTGATGACAGAGAACCTGCCAGACTACAACAATCTACACAGGTCGGTCTTCAACATCCTCAGACTCTTGGAGCAGAGGGGTTTCAAGAAGTTCGGACAGCTGAACGACGAGTGTTGGTCTCCTTCCCTTGTGGAGATGGAGAACGGGGGGTGGAAGGAGTCCTACGCTTGGAAGATGGAGATGACCTTGAGCCAGTTCATTGACGAGAACATCACGAAAGAGCTGGATCCAGAGATGTGGTGCCTGAGAACGAAACACGGCATGAGGAGCACGAGGGAGATAGAGGAGCTGATCTGCCACTCGTCCCACGCAGAGTTTCCGGCCTTGGAGCTGAACAGGAACTTCTACTCGTACCAGAACGGTGTGTACTCCATGTACCACTGCTTCTTCCCCTTCGACAGAAAGTCAGAGTGGAGGAGGATCGCAGAGAACGCAACCTGTGTCTGGAACATGGCCGGCTTTGAGGACGTTGTTGTGGAGGCTCCCAAGGACAGCGACTGCTCGGTCATGCTTCTCCAGACCGACTTTCCGATGGAGTTCTCAGAGACGAGCATCCTCTCTTCCGACCTCCAGTCGTCAGTCGTGTCGAAGCTTATGAATCCGCAAAGGATGGGAGGTCTGCACAAGCTCGTCTCTGCGCAGAAGGAGCTTGAGCCTCTCGATGTGCAGTGGATGCTCGCGCTTCTCGGCCAGGCACTCAGGAAGAAGGGGTGGTGTAATGAGAATTGGCAGAACCTTTTTGTCTTCCTAGGCGTGTCGAATAGCGGGAAGAGCACGCTCATCAACCACCTGACCTCATTCATACCGGAGTCGAAGATAGGGACGATCTCCTCGTCTGGGGAGGAGACGTTCGGCCTCGAGTCTCTGTGGGGACAAGCGGACAATCCGAACTGGATCTGCATCTGGCCGGAGGCGAAGGACAGATGCGGGATAGGACAGCACGATCTCCAGTCCATGGTGACCGGAGTGGAGCGTGTGTCGATCGCAAGGAAGAACAAGAGCGCACTCTCCAAGGTGTGGGACATACCCATCGTTATGGCAACGAACAAGCTTCCCAGCTTCGACAACTTCGAGGGAGCCATGACGAGGAGGCTCTCGATCGTTCCATGGATGAGCAGCATAGAGAGGTCTGACACGAACCTGAAGGACACGCTAAAAAATGAAAAGGGCGACTTTCTCGCTCTTGTCAACATCTGCTACTGCTCCATGCTGCACAAGTACGGGCACATGTCCCTCAACGATCAGATCAACGGAGTGCCTATCGTTGGTCGTCAGATGGTGAAGGCGAAGGAGACAGCCCTCATGCAGCTCGACCTGCTCTTTAGATTTATCATGGAGAGCCACTCCTTCGAGTTCAGACCAGGTCTGAAGCTGTCGAGGAAGGAGTTCGTCAACGTCTTCCGTGAGTGGAGAGACGACAGGAACATCTCACAGAGGTGGGAGTGGTCGGACCAGACCACGAGGAGGGCGTTCGAAGAGAAGGGGCTTGCTCTGGATGTGATCGATGGAGAGGAGTACGTTTGCAACATCGGATTCAGGGAGTAGGATTAGGCACCGATCACGCCACCGAGTGTGATGATCAGGACGACAACGGATGCAGCGGTGAAGACGAAGACGCCTCCGCGAGTGCATCCGTCGAAAATTCCAACCTCTCCGGATGGCTCTTCTCCTGGCTGTTCGATGTCGGGGGAGGAGACGCCAGGAGGAGCGATCACTTCCACTTGGCTAGTGTTGCATCGCGGTGCGAACATTTCTGTACGTGAGGAAGACATGTGCTGAGTTTGGGTTTATAGATTAAAAATATAAAATAATTTTCTCACCGTCTCGGAGCTTTTTCAGAGCGGACGAATCCGAACGAGAGTTCCCCTTTGTAGCGGGCAACTCTGTTTGTCGCCTGTGACTGGGCTTGCTGAGCTTGCTGAGCTTGCTGAGCTTGCTGGGTGGATCCCCCGCCACCACACCCTGGACAGTCTCCTCGCTTTGGAACCCTAGCAAAGAGTCTTTTTGGCATACCTTAAAAAAAAGGAGAACAAGTAGTGTTCGTTCTCTCTCTGTCTAGCACGTGTTGCTCAGAGTCACCTGGCATGTCTCTCCTTTAGGACCCATCAACTCGAACTGAGGATGGGACGACTCGCACTTTGTCGTCTCAGAGAACTTGGGAGCCCTTTTCACGTAGGTTTCCATTCTCTCCTTGCTCGTCCAGTAGTCGAGACAAGACGGAGACCCCAACTCCACGGTGCTGACTGGCTTGCACTCCTCGCTGCAGGTCCTGGAGCAAACTCCGTCCGTGCAGTCGAACCCTTTCTCGCAAGAGGAGGAGGAGGAGCAAGGCTCAGGAGAGTCCACTACGACCTTCGTGGAGAGGAGCTCCGCCTTGTTTCCATCTTCTGTTCGCCCTTCTTTGTCTCCTGTTGAGTTTGTTTCTTTTGTTGTTTTTGCTTTGCTGTTCTGATGGCGATGAATTAAGAAGAGGATTAACGAGACAGCAATCAGGAGGGCCACCCCTGCAGCGATGATGTAGCGTGTCTCCATATGTGTAACCAACAGACACCTAAATTATTTCTTTACTTGAGCTCTTCGGAGCTGAAGTGAGGGTGCATGAAGATGTGGCACATGGTGAAGAGGAAGACGTGAGACCACTCGACAAGATTGGCAGTCAAGAAGCGTGTCTTGTCGTACACGAGGACGTGGAATAGACCGTAGTACGTGACGATCACAAACATGTACAACCCGTGCCATATCTTTCGGATACGGAAGTCTGTGACAACGTGAGGGAAAGGGTAGGTAAGGAAGATGATGGAGTCGATCACGAAGACGAGAGTGTGGATCCATTCGTACGACTGGAGCGTCTGGCCGACGAGGCCTCTGAACTCCTGATCGGAAGCCTTTGAGATGCCCATGTGAGCGTACAGGGTGGCCATCAGCAGCTGCATCATGATGTAGTTGTACTTTCCCTTGTAGAGAGAGTTGGCTCCGAAGGCGAGGAGCATGGGCATGACGATCATTGCGCTGCCTGGCACTCTCTCTGCGAACGTCGTTCCGAACCCGCTCGTCTGGCTGAGAAGGAAGACGGTCCCTCTGACGTAAGCGGCCATGCTGTACACGCCCACGAGCCAGAGGCCCTTCATGAGCATTGAAGTTTCGTGGATGTGAGGACGGTTGGAGAGCATGGTTTTTGTGTTTGTAGTATGTTCAAACATATTTTTTTCACGATGCATTTTATTCGTCTGAGTAGTGAGGGTGGAGGCAGATGTGGCAGAGCGTCACCATAAGGTTGTGGACGATGGAGACCATGTTCAAGGTGAAGAGTCTGTCTGGCTCCCATACGAGGGCCTCTAGCAAACCGTTGTAGATGACGACGATGTACATGTAGAATCCGTGCCAAAGTCTTCGAATCCTTGAGTTGGACACCGTGTGTGTGAGAGGGTAGGTTGCGAACACGATTCCATCAAGGACGAAGACGAGGGTGTGAACCCACTCGGAAGACTGGAGGAAGAAACCGATGAAGGGCCTGAATTCCTGATCCACCAGCTTGTGGATGGCTGCCGATGCGTACACGGCAGACAGGAAGCTCTGAATCATGATCTGGTTGTAACTGCCTCTGTAAAGGCTGTTGATTCCGAACATTGCGAGCATGGGGAGGGTGAGCATTAGGTTGGCGGGCATCCTCTCTGAGAACTCTTTCCCAGGTCCACCGCTCTGGTTGAGGAGCATCACGACACCCCTTGCGTAGGCTGCGAGGCTGTACACGCCAAGCACCCAGATCGCCCTGAGGGGCATGGATAGTTCATGTACAAGTGGTCGATACATACTTACTCTTTTTTTAAAATGCTGATTATTTTGGGTTATAGTTTGACAATATATTATTTTGTCTCAGCACGTTTTCTCGTTTCCATCTCCTTCAGCCTCGCCTCCCTCGCCAACATCTTGCAGTTCTCACGAAAGATCCACTGCATGTGGCTTTCCGTGTAGAACTGCTGTTTCGCGTTCGCCTCCTGGAAGATCCTCGTGGTGAGGTCGGTTGCCATCTTTTCTATGTCAAGAGTGACGTTTTCCATCTGCTTCTCCTGTGTCCGAGAAATGGTCTCAGAAATCGGATACACCCTTTTTTCCCGGATGGTCTTTTTCCACGTGATGTTCCCAACGCATCCGGACGGTCTGAAGGTGGTCCTTGTTCTGGCCTCGCCTGGTTCCTATCCTGACCTGTCTGGCTGTAGCCGTCCTTCTCACTGAGATCGGAAACGGGTTTCTGTTGGTGTGCCACACCGGTTTCTGAGGGCAACTGATCCTGAAGTCATTGATCCTATCCTCAAAAGAGGGGGTCTGAACTCCACTCTCCCTGAAGTAGGAGAGCACAGATGACATGTGGATCTGAAGGTTGAGTCTGTGACTCGTCCAGAAGTTGGAGGAAGGAAGGAAGAAGGACTCGTCCCCGTACCTGAACCGAAAGAGCATGTTCAAGTTTGTGCTCTTCTTGTCGAGGAGGACCTCCACGCTAAGATCCTCCTCAAGGGGAATGCATACGGAACAAGTGTCTCCTTGGTCGCAGTTCGGAATCATGTGAACGTTTCCGTGGGAGCGTATCTTGCGGAAGGCATCTTCCACGTCACTGCTCTCCTTCTCCTTCGTCTCCCTCTTCTTCTGCGTCCTGAGCCACTGGGGGAGCTGCTGCTGGTTGCTGCTGGACAGATGGGTGTGAACCTTGAGGAGAGAGAGAAGCTTTTGAGAGGGAATGACGATCTTGATGACGCATCCGGACTCCTTTACGGAGAAGTAGTCGACCATGGGAAGGAGATTGGCCGGCTGGGAGAGAGGATGCTTGATGGGGACCCATTCCTTGCTCCCGTCCTCACGCACGTCCGTGACGAGGTACTTGCAGTAGGGAAGGTGAGACGAGTACTTGCAGAGAATGCCCGTGCTTCTGAAAAGACTCTCTATGGCATCGTACGAGGAGAGAGTGGTCGCATCTTCGACGTGGACAGAGCAGATCTCCTCCTCCTCCTCCGAGGACTGGTGAACGATCTTGAGACAATCTGTCATCCCTGTTTTTTTCCTGTCGTGAGAGACACGCACGCACGCACCCTGTTTTTTTCTATGGAATGATTGTAAGAAGAGAGAAGAGAGAGAGAGAGATGCTTCTGCTCTTTGCGATACTGGTGGTCCTGCTGTCTATAGCTACGGTTGCCGTGTTTTCGAGAAGGGAGGAAGGGGGAACGGAAGAAGCCAAACGGAGGACGGAAGGAGCAAAGAAAGGAAGGTGGAGCTGGCTGGACGTGGACGAGGATCATCCGACCGCACGGAGAGGGAAGTACGCATCCGAACCTATGAACCAGCACAGAGATGAGTGGTGCGGAGCTTGCTACCTCGTGGCGACCGTCCAGGCGGTGCAGGATCACATGAACATAAGGGACTCCTCTTCCGTGAGAGGATCAGGACGAGGAGGAGACAGGAAGGAGGACTGCAGGGTGTACGAGTTTGATCTTCAGGAGGCGCTCGACACGTTCACCCGTCTGAACGGCGCTAAGATGAGGGAGAGGAGCAGAGAGGGGATACAGCTCTCTTCTAGAGGAGGAGGCTCCCTTCAGTCTTGGGACGGATGCAAAGGAGGAGATCCAGCCGACGTGCTCCGCTTCCTTTCGGACGGGTCCATGAAGCTGAAGCTGGAACGGAAGTCAAGGGGACTTACGTGGGCGTCAAGAGTTGGAGAAGGGTCTCGAATGGACTCTCCGCACGGTCACGGCATACGTGGCTTCAGGATGATAGAACCTCCTCGCTTGGAGTCCATACGTTCCTCGCTCTACGAGAGGGGTCCTATCGTCGCAGCCGTTTGTTCCTCTCCCCTGTGGACCCTTTCCGACAAGGGTGTCGTGACAGAGGACGGTCAGGGGGAGAGGGACCACGTCGTCGTCCTTCTCGGGTGGGAGGAGATAGACGGAGACGTGCACTGGATCGCAAGGAACTCGTGGGCGGACGGGAGCGGATCGACGAGCGTAAAAAAGGCGTGCCCGGACTGCTCCGAGGTGAGGATGGCGTGGAGGACGGGGGAGGACGTTGGCTGCTTCTCCTTCCCAGCATCCGAGTCTAGGAACAGCCTCGGCCTCTACGACTCTCCTTCAGGGCTTTACGAGATACACGTCTGAATCAGTACTTCAACGTGTACAATTTCCCCTTTCCCATTTTCACAAGCCCTTTCTTCCACACAAAATCGATCATCTTTGCTTCCGAACGGATGGACATGACCTCCTTCTGAGTTGCTTTCGGTGCCTTTTCAGTGACCCACTCTATGAAGAGATTCACATCCTCCCCGTTGTTGCTTGGAGCGAACACTCGTTTCACATCCTTCTTCTTCTCAACGTCTGTCAGGCTTTCATCGAACGAACGCTTGGAACCGTTCTTCATCTCTGCCTTCACCTGATCTGAGGACTACCACGGCCAAAGGTAGGTTCGGATCTGGTTGTTCACCTTGGCATACTGCTTGTTCTTTGCCGTGTCCACATCGATGAGATGAGGAATGCTGGATTGGTTTCCCATGTCTTTTTTTTGTCACACTCACAATATTTTTTTTTTTGGCCTCTTCCAAAAGTTGGTTTACCACTTACTGGCTGCTGTAGGTCAGAGGGCGGGAGTGGAGGGCGGTGAAGGGGGCGTTGAACTTGCACTTCACCATCTTCGCGTTCTGCAGGTTTCGAAGGACGCATGCGCAAGCACTCTCCTCGTCGTACCGTATGTCGTAAAGAGTGACGTCCGAGCAGTGCCTTAGGTAGATTCCAGACTGAGGCCTGTCGTCCGAGAGAGGAGAAGGGTCCGTCACGCTGACACCGGCGAGGCGGATGTGCTCCAACGTGACGAACTTGCATGCGTTGATCATGACACCGACGGCGGCGGATGCGGATCCTTTGCTCTTGACGTACGCACCCTTCACATCGCTGACTGTGACGTCGTCTGCTCCGTCGATTCGGATGAAGGCTGAGCTCTTCTGCTGGAGCGCGTGCCCTCTTAGGTCGAATCCTTTGACCTGATGGAGGCGGACGGGGCTTCCCCTCATGAGAGCGTCCCTCATCGGCATGGGTTTCGTGAGAGAGGCCTGTGTCCTGCTGACGAGGCTTCCTGACATCGCGTCCTCCCAAAGAACCAAGTTTCCGAACAGGTCCTTGATGGGATCTCCTCCCTGACGAGTGGAGACGCCGATCACCTCCTTCGGCTCGGCGCGTATCGAATCGAAGCTGCACCTGCTCACACGTATCCTCCTCGTCCTCACCTTCCCCTTCAGGTCGGGAAGGCCCACGTTCATGACAGGAGCGATGACGATTGCCCTGCAGATTGCGTCCGTGGACTCCGGTGCGGATACCTTAGGGTGAGCGCACATCACGTCAAGCTGGGTTGCAGTCTCCTTCATCCCCTTCTTCCTGCACTCCCTCGCCAGATCCTTGAACATTGCCACCTCGCTTGACGTGGAAGGCTTTGAGGGTCTTCCGATCGAGCAGTCCACTACGTCCACGTCTGCAGCACCTGAGATGGAGATGGCACCCACCTCGTATCCGTACATCCTTACGTTTGAGATGAGAATCCTGTCCCCGGCAGTCGCTCCGTGGATGCAAAAGTGGGACGACTCGCCTAGCGTTCCGTTTGCGACCGTGATGTCCGAAGGAGACTTCGGTTTCGTCGTGAAGCCTAGTCCAGGCTTGACGGGGAAGGGGGTCACGTCCAGCTCAATGAGTGAGAAGAACCTCTGCCTCGCCCTCATGTGAGGGGACTGCATCACCCTCTTCCTGTTCAGGTCGATGTACACCCTCTCCGCACCCACTAAGAGACCAGCGAAGTGACCAAGATGAAAGGGACTCTCAGCGTCCTCTCCAACGTCTGGGAAGTTGAACTCGATGTCCTCCATGAAGACGACGTGCGTGTCAGGTTCTGAGATCACGACAGGTCCTGATCTGAAGTCCCTCTTTCTCAGCTCCACCCTGTTCGGCTTCCTCTCGAATGGCTTCGGATGTGTCGGGCTCATGTTGCCTTCAACTCCCCTCTTTTTTTTTCTTCTATCCTCTTGAAAAAAAGAAAATGGATGTCCACTGGACTGAAATCGCTCTCTTCGCATCCCCGTTCGCACACACGATCATGATCCCCTTCCACCCTCACACGACAGCTAACCTCGTCCTGATTTTAGGTCAGGTCGTCTCCCTCTTCGCACTCGGATACCTAGTCCGATACTCTGACGATGCGTGGCAGCAGACCATCACTGCAGCCATAGCGACAGCCTTCGTCCTTCCCCACTTCTTCCTCAACCACGAGTCTGTCGGTCAGCTGACAGGATTCCTCCGCCTTCCAAAAACGAAACCTTGGACGTACCCTCTCCTCGCCTTCCTCGTCTGCTCCATCCTGTTCGGAACGTACTGGCTACTGATGGACATGTCCACTGCCGTGTTGTGAGGGTAGTCTGCTGTAGACAAGGGCCCCTGGCCTGACCATCCTCCTCCGTTTAGAAGAAGGCTTGGATGCTTGTCCTGAGGAAGAAGAAGGTTTGGATCGTTGGTATGATGAACCCACGTTCTTCTCTTCTCTTCTGTTTTCCTTCTCAGTTCTGTTCGTAAATGATACAGGAGAATGACTTCTTCTTTGGACTGATGGTTTTCCTGTGAGCTCTGAATCCCGAACCGTTCTACTTCCTACAGCTGCTTCAACTCTACGACTAGACATAGGATGTCTATAAGAAAGCACTTCTACAATCGGCGGTCGATTGCTACGTACTGTTGGCGTTCGATTGCTACCGTCTGTTGGCGTTCCATTGCTACCGTGTACTCCTACTTTGGGCGTTCGATTGCTACCGTTCTTGGGCGTTGTCCCCCTGCCTACCTTTGGTGTTCCGGTGATACCATCCTTTGGTGTTCCGCTGCTACCTGTACTGCTACTTCTCCTTTTTGAAGGTGTCATTCCGTTGTTTCTTCCTTTATTATTTATTATTATTTATTCATACCCTAAAAAAATTGTTCACGTCTTCACCTCCCTCACCTCCTCCTCCGCCTGGGTAAGGAGGAGCTCCATCTTCGTATGTAGTTCCTTCCCCTCCTTGTACAGCTTTAGAATGTCCTCTAGTGGACATCCTGATTGGATGAGCTTCACGATCTCATCGAGACGGGTAGACATGGATGTGTAGTCCATGTTTTTTGTCGTGCAAGTTCTATCTTTTAAGGAACTGAAATCGGATTGAAATTTGATTCCTTGGGTTAGGTAAGATGCGTTTTACCTAATCCTCCTACTCCTTGTACTGCTGCTCCCGTATTACTAGCAGTTGCTGCTGCTACTGATGATGCTTTTCCTAAGACTCTAGTTATCAAGTTCTTACGATTTTTAGGAGGGGATCCTTGTTGTTGAGTTGATGAAGATGAATTGATTTGAGTTGATGAATCTAGGGAATCATTCTGGGTAACATGCAAAGATTGTAAACGTTTACTTTCCTCCGCAGCTATTTCTTGTCTTTTTTTGTCTGCTTTCGATTTTGTTGTCAATTTTTCATGTTCTTCACTTAAAATTGTTTTCAATTCATATAATTCATTTTTATCAATAAGGTTATTCATTTCATTATTTTGAGCTATTTTAGTAATACGTGGGTTTTCATTCTTTAAATACGTTGGATTAAGTGTTTGTCTTATGGTTATGATCTCTGCTGCTATATCTCTTTTTTGCTGTTCATCTTTCTTCTTTTGTTCTTCTCTCTCATTGTCTTCTTCATACTCTCTCAATCTTTGAATTGTTTCTTGTACAATTTCGTCCAGTATCTTTTCTATTTGATGTTTATCGTTTAGAAGAATGACTTTATTCATTATATTAGCTGAGAAAACTTGATTTTCATATTTTTCTCCGATTCCTAACTTTGTAAGATGTCGTCTCAGTTGTTGTTCTAATGGTTGCATTGAATTTGATCTTTGAATGAAATTATTTGTTGGCCTCTCTGCTGGTTGTTCAGAGTGATTCCTTCTAATTGGCTGATTGTCCATCCCCTGAGAATCAGCTTGCACAGGAGGATCAGATGGCACAGTAGAAGCAGATACTTCAGCAGTTCTTCTACCGAAACCGAATCGAGAAGTAAGACTTAATGGACTACTAGAAGAAGCAGCTGGCACAGGAGGAGGAGCTGGCACAGGAGAAGCAGCTGGACCACTAGGAGAAGCATCTGGCACAGTAGAAGCAGCTGGACCACTAGATACAGCTGGCGCAGGAGTAGCAGCTGGATCAGGAGAAGCAGCTGGATCAAGAGAAGCAGCTGGATCAAGAGAAGCAGCTGGCACAGGAGAAGCAGCTGGATCTGTAGGGGCAGCTGTCCCAGGAGGATCAGCTGTCTCAGTAGAAGCAGCTTGACCACGAGATTGTGTGAACAAGATTTTTGATTGGTTTTTTAAGTATTTCAATGTTTTTAATATGTTTTTTATTTTTTCTTCTATTCCATTTCCATTTCTTTCTTCCTCATTGACTTCCTCACTATGATCTTCAGAGTGGTCGTCTTCCGCAGTTTCAGAGGAATCAGAGCTGGGGGTTGTAGAAGTTGTCGATCGTCTCAATCGCAATTCGAATCGCAATGAGTCAAGAAGATCGAGTAATTTATTTAAAGAACTCAATGCGAACGGTATAACATAATCCTTGAAAATATCTTCTAGATGTTTTGCATAGAAGGGTCCGAACTCCTTTTTGATTTCATTTAATTTGACACTGATTTCTTTCTTTTTATTAAGCACCTCTGGTAATTGTTGAATCCCTCCTCGCCATACAGCACCTACCGCTTCTCCTGAAGCACCTGCGACAACCGTTCCTGTGGCTCCTGCTACAACCTCTCCACCTTCCAAACCTATTTTCAATCCGTACTTAAATGCGTCCGGACTTGTATTGAATAATCCTTTCAAGAAACCAGAGGTGAGTCCTGATAAGCCTCCACCTGCAACTCCTGTTAACGCTGCTGCTGCACGTCCTGTTGACGCTCCTTTTTTATATGCGTTCCAAACGGTTTCAGAAACGTTTCTGTTTCGGACATTAGGATCTGTAGGGTTAGGGGATTCAGGATGGACACGGTTTGACCAGCGAGGAATAATCCTATTCAACAAAGAATCGAAGGTTGGTATCGTTATATTTGAGTTTAAGGCAGGATAGGAATCGAAATTAGTTATTCCAATGTTCTTTTCCAAAACTTTACGATCGAAATTGTTTTGTAGTTCATCCATCTGGTTTTGATTGATACCGAAATGCTTTTCAAATGTTTCAGCGTTGTTTAGGTTTTCCCCACTAAACCTAGCCACGTAGAAGAGAGTTAACGTTTTTGCATACGGTCTAACTTGTTTAATGTCTGAGTTCTGAGCTTTTAGGATGATGTCCTTCAACTTCCTTATGAATTCAGGATTCCGGGATGACGATTCATTATTTTTATTGTAAAAACTGTTCTGTTTTACAATGTATCGATTTGCTACGTCTTTCTTAAGATCGAATCCTTTATTTACTAATTCTACGTGTTCGTCAAGAATGTAAATGTGAGTACAGTTCTGTTTTGGATCACTTTTTCCATCTCCATAAACAATGCCTTCTTTTATGTTCAGACACTGATTTCTTGACTCTCCAGTTGTCATTACGTACAGACCCTTCCCATTCTGTTTCCATGAACTGTCTCTGAATCGTTTACGGTGACCTTCTGGAATGTACTGAACGATAGATTCGTAGCTATCTTTGTCGATCGGGACAAGGACTCCATTCCTGAAAAGGCTGAATTTAAGTTTTTCGAATGTATCGGCTGCATCCGTATTCGAAAACTGCATAACGACTGTAATCCATTCAATCTTGAATTGAATACGCCCTGTAAGGTACTGGTAGAATTCAGTTTGTTCTTGTTGAATCGAAAGTTCATCGAAGATCTTTTCTAATGCTTTAAAGTCACCTTTTTCGAGGAACGATGTAATAGAAGTTGAGATGCTCGATATCAGACTAGAGAGCATGTTCTTTTTCTGTGTTTGTTCATTCTCTGACTCTGTTTGTTCTCCTATGTCTTTATCATTGTTATCGTCCTGTTCTTTTTCCCTTTCTTTCTCAGAATAAGGATTGCTTGCCACAAGTTTGTACCCGTTCACCTCAAAGTGAAGTTCGTTTTTATGTAGATTCGACACCATAGTGAACTGAATCTCTCTCTTTGAAGTACTGGTATCGAAAAAAAAATGGGCGGGGTGCACGTGTGAATTTTTTTTGACGAGCCTACTACTAGAACACAATAAAGGGATGACTTTGAATCCAGCAGACTTCTACATGCAAAGAGAGTCCTCCTTGTCGTCAAGAGGGAGGGGGAGGAAAGGAGTGACTACCGTTTGGGAGCCTGAACTTGACGGAAGAGGAGGAGGAGGAGGAAAGGCGGCAAGGATGGCAAGGTACGTTGTCGAGGAGGAGGAAGAGGAACCTGTCGTGACGAAGGAGGTTCTCGTGGACAAGGAGACGAAGACTGTGGAGAAGGAGGAGAAGGCGACGGAGAAGGAGGAGAAGAAAGAAATGGATTGCTGGTGGATCTGGATCCTGATCGCGATCCTGATCGGATCCGTCTCCGTACTCGTCTTCAGGAAGAAGGAGAAGGCTCATCAGTACAGGCTCTTCGTTCGCTAGATTGCGTCCTCGTAGGGGAGAAGGGTTGGTATACCGCACCTCTCACTGTCCGTGCATCCTGACGTGCACTGCTCGCAGACGCACTTCCAGAAGAGGGGTCCTCGGAAAGGAGGGCTGTCCGACTTGATGGTCCGTCTGTTGTTGTTCATTTGATCTTTGAGGACACACTTTTTTTTAAAGATGTTCGAATTGAAGGTATCCAACATGAGGCACGGAATCGTGAAGATGCTGGCAGAGGAGATGGTGGATCTGAGCGGTACGAACGAGTTTGCGACAGGGATGGTGAAGCACCCTCTCGATCAGGACGGTGTGGTCCTCTTCGAGAGCAACGAAACGGATCCTAGGAAGAGGGTGGAGGAGGCATGCTCGTCTCTCCTAAGGGGGATAGAGGAGCTGGGAGTGGAGATGGTTCCAGTACCAACAAAGGCAAGGGCGAGCCTGAGAAGCGTTTGACGGACAATTTTTTGTGTGTGAGGAAGGGGTAAACAAGATTGAAAAAAATGGACGCCTGTCTTGTCACATCCTGCATCGTCGCAGTCGTCGTAGGGCTGTTCGTCTCCGCTCAGGCAGCGATCGCCTTGTCGGCAGGAGGCATTCTCGTCTGGATCTTCGGTCAGGTCTCGTCTTCTTCCTCTTCCTCTTCCTCTTCCTCTTCCTCCTCTTCCTCTTCCTCTTCTTGTGGAGTTCGATCTGGAAGGAGAGCGAAGAGGAGCAGCAACAGCGTCGAGAAGGAGGACGACTGCCTCCTCCCTCCTCCTGATGCGACGAGAGAGTACGTGTACAGACCGAAGGAGGAGCTGAAAACGCTTCTCTGCAAGGAGCTTCAGGAGCACCCTCTTGACGAGAGGCTGTCGGAAGAGAAGATGAGAAGGGGAAGGGAGGGGGACATGCGTGCCCTTTACACGACACACATGCCCCGTCTCCTCGACTCGATCAGCAAGGAGAACACGACTCAGGACCCAAACATAAGGCCCGTGGGGAGAACGCAGGGATCGAGGCGGTCCCTAGGCGTGATCTGATTTTGGTGAGCGAGCAAAACATGAAACAGAGCGGCAATATGGCGGACACCGTCCTCTCGAAATGGTCGGAGAGATGCTCCCACGGAAGGATGCACGGAGACACGGTCGTTTCCGTGGTCTACAACCACGTCTCCGAGATGCTCGCCGATAGAGGTCTGTCCGTCGTTCACGCATGCTCCAACCTCAAGGAGATCAAGGAGAGCATAGAGTGTTTCAACCCTGTCATGCGCGGAGAGTCCGAGGAATGCACAGTGTCCGTCCTGTTCGACAAGGACGAGAAGACGGCCATCAAGACGATGAGGACCCTTCTTGACGAGAACCCTTCCATGGCCTTTCTGATCGTGTCTGCTGACGGAGGGACGCCGTGGTGCAAGAAGGAGTGTCCAGTGACGACGATGCTTCAGTACTGGTCCGCAAAGGACCTCATGACGAACCCGACCCGACACAGGATCGTTCCGAAACACAGGTGCCTTGAGGACGAGGAGGTGAGGAAGGTTCTTTCCGAGTACTCTTGCACTCTGGATCAGCTTCCCGGCATGCTGGTCACGGACAGGATCGCCCGTCACTACAACTTTGGGAAGGGAGACGTGATCGAGATCAAAAGGCACGGCTTCTCTCACGAGGAGACGAAGTACTACAGGAGGGTCGTCTGACGGAGGACGATGTCGTGAACACCTAGCCATCCTATCTTCGTCCTGAGTCGGATCGTCTTTTCGTCTGCAGCTTCGGCGATGTCGATGAGTCGGATCCCGTGCCGTTGAAGGAAGGTTTGAAACGTGTTTTCAAACACGATCTCTCCTTCGTCCAGGAGGAGAGCGGATCCGTTCTTCGAAAGGCCTGGTCCCCTGATGGAGATGTTCACGTTCCTCATATTCACACCCACGGATGCCTTCACCCCCCAGAAGGTTCCGCTGTACCTCCTGTTGTTGTTGTTGCTGTTGAATCCAAGAAGCGCTATCACAAGGAGAGGAGGCATCAATTTTTACAAAGGAGAAGTACTAAAAAAAGGGGATGCAGCATGAACTCTGCCTCTTCCGCAACGCACCCGACCTCGTCCCTTCGAACCCTGTCCCGTTCCACGAGGAGGAGGAGCAGAAGCACGTGAAGAGGAGACTTAGCTTTCTCTACGGATGCGCACCGGGCCGTTTCCCGGGATCGAATCCGGTCTCGATCGAGAGGAAGGACCTTCAAGATCGCATGCAAGGAAGGGAGTACCTCTCCGGTCTGAAGACGGACGGGGTCAGGTACCTCCTCCTTCTCACGATGCACAATCAGGAGCCGAGGGCGATCATGATCAACAGGAGGTTCAGAATGTGGGAGATCGAGGTGTGGGCGCCCCTCTCTTTTTTTGAGAAGGAGAGCGTCCTTGACGGAGAGCTCGTGTGGGAGAGAGTCTCTCACAACCGTCTGCAGCAGGTGTTCCTCGTCTTCGACTCGCCTCACATTCGTTCGTCTCTCCTCTCGTCTCCCTACTCGTCCAGGCTGGACGCCCTCCACAAGTGCGTGATGAGCAGCCCGCCTGCCGAGCTAGAGAGAACGATTCTCGAGGAAGACAAGATCTTTCTCGCCTCAAGCGACATGAAGATGTGTCCCAAACGGTTCGTCCCCGTTGAGATGGCTCTCTCGTTGTGGGAGGAGAGAGGAAGCGTCCGTCACAGGAACGACGGCATGATCTTTGTGGAAGACACGACACTAAAGTCTGGAGGGACAGACTCGTCCGTTTTGAAGTGGAAGCCATGCTCCGACATCACCATAGACGTGCTGGTGAGGAAGGACAAAGTCATCGTCTTCTCTTCGGGTAAGGAGCACCTTCTGGACACGGTCCTCCTTGAGGGAAAGAAGAGGAACGTGCACCTGAAGCGAAACGACATCTTCCTCAGCCTCTACGAGGAGGAGACGAAAGACGACATCTTCGAGTGCAGCTGTTCGTTCGAGAAGGAGACCGTCCACCTCTACCCGCTCAGAGTTCGATCAGACAAGCAGTCTCCGAACGACCTCTCCACAGTGCTCAAGACTCTCAACAACATCCTCGAGGACCTTCCGATCGAGGAGGTGTGCTCGTTCTTCAAGAAGGATGAAGCAGACGAGCATAGGGATCTACCTGGGGTCTGCGGAGGTGAGCGTGACAGAGAAGGCGAAGACAGAAAACGGAACGAAGAAGCGAAGAGAGCGAGACGATAGTAGGAGGAGGAGCGGGAGCATCTGCGACAGCATGTACAGGATCCCACTCTCCTCTCTCTCGCACAACGAGCTTACCGCTCACAAGGCGAAGCTCACGATGACGCCTTCCGACTCGTTCAGGGAGTCTACCCCTTTCAACGCCTTCGTCCAGACAACGTCCCACCTGTGCGTGCCACGATATTACGGTCTCCACGAGTTCGGACCCGCAGAGAAGGATGGCACGGATGCAGGCGAGAGTATCTCATCCACGTTCAGAGGAACGCTCAAGCCTCACCAGGTGAAGGCGACCTCTTCCATACTCGAGGAGTGCGGGAGGGAGGACAGGCATCCGAACGGGGGGATGCTCGTGATTGGGTGCGGGATGGGAAAGACGGTGTGCGGCATCTACGTTGCCATGTCCCTCGGAGTCAGGACCCTCGTCCTCGTTCACAAGGGATTCCTCATGGACCAGTGGGCGGAGAGGATACGCCA
>Ga0209307_1000382_pt1 | contig 31983 bp, 31 predicted proteins | sample COGITO_mtgs_1105_FD_185519 | JGI IMG/M metagenome (GOLD analysis project Ga0209307, IMG submission 185519) | Pelagic marine microbial communities from North Sea - COGITO_mtgs_110530 (SPAdes) (version 2) | ecosystem: Environmental > Aquatic > Marine > Epipelagic ... | reverse complement strand
ATGGGTGTCAACTGGTCGAAAATTAATGAACGTTCCTTTTGATGAAAACCCTTACTCAGCGTTTGCGGCTTTCTTAAAAACAGACGAAGGAGTAGAAATCTATAAGTCTATAGATAAAAAACTATAAAAACAGGTAATACTAATATAGGGCTCGTTAACTCGGGCCTTTTATTATAACAAAAATAAAAAATGGCGGTAAATATAAACACAGTATATCAAACAGTCTTGTACATATTAAACAAAGAGCAGAGAGGTTATATTACCCCTAGTGAGTTTAATAGCTTAGCAACTCAAGTACAGGACGAAATATTCCAATCATATTTTCCAGACGGTAATCAAGTTAACCGTCAAAACCAAAACAATACGCAGAATGATACAGAGTTTTTTAACATATTTAAAAATATTGATTATAAACTATATCCTTTTGAAAACGAATTAACTTTTACTTATAGTGTTAATTCCTCATACTGGCAATACTTAAACCCAAACAATGACCCTAACTTCAAAACAATATACTTAATAGGAGATATAATATCAAATTACGACAGCGACTCTGTTACAGGTTTACCTTTTTCAGTAAATACAACCGCTCAAAGTTCTATAACCCAACTAGCTAGTAAAAGTGATTATAATAAAATTATAAGATCCAAACTTACAGCTCCTACTAGGCAGTACCCTTTATGTTTTAAAACTAACTTTACAAATGCTTTAGCTTTAAAGGTTTTTCCGTTACCGGATTCATTATTAGTTAATTGCTTAGCTCGTCCGTCTTTACCAATTTGGGGATTTGAACCCGGCGCGTTAGGACAATACTTGTATAGTCCATCTAGTTCTGTTAATTTTGAATTAGATGTATCAGAGCAAAATAACATTGTAATAAACATTTTAAAGTACTGCGGAATTATTGTAAACGATCCAACTATTATACAAGCTGCGGCTCAAGAAGCTCAACAAACCTCAATTAACGAAAAATCATAATAATGGGTTTAATAACTGAAACAAATCAACAATATTACCAAGGTGCTCAGCAGTTTATAGCTAACGGCATTTTAGGTTCTTTTACTACAACTTTTGATACTAACTTAATACTTGGATCTTTTGATCCAACAGACGTAGACTACGCTTTGAATAACTTTAAGCTATTTACATCAGCTACAGGTTTGCCTGGAACTTTTGTAGAATACACTACTGACTACAGTGTTTTAAATGATATTATAACATTAGGCACTACAGCTGCGCCGGTTATTCCGGCTATTGGAACTTACCTTGTAGTTCAACTTAAATCTTTAGATGGCGGTAACTATGGCAGCGGTGATGCTTTTGGTACAACTGTTGAAGACAACTATGGAAGCTATGAGTATATAAAACTCTCAGACGCTATAGACAACTTTATGGTTGGTTATGTAGGAGATGGAAAGTTAATACAATCCGCTAAAAAATCAGATGTATTATTTTTTGCTAAAAGAAGTTTACAAGAATTTAGCTATGACACTTTAAAAAGTGTTCACTCTCAAGAGCTTACAATACCACCTAGCTTAAGCGTGGTATTACCTCAAGACTATGTTAATTATGTAAGGGTTTCTTTTATAGATCAACTTGGTGTAAAAAGAATTATATACCCCGCAAACAACTTAACCATAAACCCCTACGAAAATCCTATTCAAGATGCTCAAGGAATTCCTACTCAAGATAACTTTGGAGAAAATCTAGAAGGTACATCGATAACTGAAGAGCGTTGGGCTAAAGCAAATGACAACTTATTAAACGGTCAGCTTCTTAATAATATAGATGAAGCTATTGACTTTCAAAATGCTTACGGATTTGAAGGTAGCTGGAACTGGGGTAGACAGTACGGTCTTGATCCGCAGCGCGCTCAAATGAATGGTTGGTTTACATTAAATGAAAGAGAGGGCAAAATGTCTTTCTCTAGTAATTTAGCAAATAGATTAATAGTTTTAGAGTACATCTCTGATGGTCTAGCACATGACGTAGACACTAAAGTTCCCAAGCTAGCTGAAGACGCTCTATACGCATCTATATTACATTCTATAGTATCTACAAGATCAGGTCAACAAGAGTATTTAGTTCAAAGACTACAAAAAGACAGAAGAGCTAAATTGAGAAATGCAAAAATAAGGTTATCTAATATTAAGCTTGATGAAATTGTTCAGGTGATGAGAGGTAAATCTAAATGGATTAAACACTAAAATTTAATGGCTAAAGTTCAAAATACTTTTTTAAAATCCAAGATGAATAAAGACTTGGATGCGCGTATAATACCTGCGGGTGAATACAGGGATGCTTTAAATGTTCAAATTAGCAAATCAGACGGTTCAGAAGTAGGTAATTTAGAAAACGTTTTAGGTAATAAATCTATTCAAAGCTTTCAAAATACTACGGGTATAGCTAATTTAAAATGTATTGGTCAATTACCTGATGAAGTTAATAGCGTTGTATACTTGTTTTTTACAGATAACGATCAAGAAAATTACACTCCGACTGGAATTCGTTCAAATCATTTTATCATATCATATAATGTATTATCTTCGGTGCCTATAAAACTGGTTGAAGGTGCTTTTCTTAATTTCTCACAATTAAATCCCTTGTATGGTATTAATGTTTTAGAAAACTTATTGTTTTTTACTGATAACAGGAATCAACCTAGGGTTATTAATGTAGAACTTGCTAATTCTGCGTCTAACCCATTACCTAATCCTACGTTTTACACCACTGAAGATCAAATATCTGTAGCTAAGTACAACCCGTATCAATGTATGGAGCTTTTTCAAAAAAGTACTTTAGCACCCACGGCAGCTGTTCCTTACGAAACAACGATGAAAGATGTTAGTAGCAAGTTTCTTGCAAACGGAGGGCGAGCAACTATAACAGATGCAGCAGGTACAATAGCAGCTGGAACACCAATAAATATAAATAATATTTCTGGTCAAATAGTTTCTCCTACTGGGCCATATTCATCTCCAGCAACTGTAGGTTTGTTAAACACTCAAAGCAATATTATAACACTTCAGTCAGCTTCAGTGGCAGGCTTTGCAGGGTCAACTCCTACTGTTACTTTAAGTGCTGATATAACTTTTACCAACACAACTTCAACTTTGATATTTAATCCAAACCCTTATTATGATCCTTATTTTTCAGGAGATCCTGATTATTTAGAAGATAAATTTACTAGGTTTAGCTATAGATTTAAGTTTGTAGATAATGAATATTCAATTTTTGCACCATTTACTCAGTCAGCTTTTATACCAAAACAAGACGGTTATTTTATGTATGTAAATGAAGAAGGTTTAGATAAAGTTGAGAATCAAGCTGATGCCTACCGTAGTAGTGTTGTTTCATTTGTAGAAAATAAAGTTAATGAAATAAAGTTAATAATACCTTTACCTTATACCAATTATACTTTAAAAAATGGTTTAAAAATATCAGAAATAGATATTCTTTACAAAGAATCAGACGGTTTAGCCGTAAAAGTTGTTGAAACTATTCCTATTGCTACAATAGAAAAATCAGCTGGTATATGCAAGGTAGACGGAAATCAGGCTGGCCCAATAGCGGCAGGTAGTGATATCGACATTAAGGACATTAAGGGTGGGGTAACTGTAGGAGACAGCATAATAGGTCCGGGTATACTTGATAATACTATTGTAAATAGTTTTGTACCAACAGACATTAGCAATCCAATTGCAGGAAAAATACAACTAAGTAAAGATTGTAGTGATGGATTAACTGACGGAGCTGTTTTAACCGCAGCAGACCCAAACTACTATGTGTATACTTATAATTCTACTAAACCTACAAAAACCTTACCTAATTCAGAACTTGTGAGAGTTTACGATAAAGTACCTGTTAAATCTTTTGCTCAAGAAGTTGCAGGAAATAGAGTTATATATGGTAACTTTCAAAACAAATTGACTCCACCAACTTCTTTAGATTACAATGTTGCTTGTAACGATAAAGGTGCTTTTAACCTAAATGAAGCAACAGGAGCTTACTTGGGCGCAGCGGCTACTTACTCGGCGGGTTCGCCAATAGCAATAAACATTGTCAAAACCGCAGGTGAAGGCTTTTTTGCTGGAATGGTAATAAGCTCTAATGAATTTGGTACAATAATTCCTACGGGCACTTTAGTAACTAGCACAACTAGTAACACCACTGGAGCAGCTACCATACAGTTAGATCAAGCAGTTACATTTCCCATAGGTGGGGGTGCTGGTTTTGTGTTAATTTTTGAACCAGGTGGCGGTGTTGAAAATGCAACCAGTATAGTTGAATATCCTAATAGCTCGGTAAAAACAAATAGAAATTATCAAGTAGGTTTTGTGTTGTCTGACAAATACGGAAGAACTTCAAGTGTTATACTTTCAAATAACACAGATATTATAACAGCTGGAGTGCCAGCAGTTCCTTATTCAGGATCAACGCTGTACTCTCCTTATATAGGAGAAAACGAAGATATTGATTCTTGGCCTGGTAATTCTTTAAAGATCTTATTCAACCAACCAATCACTACTAACGTATATAATGGAGACTTAGCTAGTACCAATTATAATCCTTTGGGATGGTATTCATATAAAGTTGTTGTAAAACAAACAGAACAAGAGTATTACAATGTTTATTTACCTGGTATAATGGCCTCATATCCTCAAGATCAATCTTTAGAGCTAGGTAAAACCTCACACACGGTTTTAATAAATGACAATATAAATAAAATACCTAGAGACTTAACGGAAGTAGGGCCAGAACAAAGACAATTTAGAAGCTCTGTTAAATTATTTGGTAGAGTAGAAAACACTAGCGAGGTATTAATTGATTCTGGTGGGGCTGTATCAAACTTAGGTAAAAGTAACACTCAATACTACCCTTTAACAAACTCTGATACTGTCTCTATAATTTCTACGCTCAACGATTTATTTGATTATAACCCATCGGATCCTGAGCTTCCTAGTTATTTTCAACAGTTTTATGATTTAACATCAAATCCTTTAGTAGCTAGAATAAGCACAGATTCAAAAATTGGACAAATGTCCACCACTAATTATGAAACTGGTGGAGCAGTTGTAAGGGACATACAAGCGCCTTCCGCCACCCCCGCCACACCTTCTAATATAGTTGAGTTAACAAATGTATCATTGATTACAACTACTACTTTAGTTGATTTTTTAGTAACAGGAAGCGGTATACCTAACGAAACATATGTTGATCTTTATAACGACACCACTCAAGGTCAAGAATTTATTAGTATTGTTGATAAAGATGGTAATTCAGTTTACGTGCAATTAACTCCAGGTACACAATTAACATTTACAGAAACTTATGGTTCTTTAAATAGAGGCGTAAAAACTCCTGGTTTACAATACTTGGCTGTTTACGAAACAGAGCCAGTTGAGAGTTTATTAGATATATTTTGGGAAACTTCCACTTCTGGTTTAATATCTGATTTGAATAGCGCTATTATAAACAACCAGGCTAACCCAGCGACCATAAGAATTGGAGGTTGGAATACTAACTCTTTTAATGAATCTTTAGGAAATGATACAATTACTGAAAATAATTATATATTATCTGGAGCGTTTGAGTTAGTGAATAGCTTTAATGTGCCTATAACACTAGCAGCAGGGGATTCTTTGAGTTTAGCCTCTGTTGTTAACGGAAGCAATATTGATGTAAGCACTTACTTTAAACTAGTACCTGTAACTTCTTCAAGCTGGCAAATTAGAACAACTAATCCAGATGATGATTCAGGCATTGCTGCTGAAGATACATATTATAATAATATATATTATTTCCCTAATAGCACTAACTCAAGTACTAATCAAGAAAGAAACTTCACTTTCTTTTTTAACACTGAAATTGACGGACAAGAAACTACCAACATTCCTGAAACAGCTAATCTATCAAACATAAGTCCTATCATACAAAAAGTGGTAGATGTAAACGGAACAATTTACCAACCACCAACTGGAGATGTAACAGTAAATACAACTAGAAGCACAGAGCTCGTTGCTACTATAAGCGCAACAAATGGCGCTCATAACCCTAATTTATATAACGGGTTAGTAGGTGGTGTCCCGGCTAATTTAACTTATACAATATTAACTCAAAAGTTTGTTAGCACCGGAAACAACGCTGTTATTGAGGGGGAGCCTATATTTGCATTAACTAATCCAACTGTAGTTGGCGGCTTTTTACAATGCCAACTAAATAATGCTCAATTTGCAAACTTGTCTTTACCGTCTTCTGAGTACGAAGTTGTTGTTGTAGCTAGAGATGGAGCTGGAGGAGATTCTACGTCTCAAACTTTTATAGTAGATATGCGCTTACAGATTCCTCAAGATAAAGTATTAAACGGAGCGGTTAGAATTGAAACCAATGATTTTGCAATACCACTTAGTACTACATCTGCCACAACAAGTCAATTATTACCTACCTCGCCTAGTTTTGATTGGACTAGCATGACGTTTACTCAGTTTGAACTTGATGGTAGTATTGCCGGTATAGCTACTAGTGAGATAGGTTGGTACTACTATGCACAAGGATTTTTTAGAGATGACATTACTCCGGCTGTTGGCCCAACACAAAATGGAAGTGTAAGTTTATTATCATACAACGGTGTTGATTCACAAACTCCAACCACGCCTGTTGTAATTCCAAGAAATAGCTCTCAATCAGGGCGTAATAATCAAGTTCAAATACCTACTCAGTTTGGAGATCCAAATGGAACAGATGCAAATCCTTGGTTTAATTATAAGTGGTTACATTACTATGGCACTGTAGAAATTGTTAGTATAGTAGAGCTTACAGATAGTTATGAAATTACTTATACAAATCTTACTGGTGAAGTAAAACCGTGGCAATCAGTTTGGGGAAGTACCGGTGCTCTCACTGGAGCTGGAAGGCCGCACCCAAGAATTAATAGTAAAAATATAGTAATGTCGCATGATACTGCTAATTCAAAAATTGAAATAACTAACACATCAAATAACTCTGAAATGGTTGCTGGAGCTACTGTTTACTTTTATAAAGGTGATTTAGGTGCATATGAAAATAAAAACCCATGGTATTTTACGCCATTTGAGCCGGGAGTTACTATACCAATTGCGCTTCAAATGACCTTTGCTTTATCACCGTGGACTGGAGTTTATTATACTGGAGATGGTTTTGAAGTAACTAATCTTACAACCCCTATTACAGGTCAAAGTGGTTATGGACAATTTTCACAACCAAGTGCGTCTGAGCAAACAGGATCACTTCCAGGTGTTCCAGGCGCAGCAAACATAAGCAATCCTTTAATTGACTTTGATATAATATAAGTAATTTAAAAAAAAAGTAAGTAATAATTAGATATGGCAGGAGCAATAATAGAAGTAAAATATTTTAATACGTTTTTGTTAAAACAGGTAAATAAAGCAGCTACCGAGCAGCCTGTATGGAATGGATCTTTTGGCGTGCCCGGAGGTAGTAACGGGTTAAATGGCGGTTATCCTGTTAATGCTACATCAGACACTGGAGGTGATTTTCAGTGGTCTCTAGAAGAGTCTAGAATAAGAGGTGGGTATAACAATACTAGCACTGACTATGGAGCTAAAGCTTATATAGTTGAAGATGAACCTCAATCTAGTAATAGAGTTAATTCTTTGATATACTCAGGAATATTTAATTCAAGAACAGGTGTAAACAAAACAAATGTTTTTTCAGTAGCTGAAGACATAACTAAGTCTGTAGACCCCGCTAATGGGTCTATACAAAGGTTGTATGCTGAAGACACTAATCTAACTATATTTCAAGAGCTTAAATGCTCTAGAGCATTAATAGACAAAGACGCTATATATTCAGCCGAAGGTGGTGGAACTGTTACGTCAAGCAATTTAGTTATAGGAGTTATACAACCTTACGCAGGTGAGTATGGTATATCTACAAATCCAGAAAGTTTTGCTGTGTATGGATATAGAAAGTATTTTTCAGATGTAAACAACAACGTTATACTAAGGCTTTCAAAAGACGGCTTAACTGAAATATCATCTTACGGGATGAAAGACTTTTTTAGAGACAAACTTGGTAATAGTTCAACTAATTTTACCTCCGGCAAGGTTATAGGTGGTTATGACATACATAATAGTGAATATGTTGTTTCTATTCAATCTGAAAATGCTGCAAGCGAAACAACAAACTTTGATGAGCGTGTTCAAGGGTGGGTTAGTTTTTTTTCTTATGCGCCTGATCAAGCGTTTAGTTTAAGAAATAACTTCTACACTGTTAAAACAGTAGGTGGAAACGCTCAACTTTGGAGACACTACGACTTAGACGTTCCAAGAAGCAGTTTTTATGGTAAAACAAACGCAGGCGCTCAAAGCAATATTACATTTGTTTTTAACCCAAACCCAACAAATTCTAAAACTTTTAAAACAATAGCATACGAAGGTAGTAATGGTTGGCAAGCTGATAGCTTTTTATCTGACTCAACAGGGAGAACTTTAAACGTTTCAGCCACTGGCTACACCAACCCCAACGACTCTATCGCTCAAATAATTAGTTACGGTGAAGGGGAATATGTTTTAACACAAGGATCTGGTATTACTTTATCTGCAACTACAAGTAATACAGTTTCTTTAAATACAATAACATTCAATGGCCAAGCAACGGTTGGATCAATTATAAGCGGAGTTGGAGTTGACACAGGAACAACTGTGATTTCTTATAATACATCAACAGGTGTTTTAGTAGCTTCTGTAAATATGAATATTACATTGGGAGCTTTTTTAACTTTTAGTGGAGCTGTTTCTAGAACAAACTACAATGCAGTGTTTGGAACTAATTCACCCTCTTTTGATAGATACCATGCTGGTTTTGTAAGAAAAGAAAACAAGTATGTTGCAAATTTAATAAATAATACAAGTGCTTCTAGTGGAGAGGTGCTTTTTGGAAACGCAATAAGTGGCATTAAGGGGTTTTATGGCACAGTAAAATTATCAACAGATCTGACAACAGATCCAGGTGGGGAAAAAACCTTGTTTTCAGTTGAGAGCGTATACACGATGAATAATGGATATTAAAAATAAAAAAATATGGGACCAGCAGCAATAATAGGAGGAGTAGCTTCAATAGCAGGCGGGCTATTTGGGTCAAGCGCAGCTAAAAGAAGAGAAAGAGCAGCTCGCAGGGAAAGAAAAAGATTGCAAAATAAACTAAACACCTTAGAAGCTAACAGACAGGAAATTGTAAATCCTTATCAAGATTTAAGCAGCATGATTAGTAATCCTTTCGCTAATTTATCAGTAGCCACAGGCGCAGCTGAAATGAAAATAGAAGAGGCTGATATATCTTTAGCTAACACTTTAGATACTATGAGAGCAACCGGCGCAAGCGCTGGTGGTGCCACTGCTTTAGCTCAAGCAGCTTTGCAGTCTAAGAAAGGTGTTGCAGCTAGTATTGAAATGCAAGAAAAACAAAATGAAGATAAACGAGCAACTGGAGAAAAGCAAAAACAAGACGCTCTAGTCGCTGAAAGCAAGAGAGTACAAGAGGGTGAAGCTTATGAGTTTAACTTAAGAGAAAAAAGACAAGTTGCTGAATTAGACAGAACCGCAGCTTTGCTTGGTGGAGCTAAGCAGGCAGAGGCACAAGCGCAGTCAGATAGAACAGGTGCAATGACTGGAATGTTTGGGTCATTAGCTGGGATAGCTGGAGGATTGTAGTCGGTAATAATAAAAATTAAAAATGGAAAACAAAAACTTATTTCAAAATCTTTATTTAAAGCAATTTAATGAAAGCAACGCTATTGCACACAATGAAAGATTTGTTTCTGGCTCTAGCGATTACAATTTTCAGTTGCTAGATAATGCTTATAGGAATGCTGGTAGAACATATGCTAAATTAAAAATAGCTATAGAAACAAATAATTGCATGTCAGAAGACTGTGCTTTAGAGTTGACGGGAATAAAAAACTTAGAAGAATCTCCACAAGCATCTTTAGATTTTTTATCTTCACTTGTAGCGGAGCTTGGCGTTACAGAAGAGTCTAGTTTTGACCCTAACAATAATTACAAATACACGGCTGCTAATAGTTTAATGAATGGTAGACCTGGATTTTCTAAAACTGATGGATATCAAGCTTATTTAGATTTATTACCTGATGGCTCTCAGCAGATGGTTTTTTTAGGACCTGCTTTTGAAACACCATTAATTATTAATAGCGCTGCTTTAAATGCTTTGCTTGAATCAGATACTTCATTAGTTGTGTCAACACCAGACATAAATAAAGATATGTTAAGATTGTTAACAGAAGTTGGTTTATTTGCTCAAGACGCGATAGGTGAGAACGGAGAACTAACCGCTGCTGCTAAAATCACCGAAGAATATGTAATGATGAATCCAGACGGTTCGTTTGATTATGAAATTATAGATCTAGGTAATGGCAAAGGCAGAAACGCACTTAAGTACGACCTAGAAAAAATAGAAAAGAAAGTAACTCCGTTCATAAACGCTGAAGTTGCTGGTTTAATGAGCTCTGAGCAAGACGTAATTGCAGCTTGGAATGTTTATATATCTAAAGACACAAGCGTTGAAGAGGACGCTCAGATGGCTCAGAACGCTAATGCCGGAGACACTAGCTGGATCTACGAACTAGACTTACCATTACAACAAGACAAAAAAGTTTTATTTGAAATAAAATACAAAGAATACTTTATGAATAATTATCTAAAACAATTTACAACTAACCAATTACCAACGGTTAAGGAAGATGCAGCAGTGTTTGATTTAGCGGAAGCTAAAAAAGCAAAGGCTCAGAAATTTTTAGATGATAACGACTTAAATTAAATTAAATGAACGAATTACAAGAATACACAGCATCTATTCCAGATTCAAACCCTAATAAAGCCGAGCTTATTAGACAATGGAAAATAGAAAATAATTGGGGTCAGCGAGAAGTTGAAGAAGTAGTTGAAACTCCTGTTGAAGAAGTAAAGGAAAAAGTTGTTGTGGAGGAGGATGCGCCTGCAGCAACTACCCCGGAAGCATCCGAGAGTTCAGATTCTGGAAATGGATATTTTCAATCAAAAAAAGATCTATTTAAACCTTCTAAAGATATAGCTGCGTTGATTAACTTTGTAAGTCCTAAGGTTACTCAGGAAAATAAACCTGTTGAAGGTGAAAAGCTTACTAGAATAGAAACTTACATAGAAAATGACTGGGCTCCAGATTCATCCTTAGGCATTACTGTTCCCGAGTTTGAGCCAGAAATATCTATAGGAGATATTAACGAAGAAGAAGCTTTAAAAGACTTTAAAAACCAAACAGGATCTGAAGATAATAAAATACAATTAAGTATTGCAGAAGCTAAAGGCTCTGGATTAGGAGACAATGCAGGTAGGTACGATTATATTAACTATATTAAGAGTAACTACTTTAAGCAACAAGCTAAAAAAACAGTAAGGCTTTTTGAACAACCTGGATTTTTTGATATACCAGATGAAGAGGTTATAAAGCAATCTGCTGATAATTTTTTTAATATTCAAAAGCAACCCGGTGAAGTAGATGGCAGGGTAAAATTAAACGAGTCAGAAGCTAGAGAATTGGGACTAGGTGAAAACGCTGGTAGGTATGAATACAACAAGTACTTAAAAAGTACGTTAGGCGATAAATATAACGACTATGTAAACTATAAAGAGAATAATGATTTTCAACAAACACCTGATCAAAAAGAAATATCAAAAACACAGTTATTAAACGCTAAGATACAAAGAACTATATTAGGCTCTGGAGGAACTGAAAAAGAAACTTCTTTTGCTTTAAAATACTTTTCACCAACTTTCATAGAGGCTAAAAATCTACAATCACAAACCACTAAGCTTAGTGAGTATATAACAGAGCAACAAAAACAAATAAAAATAAAATCAGACGCTTTAAATAAAGTAGCTAAGCCAGTCTTGGCGAAGTTAAATAACATAAATGGTCAGATTGTAGATTTAATAGGTGAAGACGACCAACTAAGTGGTACGGGGATAGTTGGGTATGAAACTGCTGCTACCAGAGAAGAGTTAAAACAATACGAGGTTTTGCGACAAGAATATCAAGTGGCTTATGATAAGTATTTAGAGTTAGATATAACGAACAAGGCTAGCGCTTTAGAAAAAGATCAATTTAAAACTAGTTATTTAGTTAGCATTTATAATAGTAAAATTAAGGATTTAGAAGCTTCTTCTGAAAAAGCTAATCTATTAAGCAAAAGCTTAGGTTTAGATTATAGTAATTCCGCTAGAATATCAGCGTCTTTGCATGACACTTTTATAAAAGGAACAGTTAATTTTGGTAATTTAGTTGGCCAAACCTTGCTTAAAGGTATAAAACACCTAAACACAACTGCTCCGACAGGTGTAATGGACGGTGTTATATATCAAATGCAACGTATGAATTATAACTATAACAAAGATTTAGCCGAAGAAAGAGAGTTAACACTTCCATCTGCTCTAACGTTAGACGACATAGGCAAAGATGGTATTAGCTTTTTTGATTATAGTGCTCAAGCGCTTTCAGATCAATCTGGTACCTTGGTTCTTTCTATGATTCCATTTGGAGCTGGAGCATTAGCAAAGGCTGGTGGTGGTTTTGCAAATTTAGCAGCTAGAAGAACGGCTTTGTTAGCTCAAAAAAATGCGGGTTTATTTGCTACTAGCGCCGTTAGAACTTCGTTTTTTGCAGTAGAGTCGGGTAGTTCTTTTTCTGATTCTATAACTAAGAAGTTTGAGGCCATAGATAAATTAGATGATTTTAAAAAGAAAGAAGCGTGGGGTAAATTAACCCCAGAAGACGTTGAATCTATGACTACTGAAAGAGCTGATCTTGAAAGACATAAAAATTTTAGCTTTGCTCAAATGGCTTTTAACGGTTATGCTTATGGTACCGTTGCAATGGTAGCTGAGTCTTTAGGTACTTTAAAGCTTCCTTCTATACTTAAAAAAAGCGCGGCTAACTATGGTACTAGAAACTTAATAAAAACAGCTACTTATAAAAATCCATTTCAATTTGCTGGATGGTCTACTGGTAGAAATATTTACAGAGGTTTAAGACCTGTTATAACTAAAGCCGCTCCAGTAGAAGTTTTAGAAGAAACACTAACAGGCATTGGTCATAACATGCTTGATTATTGGACTTTAGGTGAAAATAAAAGCTTTCTTGAAGGTATTGATAAAGATTTTCTTACAAAAACTTTAATTAGTACGTTAGCTATGACAACACCTACTACAATGGGTGGTATAGTAAGTGGTATAAAAGGAGATTTTTTATCAGCTAGTGAAATACAAGTTAATAAAAAGCTAAGAAACGAGCTACTTAATATAGATGCTAGCTTAGGCACTATAGGTGGAAAAGACTTAAAATTAGCTAAAAAAAGAAAAAATGAAATACTAAGATATTTTGCGTTAAATAACGCTTCTAGTATTCAAAAGTTAAATGATTTAACTCCTGATCAAATATTTGAAATAGCCGAAATAAATAGGCAGTTAAGAGATCTAAGTACTCAAGCAAATCTTATAGGTAAATCAGGAGACACATCAGTATCTAATCAAAACTCTTTAGATAATATTAAAAAAGAAGCTGAGGCTTTAAAATATGTTAAAGATCAGTTACTAGAAACTAGGTCTAGAAAAAACAAATTAAAAGCAAAGTCTCTTAACGAACAATTAGGGACGTCTGCTAATATAGATTTAGAATACACTTTAGGATTAAACGACTTCGCTACTGATGCAGCTATGGTTTTAATGAACCCAAAAGGTAATTATATAACTATAGAAGATTTTACGGATTCACAAGCTATAACTCAAACCTTAAAAGACAATGGTTATTCTGACGCTCAAATAAAAAACTTACTGCCTCAATTAACAGGTGATGCGCCTTCAAACGCGCTTCAAGTAGGAGATGATATAATAGTAAATCAAGCTGCGATTGATATACGCATGTACACTTCAGCTTCTAGCGCGGCTCAATACGCTGCTATTGCTCCTATAGAAGAGATATTTCACGCCAATGTTAATTCTAAAAATTTACGAAAAAAGAAAAACAAAAATGGTAGTTACGAAATAGATGAATCTGCTACAAAAGCCATAAACGATGTTGTTAGAATATTGACTGACAAGAAAGATCAAGGTGTAATAAGTGAGAAAGACTATAATGACTTAATGTCTAGGTTTAATCTTTACAAAGACGGTAAAGGTAAAGTGTTTTTAAAGTCTGGGGAAAGAGGAGCAGCCGGTGTTGATATTGAAGAAGTAATGGCGCAAATAAATAACGCTATGGTTCTTGGTAAAATACAAAGAGACGACGTTAAAATGATGCCGTCTATGCGAGGATTTTTAAACAATACAATATCTAGCATAATGGGTGATTCTAGCTGGCTTCTTAGTTTAGATTCAGCTAGTGATGTTATCAATTTTATGTCTAACTTTCAAGACAGAGTTCAAAATAGAACTTTAAAAATTAACACTGTTGAAGAAGATGATGATACAATTAAAGAAAGCAAAGATTCTAATATTGAAGCTTCTACTAAGGTTCAAGAAATATTCGAAGCTCAAGGTGTGGATGGTGCTTTTGACATTATAGAACAATTTAAGCCTATAGTAAGTAGAATAGTAGAAAAAAGAAGTGAAGCTCCTAATTTTGATCGTCAACTTTTAACAGACGAAATTGAAACAGGCAAGCGTGGGATATTTGATTTAATAAAAGAATACAAGCCAGAATCAGGTGTGCCACTAGCTGCTTATATAAACAAGTTTTTACCAGCTAGAGCTATTGAAGCTTCTCAAAGAGTTTTAGGTGAAGAATTTACTAGCGATGTTACAGAAGCTAAAAACGTAATGGCTGAGGAGATTGAAACTGAAGTTGCTACAAAAACTACTAAAAGAAAAATAAAGCCTAGTTCACTAATATCTAACAATGCTGTAGGTAAGATCAAAGAACAAGTGCAAGAAAAGATTAAAGGCATCGATCCTAAAAATCTAACGTTTAAAAAACTAGGTGACTTAGCTCCTGAAATTATTGCAGAAGAAATTGGCATACCGGTTAAAAAGCTCACAGTAGCCACAGCTAACCTATCAAAAGGCGATGCGACTGCTATTCAGCAATTTGTCAATAAGAACGCAGATAAATTATTAAAGATATTACCAGAAGGTGCAGTCGTAGAAGCTGCAACAGAGAAGCTCTTAGGTACATCCACTGGCGTGCCAAAAGGATTGCTTAATGCTTTTTATACTAAACAGGCTAGATTAGGTAAAGGAGCTGGACTTGCTCCGTTTAAATTAAACAAAGGAATTAGCAAAGCTGATTTCTTAGAAGCGTTTGGAATTGTTGAAGGTAAAAAAGCTGAAGGATTTGACGCTAGATCTTCTCAAGCTCAAGCTTTAAAAGGTATTGCTAGTCTATACGGTAAGTTAGTTACAAACGAAATTGTAAGATCTGACACAGATTTAAGTCTTGAAGCTAAGCAAGATGTTGCTGCGGGTAAAAACACGTCTATGGCTTCTCGTGGTGAAAAGATAAACTTTAAAGAAGCGGCAGAAAGCAAAACAGGCAAAATAACAGGTAGAACTTTAAAAAACTACACAGTAAAACAATTAAATGATTTAGGTTTTAAAAGTCTTGGTGATGTTAAAGAATTCCTTGGATTACCGCTTCTACCAGCTAGAATTATAAATAATAAAGAAAGAGCTGCAGATAAAAATATTCCTTTAAAGTCAGGTTATAAAATACTAGGTGGTAATCTAGATTTAATGACGGATGCTATAAATACGTTTTTAAAAGAGTATCCACAATACAGGGAAATAATAAGAAAGTCTACTACTAGTTCCTTAGGAAGATCTAGCATGGGATCTACTAAAATATTTGATAGGCTAATCATAAAAGACGGACAGGTTTATGAAATAATAACTAGAGATCCTTACAAAGATAGTAAAAGAAAATTGTCTAAATCTTTTGTTAAAAAAACAAACGAAAAAGATTTTTTGAAAGATCAATATGCTAAGCTTGAGTATTTAGAAAATTACTGGTTAGATGTTCAGTCTTTTATAAAGAAAAATCCTAAATTAGATTTCTTATTTGAGCAAATGCTTGACGATGCGCAAAACGATATGGGTAGCTTAATGAGAATAAGCCCTCCTATATTATATTTACCTCTAAATAGTAAAGGTGAAATAGATTTTAACGTTGAAATTAGAGAAGAGCATAACATGCCTCAAAATAATGTAGGTAGTATGCTTTTAGCTGCTGCCATAAATGGCAATGTAAAGAATGCTTTTAAAATTGTATCAGCTGCTTATATGCAAGGCCCTTTAACTATGGCTGACGATGACAAGGTAAATATAAAATACGGTAGATCTATGCCAGATTTCTTTTGGGATGTTATGGTTCCAAGAATATTATCAGGCGATTTAAAAATACCAGAAGGAACAGCCTCTTTAATAAGGTTAGTTGAAGCTGATATAAACCTAGACAACTACAAGTTTTTACCTGAAAACAAAACATTTTCTGAATACTTTTTTGGTACAAATGGATTACCAACAAATATACAAAAAACATTACTTAAAGACTTTTTTAGCGGTGATATAACTTTAGAAAATGCTAAAAAACAAGGGTTAGCTTATGAAAAGCTAGCGCCTGGTATGATAAAAGCCTCTAAAGGAAATAGTATTTTAATTCCTAAGGCTATAGAATACAATAGAGATATAACGGTTCCTATGAGTATTGACGCTTTAGCTAAAACCGATAAAGCTTTAGAACTTGCTAGAAAACTAGATCAACCTGTTAAAAAAATTAGAGTATTTGATTTTGATGATACATTGGCTAGAACTAAAAGCAATGTATTATACACAATGCCTGATGGAACTACTGGAGCTATTGACGCTGCTACGTTTGCTAAAGAAGCGGGTAACATGGAAGCTGAAGGAGCTCAATGGGATTTCTCCGAGTTTAGTAAAGTAATGCAAGGAAGTAAAGGGCCATTGTTAGATGTAGCTAAAATCATAGCAGACAAACGTGGAACTAAAGATGTATTTGTTTTAACAGCAAGACCTGCTAATGCGGCTGGACCAATTAAAGAATTTTTAGCTAGTATGGGATTAGATATTCCACTTGCTAATATAACTGGATTAGGCGACGGTACTCCACAGGCTAAAGCTGGGTGGATTATGGGTAAAGCAACTGAAGGTTATAATGACTTTTACTTTGCTGACGATCATACAGGAAACGTTAAAGCGGTTAAAGATGTGCTTAGTCAAATCGATGTTAAGTCTAAAGTTCAATTAGCTAAAGCAAGTAAAGGAGAGACTTTCAATACTATCGTAAATGATATGATAGAGGATTCGTCTGGTATTGAAACTTATAAACAATATTCTGCAGCTAGAGCTAAAACAGTTGGTGCTAATAAAGGTAAATTTAATTTCTTTATTCCACCTTCTGCTGAAGATTTTACAGGATTATTATATAAGATGCTAGGTAAAGGTAAAAAAGGTGATGCTCAAATGGCATTTCTAAAAGCTAACTTGCTAGATCCTTATGACAGAGCTGAGTCAGCTGTAACACAAGCTAAGATATCTGCAGCTAATGATTTTAAAGCTTTAAAGACGGAATTAAAAACCTTACCTACAAGCTTAAGCGTACCAACAGGTATTGGAGGATTTACATATTCTCACGCCGTACGAACAGCTATATGGACAGCTCAAGGTGTGGAGATTCCAGGTTTGTCTAAAAGAGATATTCAAGAATTAAATGACTTTGTACAGAACGATCCTGAGCTTAGAGTATTTGCCAATGAATTAATTAAGATACAAAAAGGTAAACCTTATCCAAAACCAGGTAAAGACTGGCTAGGTGGTAATATTACTAGTGATATCATAAACGATATTAACAAAGTTAACCGAGCTGAGTACCAGCAAGAATGGAGAGAAAATGTAGACATTATATTTTCTGAAGATAACATGAACAAAATGGAGGCTGCGTATGGAACTAGATGGCGTGAAGCTATGGAAGATTCTCTTCGTAGAATGAAGTCAGGTAGTAACAGACCGCCAGGAGGCAATAGATCCACAGACGCCATACTAGATTGGTTGAACAACTCTGTTGGTGCTGTAATGTTCTTAAATACAAAATCTGCATTGCTACAAACTATATCTGCGGTAAACTTCATAAACTGGGGTGATAATAATATAGTGAAAGCAGGTGCAGCTTTTGCAAATCAAAAACAATACTGGTCTGACTTTATGACTCTTATGAATTCCGACTACTTAGTTGAACGTAGAAACGGTCTTAAGATTAACGTAAGTGAATCTGAAATTGCAGATGCAGTTAGAGATTCAGGCAACAAACCTAAAGCGGCTATAGCGTTTTTACTTAGCAAAGGTTTTGTAATGACTAGATTTGCGGATAGCTTTGCTATAGCGGCTGGTGGTTCTACTTTTTATAGAAACAGAGTAAAATCTTTAGTAGCTAAAGGCATGGAGCAAAAAGCCGCTGAAGCGCAAGCTTTTGAAGATTTTAGACAGATAGCAGAAGAAAGTCAGCAGTCTAGTAATCCAAATAGAATTAGTGCGCAGCAAGCGTCAGCTGCTGGTCGTGTTATATTAGCTTGGGCGAATTTTCCAATGCAGAGTGCTCGTATACAAAAAAGAGCTGGTCAAGATCTTATAAATGGTCGTGGAGACTGGAGAACAAATGTGTCTAAGATAGTTTACTACGGTGCTATTCAGAATTTAATATTTAACTCCTTGCAACAAGCAGTGTTTGCTTTGGGGTTCGGTGAAGATGACGAAGATAAAGATGCTAAAAAAAATGATAAGGTTTCTAGAATAGCAAACGGTATGATTGATTCGCAGCTTAAAGGATTAGGTATTGGCGGCGCGGCTGTTTTGGCTCTTAAAAGTACCTTGATGGAATTAGGTAAGCAGTATGCTAAGAAAAGACCTGAGTATGACGAAGCTGTATTTGATTTATTAAACTTCTCTCCACCGCTTGGATCTAAGGTTCAAAAAATAAGAGGTGGTCTTAGAAGCTTTAGCTGGAATATGAAAGACATGAAGGAGAAAGGTTTTAGCTTAGATAATCCAGCTTATTTAGCAGGTGCTCAAGTAGTGACTGGTCTTACTAATGTACCTCTTGATAGAATAGCAAAGAAAATAAACAATGTAAGAGGCATAGTCAATGAACAATCTGCGCTTTGGCAGAAAGTTGCTTTAGGTCTTGGTTGGTCCACTTGGGATTTAGGTCTTGGTTATTACGGAGGTTTTGATGCAGCTAAAGTTTTAACTGCTGAAGAAGAGAAAGTCAAAGAAATTGATAACATGAAGAAATTAACTAAAACTAAAGAGCAAGTTGATATGCTATTAGATTTAGGTTTGTCTAAGCAAGAAGTAAAAGCTTTAGGTAAAGAACAAAACAGAGTTGAAAAGATAATAGAATTACAAAATGCAGAAGCTGAACCTAAAAAAGAAGCTGAAGTTAAAGAAGAAATAAAAGAAGAAACTAAACCCACAAAACCAGAACCAACTCTAAAGCCTAAGGTAAAAACCGTAAGTGCAGAAGCTAGACTTAGAAGACAGTTTGATTCTATTAAAGATGAAAATAAACCTGATCAAGTAAAAACATTACTTAAGTTTGGACTATCTAAAAAAGAAATACGAGCTTTGAAATATGAAAAAAACAGAGTGGAAAAAATACTAGAACTTATGAAAAAATAAACAATGAGCATATCAGACATTAAACTTTACGCTATGAACGCTGGTGCGTTAGGGGTTACAACATTTACAAAGCTTGAAATGGGGTTAAAAATATTTTTACTTATGGTAACCATAGGGTATACAATTCACAAATGGATTGAACTTAAAAAAGAAAAAGATGAATAAACAATCACCGTTTCAAATTAAAGAAGCAGCTTACGAAAAGCAGAATAGAAAGATGCGTAAGGATTATACATCTGAAACAGGTAAGAAGCTAGGATCAAGACAAACCTCAGGCACGGGGAAACGTAGAGTTTCATTTGCATGTAGATTTGCAGGTATGGCAGGCGCTATGAAAGATGCTAAAGGAGAACCAACAAAGAAAGCTATGGCTTTAAAAAAATGGGGCTTTGGTAGCGTTGCAGCTGCTAAAAGTTTTTGTAGTAAAAATAAATCTAAAAAATAAATATGAGATCAAATTCACCATTCAGACAAGATAAATGCGCAACAGGTTGGGCTAAAATGAAAGAAGGTTACCTTAAGAAAAAAGGTGGTGCAGAAGAGTATAAAAAAGAGAAAACAGAATATCATTGCAATGAGAGTACTGATTACAAGGTTAAACTAAAGTCTACAGACGACGCTGAGCAACCAACTTTTATTAAAGAAAAGAAAACTTCAATGGCTGAACAAAAGCAGCAAAGTAAGTAATGAAAAACGTTGACAAGGTTATTGTTCATTGTACAGCAACTCCTGAAGGTAGACATACCACTGTAGAAGATGTAAGAAGATGGCATTTAGATAGAGGTTGGTCTGATATTGGATATCATTTCTTAGTTTATTTAGATGGCACAGTGCATGAGGGAAGATCCTTAAATACACAAGGTGCTCATTGTAAAGGTCAAAATAAAAACTCTATCGGTATTGCTTATGTAGGCGGTATCGATAAGGTTAATTTCAAACCTAAAGACACAAGAACTGAAGAGCAAAAAGAAGCTTTGGTAGATATGCTAGAGTTTTTTAAAATAGCGCATCCAGAGGCTGTAATATACGGTCATAGAGACTTCGCTAGTAAAGCGTGTCCTAGTTTTGACGCTAAAAAAGAATACAATAACATAACTAACATGTGGAAATAATGGCAAAATTAAAAAAAGGAAGATTAGAAGAGATAGTGAAGGAGCTAGCTGGCGCTTCTAAAATGCACTTAAAGCAGTCAAAAGAAATTGATAAGCATATCGATGATATGGGTTCACCTCTTGATTTAAAACTTTCAGCGGGTTGCAAAGCAGCTGCTAAAAAGAAATTCGATGTATATCCATCTGCTTATGCAAATATGTGGGCTTCAAAGCAACAGAAAAAAGGTAAGTGCTAATGGCTTTTTCAATAGACCCTCCTTTTTTAAAAGGAACTAAAGGTGGTGGAACTAGTAAAGTATGCTTGCCTAAAGCTAAAATTGCTAGTATGAGTGCTGAAGAAAAACAAAAAGTTATAAATGCCAAGAAGTCCGCTGCGGCTAAAGGTAAATACAAAAGATCTAGTAAGAGTAATGTCACTGGCACAGCTAGCAAAAACCTAAAAGACTGGGTGAAGCAAGACTGGAGACAAGTCGGTGATCCTAGTAAAAAATGTGGAGAAAAATAAAAAAGGAACAAAAATAAATAGGCGTACCATACCTAATAGTTCCTGTAACCAGAAAGGGCCCTCATAACGAGAGCCCTTTTTTGATTTTACCCATCACAAGCCAAACAATCTTCACTCATTGCTGTGGCTGCAATATCACCTCGCAGAACACTCTCTGTTCGAGTGTAGTACAAGGTTTTAACACCTTTCTTCCAAGCTTCAAAGTGAACTTTATTAAGCCACTTAGGTGTTGCTTCAGAAGGAAAAGCTAAATTTAAACTAACTGACTGATCTACATATTGCTGTCTCAGTCCAGCTTGATTAACTAACTCTAGTTGATTAATCTCCTTAAAAGTTTTAAATACCTCTTTTGCTGGTATGTCATGCCCCATAGTAACAGCATCAAGCTGATCGATATCTTGCACAGAACCGCCATCAGCCAGTATCTTATTCCAGATTTCTTCATTGTTTAGTTTGTGTTTTCTTAATAGTTTAACTAATGTAGGGTTCTTTCTAATAAATGTACCTTTAGCTGATTGCTCAGTAAATACATTAGCAGCCCAAGGTTCTATTCCTGCGGATACGTTCCCACTAAGCTTACTATTGCTAACAGTGGGAGCAACAGCACGGAGATGAGTGTTGCGCATACCAGTGCCAACGCACCACAAAGGCTCACCATAAGTTTCAGCAAGAGCCATGGAAGCTCTTTCACTTTCGATTTTAATCTGGGAAAATATTTTCCTAGTCTCAAACTGAGATAATAAACCTTCGAAAGGAATACCCTTCTCTTGTAAATATGTATGCCATCCGAGGACACCCAAACCGAGTGCACGCCCTTTCTGTGCAGATCGTACAGAATTCTCGAATCCGCGTAATCCTTTCGCCCTTTGAATAAATTCTTCCATAACACCGTCAAGAAAGAAAGTGGCGTCATAAATAAGATTAGTGTCTTTCCATTCGTCATATTTTGCTAAGTTTAATGATGATAAGCAACAAACAAAACTGTGGCTTTCATCGGTGTGTAATGTAATCTCTGAACATATGTTTGTCATATGTACTTTTAATCCGTTCTCTTTGTAAGCTTGTGGATTTGCTTTGTTAACATTTCCTTTAAACATGATATACGGCTCTCCAGTTGCTTTTCGTTTTCTAAGTAATTTACTCCATCTATTCCTAGCGTCTGCATCTCCTTGTTCAAGCTTACGCATAAACTTATCGCCAACAACTGCGCACTGATGTAAGTTAAGCGACTGTCTGTTAACGTCTCCTTTAGGTTCTCTAATTTCAAGCCACTCTTCAAAATCTTTGTGGTCAATGTTGATATTAACACTTGCAGCTCCTCGTCTAACTGATCCTTGATTTGTGGCAAGTATTGTTGAATCGTATATTTTGCAAAAAGGTACGACTCCGTCTGATGTTCCATTTCCTGTTATTGTTGCGCCAGCGGGTCTAATTTGATTAATACCGATACCAACTCCACCGCCGTGCTTAGCGAGTAGCATCATCTCTAGATTTTTTTGCCCTATGTCTTGAATAGAGTCAGCTACATCTATTCCAAAACACGATATAGGAAGCCCACGATCAGTGCCAGTATTACTAAGCACTGGACTAGCAAGGCAAAGCCAACCATTCCATATGTAGTTAAAAAACGTGTCAGCCATTTCGGGCTTATGTAATCTATAAGCAACCGTTTTACTGACTCTTTCGTATGCTTCACGAGGACTTTCTCCTCTATATAAATATCCCCCGGATATAGTCTTCTTGTATACGTCTGTATTACCCCACGTAGGGTAATCTTCTCCTTTAATCCATTTTTCATTCCACATTTATGTTAAGTGATTTATCCAGGCAATAAGCCCATTAATATTTAAAGCAACTAAATTCCATTGCTTTCTTGACGCTGTTTGTATTACAACTAATATAAACCCAACGACATAAAGCCGTGGGTCTATAGTCCATTGAGCAGCGATTAGAAAACCGCTACCCATATAACCTGATCTAGTTGCTAGGCGTTTCCAAGGGCTTAGCCTCTTCTGCCTTACTACGTTCTTCAGCAACTTTTGTCCTAAGTTTTTCAATTGCATCCTCATAATCGTCCATAAGTTTAATTGTTTCTAAAGTACCTACTGATAGGTCTTTTAAATATGCATTCTCATCTAATAGCTGCTGTACAACCTTAATAAGTGCATCGATCTTTTTCTCTAATAAATCTGTTCTACTTTGTTTTTGTCCTTTCATTCTAAATCTTCTTTTAATTCTATGTTAGTTAATCCTATATTACCATATGTCTTCGAAGTCTTCGCCTTCACCAGCTTTCGAATAGTCTGTCGGCCTAGTCGCGAAAAAATCAGTATGAGTGACGCCCCCGGTAAGATGATAGAACCAATCAAGATTAGCTGCTGCTTTAGTGTCATACGCGAAATACGACCCAAGGTCAACATAGCCCAGTTCCACAAGTTTTTCATTTGCTCTCTTTTTTATGAAATGTTTTAAATCATTTGCTGCAATGCCTTCGATGTCACCCATCTCAAACATTTTGTTAATATACTTAGTTTCTAGCGTAACCATGGTTTCCGCAGATTTAATGATGTCTTCTCGACATAAATTCAGTAATTGATCATCTTCTTCGCACATATGACGGAATAACTGACACCCCATTTTACTGTGAAGAGACTCATCTCTTACTGACCATTTCATTTGTTGTCCAATACCCTTGAGTAAATTACGTAACTGGAAACTATATAGAACAGCAAAAGCTGAATACAGACTAACGCCCTCTGCGAAAGCAGAGAATACGGCAAGTGACTTACCAATACCAACAGTATTTGTACCGTCATAAGCAACCAAATTATCAAATCTCTGTGCGGTAGCAGGTTCATGCAAAAACGCTTCATAATCTTCTAGTTTTAAAGTTTCATTTAAATAACTATACGCTACAGCGTGAATAGTCTCTTGTGATCCGAACATCATAGCCATTTGTTGTATTTCGTGTTTAGGAAACCAACCAACTACTTTCTGTGTCCAATAATCTGATACCGCGCACTCCGTCTGCGCAAAGCCGAGTAAAATGTTACCGACCAGGTTTTTCTCTTTATCATTTAATTTTTCGTTCCAATCTTTAATATCGCTCTGCATAGAGATTTCAGTGTGTAACCAAAATGCTTGAGCTTGTTTTAGCCAGCCTTCCGTATAGTACTCAGGGTACTCAAAAGGTTTGTATGCTATTCTTTTATCAAATAATCCCATTATATATCCATTATGTGTTGTATTGTTGTTAATTCAGTCTTCCAGGCATCAATATAAGCCATCGTATCAGCTTTCTTTGTAGACATTGATACTTTACGCATATCGTCCAAGATAGACCGTATAAACAGGTCTATCGTATGGAATTGTGTCTCTACATCTTGCTGCATTACCTATAAACTGTTAACGCTAAATCTACAAACGGTAAATATAACACATGAGTTGTTTGATCCTCTTCAGGATATGATCTAATTCCTAATAGTATACCAGGGTAGAACCCTATTTCAATAGACCAAGCTATTTTTTTATTTTCATTATCCATATATTGTTTCTTTATTTATTATTAACGGTGATTCATCTTTATTTGTTGAGATAAAATAAACTATGTCATTTTCAGTTATAGTTAAATTTTTATCTTTATACGTTTTAGGATAATTTTTTTGCACGTACTCTTTAATTTTTTCCATAAACTTTTATATTATATTGTTCTTGTAATTCAACTAATTCGCTATATTTAACTTTACCTCGTATTTCCCAACTCCATTTGACAAACTTATCAATCTGGCGCTCGGCATACTTCTGTCTAGCTATCCTTTTTGTTTCGAAAGGATTATGCTTACTGTCTCGTCGCATTCTTTATGATTTTGTGGTTTGTATAATGTTGTACCAGGAAACTGATTCTTAACTAACTGCTTGAATAACTTCCATCGCATTGGAAATGATTCGTTAGCTCGACCTTTTGTTTCTATTATAAAGTCATCGCCAATAAAGTCTGGTGTGTATTTAATAGGTAAGATTCTTTTCTCACCTCTATTTTTATACTCACCCTTGCCATTGGCTTGACGTTCATAAACTTGATTATCAAAATGAAAACCATTTAATAAAACAAACGTTTCTCCTTCGTACTTAGATTTTATACCGGCTTTTTTTAAAGCCATGTACATATAGCGCTCAAGACCTGATGCAAAGTTGATACCGTCGTAGGTAACTTTCTTTGATACAACAGGTCCACGCTTTTTAGACTTCTTTTTATAAGGTTGCCTCTTCATAATGTGTGCCTTCGTTACCGTTTTGCCCAATAACGTTCATACGGGCGATCATAGACTCTTCAATTTCATCTGACAAGCAACGTTTAGCAGCTTCAATATATAATAAAGCATCCATTAACTCTTCTTGTACATCAATTAAAAACCTATTAAGATCTTTTTCTTGACCAACAATCTCTTGCATCATAGTAGCTCCGTACTTTTCTTGACCGATAATACTACGTTGATCCATTTTCTTAAGTACTGATAGTACTATTTCATCTTTAGTGTTTATCTTCATTATAGTGTTTGTTTTACAAATGTTCCATTAGTCATTTTGCCCTTACGGCTTTTGATTTCATCATAAGCTGAATCAATACAGTTTTCAATTTGCATACCTTCTAATACAGCTAAGTTTGTTAGTACAACAACCATATCGCCTATAGCGTCTTTGATCTCGTAGCTATCTTTATTAAGCAGTGCTTGAGCTAACTCACCAGCCTCTTCCATAAGTTTAACGTACTGAGTGTGTGAATTACCTTTTTCATATATACCTCTTTCATCGGCCCATGATCGTATTAAATCGAATCTTTCACAGTCTTTATTGTTACTTGTACATTTTTCTTTTGGATTATTTTTAGGATTAAAAAAGGCTTCATAAAAAGCCTTGTTGTATATATAGCTTCGATTATCGTTAAACATCGAGGTCATAGCATTATCCATTATCCAAGGTATATGCTCTTTTTCTAACTTAAAACTATAATCTGGCGTTTTCCACTCCATGCCTAAGTTATCTAGTAAGTTACCTTTTAATTTATTTAAAGGAACTGGAAATGTACTTGTTTGTTCTGTTGGGTTTACTTTCATATTTGATTTGAATAAATTTTTATATAATGTTCTGTCTCTTCTGTAGCCATAAGACTTTTGAAGTTCTATTTCACGGTCTGATATATAATCTATATCGTCTGACTGTTCAAGAACTTCATACTCATTCTCCTTATAGCCTTGCATAAGGGTTACTCTAGTTCTAAGATCACGTGTAACGCCAATCTTTTTACCAGGTATGTGGTATAAATAATACATAAGTTTTAAAGTTTATTGTTATATAAGTGCATGTTGTGTGCGTGATGGTAGTACCAACCAATTTCTAAATTCAGTCTGTCTGCAACCATTTTTTGTAATGATGAGAATTGATACTGATCATTGCAGAAACCGTACCAGATGTCATTAGAACGCATATAGACAGACATACAAAGCTTATCGTTAATGATTGTGAACTGAACCGCGTACGTACACGGCGTGTCGTTACGATATGTATCAAATTCTTTACCATCAAATATACTTATTGCTGCGTGTCTAGTCCTAGGGTTTGTCTTAAGCTTAGCTGTAACATAATCTATTTGGGCATTACGTTTCCATTGCCAACCATAATTAGATCTTACATTACCCAAGCTATCAGCCATCTTTTCCCATATTGGAGGTATCTTACCGTATAGTTCTCCTAGCTTACTAATGCTTGGATCACCTGATAGATACCATTGCCATTCAGCTTCTGCATACTTTAAACTCCACTTACGCTCTTTGTTTGTAATGTGATTTTTTTGTGGATTCATAATGTAAAAACCACAATTAAATATAGCTTTAGTATCATCAAAATCTTCACCGTGTTCTATGGTTTGATTTAACAGAAACTCGTAAGCTTCATTTGCATTATCAAATCTTATATTTGTCATAATAATATTTATAATATTTAAAGACTGTCTCCCAAATAACTACTCTTGTGTAGCTTTCAGGGTCTTGGTTAGTTATTCCTTTGTTTGTTATTGTTATTGTCCAGCGAGCATCTGTTAATGCTTTAGGTGATACGTGTATAGCATTTCTTATACACCATCTGTAAGCTTCCCACTGTTCAGGGCTTGCTAAGTACTCACCCATGTCTCCTGCTTTTTTCTTAGCCATCTACTCCCATGGCATTTTCTCACCAGCTAGATTAACTTGCTCGTGAGGTATGAAACAACCAGACTTTGGTTCCCATTTAAAGTGTGCTTCAGCTCCGTTTTCACCGAGGTTTTGAAACTTAACTTTTAAGACCTTAGCTTTAACTGTTTGCTGTTCATAGTCTCTGTGAACTAGTATACCGTGATATGATGCATCGTACCATTCGCCGCCACCTTTAATGTTATACATAGTAGGTTCTTCAATTTTACCGTCTTGTGTTTTATACATTTTAGTTGGGTGAGCAACTATAAATACTAACACGTCATACTTTTTAGCAAAGATCTCTATCTTAGCTAGGTATTCCATTGTGTACCTATTTACATCATCAGAACCTCCGACGTCTCTAACCTTATTAAAAGGATCAATGACTAAGCATTTAATACCTTTACGCTTAACAAGCTCAGCTCCTTTACGTAGCACAGAATCTAACGTGTAACGTTCCATATCTATATGATAATAGTTGCTGTTACAATGATCTGCTACTTCGTTCCAACGATCAGTGTCAATATCTGCAGCTGTTGGCATACCTTGCCAAGTCTTACGCATTAATTTATGAGCGTGTAGATAAGTTGGTTGATTTTCTGGCGACGCGAACGCTGTCTTCCATCCATAGTTATTATTATATCCGACAACCATTTGATCGACGAAATCGCTCTTACCGGAACTAGGAATACCAGTAACAGTAATGAATTGACCAGTGTATGTTGAAAAGATATCATCGAAATTTTGCAGCCCAATTTGAAATCCAGCTTTAAAGCCATTGCGCACAAAGTCCGTAACCTCGTCTTCGATATCCCTGAATGTCGTAACATTCTCAAGCGGTACTGGTCTTGCTCCTGAAATACGCTCTGATAGTTTTTCTTTTCCATATTTTTGTAAATATTCATTTGCATCTTTGCAATCCTCGAATGATGCTAGAAAACATACTTCAGAACCTAGTCGTCTAACTAGTTCTGCTTGTAAAGCTAATCCTGCGTCATCTGAATCGCATGCTAATATGATTTTGTCTTTGTCTTCAAAGTAATCAATACAAGCATCTAAGTAATCTAGGTTATTGCTATTTAATGTAGCTCCGTTAGGAACTGATATTGCATTTGTAATTCCAGCTTCATGTAGTGCAAGCACGTCCATTTCGCCTTCAACAATAACACAATACTCATAACCTATTATACTATTTATATTATAGAATACTTTTTCAGCACCCTTAAATAATTTAAAGTTTTTTCGTCCATCGCGATACTTAATATTAATAAGTTGATCGCCCATGAAGTAATTAAACTTTATAACGTTCTCGGTTTTACCGGTCTGAGGCATATACTCAGGACCCTCATCAATCCGAAGATCAATAAGAGTCTGAGTTGATATTCCCCTAGTTTTAAACCATTCAATTACTTTGTTGCTAACAAACTCAGGTTTTTCAACATCAACTTTTACAGTTGGTCTTACATAAACCTTTTCACTAGCGCCTTTACGTTGGTACGTATGTAATTGAAATGATGTATTACAATTATGACAAGTACCGAGACCACGTTCCCAGTCATACGAAGCACACTTTGCTTTAGTATTCTTAGGTTTTCTATCAGAGGAGCACAAGGGGCAAACCCCTTGCTTCTTACCCTCTTCAAGCTTATGTTGATTGAATTCGTCAATCAAAAATCCATTGATCTCTGTTGTCTGCATTTAATTTAATTTAATTATTAATATTTATTTAACAGCATCGTCTTGGGGCTATATTCAGGAAGCCAGTAAGTTAACGTTGTTTCTCTTATTTAACCCATGTGCTAGCGCGGGTAAACGAACGGCTACTGTTAAATAAATAAATTTACTCTCCGTCTCTACAGTCGGGGCATATATCGCAGAAGTCATATTCTTCTTGCGATACACCTTGCCCACACATTTCACACTGCATTAAAATGGTAGATCATCTGCTGGTTCAGGCTGAGCTTGAGCTTGTTGAGGTTGACCCTCACGCGGCGCTGCAGCTACGTTGTCTCCGTTTGTCCATACAACCTTGACATTTCCTAAGTAGACTTTTGCTGATTTAGCTTCCCGCTCTTCCTTAGACTGTTCAACAACGACTGGACCTTGATTTCCGTAGTTGTCAACTTCGTCGTTGATGGTGATTGTAATTGGTAGGTACTTGCCTTTCTTTCCAACATAGATCTTGTCTTTTGGTATTTCATTTAAATTGATACTTGCTTTAATAATACTTGCCATAATTATAGAGTTTTATTGATAAAATAGTTTTCCGGTTTAAAATCCGGGTTGTTAAAAAATAATTTGTACTGTTCTACTGCTTGCTGAACTTTATCCTCTCCATAAGATAAGAATTGATCAGAACAATCATATATACCTATTTGATGCGTGTTTTTGTCTATGACCATAAAGATCATTTCGTAACCAAACAGCTTTTGATATATATAAGCTTGACTGTTGTAATTGTACTTCGTTGCTGAGTATTTAAACTTAGAAATGTCTGCAGTTGTTTTTAAATCAATGATTAACTTTTCATCATGATTAATAATATCTGCTTTACCTTTCCAGTTAACACCGAATATCTCAGCAATCCCAGGGACTTCATACTCTACATTCTCACCACGTATCAAACTTTTACATACTTCATTAGACATCATCTTGTCTATAAGTAATTCTGTTTTATCTACCTCGTGTTGCAGTAAGCATATCTCGCCATTTGAGATCTCTTTATACGCTTTGGTATTCCTAGTTGTGCTTTCTATAATCTTAAAGTTCTTAAGCTTTTCAGGCTCTAGTATAGCTGTGTGAAAATAGCCGCCAATTAAAAATGCTGGTCTGTTTTCTATTGGAGTACCAAGCGATAAAGGATTTGTTAATAAGGTTGAAATGTCAGAGTTGCTTAGAAATTGCTTTCCAAATTTACCGTAGTAATGCTTGTCTTCCCTCAACTTGTTTAACTCATCTTTTCTTTTCATTATAAAGTTTTTAGTACATCAGCTGGTATATCATACTTCTTTTTGATAGCTTCCATGCTTCCGCCTGATTTAATAAAAGCTTTTGCTTTTACTAGCGCAGCTCCTTGTAATTTAGGTTTGGCTACATTACCTTTGTCGTGATTGTTAGTTGCATCACTGTCAGCTGTATCATCGATTAGAAATAAGTTTCCAAGCGCATACTTTTTAGCATAACTAGAAGCTGAACCAAATTGTTGAGGTACATTCATACCTTTTTGATTTAGATCAACACCAACTATTGCTGTAGCTGACATTTCTGCCTTACCATCACTAATAACAGCTTTAGATGCCAACACGGGCAAACCTGCTATTTCTTCCAAATGCTCGTTTATTACGACTGATACTCCTAACTCTAATAGAAAGGGTTTTGTTGCTTCGAGGATGTCTTCGGCAGACCGGAAGTTGTATTTACCGAATGAGTTAAATCTACTTTTCTTCGACTTAAACTTTGTTTGAATTGTTGCTAACTTTTCGTTTATGGTCATATTAATATAATTACATATTTAGTTATTCATTTACATTTAACTTACAATATATCAAGCACTTGCGAGTGATCTACATTGTCAATTAGTTTTTGTACCGCTTGCTTTTTAAGCTCTGATACTCTTACATAAGAGCTTACACCTTGTATGTTTAAGATGCTTGCAATTTCTTTAGCTGAGTGTTTGTCACAGTCTAAACCGTAACTCAATCTCAGCACTTCGTATTCATTACCTTGTAGGTGTTTTTGCATTAAACCTTTTAGATACACATTTATTAATTGTATGTTATAAGGTTCAGATTTATCTTCAACCTGATGCATCATATTCTCGTCGTCTTCGTTCAACACTTGAGCGTCTATACTTAAGAACACACTATTAAAGAACATAGCAACCATAGCTTTGTCTTGAGGGTTTTTACGTATCTCATTTAGTTTGTGTTCTGGTATACGTATATCACCTCGTTGCATATCAATTCTACGTCTGATATTGCCTTTGATGCGCTTACTAAGAAATGATTTTAAAGTCTTTTCAATATCTTCAGACTCGTTTAGCATTTCCCAGTCAAGCTTATCTACAGCTCTAATCAAACCTTCATTACCTATTTGCAATAGATCATTGATACTCAATACGCCTGATGCTTGTTGTGTGCTTGAAAACTTACGTGCTAGATTTTCTACAAGAGGCATGAACTTAACGATCATTTCATCTCTAGTGTATTCGTCCCACATTTTGCCTTCAAGATTTGCTATTGAAGTCTTGACATCGTTTTTATATCTTACATAATTCGGCACATTGTATTTCTTCATAGTTATCTAGTTTTTCAAAAGCATGTGACATTAGCTCATTATCTGCATAGTATATATTACCTATACTCGCCATCCATTCATTAAAGTCATTTTTCATATCTCTTTGTTTA
>Ga0209307_1000381_pt1 | contig 32018 bp, 55 predicted proteins | sample COGITO_mtgs_1105_FD_185519 | JGI IMG/M metagenome (GOLD analysis project Ga0209307, IMG submission 185519) | Pelagic marine microbial communities from North Sea - COGITO_mtgs_110530 (SPAdes) (version 2) | ecosystem: Environmental > Aquatic > Marine > Epipelagic ... | reverse complement strand
CAACGGTCAGGTTTTTGCAACTCAAAGTGGTAATTATCCTTTATTGTTGAATAGAACCACCAGTGACGGAGACATCATTCAGCTACGCAAAGACAACACAACCGTAGGTAGCATTGGTACTGCAAGCAGTGTTATGTACTTTGGTTCTGGAGATGTTGCCTTACGGACTAATCCAATTGGAGATGCTGTAGAACCTTTTAATACCACTAATACTAATGTCAGAGATGCTTTAATTGACTTAGGCTCATCAGGCGCTCGCTTCAAAGACCTCTACCTATCAGGCGGTGTCTACTTAGGCGGCACAGGCGCGGCTAATAAGTTGGATGACTATGAGGAGGGAACTTGGACTCCTGTATGGACATCCTCGACATCTACCGTTGTTGTACATTCTGCGGTATATACAAAAGTAGGCAATCTTGTAACAGTTCATGCTTATATTTCAAATATATCTCCTGCTACAAATACAAGCTCACAAAATATTACTGGCTTACCGTTTACTTGCTCAAGTAGTAGTCATTACGGAACAGGAAATATTGTATATTCTGGCAGTGCAGATGTAGAGGGTATTGGTGTGTTAGTAAATGCAAACTCTAGCTTTTGCTATTTTCACTACATTGACGGCACTAGCGGAAGCGAACTTACTTGTAATAATTGGAACACCATAAAGTCTAGTGGTTTACCTTTAGTTTTCAGCGCTACTTACAGAACAGATTCATAACCATACGCCTATCGTACGGTAGGCACAGACAGGAGAAATAAGAATGGCTTTAGAAAAAGTAATATCAGAGGACAAGATTGAGGTAGTTGGTGAATACCGCGCAGTACAGGTTAGAACTAAAACTGCCGTTATGGAAGATGGTGTTGAACTATCTTCTGGTTTTCATCGGCACGTAGTTAGCGCAGGTGATGACTACAGCAACGAATCTACAGAGGTGCAAGCTATTTGTGCCGCTGTACATACAGACGCGGTTATTGCCGCATATCAAGCATCTTTAACAGAGGTATAAAATCATGGCAGTAACTTGGACAGTAGTACAATTAGAGCGCAATGCAAGTGACGATGGTGTAATCGTTGCACATTGGCGTGTATCAGACTCAGAAGTAGGCACTGGCGATGACGCAGTAACTCATTATGGCAGTAGCTATGGCACTTCTGGATTCAGCCCAGACCCCGATGCAGATGGCTTTGTAGCTTTTGCAGACATTGAAGAAGCGACCGCGATTCAGTGGTGCAAAGACAGCATGGGCGAAGAGCAAGTAACGTCAATTGAAGAATCTATTGCGGCTCAGATTACAGAGTCAAAGGCTCCGTCAGTAGTAGCTGAGGTTCCTTGGTAATGGATCTAATTCTTAAATCACTCAAAAGCAAAACAGTACAGTTCAGTATCGCGCTGGCAGTGTTGTCTATCTTGCAAGGCTATGTCGGGTTCTTACCTGTTAGCCCCGCAGGTCAGGCAGCTGTTGGTTGCATTATTGCAAGCTGTGTAACTGTTTTGCGGTTTGTGACAACTGGACCTTTGTCTGCAAAGTAAGCTTTATTTATAATACCTAGGCTAATATAATAGAGCCTCACACACATGAAGGAGTCAAACGTGACTGACTTAATTGAAAATGAAGTACAAGAAGAACCAACGTTAACTGTTGGTGATACCACTTATCCTATTTCTGAGCTTGATGATGAAGTAAAAGAGATGTTATCGCTTCACGAGCAAGCCGTGCAAATGGCAACTGCTGCAAAGCGGCAAGCTGCTATTCACGATCTTGCAGTGTCTAACATTGCTTCACTAATCGAAAAGCGTTTAACAGAAACCGACGAATGAGGTACGCATGGCGTATTTTAAGCGGGACAGGTTTAACGGAACTGCGCCTGGGGTCTCCCCCAGGTTGCTCGCTGAACAGTTTGGCCAGATAGCAGAGAACGTAGACCTCGAATCAGGTCGACTAATAGCAACAAAAACCGACTCTGACGTTTATACTCTTCAAACTGGTTCGCGCCGCTCTATCTATTATTATAGAGACACAAGCTGGCTTGAGTGGAGCGAAGATAATGTGTCCGTGGTTCCTGGTCCGATACCAGGGGACACCACAGACCGTTTGTATTTTACAGGCGATGACTACCCTAGAGTTGGTACAGCTCTTACGCTAGTTAGTGGAAATGCAGGATACCCAGTTAATTCATTCCGACTAGGTGTTCCCGCACCTTCTGCTATACCTAGCACTACAAAAACTATTACAGCGACAGGCGAAATCTCGGTTGCTGCAGCTGTTGGAAACAACGCAACGCTCGTGCTAGGCGGTGCTTTAGCTTCAGGCGGCTCTGTTACGCTTACTCATGGAAGACTAGTCACTATTCTTTCAGCGGGAGATGACAGTGGCATATCGTTTACTGTAGTAGGCACTGATGTTAATGGAACTGCTCAGACAGAATCCATAACAGGTGTTAATGCAGGAACAGCTACTGGTGTTAAATCTTTTAAGACGATAACGTCTATTACTGCTGCGGGCGATCCTGCAGGCAATGTATCGGCAAGTGTCGTTGCTGATGCTGTAGATGGAACTGATACACCAAATGATGTTAGTTATGTCTATACCTTTGTAACAGCGGATGGTCGTGAAGGGCCACCAAGCCCCCCAAGCACAGTTATTGAAATGGTTGATGGAGATACTGTTACGGTTTCTATACCGTCTCATACAGGTAGCCCATCTACTGGTTTAAATTTTACGACGGGTGCATTAAAGCGTATTTATAGATCAAATACGGGTAGTACAAATACTACCTTCCAGTTTGTTAACGAAGTAACCTATGCGACTCAAACGTATCCTGATTCTAAAGATGCTGCGAATTTAGGTGAAGTGTTACCTAGCGATACGTGGATTGGACCACCTGATGATAACTCTAGTTTGTATCCCGATGGTCCGCTTAAGGGTCTTATACCATTAGCGCAAGGCGTGATGGCAGGCTTTACAGGCAAACGGTTCTGTCTTAGCGAACCGTTCCTTCCACATGCCTGGCCGATCCAATACCGGATCACGACTGAAGAAGACATTGTTGCAATAGCCTCCACAGCAAATGGTGTTGCAGCATTGACTGATGGACAGCCGTACTTCATTACAGGTACTGATCCCGCAGCAATGACCGCTGTTCGTATAGACTTAGCGCAAGCCTGTGTGAATATAAACAGTGTCGTGGACATGGGAGACTATGTTCTTTATGCAGGGCCAGATGGTTTATGTGCCGTGCAAAGCGCTTCGGGGTCCGTGGTCACTGCTGGTCTTATTAGTGTTGAACAATGGAATAGCAGTTTCAACCCTACAACAATCCGTGCCTTTAAGCACGAAGGTACTTACGTTGCATTTCATTCTGGTGGTGGCTGGGTATACGATCCTCGAGGCGAAGAGAACGCGCTAACAACGTTGACTATTCCTGCAGAGGTTCGCGGCGGGTATACAAATCCTAAAGATGGCGAGTTGTATATTATTGTTGGGAACAAAATTAAAAAATATCGTGGTGGCAGTACAAGTAAAACTGCAAAATTTAAAAGTAAAAAGTTTGTGACGCCTGCCCCTGTTTCTATGGGTTGGGTTTCAGTCCATGCAAACGAATACCCTGCTACTGTAAAAGTGTATGGTGATGGCACATTGATTGCCCACTATACATTGACCAAGTCTGGCTCAACCTACACCCAAGCAACCACTGTGCCTAGCAATATTAGTAATGGTACTTTAAGAGAGCCTATTATGCGGATGCCCGCTGTTGTTGCTCAAGAGTGGGAGGTTCAAGTTGAGGGTACAGATATAAATGAGTTCTGCTTATCGCAGTCTATGGAGGAGATCCGTGGGACATGAAACGTACTCCAACAAAGTTACCTGGCATACCTAAACCGCCGTCAGGCATATCACCACAACTTACTAAGTATCTAGAAAGCATATCTGAGGCGCTAGAAATACGTCTTGGCCGTAGAGGCGACCCTGTAGACCGCGCAGTTACACTTCGCGAATTAATTACTTCTGGGTTAGCCAAGGAATTCAAAGCTAGTCCCTTTGATCCAAACAATATTAATTCAAGCAATCTTGGAATTACCACAGACTCACCTACTACTAATACTACTGCGCCGTCGGCACCTACAGGGTTTGTTGCTGCAGGCGCTTATAGTGTAATTAATTTAAAATGGGATACACCGCTTTACAGTAATCACGCACATTCAGAATTGTGGTCTCATACTTCTGACATTATCGGCGATGCGACGCTGGTCAGCACCGTGTCTGGTCGGACTTATGTAGACTCAGTCGGGTCAGACGTCACGCGTTACTATTGGGTGCGGCACGTTTCTACAAGTGATATCTACGGTCCTTTTAATGATTCAGCAGGGACAGCGGCTACCACATCTCCCGATGTAGAACATTTGTTAGATGTTCTTGAGGATTCAATAACTTCTTCGGAGTTAGCTACAGAGCTTTCTACACCCATTGGTAATTTACCTCAAAATACGGCTTTAGAAATTAGCAACGAAGCAACAGCCCGTTCTAATGCGATTGCAGCAGAAGCAACAGCCCGTGCTGCAGCGGTTGCAGCAGAAGCAACAGCTCGTGCTGCAGCGATTAATACTTCTGCGCAAGCTGAAAGCAGCGCTAGAACCGCAGCTATTTCTGCCGCAGTAGCAGCTGAAACAGCTAATAGGCAGACAGCTATAACGGCTGAAGGAACACAACGCGCAACTGATTTAGCTACAGAAGCAAGTAACCGTGCATCTGCAATCACGGCTTCTGCTGCAGCATTGCAAGGTCAGATAGACGATCTCTTAGATATTGAGGCGTATGATAATGGGACGACTTATGCGACAAATGATCAGGTTACATATAACAATAAATTGTACAAGGCGTCGCAAGCAACCACAGGTAATTTACCGACAAACACTACTTACTGGAATTTGTTAGGCAACTACACAAGCTTAGGTGATACCGTTGGTAATAACACAGCGGCTATTACGCAGATAAACACGGTGAGCTCTGGGAGTGGGTCTGCTATAGCTAGAGCGCTCAGTGGGTTACAAACGACTGTTGCTGACCCATCGACTGGCCTTGCTGTAACTCGCGCATCATTATTAAATGATTATTATACGGCTTCTAGTACGGACAGTGCTATTGCTTCGGCGACTAGTTCTCTTGTTTCGACAAGCACCCTGTCTAACTATACGACCACGGCTGCGCTGACTACTAATTACTATACTAAAACTGATGCCGACTCTGCGATATCTACTGCTACACAGAACTTAGTGTCGAATACGACGTTAGGTAACTACGCGACAACCGCTGGTCTAACGACTAATTACTATACTAAAACTGATACCGACTCTGCTATCTCCAGTGCCACAAATACTTTAGTTTCAAATACGACACTGGCAAACTACACTACAACGGCGGGCTTGACTCAAAACTATTATACTAAAACAGCCGCTGATTCCGCTATTTCTGCTGCTACACAGAACCTGGTGTCGAATACAACGCTAGCGAACTACACTACGACAGCTGCGCTAACTCAAAACTATTACACCAAGACAGACGCTGACTCTGCTATTTCCAGCGCAACTCAAAATTTAGTTTCTACTAGCGGTCTAGCAACAGAGCTTGGTGACTACCCAACAACCTCATCGTTAACGACAAACTACTACACAAAAACAGACACTGATTCTGCTATTTCTAGTGCCACGAATAGTCTAGTCTCTACTAGTGGATTAGCGACTGAATTGGGTAATTATCCAACTGCTGCGTCTTTAACTCAAAACTATTACACCAAAACAGACACCGACTCCGCAATCACTAGCGCCACACAAAACCTGGTGTCTACTAGTACGTTGGGCAACTACACAACAACAGCTACGTTAGGTCAAAACTATTACACTAAGACAGATGCTGACTCCGCTATTTCGAGCGCAACTCAAAACTTGGTATCTACTAGTGGATTAGCAACTGAACTGGGCGACTACCCAACAACGGCTGCGTTGACTCAAAACTATTACACTAAGACAGCCGCTGACTCTGCTATCTCTAGTGCTACGCAGGGGTTGGTCTCATCAAGCACGCTAGGTAATTACACTACGACAGCAGGTTTAACTCAAAACTATTATACTAAGACAGCCGCTGATTCCGCTATCTCTAGTGCTACACAGAACTTAGTATCAACAACTGGCTTAGCAACCGCTCTTGGTAGCTACCCGACTACGGCTGCTTTGACTCAAGACTATTACACTAAAACAGCTACTGACTCTGCTATTACTAGTGCTACACAAAATTTAGTTTCTAGTACAACCTTAGCAAACTATACAACTACCGCTGCTTTAGAAACTAATTACTACACTAAAACAGGCGCTGACGCTGCCATTTCTTCTGCAAGTACAGCCCTTGCGTCTGTATTTAATAATGACCTAGATGATTACACGCCTACAGCAACTTTAAATAATGATTTTTACACTAAGTCAGCGGCTGACAGCGCTATTGCGACAGCCGTCACTGGTCTTGCTTCTACAACAGACTTTGATGATTACACTACAACGGCAGGCTTGACTCAGAACTACTATACTAAAACCGATACAGATGGCGCTATAACTGCGGCTACAACTGACTTAGTATCTTCAACGACCTTGGAAGATTACACGACCACTGCTGGGTTAAGCCAAAACTATTACACTAAGACTGGTGCTAACGCAGCTATAACAGCTGCGGTTACTGATTTAGTTTCTACAACGGGTTTAGCAAATGAATTAGGGAATTACCCAACAAGTTCTACGTTATCAACAAACCATTACACTAAAACAGACGCTAACTCTGCTATTGCAACTGCTGTTCAAAATCTGGTTTCTCAAACAACATTAGCGGACTACGCAACTACTTCTACGCTTACAACAAATCATTACACTAAAACAGACGCTAACTCTGCTATTGCAACCGCTGTTCAAAATTTGGTTTCTACTAGTGACTTAAGTGACTATACAACTACCGCTACGCTTACACAAAACCATTACACTAAAACAGACGCTGACGCTGCTATTGCGGGGGCTATAACCACTTTATCCAGTGGGTTTGATAATCCAGATGGTGGTTCAAGCTTGGTTACGTTACAGCAAGCGATGACGACACAAGCCACACTTAACGGGACATTAAAGAGTAGTTACGCTGTAAAAATTGATGCAAATGGTGCTGTAGCAGGATTTGGTTTATCAAGTACTACAAACACTTTAGGCGTTAATGAAAGTGAGTTTATTATAAACGCAGACAGGTTTGCTTTAATGCGCGGGGGCTCTGATACCAGCGCAGCAGTAACGCCATTCACAGTCCAGGCAAATGACACCACAATTAACGGGACAACTGTCCCTGCTGGTGTATATATGGACGCTGCTTTTATTAAAACAGCCTCTATTACTGCTGCAAAAATTGGCAGCGTAGATGCTGACACTATTACAACAGGCACGCTAAACGTCACTGATCTCATTGACGCGAACGCTATAAGCGCCTCGCAACTTAATCTTGTTGGTACAGGCACACTGATTAACTTAAAGAGCGCAGCAAGTGGCCAGCGTATGGAGATTAAAGGTGACGTTATAAAAGTATATGACAATAATAACCAGCTGCGTGTAGTGTTGGGGGATCTTAGTTAATGGCCTACGGTTTAGAAGTTTATGCTGCTAACGGTACTAAAATAATTAGCGTGAGTTCTAGGGTAAGCCGATCAGTAGCTAGTGGAACAACAAGCAGCATAAATAACGGTGCGTATATAGATGTTGCAATTACAGACCTTACAGCAAACGATGATTGGCAAGTATTTGTTTCTGCAACCTCACCCCCACAAAACATAAACAGTAAGTTCCAGGACTGTACTCGACACTCTGGTTATTTTCGGATTACTAATAATATGGGCGTAGCTAGCGCATTTGACTATGTTGTAGTTAGGACAGGCTGATGGCTTTTGGTATACAAATATATAACACCGCTGGCGAGACTGTTATTGATACAGAGCGCGGCGAGTCTTTGCTATATGCAGGTACCGCATACACTGCAACAGCTAATAGTACTTACCCGAAAAATAATTGGACAGGCAGTAAATTAATACTTGCTCGGCCAGCATCTACTGGTTACACCGGCAAAACTATATCTCGTTATTCATGGGGCGGTAAATGGGCTTTAGCACAGACGGGTGCTGCAGCTGCCCTTGTATGGCGAGAATTAAGGGCGCAAAACGAAGACCAGCTTACACCCGCTAATTATGGACTTGTGATCTATAAAAGTGGTGGCGCTTCTTCAAGTAACATTTTGCTGTCAGCAACTGACTTAGACGCTACAGCAGAACTTGTAGCTACAGGCAAATTTAACTCAACATCAGGTCCTGGTGGAGCCGGTGGTTATTATCAAGAGTTTTCGATGGACGGCTCTTTAGACCCTGGTCGATATTATGTGTTGGCAACAAATACACAGTCGCAGTACGCACCAGGTGTTAGGGGGTCGACGCCCTACGAATTACATTTAGATTATAGGTTTGATTACACTAATGGGAAAATCCTAATACAAAATTATTTTGTAACAAACCCGACAAGTTCCTCTGCAACAAGTAACGTAGAATCTAGAAGTTTTGATTGGGCTATTTTTTACGTAATTAATGGTGGCACTTTAGATAACAACTTTTCATAGAAGAGACATAATTATGGCTACTAGAAACTACAAAAAAGAATACTCGGAATACCACAGTAAATCAGACCAGAAGAAAAATAGAGCTAGTCGTAATAAAGCGCGGCGCGCTGCGTTGGCATCAGGTAAAGTAAAGAAAGGTGATAAGAAAGATGTGCACCATAAAGACGGGAACCCTCGCAACAATAAAAGCGGGAACGTCAAAGTTGTAAGCCGTAAAAAGAATCGCGGTACGTACCGCTTTGCTTAGAAATCTACTAAGTCTTCTGCCCTAAGATTTACATATCGTGCGAGTTGATCAAAGCTACTATGGCCACTGACTACTCGTACTTGCTCAATCGACATTTTTTTTACTTCAAACATCCTTGAAATTGCTTCGTGTCGCAGATCATGAAAAGACAAATCAATAATTTCTGCTGCTTTTGTTAACTGCTTAAATTTGTCCCCAATTGCGTTTGCAGTGTGTATATGGAACAAGGTTCCTGTAGTGCCAAAGTAATTCTGTCCACGTAGAAGCACCTCTCTCACGCCCTTAAATAGGGGTATTTCAGCTCTTTTTTTACCCCCAGCAGACTTAATGTCTTTCCGCATTAAGGTGATTATCCCTTTATCGTGATTGATATCTTCATGTTTTAGTGCGTGAATTTCCCCCATACGCATACCACTTTCGAGCGCCAGGTCAATTGCAAGCATAATCCACTTATGTCTTTTAGCAGCAGCTTGTAATTTATCGTACTCCCCTGGATTTAAACGACGGTCTCTATGGACAGAACCCATAATTATCTTTTTGGTAGCCAATTCTTTGACGGCAATTTCTACAGCGTTTTCGCTTAATCGTATTCGGCTAGTACTGACTGCTTGTTTAAAATAATACATTTGTTTTTGTAGCGTACTAGCAGACACTGTTTTCTTTCGCACGGCTGCGAAGTCAAGCACGTTATCTACAGTGAGATCATGTATTGATACGCCATAAAAATAATCTTTGATTTGGTTTAGAGAAGAGAGTTTAGGGGGAGGTACTTCGATACCGAAGCGTTCAAACGAGAATATTAAATTATCAATAATGGCATCGATGAGCACGGACTCCGATTCACGAGTATCGATCCACGCTCCGTGGTCCATGTTTGATTCTATTCTGCGTGCCCATGCTGCAGCGGCAGCTTTAGATTGGAATGATTTGCGTTGTGTTGGGTAGGATTTCCTGCGTATTTCTACAAAAAAAGTAGTGCCCCTTTTTCTGATGGTAGCCATAACTCCCCTCCTAGGTGCGTCAATAGTGCGTCATCGACGATAAAGTTACCATAAAAATCAACCAAATCAAAGACTTAAAAGACTGGCGGTGAGAGAGGGATTCATAGATTTTAAAAGCTATTTTTACTTATATTTCAATAGCTTAAGTTCATTTTAGTGCTATTTACACTTAAACATGCAGGCACACTAACTTATTGATATTTATATATATTTTATTTTAGTTATTTTTTAAGTGCGTCATTGACGCACTCACAGGTCTTCCTGGGCGATCGCGCCTAAAGCAACAACAGTAAACACAAGCATGTAAAGAATCATAACGTACCTCTAAGAAAAGAGGTGCAGTATATTTAAAAGCGTTAAATATTAGTAATGATATTAATGCATGAAAGGGATGCACTCATTGCATCTGAGATTGCAAATAAGTTGCTGTTTGTTGCGTAGGGAATAAGTATTTTTTACCACGTTTGATATGGGGAATATCTAACTGGCCTTGATAAATTTGTTGGTAAAGCGAAGTTTTTTTAATTTTAAGTAGATCAGCTAAATCTTGGAGGTCCATAAACACTCCATACTTGTCTAAAAGTAACTCTTGCATCATTGCGTATCCTCTTTTCCTTTTGTTAAGTATTAGTAGCCTTAGTATTAATATTAGTTATGCTAATTATTTCTAAGTATAACTAAACACTTCTGTATGGTCATGCTTTATTTCATTTAATTTTAATAATAAGTATGGAAGGCAACTACAGCCCAGACCTTCATAATTTTGTTGTTTTCAGGTAGTTCGTTTTTCTTGAGAAAGTGAAGGCGTTTGTTGCGTTTTAGCCGTACGGCATACAAATCTGATTTCAAATGGTCTTCAACGTTACAGACCTGAACAACAGTGTTGCCTTCTGCATGGACATTGCAGCAGGCTAACTTGGCTCCATCATCAAGCTGAATATACGTAGATATCGAACGTTTTTTAGAATATATTTTATTACCTTTTAAAGGTTGTGACATATCAGTAGCGTTGTAGGTTATGTCAATTTTGCTTACACAGGGTAAACTTTCCTCAATATTAGGATCAATTTCCGTTGGGTCTACCCCTAAAAAATTTGCAAATTTAATTGCTGCGGGCGCTCCTAAATGAGTAAGTCCCGTTAAGTAGTGGCTAATAGCTCCTTGGGACCATTGAAGATCATGAGCAGCTTCAACTTGTGTAAATTGCATTTCTGATTTTTTCTGATCCCAGATTTTACGTAGGTTTAAAACTGGGATTGGCGTTGGGTTTGTCACAAGTATCTCCTCGACAAGTTTTTAAATATATCCATTCAGCTATAGCTTTTTTAGTTATAGCTTGTTCAACATATTTCATTTTACTTATATTAGTAGAAAAGTCACTTACTAATATAATACCAGTATTCTCGGCCCCTATTATCAGAGCTGTTTGTGCAGCTTGATTTACGCGGTTAAGCCAATTTAACTGTAACTGTGAGAGACTGTGACGGAGGTTAGTACTATTCCTTTTAGGTAGTGTTTTAATATATTTGTATTCAACAAACAACACACTGTGCGTTCCAGCATACATTGCGTCAGGTACTCCTCCCGTATATGTGTCGTGGATTTTCCACTTATAGACATCAGGGTGCAGGGAGTTATGTATTGACTTAATAAAACTGTGTTCGTTCATAAATTAAATGATGCGTTTCGGCTTACAGTGCATCAAGCTGTATAACAATGTTAACTTTATGGATTGTTTTTTCTTATCCTGCCTAATAATGGCTGTACGCATTCTATGGAAGCGCCAGTAATTAAACTAAAATCGCCGTGTTCTCCATATAGCTTAGAGGGGACAGCTATTACTATAAAAGTATCAACATCGTTGTCTGAATATACATTTAGCCCCCAATTATCTTTGTAGTTCGCTTTACAAAAATCTATAACAGCTTTTTCGTTTTCTTTGTGTTCCAACTTATCAACTGGCTTGTTCATAAAAATAATCTCCTACGCCGTGGTTATCTGGTGAATAAAGGCTATCGGGTACTTTGTCTGCAGTGATATACCAAAAACACCTTTCAGTAGTGGTGTAATCATCGAAAAACATATGAGACTCTGCCCCGGTCGTAAGCATAAAGTTATGAACGAGTGCTGCATGTACGTAATCATCTTTAAAGATTTGAGCTATATACTTTGTAGTGCCTAGCTCTTTAAGGTTTAAATGCTTAGAAAGATTTGATCGACTTCCTACAGGTTCTAGTTTTTCTACATTAACCCTGTTGATAGAATCGCTTTTATGAGCGCGTTCTATTGGGCAAAAACTTGCAGCTGATAAAAGCCAGCTTATGTCATTAGTTTGTATAGAGTTTGTATCTAACATTGCAATATCCTATTAAGTTAAATTAAATGATCCGTTGTGACCATCGGTGGATCAGTCCGATTTGTGAGGTTGATTAGACCTTGGTCGACTCACTCCAATTTATTTAGCGTACTGCTCGTACAAGGCTTCAGCAGTCTTGTAATCTTCTTCTTGCGCCCAACCAACAAACGAGACTTCGCAATTCATAAATGCTTTGCCCATCTTGTTCTCGGTAGGTACACCAGATACTTTCCAAAGACCGGCGAATCGATCGCCGCCTTTCATACCAATCTGTGAGTTCCACGCTTTAGATACACGTAACTTAGAACTTGCAAAGTCCATGATTGCTGGTGAGCGCTCTAGCTCACCTGTCTCAGGATCTTTAACGAGAATAACGTGTGCATGAGTTTCGTTAATGTCGTACTCACTAGGTTTATCTTGCTCGTCAACTTTAGCTTGCGCTTCAGCCATTGAGGAAAATGCTCCTAAGTAACCGCCGCCAGCATCAAGATGACGCCATACAACGAACTCTGTCTTAAAGTGTAGAGACAAAACATACAAGTCATTGCCATAGTTGTGATTAGTAAGTGTGTTAACCAGATGACCAGGCTCGCACCCTTCGACGTAGCTAGCGTGATGCTTATCTACTTCGTTAGACATCTTTTGCAAAAGCTTGATGCGGGGGATCTGAACATTCTGACCAACGTTTTCGTTACCACGACCTGCGCCTTCAACTACTTTGAGGTGGGCAGGTAATGAGTCAGTTGATGATACAAGTTGTACTGCTAGTGCTGATTTAGGCATAATATTTTCTCTTCATGATTCATGTTTAGGTTTATAGGGATCGAAAGTTAATGCGTCGAATTTCACGGGGCTGCAAACCAGGGACACCTTCGCCAAGCTTCAGGAGTTCTTTGTATGCAGTCGACGATACCCGTCGTTGTAAGAGACTGAAGTCCTGTTGTTGCAGAACATGGGCATAAAATGCATCCCAGTCTGTTACTTCAGGTACAGTATCTTGGTTAATAGACACGCTAGCTTTGTCATTCGCAGTGCGAGACAAACCTTGCTCATCTAATTGGGTTAAGAGTTGATAATCCAACTCGTCTTTTGATTTGTTTAACTCTTTGAGCTCAGCGTTAAGACCTGCCATAGCGTCTTTGACTTTTGCTCGTGCTTCGATAAGTTCATTAATGTTCATGCTGATTCCTTCAGGCTGCGGTTTTAAGTTGATTGAGAATTCCCAAAAGGTCTTCCATACGCTTAAGCTTGCTGTGAAGCTTTTCGTATACCTCTGGTTCCCAGGTGTTGCGCGCTGCGATCTGTATTATTTCTGTACGCTGCGTTTGACCGGCGCGATAAATACGCCGATTAAACTGTTGATAATGTTCTGCGTTGTATGTCGGTGATGCCCAGATAACAGTAGTTGCTTTAGTCATAGTGAGACCATGACCTGCTGACTGGGGGTGACAGAACACGACTTGTAACTGCCCTGCTTGCATACGATCTACAATTTCTTTGCGTCGATGCGCGGGTGTATCGCCATCAATAGTTGCGTATGAGATACCTTGTTTCTCTGCAAGTGCAGTCATGTGTTGCTTTTCATGTTTCCAATTGAATGCAACAAGACTGTGTTTGCGCTGTGACACTAGCTGCATCACAAGTTCATAACGTTCTGGATGCACAGATTGAACATCCCCCTGCTCGTCATAGATTGCGCCAGTACATAGTTGTAATAACTTTTTGACTTTAGCGCCTGCATGAACAGCGTTGATGGTAGCTTTGCCGGTATATAGCACAGAGTCTTCACTAAGTGTTTCGTACTGGGTCATGATCTTTTTAGGCAGCGTAACGAGCTTTGTATGCATTGTTTGTTCAGGCATATCAAGGCAGCTTTCTAGTTCATAGCGGATGTTGATATCACCAATAGCTGCAGCAACAATCTCTTCTGCATCATCTTTATCTACCCATTCATTAGCAAAGCCATTAAACCGTGCAGTACACACGGCAGACCTGAAACTATAAAAGCGATGACCAAGACGTTCGCCGTCGTCTATGAGTAGCGTCGGGTGCCATATATCTAAGATTGTGTTGCTATTAGGTGTACCTGACATTGCTATGCGGTATTTAAATAGCTCAACTAATTTTTTAATGGCTTTGCTACGCTGACTGTCTTTGTTTTTAAAGGCTGTAAACTCATCAATAACTAACGTCTCAAAGCCTTTAAGTACGTGTTGGTTTTTAAGCAGCCACTTCACTGCATCATGATTAGTAATAACAATTGATTCATCACCAGCAAATGCTTTGGCACGGTTCTTTGCGTACGCAACTGCGTACGTCTGACCAGGTTGAAACTTCTCAATGTCATCAGCCCACGATGCTTCGAGAATGGACAGCGGTGCGAGGACCAAGGTTCGCGATCCACGGTTCGCGATCGCATCTAGAACAGAACGGGTTTTGCCTGTACCTGGATCAGATGTAATTAGGCAGCGGGGATTGTTAAGAATGTGCGCTGTCGTAGCGCTTTGATGTTCAAAGGGTTTTAACATATACATCACTCGTTGATGGTTTAGAATAATACCACAGCTAATATTAATGCTCAATAAAAATGACTGGGTTGTCACTTGACCAGCAGTAACTACAGGTTGCGCAGCTATCTGTTTTGCCCAGTTGCTCAGGGCATATAACACCGTGCTCGATGTACTCTAAATCTTTTGATTGAATAACATGCGCGCTGAATTCTGTGTCCCAGTCATCTGAAAAACGAACACGAAAACGGTCAGGGTGTAGGCGGTTAATGTTGTTGATCATTGCACCAAATATTGATGTGTATGTGTGGTGTGTATACCCAAACACATTCATGTTTTTAAACTGATGTAACCACAGTTGCCATTGAACAATGTACTTACCGTCGTAGAAATCACCGAGTACATGCAGCCGAACAACAAATCCGTTCGTGTGTTTTTTGTTTAGTTCAGACAGCTGCTGCTCAAGTTTAGTGACAAAGTCAGCTCGTGTATGATCAAACCTATGTGCAAAAGGCATGTTATCGCCATAGCAGTTGTCCCACTGTTGACAGTCACTAGGACATGTAGCGCGCTCTTCTAACGTTAGCGAGTACATAGTCATACCTTTCCAAGCACCTTTAGTTATTTTGTCACCGAGTTTTTTATTTTGCTTTCCTCGTTTTAACATGGATAGGCTGGGCGCTTTGACGCCTTTGCGATACCTCGTCGTTGGTGGTCGTAGATTTTTTACTGGGATTAGGTTCACGGCTAAGGATGTCATACATAATCTCCTCTCGAATCTGACTGGACATAGTTCGGTCTAACTTTACAATTAGTTTCACGTCTGCTTTTTTGAGACGATACGTTGACCAGAACGTGGCTTCCGCTGGGTCGGGTGAAATGGTGTATTCCACTACTCCTCCCTGTCTTTTGTAGAACATTCTTAGATTGGTTGGCAGCGTCATCGTATATCTCCTTCATATGCCCACATAAAAGTTCTTTGTAATTAATCATTACTTTGTTCCTTGCGCAGTTTTTTTCTAAGTTGGTAACGTTTTTGCGAGTCTTGGAGCATAAGGCGCGCACCGTCTAGTAAAATTGCAAAGATAACAATAAAAAATACTGCATTAACAATAGTTAACGTCATGGCTGTACTCCTATCCATTTGATAGCGCGGTAAGGGAAAGATGAGGTTTTGACTAGCTTGAGTTCTTCACGGCGCATAGTGCGTTTCATGATGAATAAAGTAATAGAAACAATAAGGCCACCGACCATTGCTGCAATCATGCCGCTGTAGGTACCTGCAAATGCATACATAAGAAAACCTGTAACAGCAATGTCGATAGGTATGTCGTATGCGATAACACGGCGTATACCGAACTTAAATATCAGGAACAGTAAACCGAGTGCTGAGAGAAGACCTGCAAAAATCATATGTAACTCCTATAAGGGCTGCGATAAATAATGTGATTTCATAAATGTTTAGTAGAGCTATTACTATTTGAATCATTAGTGGTCCTTGTAAGCAGATAGACAATGCCTGCTGCGCTGGCTGTAGCTAAGGATGCGTACAGGGCGATAGCAAAAGCTTGGCCTAAAAGCGTGAGTAATAAAAAGATAAGAAGGACACCTAGAGAATACCTAAGTGCCTTGTTTGTAAAACGTTTCATTGAGTTCTCCTGTTCATTCTTCGTGAGGATCAGTTGGATTCCGATCGGGAATAAAAAGCCCTAATACATACAGTCATTAGGGCAAAGGTCTTACTGCAGGGGAGAAGTAAGTAGGTTAGCCCACACCCCAGGTACATTCAGGTTCGTCGCCTTTTCGGAACGAGCACCATCTGCAACTGTCTTTGCTGGGTGTTGGAGCAAATTCTGTTTCTGTTGTCATTTTTATTGCACGCCGGTGAAAGCCTGGTGCGAACACCATTGCTTGCTCTCGCGTGTATTGTTTGGTGGTAGTCTTACCATGATCTAGATACCAAAACTCAGTCTGTACAAACTGAAGATGTGGGTATCTAAAGAAGGTGCCTATGGCATAGAGCAATCCTTGTTGACCGTGAGCAATTTCGTTACCGAAGTGCTTACCCGTTTTGTAATCAATAACGCGGGCTGATGTGTCATCTTCTTGTACTAATGCATCAAGTTTGATGCGAGCCCAAGTGTCTTTCTGCATCCAACCTACTGGCGCCCAGTCAAGGTCAAAGCCCCACTCACCTTCTAGTTCTACTTTAGCGTCGATGTATAAGCTGCGCAGTTCTTCGAATTGGTCTTCAAATTTCTTACATGAGTCTGGCATTTCACCAAGTGTGCCATTGACGTAGTCTTCTGCTTCTTGGTGGATTTGTGTACCACGATCAGCTGCTGGGCCACTAGGTTCTTTAACACCTTTGACTCTGCTGATATATGTACGGTATGGACAGTCTTCGTATACTTTAAGAGCTGAGTAGCTCCAAGCGCGAACATCACCTAATGTTTCAGGTTTTTCAAAATCGACAACGTCGTCGGGTCTCGTATCCTGAGTTAGTTTAATCATTCTATATCCTAAGAATAGTATCAAATAGAAGTATTAGTATAGGTATTATTTTAAACCGCTGCAAGGAGCTTCTTATCGTTTGCATCAAAGTACTTATCGGTAAGTTCTTTGAACGTATCGTTTGTAAGTTGCCATTGTGTAACTACGCCTTTTATAGGATTAGACGAAGAGGCGTTATGTTCTCGTTTACGCTCTCTACTGACTCCACAACGTTCTGCTTTCTTTATAAATTCACGTTGAGACATACGATCTTCTGTTAGTACTGAATATACAACTCGCAAGTGCTCCATTGGTATTACCGAATAAGGCCATTGAGATTCTGCAATCCATTGCTTTACAAAGCGTTGTGCGGTTGTAATTTCTTGTGCTTGCATAACATTAGTTACGCTAATATCTAGAATCTCTGTAAAGAAATTAAGGTTGTTGTTACGCACTGCTGCAAAGAACTCTTCCATTACTGACATGGTGACTTGAGCCATCTGTGCTTTAGCGTTGTTAGCAATAGGTGTTCGTACTAGCTGCTTGTTAACGTTGTAGTTACGAAGCAGTGCAGCAAATTTGTGTAGCTCAGTGCTGATGTCATCGATGCCATCGATGACTTCTGGGTATACATGTTCTAGTTTTTGTTCTTGTCTTGGAGCGATGTTGTATCGCCTGTCCCCCTCCTCGATTTTCACGGCATCCATACGGTTAGTAAGGAAGATAAAGTTAGTGAAGTTAGGCATCTCTACCTGGTTAGAACGCATTGCACGGATAGTCATTGTGTTTTCAGTAATAGCGTTCTTGAGTTTGTCAGCAATTTTCATGGTTCCTGCGTTAGCTGATGCCATATGGAATTCATCAACAACAAGGAACAGTGCTTGTCTCATATAGAGATTAAATTGCTCTTCAATATTTTGTAACGCACGCATTGGTACATGCTCTACACCAAACAGTGGCCGGAGTACTTTTGTATAGAAGATACCTTTGCCTGTACCAGGAACACCTTGCAGTACCCACGCAGTCATTGCTTTGCGTTTGGTTTGAAAGATGTATGCTAACCAGTTAGTAAAGTGCTCAACTTCAAGGCTTTGTCCGCCAAGTATGTGTGTTAATAGTTTGTAGATTAAAGGGCAAGAGCTCGCGATTTTATGTGCGTCACCCATGCTTAGTTGTTCGTGGTATGCACGATCTAACATGTATTCTGTCTTGCGGAACATGTTGATGTAATACGGAACATTAGTAAGGTTAACTGAATCTGACTTTGATGCTGGATCAAAAACAACCTTACCATCTGGAATAAAATCAGGTTTGCTGCGACCGTGTGATCGCATGAACCCTTCGATACTTGATGCTGCACAAGGTACTAACGGGAACTGTTCGGTAAATTGATTAAGATTTGGATCAAAAATACCGTTGTAATGCGTGTCTGTATCGTAGTCTCTCAGTACAACTGGGAAAGTAGCTCGACCTTCTTTTTCCATTTCTTCTTGGTAATGATCAAACAGCGTTTTATAGAAGTCAGGATCTGCTTTCTCGATAGACCAGATAGGTTCGCCTTTAAAGTTAAACATATACGTTGGGTCTTCGAGCTTAAAGTAGTAAGCGTTACTGTCTCCACCATTGACATTACACCGTATGTACGGAGGGTTCGTATCGTCAGTAATCTGGATAGACATCCTGTCTGGGTTTTCTAAAATTTCTTCTGACTTGTTATCGACAGTCGCGATAGTTAGTCGTTCTTTTTTAGCGTTAAAGCCGCGTTGTACACGCAGCTTGTTTTTGTGTGCATTACTCTTTTGATGCACTACTTCAGGGCTGATATCGCTCATTAAAGAAGCAAGGTCTAGTGTTTCTGTAATACCGGAAACACGCACGACCCGATCAGCAGGGGAACTGAAAGGGTCGTGGGTTCCGTCTTCAAAGGTAGGAGGGGCAATGAAGATGAGTTTTGAATTGTCTGCTACGCTAGCATCTAGTGGGAACTTAAGAGAATGTCCGTTAGAGGATAGTCCTAGTTGAGATGCAAATAGTTTTGATTCAAAATTAGCTGCTTGTAGCCACAGTTTGACTGCTTTTGCAGGCATAGCGTGTTCTAAAAGCATAAATATATGTAAAGATACTTTGTCTCCTTTAAGACCTAAGCTTGATGATGCTTGTGCAATAAAACTGCAGTCTTGTAATGCCGGTGGCAGTTCACGTAATACAGTTTTTGCAAGTTTACTGACAGCTATTGCGTCATAGGTTTTAAGATTTGTATGGTCTGGCAATGTAATGCCATCAATATCAAGTACAAGCAGATTGGAGTATGCAACGCGGTTCGTTTTACCTGCTCGCGATTCGTTGGTTAATGGTCGTTTTAAGTCACCTTTTAATAAGCAGTACCCTTTGTTGCCTTCATCGAGGATGAGGCGTTCTAACATGGCTAGGCCAGTATTATCTAAAGGTATGTTATGTTCGTGAGATGTGACGCTTTTTACATGGGGGTATGGTGTAAATCCATTTTTTGGACAGTGTCTTTTGCTAAGCCGTTGTCCGTTTGCGGCTTCTAAAAACGTTAATTGCATGGCTCCTCCTACAGAGCTGACAATAATACCATAGGTATTATTTATTTAGTAGGAGCGTTTTTGTCGAATATCTCTTGTCGATCAATCCTGATCTCGTTACCAGCTTCAAATGTTAAACGAACTTGGTTCCTGTCAACCTTTGACACTTTTAATGTCGCCAAAACGCCGTCATCATCGTTGTGGATGATGATTTTTTCATTAATCTTCCGTGTTAGCACTAATCTAGACATCTAATTATTTGCTATACCCTTTGTCGTAGCCTCCCTCGGCATCAAGAGGAAGGTCTGGTGCCCAAGCTGGAGGGACACACATGTGTTTAATAAGCTTCGCCATTGTAACATCTGGATTATTAGCTTGGCTAATTAAAACGATCTCATCGTGTACTGTTAAAACGACGTCAGCGTCGAGATCTTTATCCGATTGGATACGTAACATCGCGTCTGTAACGATAAGTCTGGATAGGGCTTGTACTACGTTTTCTGTGATGCGCCCTCCCCACGTTTGTTCTTCGTTACGGGATGTATAAGTTAATTGTCCTCCTTTATATTTTAGATCGTTGTAGTGAAGGGCTAACCCATTAGGTAAGCCAATTTTTTTATTGTTAAAACTTAAACACCGCCAAGCTTCGTGGTAGTTACAGTTGATGGTGTTAATAAGTTTGAGTTCTAATTTGGTCCATAAATCTTGTATACCTGGGTATGTACTGCGGTATGTATTAACAACGTTTATTGCTTCTGTGTCGCTGAACTTCATGGGTGGACCCATCGCTCCTGTTTCTAACGTTGATTGGAACTTCTTGGCACCCATGCCGTAGCCAAGACCTAACACTGCAGTCTTACCTACAAAACGTTCAAGCGGATGATCATTTTTATTTATGGGATACCCATAGATGACAGATCCAAGGTTGCTATAAATATCGTCGCCGTTTCTAAATTGCTGCAGCAAGTCTTGTTCATCCGCTAACCAGGCTAGCATGCGTGCTTCGATGTTTGATAAGTCAGCAACAAAGACTAATTTACCTTCAGGGGCTTCTAATGCTGTGCGTAACGGAGACTTACGTGGCATATTCTGCATGTTAATTTTTTCAGTGCCGCCAAAGCGGCCTGTATGTGCAGCGTAATAGCGCAGTGGCACACTGATTGTGCCATCCTCGTGCCTAGCATCTATGAAACGTTGTGCTCTAGTCTCATTGATACGGCTTTTGACTGCGCGTCTTGCATCCCATACATGCTTAAATTGTGGGTACATGTTTTGTAGCTGGGTATAAGCTTTGTCACTTTTACCTAGTGCAGGTATATTTTTGCCAGTAGTTGGGCTTCTTTTAGTGGGTGGTACAAGACCAAGTTCTAGCTCGATGTACTCAGCAAACTGTTGGTTTGAACTGAGCACTTTGCGATCAATACCTGCTGCAGCTATTGCTGCTTCACTGTTGTAGATTTGTTCATCACGAAACTTGGTTAGAACTTCGAGGTTCGCGGTTAGTTTTGGTTCGCAGAACATGCGACACGTCATGTCGATGAGCTCTAGCTCAGTGAGTGGCATTTTGTTGATCATTTTTCTATATAAAGCATAGGTAAGGTCTACATCTTGTATGCAATAACCACCTAGTGCTGCTTCTGTTTCGGGGTCTAAGTCATAGATACCTTTTGCATCGATGAGCTCTTCGCCTTTACGCATAGTTTCATCATCTGGGAATTCACGTATAGCGCAGTCTTTTAGACGGGCCGACTGGCCTGGCGCTAAGGCGCGCGCCATAGACGCTGTGTCTACATAGAATTTAGGTATTACACCGTAGTACCTGGTCAATATATAGCCATCAAAGGGGGTGTTGTGGCATATGAGGGTCGCGTCGCTCCAATCGATGTCATGAATCGCGGCTTCTGCTTCGTCTTCGCCGTACCATTCTGTTTTATCATGATCGATCTTGATGCCAACGCCCCATACTTTGAACTTCTCGTGACGGACATAGTCCATTGTGGTGAGTTTAGTCAGAGACACTTTAGTGTCGAAGTATGTTTCAAAGTCGAGGGTTACTAGCATTAGCATTCCTCTTCTGATCAATTTGTTTTTGGGTTGTGGTGGTGTGACTGTTAAAAGATTTTTTGTCTGGCCTAGCTACACCTGTAGGCAAGTAAGTGATTTGCCCACCTTCTTGTAGGTAGGTATTGATATGTTGCTGAATTTTTTTACGTGCAAATTTGTTGACGTTCGACATACCTATTGACATTAAAATGGCGCTCCATTGCATTCGTGTTGTGCGTAGATTTCGTTTTCAAGGGTTTTGTAACGAGATACAAGTTCTTTGTATGCTTCAGGCATACGAGACTTCATCCATACAGTTGTGTATGTATGGAACTCAGGGTTTACCCTGTCTTCATCTAGGTTTTTTAACTGGTCGAAATACTCTTTTGTGTTCATTGCACCCTCCTCGGTGAAATGTTTCGATGACTCTAAACGTTGCCCAGGTGGGGGCTGCATACTGTGTGTCTGTTACGACATGTAGATTGTTTTGCTGATCTACTACCATGTATGCAGTTTTGTTTAAGTCATGTTGAATGAAATGAGCTTCCTCAATGGCTGCGGTAATATCCGTGAATATAGTGTTCATTCAGGATATTTAGTTAGTTGCTCAGTGATCAAACGGTCTAAGTACCATCGGGCTTTGCGAAGATCTTCTACGGGTTTGTTTTTATATTGGAACCTGTGAAGATACTTTTTAATTGATCCTTCAAGGTAAGCATCGAACCCGTCACCTAAGCTGTCTTTTAGGTAGTCAATGCATTCAATTGCACCCGTGTTATAGTGTTTTGGTTTATTGACTGGGTCAGATTGAATGTCATACGGTTCGACATAGTTTTTTGGGGAGTTATGGCTGGCTTTATCCCATTCGGCTGGTGTTACGGTGTTTAAACTCATTGCTACCTTCCTAGTAAATTAACATCCTTAAATAGTACCTTAGCTAATATATTAGCTCAAGTATTATTGCTAGCAACATTTAAAAGAGGCTCGTAATCAGTAGACTCAATGACGCTTGTAATAGCTGCAACATAACAATCTTCTACAATATTGTTGTAGCAGAGATGGGCTTCTGAGCGTGAATCAAAAACTTCCCAGAAGTCAGTATTTGAGTGGCTGTCGTGCCAGCACACAATCCAAGATCTATTCATGTCGTTCTCCTTCAAAGGGCGTGATGAGTGGTCCAAGACCTATATTTAGCGCAAACTTTTTATCAAGCAGCATGTCGCGTTCATAGTCAGGGTTGGGTTTAGGTTTCGGTGGAAACAGTTCGTTGTCATCGTACTGTGGTCCGTCGGTTATGCTGCATGGCATACGGTTCATGGTTTGTAATTCTCCAAGTAATGCGTTCGTTGTTTGTCTGCATTGCCGCAGTACAAGCATTTTTCGATTGCTGGTTGGTCAATATTTTCGGTAAATAATTCGTCGCAGATTAAACAATGGACAGTTTGAAACAGCTCTAATTGATAGTTCATGAGTGTGTGTATCCGTCGGGTTCGATGCCTAACCACATGCCAGACCACCGCACCATTGCGCAGTTAGAGCCGCTGCATACTGTTCTACGGAATGCTAAGTAGCTCATGCCTTGGTTGTTTCTTGTCCAGACACGTTTAAGGGAGGTCTGTTGTGCTTTGTTAATTTTCATGGTTCGTCCTCTTTAACTAAGGTTTTCTTGGCTAATGATTGCCTTAAGGATTCGCAAAAACCTTGCTGGTAGGCGAAGGTTACGATGTTTACTAGTTCGTCAGATAAGCCAATGCCTTCGTGAATTTCTCGGTGTTTGTTGCAGGCTTCTAAAACTTCATCATGTCCCATGAGTAATATCCTTGAGTACTGGGTCGCGTACCTGCTTCCCAGGCATCACTGTCGTTAGATGGAAGAAAACCACGACGCTCTACTTGTATTGCTTTGCGCATGTAGAAGTTAATGTGGTCTTCAGCTTCGCTTTCTGATGCTTCGCCATCGGAATGGACACTTTCTGGCGATAGGTACGAACTTAAGTCGTCATAAATAGCATCAGCTTCAGCTTGTGTGGTTGGGTTGATGGGATGTTCTTCAAGTGAATACATCCCGTTGGTTACTTTGGTGTAGTAGATGGTGTCTTGTTCGATTATTTTGTTCATGATTCGTCCTTGTCATCATCGATCCTTGTAATGTCGATGATTTCAACGTTGCTTTCTGCACCTACTAAGGCTGTGAACTCTCGCAGTGCTTCGATTTCAGCAGTTTTTTGGTTTTCGGCTTGTATTGTTAGACGCCGTCCTGTGACACCCGTAACATATGTTTCATAAGTGTTCATGATTCGCGGTCCTGTGGGTTAGTAAGTTTTGCAGCTAAGTTCCATGCCATGTAAGCGCAAGTGAAGGCAACGATTGCTTCAGAGCCTGAAAATTTAGCTATATAAGCTTCGAGTTCTTTTAGATTGTCCGGTGTGTGCACAATTCCTACGGGTTGAAGTTTTACTGGCTTAGACATAATTAGTCCTCTGATGAAATGTAAACTTTAATTTGACCGCGAGCTGATATAGCTCTTAGAGATTCATTGACGACACTTTCGATTTCCCGTTTAAAGTCCATATCTTTGGTGAGATTTTCTAAAGACTCTTCTAGATGCTCTAAACGCTCTTCAAGTTCTTGCATTTCTAATGTATCTAAACGAGATTCATGGTCGTCTGTAAGGGATTCAACGTCATCGAGTTTTGATTCGACATTATCAAGTCGTTCTTTAAGTTCTTCGGTTTGTATTTCTATTGAGGGTTCTTCTTGGTGAGTGGGGTTTGCTAAATTACATTCAGCGTGTGCGTCAAGAAAACTATAAAAGCTTTCTATGAAATTACGTTCTATAAAAACTTTAGTAGAGTTCATAATTAGTCCTCCTTTTGAATTTGCTTTTGATAAACTTTCCAACCTAAATTACTTTCAAACTGTTGTGATTGAGTAGCTGAACAGAACTCAATAGGCTCACGCTGGTTGGCTTTTAACACTTTTTCTAAGGTTGTAAGTTTAGTGTGCATTTGAAGCATGCAGACTGCAGCATAGCCTTCAACAAGAGTCTCATCGTAAAGATGCATTTCAAAGTCATCTTGTGCTCTAGATATAAGATCTATTATGAGTAGAAGCTGATCATCGTTAATTGTGATTGTATTCACGCTGCTAATGCCTCCTCTGCTATGTCCCATAGCTTGCGGTTAATGGTTACGTTTTCTTTAACAGAAGTAATTGCTTTGGCATCTTTGTAGCCAACAAACTTCCTGTTGTAACGTTTGCGTGGACCTAAGATCTGGAAGCCACCGCGTAGAACGGTTTCTTGAACTCTGTTGAAGATTGTCCAGGCATCATCAGCCATGTCTTCTGCACGGGTTGGTCTTAGTGCTTGAGATATGGCACGGGCATCAAACATGTTGCCATCAAGTTCTTCTAATGACGGTCGATAGTTGTTAGTGTTTTCGAAATAGTCATAGCGTGTACTTAGTGCCTGCTTTGCAAAGTTGTTGATTGCTCTTTCATCAGGGATGATGCGTTGGAGTTTTTCTGTAAACCCTGTGACATTTTCTAACTTGGCTGTTGTATAAGTAAGCAAGTCTTCAAAGCTGTCTAGGTTACTTTTGTAGTGAACCATTCGTTGGTCGAATCCTTCGCCAGCAATGATGCCGTTGCTACAAATAAACCGATAGACACCAGCGAATAGCTTCATTGATGATTTGCCATCGTGTGAGTTATAGAAAATTATTTCTGGTTGCTGTTCTGCAGTGGCACTAACGTCATTGCGTTTAGCAAAGGCCATGAGATGCTGTCCATGTGCGTCTGCTTTTGATGTTCGTCCTCGAACCTGGGCTGCTTGTGTGACGCCATATCCGTGGTCATTCATAACTTCGATGGCGTGTGCTGAATTAAAGTTTCCATACTTATTAGACAGCTCTTCTGAATAGTCATGTGCATATACAGCTGGTGCTTTTGTATATATTTGGTTACTGGTTAAAAAGTCGTTATTTGGATTTCTTGAATAGATTAGATCCGGCACGGTAGTTCTCCTGAAAGTTTAATTATTTTCTCGCTGTTGAATTTAATGTGCTCTTGTAGAGACATATCGGGGGTGGCTGTAGCAACGTTTTCTGGGTGTTTGATACACCACAAAAGGTGTTCAGTGGCTTTTTGTATTTCGTCTAGTTTGCTCATTACTCGTCCTCTTTTGGGTCGTCAAATGGGAAAATTACTCGCATGTAGTCGCCTTCGATTTGGACGACGTCCCATTTATGTGTGGGGCATGTGTCAAGCCACGTCCATAATTCTTCGCTAGTCATGATTTGATCTCCTCAACGTCTTTTTCGTATACGGAATCACTTATCCATGACAAATCTATATCGCGAGTTGGTGTAAACAACTTCACGCTACCGTCATCGTTGCGTAACTCGTCACCGTCTTCGTTTACTTTGTAGAACTGTATGTCCCACACTTCAGTTGAATATTTTTTACTCATGATTCGTCCTCTTTTGTTACCCAGATGCCGTATTCTTCAAGCTCATCTTCAGTAGTGGCTTCTATTCCATGCTGCGCTAAATAATCCATGACAGCCGTTGGGGAGTCGAATTTCAGCAGCTCGTCGTTATCGTCGAGTAGGTATTGCCGACCATTTAATGAGATCCCTTCTGGGTATGAGTACACAATGTATTTGCTCATGACTCGTCCTCCATGTCTTCAGCATGAAGCTCTTTGCCGTACTCAAGCCCTGCTTTAATAATCTCTTTTGCATGTTTTTTAGTAGGTGCAGTGCCGTGTGCCATGTGTGCGAAGTAAGATATTCCTGCGAATATTTGTTCGTGTGCGGGTACGGCGTCGGACGCCAGATCGGTTATGGCAAGTAGTGTGTGTCGGTATGCATTGATGTTTTCTTGTGTATTACTCATGATTTACGCTCCGCGATTAGTCGGTCTAGCATTTCAGCGAATAAGTGCAAATGCGCTTTTATTTCGCTATAGGGTTCGTCGTAGTTAAATTGTTTTTTTGGTGTTAAGGCTGAAGCAAGTTCTACATAGCTTGGACCGTTGAGAAAAAGTTCAAACTGACGATTTTGTATATCTTTCAGTTGAGCTTCCTTATCTCGTTTTTGTTGGATGGCAAGCCGTTCGGGTTTAGATAGTTTGCTCATGACTCATACCTCTCGTAGATTGTGTCGAGGTATTTGTGGAAATCATCAAGTTGGCACGCAACGAACGCAAAGATTTGCGCTGCGTAATAGAAGAATTTTCTGGTGATGATTAGCGTGTATTTACGGGTGATACGTAACAGTTTGACATAGTCGATGTTCATAGCGCGCTCCTCGCGTTATTAGCTTAACTATTATTAGTATTGCTCATATTTTATGAAAAAGGAAGCTTTGTTCGTGGTTCGTGGTCCTCGGTTCGTGGTTCACGCACACTGTTTCTTGTGCACGAAATGATGATAGTGAAGCAGGCACACTGGATACCTGGTGGGGGCGACCGCTACACTTTGGGCTATACAGATACATAAAAAAACCCACCTAGCCAATAGTGGATGTTGATTGGCTAGGTGGGCAACGGAGTTAGAAATTGGCGCGTAATGTAGCGTCGTGTGCTGTAAGTTCTTTGGTGGAGATTTGGGCGACACTGATTGGTTTATGCGCTTTGGTATGACGGGCGGCTTCGTTGTCTAGTTTACGTTTAATAGCATTGCGTACATCGTCTCGTCCAACTTTGAGCTCTGCGTCTCCTATTGCGGTAGCTTGAAGTAATGCGTCGCGTATTGCGCGTGCGTCGGTTCCGAGTTTGCGAAGTATTAACTCTACGTTGTTTTTATAAGTTAATTGTTTTTCAGAGATATCAGTTTTGCCAGACAGCTCGTCGAAACTTTTTAAGTACATGCACCACTCTGCCCATAACGTGGCACCCGTGTTTCTGATGTTGTACTGGAATACGTTACTAGGGCGTATTGCTGTACCTGTTGCCCACGAGCCTACAGATTGTGACATTGTGGTGATAGTGCTAGCTACTTCGTCGACTTGGTCATTGAACGCTTTTTGCTCGTCGTCGGATCCTTTGTAAGGTGTGTCTCCGTACGCTTCGTAGTAAGCCATGGCGTTATCGATTGCAGACGATTTAGGCATTAGGCTGCCTGTGCTTTGGTTAATCACAAAAGTTTCTAACAGATATGCAGGATAGTCATTCGGTGGGTTGTTGATGGAGTGGGCTTTTTCTGGGTCGGTGCTAGGGTCAGCGTCGACGTCGTTTAGTGACGATGTAACAGGTGGGTATAACTCTTTAGTCTCTAGCTCGGTTGGATCGAAGTGGTTTGATTTAGCAGTTACTTTTTTTGCTTTTGATAAAATAGCGTTTGCTGAGTTGTTCATAGTAATAATCCTATTAAGTAATTGATGATAGTGAGCCACTCATTTGACTCACTAGTTTGTAACCGACGACACATGGCCGTAGGACAGGTGGCTTAGTGTGTGTATTCGTGTTGGTTAAAGTCGCAAAGGTCGTCAATATTAGCCCAGCTAATATTATCAGCCAAAGTAATGACGTCTGTGATATTGAAGATAGGCTCGTTAGAGTCTGATGAATTTACCATTGACCAGCGGTCTATATTTAGATTTAGTTCTTTCATTGTATATTCCTCCTACGGAATGTTATCGGGTACGGTAGTCATGAAGATCAACAGCGGCTGATATACCAGTGTAATCCTCAAGATCGTCGACATCAGACTCAATATCCATGAGAAGTAATGTCATTATACCTAGCATTACATCGCTAGGGTTTTCTTTTGCATAAGCAATAGATTTATCAAGATATGGTTTAGCTTTGTTTTGATACTCACTACGACGCGCTAAGATAGCTGCGGCAGATGATTTGAATTTATTGAACATGTGCGAGTACTCCTTGGGTTGGTAGATACCATGGTACTGTGGCATCGGGTGAACATAGATATGCATCTGGGTATGTGTCTTTGATACATATCATGTTGTTTGGTATGTCCTGTGAATAAATAGCTACTTGTGTATGGTTTACCCACGCTAGTGAAAGGACATAGAAAGATAAGAGCACGGCGAAGAGAACAAGAATATCTGTTCTATTTCGTGCAATGAAGTTGATGATAGTGTTCATAACGTAGCCTCCTTAGTATGATTGAGCACGTACCAAGTACTAATGGTCGTGATTGGGTTGTTGATTAATAGATGCCATTCAAGGGCAAAAAGAATCGTTTTCATGATGTTTCTCCGTTGGTTATGATTTATGGACCGTGGTTCGCGGTTAGTGGACATAGATACTGTGTATATATACAGTAAATGCTAATCTGTGCACGGAACAAGGTACGTTGTGCATGGTTCGTGTCCGGTTCTGTGCACGAATTGAAGGGGTAAAAAGTCAGTAAATACAAGGGCTGTAGAGATCTGTGTCCACTGTGCACCTTTTTTTGAGTTGAAGTTCGATTTATAAAAAAAAACGTCTTTTTTAAAACACGTCAGATTGAAGTTGAAAAAGGGTGCACAAGTGGACACATCGTGCACAGATTAGCAAAAGATGTTATTAATCAATAGGTTACGCTGTGTCCGAAACGGTATTAATTCGTGCACAGATTTTCCAAACCGTGCACAGACTTAAAAACCGTGCCAAGCTAGCGACTGGGCGAGAGCGAGCGTGGTCATCAGAACGAGGAACACGATGTCCGACTCGTCAACCGTGGATCGCGACCTTCTTTTCTTAGAACGTTTCATAAGATTCTCCCGTTATAGCTTCATGGTGTGATGGTGATAAGCCAAGTTGCGTGATTCGTAGTGCGTGAATCCCATCTGCTTGTACTTCCGATACTCTTTCGCGAGCTGTTGTCCGTTGTTCGTGCGCCGTGGAGCGCGAGCAACGCGAGTGGTTCGCGGTTCGCTGCCCTTGAATCGTTCAGCATTGAGGTGTCGTTCGAATAGTTCTGATGTGTTCATGCTACACCCCCCCCTGTCCAAGCTCGTAGTCAATTGCTGTAAAGTGGTAACAGCCGTTGCCGTTGTACATAGGCTGACCTATCGCAACCATATCTAGTACAAACGCCATAACCCTGCAGAACGCTTCGTGCGAGTCTTCGTTATGCAAACGCTCTGTCCAAGCACCGTCGGTTACTACGTACTCGTGTTCATAGCCCAATAATGGAACGTGATCACTACCCACTAGACTTACTTTGGATCTGTATTTTTCTGCTTTTAATGTGTTCATGTCTTACTCCTATAAGTTAGAGACACAAAAACAACCGACGCCGAGCGACGAAGGAGCGAGGTATGAAAAACAGGACAAGGTTCCAAAACGGAATTACGAAACAAGGTTCCATAAATCCGGATCGGGGGGCATGGGTCGTGAATTACGGCAGGGGGAGATAGTGCGTGAGCGATTCAGAATATAAATTTTTAAAAAAATTTTTACAAAAAAATATTAGCTATGGTATTCTCCAACGCCATGACGGAGCTGCGCGTTTGTGCAAAATGTAATAGAGACGAGAACCAAGTACATATAGACGCTGGTCGTAAAAACTGCGCCAACTGTCGGACACACGAACGTCAAAAGAGACAATCTGCTAGTTACGAAGCCTATCTAAACGCCCTCTTTATTAATGCTAAATCAGCCGTGAAGCGCGGAGCACGAACCCAGGAGCATAGTTGGGAACTCGTGAACGCTGACCTCCCACGCATGTGGGAACAACAACAAGGTCGATGCGCTGTGTCAGGTGTATTCTTAACGCACCATAAAGATGGATCAGGTACTAAAGATTTTAACGCATCAATAGACCGTATTAGTAATGTGAAGAGTTATACCTTCGAAAATGTCCAATTAGTGGCGTATCGCATCAACTTAATGAAGCACACTCTTCCAGAAGACATGTTTTACTGGTGGATCAAGACAATTAACGATTTTTCTTGTGATTAAATAATACCTGAGCTAATATTACGCTATGCTGGAGATAGAAGTAGTTGCGATAGAAGGGCTAGATGCCGCAATCATCGGTACGACCGTTCGCAACAAATGCGAAGTGCTTGCATATGACTATGACAAAGCCGTCGCTATTTTAATAGATAAAGGGCATACCGAAGAGGATGCCGAAGATTACGTTGCAGAGCTGTCCTCTCAAGAGTTTGAGGGTGCACCTGCATTTGTGTATTTCGATACTAGTCAAGGGCAGCATGGCACAGAACCAGGAGTCACAATCCACTGATCTAGTCAGTGAACATACTGAGTTCCAATCGCATATGCCATACATGGGCATAAGCCGTGGATCACTGACCATGCAGCAAGAAAAACTGGTCACGCTCATCGCTTCAGGTATGAGTACAGCGGCTGCGGGTCGTGGTGCGGGGTACTCTTCCCCTCAAGCAGCTTATGCTGCTGCAAAAGTAGAAGGTGTACAGAAAGCGCTCGACTATTATCGAGAAGAAATGCGTGAAACGGTGAAGTTTACCAACCAAAACGCCCATCTTATGTACATGGAAGCCTATAACTCCTCCGCAAACGCCACCGAAATGAAAAATACCACCGATTCCCTGGTCAAACTGCACGGTTTGGCTGCCCCAGATAACGCAACGCAAGTAAATATCAATATTAATGGTACGAAACAGCTAGAACGCATGTCTGATGAGGACCTGTTGAAAATTGCAGGTAAAGATATTAACTATTTAGAACCGAAGAGTGAGTAATTATGGCGAAGTCCACTGAATACCCCCACAACAAAAAACAGGCCGCTGCACAGGTAGCTAAATTGAAGGCTGCTGCAGCCAAAAAGAAAAAACCTGTAGTTAAGAAGAAGGCTGTAGTTAAGAAGAAGGCTGCACCTAAGACTGGAGCCGCTAAAAACATGACCGATGCTCAACTAGCCGCTATAGGGCGTGATTATATGAAGAAGACTAAGCCCAAGGCTAAAGCTAAGCCAAAAAAGAAATACGGCTACTAGAATGAACTGTTGGACGTGTAAGACAGAGCTTATATGGGGCGGAGATCACGACATTGATGAAGAAGAAGATGACAGCCCTTTCTGCATAGTGTCGAACTTCAGCTGCCCTACGTGCCAAGCGCACGTTGAGTTTTACGTACCAAGAGAACTAGATGACGGAAGTTAACAAGGTCGAATGCATACGCTGCAAGGCGTCGCACCCCGAGACACTATA
>Ga0209307_1000376_pt1 | contig 32064 bp, 45 predicted proteins | sample COGITO_mtgs_1105_FD_185519 | JGI IMG/M metagenome (GOLD analysis project Ga0209307, IMG submission 185519) | Pelagic marine microbial communities from North Sea - COGITO_mtgs_110530 (SPAdes) (version 2) | ecosystem: Environmental > Aquatic > Marine > Epipelagic ... | reverse complement strand
AGGTATTGCTAGAGATATTAAAAAAATTGCGCCAGTAGATACTGGTAATTTAAGAAAACAAGTAAAAGCAGTGGTTAATAATAAACAAGCTGAAATCAGATCAGATGCACCTTATTCTGGCTATGTGGAATTTGGTGGTAAAAACCCAAAGCGACCCCAGGCTGAGATTCCATTCTTTTATCCAGCTGTAAATAAAGGTTTAATAAAGATGATTGACAGCATTGATAAAACAATAAAAAAACTACTTAAATGATAGAGGCAATCCATTTTATAAGAAAGGCGATTATAACACGTCTAACAAACGCAATTACATCCAATGGGGTAACTGTGCCAATTTATAATAGAGTGCCTAACGATGCCTCTGAGCCTTATATAAGAGTATATTCAGTTGACTCTACAGAGGTTGATCAAAATTCAGATACTTTTATGTTGGAATGCTCTACTAGGATTGAGGTGGTGACTTCATTTGTTGGTGATGATGGCGGAGAGTTGCAAGCGAATCAAATTGCATCGGACATTTTAACCCTAATTAGAACACGCTCTGGATCCTATTTTGATCTAAGTGCGGATGGATTTAATGTTTACACTTGCACAAACCAGGGAACGAGTTATCTATATGAGGATGGCGGAGAGAAAACATATTTTAGAGCGATTCTAAATATTACCAATAGAGTAGAACAACCTAATTAAAATGGAGCAATTGAAAATATATTTTTTTAATGGAATAGCTTTAGCGATAAGTGTGACGTCTATAAACCCATTTTTACAAACAATCAGTCTAGTGCTGGCAATATTATACACTGGAATTTCAATTTATAAAAAAATAAAATAAAGTATGTCCCCAAAAATTGATATTAATAACGATGGAAAAGCGGATTTTAGTATTTCGCCTATGCAAATAATTACAATAGGAGCAATGTTTGCCTCAGTAATCGGATCATATTACACTCTAAACAATAGAACTAGTTTACTGGAGGAGGAGGTTTCTAAATTACAATACAATCAAAAAGAGTACACTTGGAAAAATCAAAGAGAGCTTGAGGACCAGGTGAAACAAATTGAGCTGACTCTTAGAGATTTTATGAAGGATTTAGAATACTTAGGAAAAGACAATGACAAAAAACGTAGGTAATACAGGAACTGTAGGAAACACCTTAAATTTAAATAATACAAACACAAAAATAGTTACAAATAATATGGATACAATTATGATTTTTTTAGCAATTATTATAGTAATTTCAGCGGTTGCAATAATTTTGGCGTCACGTAAAATCCTCAAAGATGACAACGGAAATAAAATTCCAGACTGGCTAGAGGATAAATTTTCAGATATTAAAGAAGAGATTAAAAAATTAAAAAAATAAGCAATGAGATATATCAGCAAACATATCAGCTGGAGGGAGGCGAGTCACTCAGCGACAGCGGAGAAAAAAGAAATCGAAAACACACCGACAGAATCGGCTGTGGTAAATATGAAAAAGCTTGCGAAAAATGTATTCGAGCCGCTCAGAGAATGGGCAAGCGAGCCAATTCGTGTGAATAGTTTTTATAGATCGCCAGATTTATGTGATGCAATAAGATCATCCAGGAACTCACAACATACTAAAGGTCAAGCTATAGATATTGATGCTACAGGTGAGATAACAAACGCTGAATTATTTCATTACATAAAAGACAACCTACCTTTTGACCAGTTAATATGGGAGTTTGGTGATGATGAAAACCCAGACTGGATTCACGTATCTTATGTGGGACCATCTGGTAATAGAGGCAATATTTTAAAGGCGGTTAAAAAGGGCAAAAAGACAAAATACGAGTTCTATGCTTAAAATGTTATTATCTCTTTTAGGAAAAGGTGACAGCGGTAAATCAAATATCGGTGGTTTAGCTTTGGATATAAGAGAGGCAATAAAAGGCAAAGAGATGGATCCTCAGCGCCTTATAGAACTCCAGGCAGAGATTAATAAAGTAGAGGCTCAGAGTCGACATTGGTTTGTTTCGGCTTGGAGACCTTTTATAGGATGGATTTGCGGTTTAGCTTTTGGATTTCATTACATAGTGATGCCGCTGCTTATATCTTATACTGACATTAATCCTCCAGAGTTTGATACCAATAGTCTTTTTACTGTACTTATGGGGATGCTAGGTTTGGGCGGATTAAGAACATACGAGAAATTAAAAGATAAAACTAAATAATGGCAACAAAACAACTTTATAGCGCTAACCTTTTTCATAGGATGTCATTCGGTGATTTTGGTTTTAGGCATTTAGGACCAGGAGAGACTTCAGTAAGTGGAGAGCGGTTTTGTTTAATTGAGGCGCTTGATAATGTTAATGTGGATTTTACAAATAATACCACTGGAGGGGATACCACTTTGACTGGTTTAGTTTTAAAAGATTTTCACAGCGTAAGGGGGGATATTACAGACTTAACTGTCAACCAGGGTCACGTAATTGCATACCTTAGAAATTGATTAAATTTGTAGAAAATAAATAGATGGCTACATTCACTGGAAATAAAATAAAAGATACCTATCAATCAATAGTAAAAGCTATTGACAATCTTGAGGTAGGTGCAACTGATAAAATTTTAACCGATGGAGTTGGTAATGAGTTAGGGCTTCACGTAAATACAGAGGGTGATTTTAGAATCGAGGGTGATCTCAGAATCGATGGAGCAATAAAAGATTCTTTAAACTCGCCAGGAACTACAGGGCAACTTTTAAAAAGTACGCTTACAGGAACTGACTGGGTTGATGTTTCTAGCCTAGCAGTTACATCCTTAACAGCTACCACTGGAATAAATGCTGATTTTAGCCAGGGCGATGTGACTATCTCATTAAATACAGAAGGTTTTCAGGATATAATAGGAGCTATGGTTTCTGGAAATACGGAAACAAATATTACAGTAACCTATGATGACGTTAATGGAAAATTAAATTTTTCAGTTGATGACTTAGGCGAGGTTTATACAGCCGATGGATCTACAATAGCTTTAAATTTATCAAATCAATTTAGTATTCCAAATGGAGGGATAGGCACCGATCAAATCGCTGACAGGTCTATCACAAATGATAAAATAGCTTATCAGTCAATTGGACCAAATGAGATGAAGATAGGCGGTGACATTGGTAGTTCAGGCGAAGTCTTGACCTCAAATGGTGATGGGAACTTTTCCTTTCAAACTTCCGTTTCTAGTATTACAACTGATGGCATAATAGTAGCGGATGACAGTACAGGAGACATAGCACTCTCAATTGGACTGGCAACAATTACTACTTTTCAATTAGTAGATGATGCCATTACAAGCGTTAAAATAGCCGCCAATACAATTGGACCCAGAGAATTAAAAATTGATACAAACGGAGATGCAAACCAGGCGATAGTATCCGATGGCGATGGTACTTTTTCTTATTCAAATATAGTTAGTTCAATATCAACTGACTCAGTTTTGAGCGCAGATGTGTCCTTTGGCGCTGTAACAATCTCTTTAAATAATAACTCAATTACTACTGATCAGCTAGATTTATCTGGTTACGGCACGCCTGGTCAAATGCTTATCTCTGACGGAGACGGCTCATTTTCCTGGACAAACGCTCCTGGAGTAGGTGGCGAAACTAGTGTCAATGTAGATATAACTACAGTCACACAAACTGGCGATAATTCAGCCAATACTGTAACTCTCCCTGTATCAATGTCAGATGAGAACGATATAATGGTTTATTTGGATGGGGTTTACCAGACAAAAGATAATTTTTCTGTAAGCGGCACAACTTTAACACTTGTTGATACTCCAGCAACTGGAGTCGCTATTGAAGTAGTATTATTCACATCCACAAGCGTTACATTAGTGGGCGGATCTGGATCAGTGAATCATTTACCAATTTTCACACAATCGGCAGAGGTTGGCTCTTCTAGTGTTTCTGAGGCTAATGAAATTTTAGATATTGATTTAACTGGTGCCCTAACTATTCCAATAGGTACAACGTTAGAGCAACCAGCAACGCCTGGAGTTGGAATGATTAGATATAATTCTACATTAACAAAATACGAGCTTTATAATGGCTCTGCATTTGTAGATTTACAAAACGTTTACACCGCTGGGAATGGTATTTCAGTGGCTAATAATATTTTTACAGTTGCGGCTGGTAGCGGATTAACTCAAGACACTAGTGGACTGAGTCACGATGATACCTCTACACAATCCTCAATTACTGCAAGCTCTAGGACTTACGTTACAGGCGTAACTCTAGACACTTTTGGGCACGTTACTGGATTAACTACAGGAACCGAAACTGTAACATCAAACACCTATACTAATGGCTCTGGATTGACGCTTTCTGCTAATGAGTTTAGTCACGCCAACACTTCAGATGCCTCCTCTGTAAGTGCCTCAACAAGAAGATATATCAAGTCAGTAACTTTAGATCAATTTGGTCACGTTACAGCACTAACTACAGGAACCGAAACTGTCACAGATACAACTTACAGCGCCACTGGAAATGGTCTGGATTTGGCTGGGACTGAATTTAGTCACTCCGACACTTCTACGCTGTCAGATACTGTAAATTCTGGCAGAACGTATATTCAAAACGTGACAGTAGATGAGTTTGGACATTTGACTGGAGTAACTACAGCAACTGAGACCGCTGGAGAGGGTTCTATTTATACCGCTGGAAATGGTTTGGAATTATCTCAATCAAATGAGTTTAGAATAAGCGAGGATATATATGGAATCAGGATAATAGGTACTGGCGATCAATCTAATTTTATTTACTTTTTAGAGGATAATTCTATTCAGTTTTTTGTAAATGGTCAGTATATAACTAAAATGGAATCGGATGGCGATTTGCACGTTGATGGCGATGTGATAGCTTTCTCTAGCTCAACCTCTTCAGATGAGCGCCTAAAAGACAATATTAAAACAATTGAAAACGCCTCAGATAAAATAAAACAACTAAAAGGAGTTGAGTTTACTTGGAAAAAGAACGGAAAAAATGGAGGCGGAGTAATTGCCCAGGATGTCGAGAAAGTACTTCCAGGAGCCGTTAAAGAGGTTAATTCACTAAATGGTGAGCAAACATATAAAACAGTTGATTACAATGCTGTAATAGGGCTCCTAATTGAAACTAACAAAGAACTTTTAAAGCGTATTGAGCAACTTGAAAATAAAAAATAATGGCATTACCTACTAGCGGAAGTTTGAGTTTATCTGAAATCGCTACGGAATATAGTGTCGCTCAGGCTAATATTTCTTTAGCAACTATGTCAACGAATATTAGTTTAACAGCGCCACACGCTGTAAGTGAATTTTATGGCTTGTCATCTGGTCCAGCTTATACACCTTTAACTTATTCAGTTGTTGAGCAGGGCGGAACCTACACGCCTTTTAGGGTTTATTACAACAATAGTCGCTGGTTTGTTACTACTTCAAACGATAATCAATTTGATATTTCTGACAACAACGCTACTTCATTTTCCCAGGGCGCTGTTTATTTGAAAAAGAATGCGGCTTTAGCTTTTAATGGTAATACTGTTTGCAGTATTGACTTATCGGATAATGCTGGTGATTTTAGGATTAGTAGATCCACAAATAATGGCACGAGCTGGAGTACAATTTTCACCGATGTCGATGGGAATTTTAGTTCAAATTTAGATAATATCCATATTTTTTACCAGGGCAGTAATCGCTGGGTTGCGTTTTCGGATTACACGACTTATATTTCTACAGATAATGGAGCTAGTTGGTCATTTAGTTTAGGCAGTCCTAGTGTTTCTGGAAATGGCGGAGGCGCTCAATCTGGATCAAGAATTATAATAAATGACAACGCAAATTTCTACGTTTCAGATAATGGCTTTGCTACAAAAACAGTGATTAGTTTACCTTTTGTAAGTGGATCTAAATACGCCCCTAATAACATAGCAACAAACGGCTCAGGAACGTGGCTGGCTTGGAAATATACACCATTAGGCAGGATGTTAAAGTCTACTAATAATGGAAGCACCTGGAGCGCCATAACTACGGATTTACCAAGTTATGAAAATGGAACTACGATAAAATATAACCAGGGAACCTATGGGGATAGCAAGTTTTTTATAGCTGCTAGCACGTACGCTGGAAATTTAATTGGAGGGGTTTATAGTTCAGGAAATAACGGATCTAATTTTAACGCAAATCCATTAGTTGGAAGCCCCACAACAAACAAGGGAGCAATAGGAGTGCATCATAATGGTACAGATTTAGTTGCGGCTGGTCAATATGATAACTATAAAATCAATTAAAAAACCTTAATTTTGTATAAAATAAAATAATGGCTACAACTCAAGTTTCAACCTCGGTATTAAAAGATGGATCAGTAACCTCAGCAAAGCTGGATACTAACATAGCTATTACAGGAAATTTAATAGTAGACACAAATACTTTATATGTAGATTCTACAAATAATCGAGTGGGAATAGGTACTAATAGTCCAATTGACCAACTGCACATAAAATCAAGTACTACTGACGCTCGTATGGTTCTTGATGGGCATACAGGGTTTGATGCCGAATTAAAGTTTTATGAAGCGGGTACAGCTAAATATACAGTTGGATATGATGCTGCTACTGCAAATTTTGTGATAGGTACAATTAATGTTGATACAAATCAAAGGTTAGTTATAGATTCTTCAGGCAACGTAGGAATAGGGACTTCGAGTCCTGCTGAAAAACTATCTGTGCAAGGAGCAATTATAAGCACAGGCGGAATAACAGGACACGGAGCAAATAGAGCAACATTATCTCAAGAGGGAGCAAACGGAGCATTTTTACAATCTTATGGAGCAAATACTTCAACTTACGGCTCTTTTCAATTTAGACAGGCAAGTAGTGATTTTAGCTTAGTAAGAACACCCTTAATTATTAATTCAAGTGGCAACGTAGGAATAGGAGTTAGCCCTTCAACAGAATTGCACGTTAAAGGTTCTGCTGAAATATTTAGAATAGATGATTCTTCTAGTACTGGTAGCCCTTTTATGACCTTCTTTCAAAATGGCACAAGGCGTGGTTTAATACAATTACTTAATGGCGGACTGTTATCGTTAGTTTCAGAGTACGGTGGTGTTAGGTTTATGACTGGTACTGGTGGAACTGAAGTAGAACGTATGCGTATTACAAGCGGAGGCGATATATCCTTCCGAGACACTTCAGCTAACGAAGCGTTTTACTGGGATGCAAGTACTGCGAGATTGGGGATAGGAGTAGGTGCAAGTCCTAGTGCTGGGATTCACGTAAAACACGGAAGTATAACTACTTCTTCTAACTATTCTAGTTTTTTATCAAACGCAACTGCTAAAATAGTCGCAAATCATTCAAGCGAATATGGTGTTTCTATTGGTTATGCTAATGCCACAACTGACACTATTGGAATACAGTCTGGGAATACAGCAGCGTCAAGACCCTTAAGTTTACAGCCTTATGGAGGCAGCGTTGGAATAGGGACTGATAGTCCTGGTGAAATTCTTCACGTTCAATCATTACAAACTACTGCTGCAAGTAACGCTTATGTAAATATATTCTCAGGACATCAGGCAGCAGGAGGTAGTGATATTACAGGAGAAGCAGGAATAATTTTCAAACATTATTCAGGAAGTTCTGTTTACAGAAGAGCGGGTGCTATTGTTTCTGCAAGAGAGAATAATTATAGTACTGATAATAATGCTGATTCTTATCTAAGATTTGAAACTACTAAAGATAATGTGAATACAGAACGAATGCGTATCTTATCGAGCGGTGGTATAACATTCAACGGAGATACTGCTACTGCTAATGCTTTAGATGATTACGAAGAAGGGACTTTTACTCCTACTGCTTATGGAGCGACAACTACGGGAACTACTACTTATACGTATCAAAATGGAAATTATACTAAAATAGGAAGACAAGTAACTGTGAATTTAGCTATTGGTTGGTCGGCTCTTACAGGTACGGGTCGTTTAAGAATAGGGGGGCTGCCATTCACAGGCGCAAATGTATTACAAAATTACTCACAAGGCTCTATTCTTGTAGATGGACTTAATTGGAGTGGAGGAACCTTTTTAACGACCATACAAATTTTAAACGGAAATTTTATGGAAATATATGGTTTGACGGATAATGGGAATGCTGCTCCACAAATATGTGTTAATGAATCTGTGTTCGCAAGAATAACAATAACCTATTTCGCAGCATAATAAATAAATAAATATAAAAATGTCACTAACAAAAGAAAAAATTCAAGACAAAGTAGAAATTGTATCAAAATACAAGCATCTACAAATTCGCTATTCTAATCAAATATTAGAAGATGGCGTAAAGATTTCAGAATCCTTTGAACGTACAGTAGTAAGCTGCGGAGATTACAATTCGGCAGATGCTAATGGAGTAAGAGCGATTGCTGATGCAGTATGGACTGCTGACTTAATTGCAGAGTACGAAGCGAGTATTAACCAACCAATAACTGAATAATGACTTATACTTGGAATAACAAAACAGTTGACACTTATCCTACACTAGAGGGTAATAATGACGTAATCTTCAACGTACACTGGAGACTTACAGGACAAGATGAAGATGGAAACGTAGGTAGCACTTATGGGACTCAATCTTTAGAAACCTCAGACCTTTCTAATTTTACAGCATTTGCTGATATTACAGAAGAAGATATTAATGGATGGGTTGAGACAGCACTAGGAGAAGAAAAAGTTACTGGATTAAAAGCTAGTATAGATGCTCAAATCGCAGAGCAAGTAAACCCTACAGTAGTAACGAAAACTATTGGAGAATAAAAATAATTAACTAACCTTTAAATTTAACTAAAATGGCAAAACAAGAAAAAAACACCATTACAATTGACGGAGTAGAACACAATTTCGAAGATTTAAACCAGGAGCAGCAAACCATAATAAATCATATTGCTGACCTAGAGAGAAAAATTAACGGATCTCAATTTAACTTACAACAACTAGAATTTGGAAAAGCTGCCTTTATAAAAGCATTAAAAGAAAGTATGGAAAATGAAGCTGGCGAAGTTGATGGCGTTGCTGAAGAGATCAAATCATAAATAATAAAATAACTATATTTGTATAAAATTTATAACTAATGGCGACTACAGGAGTATTCAACGGAACTAACCTAATATTGAAGATTGAGGACACAGCACTAGGACACACAACTAGCTGCTCATTATCCCTAAGTAATGACTTACCAGAGGCGACTACTAAAGATAGTAGCGGATTCCAGGAGGTTATTGCTGGAGTAATGTCTGGAGAACTTTCATTTGATGGATTAGTGGCTTATGATGACACTGCCAATGGTATAGAATTAGCTGACTACTTACTAGGTAGGACTCAACTTACTTGCGTTTTTGGAACAGAGGTAACTGGCGACGCTGTTTACACCGCTGAGGGATTCCTTAGCTCTGTAGAAATGAGCGCTGAAATGGAGTCACCAGTAAGCTACAGCGGATCTATCACATTGACAGGAGCGATCACTAAGTCTATCAACGCTTAATATAAAGCAACTACATTATGGCAAACAAAAGGAGAGGGTATTATACCACTAAACTGGGTGGGCGTCAACGAACGCTTCACTTTAGTATGAATTTCTGGGCTAACTTCACAGATATTATGGATGTGCCACTGGATAAAATAGGAGAGCTATTTTCTGGTGGCGTTTCTATTTCAGCTATTCGAGCTTTGGTTTACAGTGCTATTTTAGCATTTGACCAGGAGGAGGGTAATGAGATAGACTATAATGAATTTAAAGTAGGTTCCTGGCTTGAGGATATAAACCAGGAAGGGCTGGAAAAAATGATAGGCGCAATGATGGAATCTCGTATTTTAGGGAATGACCTTAATATGGGAATTGATCGCCAGGCTAAAACTGTTTCCAATACTAAGGGAAAGCAGTAGCCGACTCCCTGACCTGGGATGACTTAGAGGATTATTATATTGGGCAAGTCGGCATAGATCCAGATAAGTTCTGGATTTACACCTGGAGAGAAAATCAACTACTAGGCGAATCCTATATGATAAAACAGAATCTGGAATGGGAGCGGATTAGATATTTAGCGACTATGCTACACAATGTAAATTGTCAAAAGCGCCAGCATATGATTAAACCAGAGAAATTATTTCCATTGCCCCAGGATAAATTTAACAAGATTCAAAAACCTAAAGGCACAAAACAGGATTATGAGTCATTTAAAGAGAAAGCTATAGCAGCTGGCGTTAAATTCTAACGCCTTTTTTTTTAGTATTTTTGTACTATGCAAGATCAAAAATTAAGATTTCAAATTACAGGGGATGCAACCAAGCTGACTAAGGCGCTTAACACTGCATCTGGCAAACTACAATCATTCGGATCTAAGGTTTCCGCACTAGGCAGAGATTTGTCAACTAAATTGACTTTGCCTCTAGCATTAGCTGGAGGAGCTGCAATTAAAATGGGACTTGACTTTGATAAGTCAATGACTAAGATTAAAACTTTAGTTGGTATCGCCTCGGATGAGGTTGATCAAATGGGAAAAGTAGCCATTGAGATGGCAAAAAATACTGGAGTAAGCGCTAAGGATGCGGCTGACGCCTTGTTTTTTATTACTTCAGCTGGTTTGCGTGGGGCTGATGCAATGGCTGTATTAGAACAGTCTTTAAAGGCTTCTGCAATAGGCTTAGGGGATACTAAAACAGTTGCTGATTTAGCGACCTCCGCTCTTAATGCCTATGGAGTAGAAAATCTTTCAGCTTCACAAGCTACCGATGTTTTAACCGCTGCAATTAGAGAGGGTAAATTAGAAGCAGACTCATTATCACAATCAATGGGCACTGTTTTACCAGTTGCCTCACAATTAGGAGTTAAATTTAGCGAGGTCGGTGCTACATTTGCAGCAATGTCCAGAACAGGGACAGACGCCTCAATGGCAGCAACTCAAATAAGAGGGGTACTTTTTGCATTATTAAAACCAACAAAACAAGCAAAAGACACTTTAAAGCAGTTTAATTTATCGGCTGAAGGATTAAGAGATCAATTAGGCAAAGAAGGTTTATTATCTACTTTAAAAACTTTAACTAATGCCTTTGGTGATAATGAAGAAGCCCAGGGGAAAGTATTTGCAAACACCAGGGCACTTTCTGGGGTTTTAGATTTAATGGGAAAAAACCTTGGATCTACTGAAGAAATTTTTGACAGAATGAATACTACTGCTGGAATTACAGCGGAGGCATTTGCTGAACTTGAAAAATCAGCATCTTTTAAATTAGAAAAATCTTTAAATGATCTTAGAGTTGCATTCACTGAAATTGGTTCTGTTTTATTAGAAACATTTACGCCAGTTATCCAGGAAATTTCTAGTGTACTGGTAAGTCTAAGCCAAAAGTTTCAATCATTAGATCCTGGAGTTAAAAAAGCTATTGTAATTTTTACCGCTTTAGTTGCTGCGCTAGGACCATTTTTAATGATTTTAGGAGCGATGTCATCTGGAATTGGTGTTTTGGTTGGTGCATTTGGCACCGCACTACCTATTATCTTAAAAGTTGCTGGCGCTTTTAAAACTTTGACTGTAGCTATGATTGCTAATCCAGTAGGTTTAATTGCTGCAGCTGTTGTAACATTAGTTGCTGGTTTTGTGGAGTACTTACATAGATTAGAGCCAGCTGTTAGTAGAACTAAAACGTTCTTTAATATATTAAAATCTTTAGGTAATCCTTTAAAGTTTGCTACTTTACAGGCTGAGGATGCTGCAAAAGCAATTAATCAAGAGAAAAAAGAAACTGAAAAAGCAACAAAGGCAAAAGAAGAGTTTAAAGACATTTTAGAAAATCTACAAAAACCAATACAAAAAACAACAAAAGAAACTGAAAAACTTGGATTTGCCTTAAAAGAAGTTTCAAAAGCATCTGCAATTACATTAAGTATTGAAACTGGTGATCTTGACTATGCTACTGGTAAATTTGCTCAAGCTGATATCGCTGTAGGAGCTCAACAAGTTGAGACAGCTGGAATTGCTGGAATAGAGGCTCCAGGTGGTGATGCTGTTGGATCTGCTTTAGAGGGTTTATTAGCAATGCAAAATCAGGCTAATGCAACAACAAATGCTATAAATAACTTAAATGAAAGTCAAAAATCATTATCTGAGCTTGGCAATATGGTAGGCGGTCAATTATCTGGAGCATTTTCAGAACTTGGAAATAGTATGGTTGCATCTCTAGGATTGGGAGAGGGTGCTTTAGGATCCTTTACAGCTTCATTTTTAGCAGCTGCTTTGGATGCAGTAGGAGCTGCATTATCTGTATCAGTTGCTAATGCAATCGCTGGAGCATCCGCTGGATCTTTATTAGCTGGACCAGTAGCGCCAATAGTTTTGCCAGCGTTAATAGCTGGTATGGTAGGACTTGTTAAATCACAGTTTGCCTCAGTTCCAAAATTCGCCAATGGAGGTATCGTATCTGGTCCAACTATGGGACTGATGGGAGAATATCCAGGAGCTAAATCAAATCCAGAAGTAATTGCTCCACTAGATAAACTACAGGGAATGATGGGAGGCAAAAGTCAAAACGTAAACGTAGGCGGACAGTTCAAAATTAATGGACAGGATTTAGTAGTTGCACTGCAAAGAGCAGACAGAAATCGAAGCAGAATAAAATAAATAAATGGCATACGGAGCAAAATTCAGATTAGTATTTTCCGATGTAAAAGGGAATCTAAGGAGGGTCGAAATACTACAAAAAGATTACCAGGGTGATGTTTTTCCTTTAGTTGGGCAAGGCAATCCAGTGGTGATAAAATGGGATGGCGATGATGACTTTTATTCACCCATAATAGGCTCAAGCTGTGAGTTAAATTTATTTGAAACTGAGACAACTCAATACGATCAATTTTTTTTATCTGGAGAGCGTGAGTATAAAGTACGTGTTTCAACTGGATCAAATGAGGATAAAATATGGAATACAGAATCTGACCAGTGGGAGCAAGCTAATTATGAATGGGATGAGGAAAAAAGTTTTGAGATTTATTGGGAGGGCTGGCTTCAGGTTGATCAATATCAAGAAAGTTTGCAGCCATATCCAGTGCCAATCAAATTAGTAGCCTATGATGGCTTAGGGACTTTAGACGCTTTTGATGCGCCTTATTCTAATGCTCCAGATGGCGGATATGATGGGAATACTGATTCGATGTTTTTTTATCTGTATTATATTTTAAATAATTTACAGCTGGATTTTGATATTTATGTTTCAAATGCTATAAGAGAAAGCAACGGCAACGCTAATGAAACGCTTTATCACGACATTATTTTAAATGAATATGGCGTATTTGATGACTTAGATTTTAGAAATGCCAAAGATGTTTTAGAGTCTTTTTTAAGAGCTACAAATTCCAGGGTTTTCCAATCTCAGGGGCGCTGGTATATTATATCAAATAGTAATTTAATAGATGTAAATATTGATCAGCTTTTTAATTATGACATAGGGTTTTCTATTGAGGATCAACTAGCCACAACTGGAGAGGAGATAATCGAATACAAAGCTTTTGACCGCTTAGGGAATTATTTATTTACTACTACAGAAAACATACTGTTAAAAGCGCCAACCGATTTGAAGCCAGTCGGTGCTGATTTTTATAGAGAATATTTGCGACCTTATCATAAAGTAAAATATGATGTCAAGCTGACAAATGACAAGATAATTAATCTAAATCCTCAGCTCTTATACGATGATCACGATTATACACTAGGACCAAACACCTCTATAAGTATTGATGAAAATTATGCGCTAGTAGGTAGTAAGTCAATAAAAACTACTATACACGCCAGGGAAAATATTGATTTTGATGAGACTTATGAAGTCATTTTAAATACAGTGACTACAGATGACAGTAAAAAAATAAAAGTTGGGTTTTCGTTTTTAGTTGAACCATATTATAATTTGATTAATTTTTCTGATGTTTTTGAATATGAGATAGCTGTTATTGTGTACGCTTACGATGCAAATAATGATTTGATTTATTACAACTGGAAAACAGATGAATGGCAAACAGGAACTGGAGTTGGCGCTATTAATGAAAAAAACAGAACTAAACTGCCACAATTTAAAAAGGTAGGGACCTGGCAAAATGTAGAGCTGGAGTTAAATGCTTACGAGGAGGTTGAGGGTGATTTAGATGTTACCATAAACATACACTATCCAAGATTTACAGTTTATCCAACTGAGACTGGTTTGGGATTAATTAGCGCAACTTATTTTGATAAAATATTTATTTCAGAGGTTAATGACAACGCTAGTGAAATGATCGTTACAAATACACAAAACGTCAATAAAACTACGACCGCTGTTTACGATGTAAAAGATATATTTATTTCAAATTATTTAGGATCTAACGCCTCCCAAGGTGGCTATGATGGATATTTTTCACGCCCTAGAGATTTCACTATACAGGCGTTTGACTATCCTACAGTTGACAATATTGTATCACAGGAAATATTAAACGATTTTAGAGACTTTGTAAAGCGCTATGAGGGTACATTTCGAAATTTAATAAGCGAGCCAATACCAGTATCACTGCATAATAAAATATGGATTGATTTCGGTTCAGGAACTTTCAGAGAAGGCGCCAGCTGTTATATAGATTCTATGACTTATGATGTGAAGGCTAATGAATATGAGATATCTATGCACGTGCCAAACCAAACCAATGACGTTGATTCTACATTTAGCGTAAAACTTACAAAATAACAGCACAAAGATTCCCTTTTGTTTGCTGATCCCCAGGATAGTTTCGACTTGAATGGGGATTTTTTTTTAAAATAATTCCGAATATATTTGGAAATTCCAAATTTTTGCGTACTTTTACAGTGTAAAACAATAAAAATTATGACAATGCAAGACATTAAAATTTCAAGAGCTTCCAAAGAAATGTTTCTTTACAGGAAAGAGATAGAGAAAAAGATTCAAGAGTGCAGAAGTTTTAGCGAGTACAAAAAACTTGAAAAAATCGCAAAACTAATTGATAGTAAATTAAAATAATAACCCAGGGGAGGCAACTCCCCTATATTTTTAATATATGAATAACTTAGAATTAGAATTTGTAAACGAGATAAAACGCTTAGGGCTTAAAAGGTTAGACGTGGCGGATCATTTAGGATTTTCCTATGAAACGCTAAAGAGAAAACTCCAGGATCCTGGGCGGTTTACACTCAAAGAATTACAGAAATTAAAACAATTAAAATTAAATTTAAATCAACTAAAACTATGAAATCAATTAACATTAAAGGCAGTAATTATATTACTGTAAACGAGCGCTTAAAATACTTTAGAAGTGAGGAGACTTTTAATGGATGGCGTATTAATGAGGAGGTCATTGACCTTAATGAAAAAGAGGGAATTTTTAAAGTAACAATTTTTGACTCATCTGGAGAGCCTATTGCGTCAGCACACGCTCAAGAGTACAGGGATAATAGTTACATAAATAAAACGTCTTTTTTAGAGAATGGGTTTACCTCAGCACTTGGAAGAGCCTTGGGATATTTAGGTATTGGAATAGATACTTCTATAGCTTCAGCCGATGAGGTTACAAATGCAGTAAGCAATCAAAGTAAGGATGACACTCCCTGGCTAAAAGAAACTGAATTAAAAGCGCTTATTGAGAAAGGCACTAAAGCACAGGCGGTAAAAGTACTCGCTGCCTATAAAATGAAAACTGAGTACAAAAATCAAATAACTAGTAAATTTAAAATTTAAAATTATGACACAAGAAAAAGTATTTGCAGATGGATTTAGCTTCAAGCGTAGAGCAGGAGCGCCAGACTTTGTAGTTGGAAACATTAGCGTAAAAGTTGATGACGCTGTAGCGTTTCTACAAAAGAATGTAAAAGGTGGCTGGGTAAACCTGGACATTTTAACCGCTAAAAGCGGAAAGCAGTACATTGAATTAAATCAATGGGAGCCTAATGGCGATACACAAACTGTAAAACAAGTCAATCCTGTAGCCCAGGATAATGATTTACCATTTTAATTAAATTAAAAATTAACCAGGGGAGTTAGGGCTCCCCTTTTAACTTAAAAATTATGTTAAACAACTCAACAACTATGAATTTTCTAGAAAAAAATAACTTTAGAAGTAGATTTAAACTAGAGACAAGTTACGACTACAGTAAATTCAAACTATTAAAAACAAATAGAACAGTAGACGTTAATAATTTACAAAAAATAGAAGATTCCATAAAAAAATATGGATTATTGCAGCCCATAATAATAACTAAATTAGGTTACATTTTAGATGGTCAGCATAGATTTGAAGTTTTAAAGAAATTAAAAATGCCCATTGATTATGTGATTTCATATAATGGCGATAACTATGCGGTTATTGAGTCAAATAAAATTAGAAAAGGATGGGCTTTATATGATTATATTAATTACTGGGCTAATCATAATAAATATGATTATGTTGATTTAATAAAGCAAATAAATCACTGGTCAAAACACACTTCTAGTGGAGCAATATCTTATGCTTTTACCAGATCAACGAGTGTAAATAAGGTAATACAAAAAGGAGATTATCAAATTGATTTAGATTTTGGAAATGATTTGATGACAGACTGTTTGCTTTTGAGTAATACTATAAATAAGGCATTTTCATCAAAATTTATAAGATCTCTAAAGAGCATAAAATTGAAAAATAAAAATTTTGACATCAATAGATTATCAAAAAATTCTAATTACAGAATGCTAAAAATTTATAACAATGAATCCGACACTTATCAAAATATAGTTGAAGTTTATAATTATAAATTATCTGAAAAAAATAGAATAATCTAAATTATATTTAACCAGGGCAGCTGTAAAGGGTTGCCCTTTTATTTTAATATTATGCCAAAAACAAAAACCACTTACAGCAAGTATAAAGCAGTTAGATTATCAGAAAAAGGGAATCAAATGCTGGGTGAACTTCGGCGCTTAGATCAATCAGACAGTGAGGCGCAATTTATTAGAGATGCAATAGTATTTTATATGATTCAAGGTATGGAAAGGATTAAAGTGAATAATTATATAGATTTAAACATTCAAGAGGTTAATGATTTTTACATAAATCAAAAAAATAAATAATTTTTACAATTATGTCTGAACATTTTACACCAGCCGATTTATACGACAGCACTCCAGAGGATGACAAAAGATTTATGGAGGAAAGAATTACAGTATTATTAGAATACTTAGCAAACTCCAGGAATGAGGTGACTATGCTAACTGGTCAGCTTGAATATTTAAAAAGAAAACTAAACGAAAATGGAATTGATTACTAAACAAGATACAAATGAGGAGTATCATTCGCATAAATCAATCTCAGCGAGTGGACTTAAAATGATTTATAAAAAATCAGTAAAGCATTATTTAAAGGCAAAGTTTACAGAAACGCCAGCAATGGCTCTGGGTACAGCTGTGCATACTATAATGCTAGAAGGTCAAAAACAATTTGACCAGGATTACTATTTGATGCCTGACTATGATGGCAGAACAAAAGAGGGAAAGCAAATAAAAGCAAAACACGAAAAGTTAGCTGGGAATCGCAAAGTATTAAGAGATGCGGATATGGATAAAATATCTGGAATAATGCAAAATCTAAGACAGCACGATTTAGCTCAAAAATATTGTACAGGAACTGTAGAGCTGTCACACTATGGCAAAATGAATGGAATACCTATTAGGGTGCGCCCAGATGTGTTTGGCGACAATTGGATTGGTGATGTTAAAACGTGCCAGGATAATTCGCCTATAGCATTTAGGAGAGATCTTTTTAAATACGCTTATCATTTACAGGCGTGTTTTTATTCTGACGTGCTAGGCTTTCCTCCAGAAAACTTTCGCTTTGTGACTGTAGAAACTAACTATCCATATAGCGTTGAGGTGTATGCTTTAGATGATGATATGATTTCTATAGGGAGACAGGCATATCAAAAGGCATTATCTGACTGGGGTTTTTATTTAGCCTCTGGAATAGAGAAAGGATACCAGGCAGCTGGATATATGGATGATGGCGCTTTAATATTATAACTATGGAATTAATACAAATAAAAACAAAAGTTGAAAATCATTTTGGATTCTTTATAAACGTAAAATCCAGAAAGAGGCATTTAGTAGATGCTCGTAAAATTTATTTTAAATTATGCAGAGAGTTAACCAAAAAATCACTTACAGAAATCGGTAGGTCTATGGAACTAGATCACGCCACAGCATTACATAACATTAGAGGCTGCAAAGATTTATTTCAAACTGATCCAGAATTTAAAAGGAATTATATAATTTTGTTTAGGGAGGTAAACCAGTTAAGATTAAATAAATGGAAAATTCCAAAAGCAGAAATACCTAAATTTATACACCCAGGATATTTAAGATATGCCGACAAAAAATCCATTCGAAAAGTATTTAACCAAAGAAGATCGTTTGCAAAACAGCGTTATGAATTATATTAAGATGCAATATCCAGGAACTTTTGCAATTCACGTACCTAATGAAGGTAAGCGTTCGCCATTTGAACGTTACAAATTTAAATACTTAGGAGGTTATGCAGGTATCCCAGATGTTTTAGTCTTTGTAGCAAAAAGCAAATACAGCGGTTTAGCGCTTGAATTAAAAGTCGGATATAATAAACCTACAGAAAACCAATATAATTGCTTAGAGAGGCTTAAAAACGCCTCCTGGGATGCGCACTGGTGTAATACATTTGAGGATGCAAAAGAAATAATTGATAATTTTATGAATTATGAGTGAATATAGAAATGTTTTTTGGAGCGAAATTGACCAGCGTATGTGGCGTACAACAACCACAATAGGTGATGTTTCTGTCAGATATGAGTATGTCGGCACAATGACTGGTGCTGAATATGACTTGTTGATTGAGACGCTATGGGAATTATTTGATGATAACAAAATAACCCTGGAGGAGTTTCAAAGAATATTTGGAGACATTAGATCTTTTTGTGACCAGATTAAAAATATAGTAGATAAAGCATAAATTATGAAACCAAACTATTATGCAGTAATACCAGCTGAGGTTAGGTATAACGAAAAACTGACCGCCAATTCCAAATTATTATTTGGAGAGATAACCGCCTTATGTAATAAAAAAGGCGTTTGCTGGGCAACCAATAATTATTTTGCTGAACTATACAAAGTAGATAAGAAAACTGTATCTAATTGGATTAAGCAGCTCCAGGAACAAGGCTTTTTAAAAACTGAGTTGGAATATGATAAAAAGACCAAACAAGTAACTCAAAGAAACATTACAATTTGCACTACAGGGGGTGGTAATAAAAATATGACCAGGGGGTCACAAAAATATGACCAGGGTGGTAATAAAAATATGGAGGTTAATATATATAATAATAATATTAATAATATAAAAGATAATACCGACACCTATAATAAGGTGTCAGATTTCCGTAAAGATTATATTTTAGCTTATGATCATATTATAAAATTATTTCACGAGAGAAACAGACCTAAAGACACCAGGCAAAAAATACAATGGCTGGATGCAATTCGATTATGTGATGTAAAAGATAAAGTAAAACCTCAGCAACTTTGGTGGTTATGTAATGAAGTTAAAAGAGACAGCTTTTGGGGAAAGCATTTTCAGTCACTTTTAAAATTAAGAAAATCCAGGGATGGCGAAATGTATCTAAATAAATACATTGGAATTTTTGGAAATGAGCAATTTGAAATTCTCGGATCTGAAAATTAATTTTTATATTTAACACCGAAACAAACCAAACAAACAAAACAATGACAAACGAATTTTTAAATATTGGCATCACTCCCAGGGGAAATGCCGTTGAGCAAAAGGCAATCTGTCCAAAGTGCTCACACACCAGGAAAAATAAAAAAGACCCTTGCTTATCTATAAATTTAGAAAAAGGCGTTTACAACTGTCACAATTGTGGCTGGAGTGGGAATGTGAAGTTTAAAGAAAAAAAAGAATTTGTAAAACCTCCAAAAGCTGTTATAGATTTATCGGATCGTACACTTTCCTGGTTTCATAAAAGAGGCATTACTGAGGCAACTTTAAGCCATTGGAAAGTAGGCGAGTCTATAGAGTATTTTCCTCAAGTTCAGAAAAAACGTAAAGCAATTAACTTTAATTATTTCAGGGAGGGCGAACTCATCAACTGTAAATTCAGAGATGCTGAGAAGAATTTTAAAATGGTGTCTGGAGCAGAGCTCATATTCTATGGCTTAGATAATATTAAAACTATGGAAACCATTTACATAGTTGAAGGCGAAATGGATGCACTATCACTACACGAGGCTGGTGTTTATTCTGTTTGCTCTGTACCTAATGGAGCATCTAAAGGCAATCAAAGACTGGATTATTTAGATAACTGCTGGGAGTTTTTTAAAGACAAAAAAGAGATAGTTCTCTGCACCGACAATGATCAGCCTGGATTAGCATTAAGAAACGAACTCGCCAGAAGGTTTGGACAGTATCGATGTAAGTATGTCGAATTTGGCGATTTTAAGGATGCTAATGAGGTTTTAACAGAAAAAGGTGCTGAGGTACTACGAAACATTTTAAAGACAGCTAAACACTTTCCTTTGGATGGAGTCGTAAATATTGATGATATTTGGAAAGACGTTTTAAATTATAACGATTATGGAATTAAAAATTTCAGTATTGGTTTGGGTGATAGTGATGATTACTATAAAGTTGATTTTGAAGGGAGCTGGACTGTAGTTACAGGGATTCCAAACTCTGGAAAATCTGACGTAGTGGATCAAATTGCCTGTAATATGGCTGTAAAATTTGGACATAGAACAGCTTTCTTTGCTCCAGAGTCGTTTCCTTATGAGGGACATATAAAACGCCTGGCTAATAAATTAAATGAGCGTAACTGCTCTAATGATGATCTAAACAAAACAAAAAACTTTATTGAGGAGCATTTTTATTTTATTAAAATTGACCTGGATAACCTCACTTTGGATGGGATATTAAATGCCTTTAGAGATTTAGTATTTCAAAAAGGCGTTAATTTATTAGTGATAGATCCCTGGAATATGCTGGACCATTCAGCACAAAGAGATCATAGTTACGTGGGGCAAATGTTATCTAAAATAACCCAGTTTTGTCAGCAAACAAAAACACATTTATTCCTGGTTGCACACCCTAGAAAAATGGAGTCTAATGAGAGGGGTAACTACAAAGTTCCAACGCCTTATGATATTTCTGGATCCAGTGACTTTTTTAATAAGGCTTTTAATTGTGTTACTGTATTTAGAAGTCTAGGCGAGATGACGCAATACAAATCGGATGCTGTACAGATACACGTTCAAAAAGTAAAGCGCAAAGAAAATGGTCAACAAGGCAGTTTCACAGTTGCTCCAGATTTCAAGTCTGGGGGTATTTATAAGCCTATAGATGAGAAAAAACAAAGATTTACAGTGGTTAAAGATCAAATACCTTTTTAAATTATGAAATTATTAGAATTATTTGCTGGCTCAAGGTCAGTAGGAAGAGAAGCAGAAAAATTAGGAATGGAGGTTTTTTCTGTAGATGTAAAAAATTTTGAAAATATCGATTTAGTACAGGATATAGAGTTTTTAAAACCAGAACAAATACCATTTAAACCAGATATAATTTGGGCATCGCCTCCTTGTACTACTTATTCAGTTGCTGCTTATCATCATAGAGATATGGGTAAACCAAAAACAGATTTTGCGGCTAAATCAGATAGATTAGTTTTAAATACTTTACAAATTATAAAGCATTTTAATTGTAAATATTTTATAGAAAATCCTAGGGGAATTTTAAGAAAAATGGATTTTATGTTAGGTTTGCCAAAGGCTACAGTTTGGTATTGTAGATATGGAGACACTAGAGCCAAGCCTACTGATATTTGGAGTAATCATATTGCTAACTTATTTAATCCTATTGGATGGCTGCCTAGACCAGAATGTTTTAATGGTAATAAAAATTGCCATCACGAATCAGCTCCTAGAAGTAGTACCATAAAAAAATTAAAAGCACAGGGCGTAAAAGTAAAAATGGGCGGTACTCAAGCTATGAAAAATAATTATGAAAGATCAAAAATACCACCTCTTTTATGTAAAGAAATTTTAAAATCCTGTTTATAATGCCTAGAAAACAACAATATAAACAGCCAGTAGTTAATACAGAGGAAAAGCATTACAGGGCTTTTAAGTGGTGTGATGACAATGGAGTAAGAATATATCCAAAGCCCAGGAATGGAAAGTTTATTTTAGTCTATGTAGTCAATGACCAGGCACATACTACCAACAAACTACACGATCCTGAAGACTATCAACAAGCTGTCTGGGATTTTTACGTATTTTTGTATAATAAATTAAACAATGACTGAAATTCAAATTTATCCTTTGATGGGAATAGTTTTCGGAGTTGAGTATTTAAACTCATTCGAGGATAATACAATGAAAAGCATTGATATATATCTTTTTATTATTGGAGTCAGTTTTAGATGGGAATAATATAATAGTAAACAACAAAAGGAAAAATGGTAAAAAAAGTAAACATTGCGGCTATAAAGCCAAATGAGGAAAATCCACGTTTTATAACTGACTCAAAGTTTAAAAAACTGGTAAAATCAATAAAAGAATTTCCAGAAATGCTAGAAACTCGACCACTTGTAGTGGATGAGGATATGATAGTTTTAGGCGGTAATATGCGCCTTAAAGCATTAAAATCAGCTGGAGTCTTTGAAGTACCAGTACACCAGGTTAAAGGATGGACAGAAGACCAGAAAAAAGAATTTATAATAAAAGACAATATTGGATATGGCGAATGGGATTGGGATCTTGTTGCTAATGATTGGGATTTAGATAAGCTAACTGACTGGGGTCTAGATTTGCCAGATTTAGGAGATGATTTAATTAATCAATTAGAAGCATCTGAGGATCACTATGAGGAACCAGACGATTTGAAAGTGGATGTAAAACAAGGTGATATTATAGAAATTGGTAAGCATAAAGTATATTGTGCAAGCTCAACTGAAAAAAATAACTGGGAAAAATTAATGAATGGTAAAACTATAGATTTAATAATTACTGATCCACCTTACAATGTAGATTATCAAGGATCAAATGGTTTAAAAATTATGAATGATAAAATGTCAAATGATAGTTTTTATCAATTTTTATATGACTTTTATGTTTCAGCAAATGAATTTTTAAAAAAAGGTGGTGCTTGGTATGTTTGGCACGCTGACTCAGAGGGACACAACTTTAGAATGGCAATGAAAAATGCTGGAATACTTTTAAAGCAGTGTATTATATGGGTTAAAAATAGTTTAGTTTTAGGCAGACAAGACTATCAATGGCAGCACGAGCCTTGCCTTTATGGATGGAAAGAGGGAGCAGCTCACTATTTTGTAGATGAAAGATATCATACTACAATAATTGAAAATGATGAATTAGAAATCGACAGTTTAAACAAAAATGAATTAAAAAAGCTAGTTAAAAATATATATTCTGATTACATTAGAAAAAGCGTTATAAAATGCGACAAACCAAAAAGAAATGATGTGCATCCAACAATGAAACCAATAAAACTATTAGAACCTTTGATTAAAAATTCATCAAAAGAAAATGAATTAATTGCTGATGGTTTTTTGGGTTCAGGATCAACAATAGTCGCTGCTCATCAACTTAAAAGAATATGCTATGGGATGGAGTTAGATCCTAAATATTGCCAAGTTATAATAGATAGGATGCAAAAACTTGATCCTAGTTTAGAAATAAAAATAAATGGCGAAAAATATAAAAACCTATAACGTTCTTTAGTAAAAAAAATTAACTAGACAGTCAGCTAGTTAATTAGTTTTTAAAACGTAGTTTGGATAGGTTCTGCGTTTTTTACCTAATTTTGCAATATGGAAGAATCAACAAAATCCAACACAATATTTAAAAAAAAGGCATTTTTAGAGGCTTATAAAAAAGCTTTTGGTAATGTTACTCAGAGCTGTAATGCAATTGATATAGATCGCACTACATATTATGACTGGATAAAAAAAGATTTGAAATTTAAAAAACAAGTTGAGGAGCTAGAGCCAGAGGAGAGGTTTATGGACTTTTTGGAAAGTAAACTTGTAGAAAGAATAAATAAGGGGGATACTACATCTATAATTTTTGCGCTAAAGACTAAAGCTAAAAAAAGAGGATATGTTGAACGCCAGGAAATAGAACACTCATCTAATGTTGAAACAGACGTAACTTTTGAAATACACGAAAGAAAAAAAGAATCTTAAAGCTAACGTACAACTTAGGCATTTACTAGAATCTAAAAAGCGTTTTGCTGTTTTACAGGGTGGGACTCGTTCTGGTAAAACTTATGCAGTATGTCAATACATAGCTTATCTAATTAGGACAGAAACTAAGCCGTTAATAATTTCAGTTATAAGAAAAACACTCCCAGCCTTAAAAGGATCAGTTCAGCGTGATCTTATATCTATACTAGAGGAGATGGGTGCTTATTACACTGGCGTACACAATAAGTCAGAAAATACATTTAAATACAGGAATCATTTAATTGAATTCTTATCAGTTGATGAGCCACAGAAAATACGTGGTCGTAAAAGAAACATAGCTTTTTTAAATGAGGCAAACGAATTAACCTTCGAAGATTTCCAGCAAATAAATATGAGGTGTACTGATAAGATGATACTGGATTTTAATCCATCCGATCCAATACACTGGATTTATGATGAGGTAATACCTAGAGAGGATGCCGATACCTGGATAACAACCTATAAAGACAATTTATTTTTATCAGATGATTTAATATTTGAAATAGAGCGAATGCGAGAACGTGATCCAGACTACTTTAGGGTTTATGGAGAGGGTCAAAAGGCAGTATTCTCAGCACGCCAGATATTTAGTAACTGGACATTTATACCTTATAGCGACTTTCCAGAGTTTGATAGGGATACTGAGGGAGTGGTGGGATTAGATTTTGGCTACACAAATGATCCAACAGCCGCATCGTATATAGTACGCAAAGGAGACACCATTTACATTCACGAGCTAATTTATAAGACAGGACTTACAAACAGCGACATAGTAGAGGAGCTTAAAAGATTAGGATATGATCAAACACTTACTTTCTACGATGCTGCCGAGCCTAAATCTGGAGAGGAAATGAAACGCCTAGGAATGTACGTTAAACCAGCTGTAAAAGGTACAGGATCAATTAACGCTGGAATATCACTGCTAAAGGAATTTAACATAGTAGTAAGCCAGGAATCAAAAAACATAATAAAAGAATATAACAATTACTACTGGACAGAATTAAAGGATGGCACTATAATAAATAAGCCAATGGATCGCTTTAATCACCAGATGGACTGCATTAGATATGGCGTTTATTCGCAATATGGTAAACGTGCTGAATTCTTTGTAATATAATTACTATTTTTGTATAATTAAAAATTTTCGTATTGGATGGCTAGTTTCTTAGATAGATTCAAAAACATTGTTTCTAAAAGCGCACAAAAAACTCATATAGATTTCAACAAAGCAATCTATAATTATTTAGGTGATACTCTGGTATGGAATCCAGAGAACGATGATACTTACATCGACAAGGGCTATCGATACAACGCCACAATCTATTCTATTATAAATTTGATTACTAAGTCAGCGACAAACATTCCTTTCCAGGTCTATGAGGTGCAAAAATCAAATGATCTAAAAAGATACAAGGCACTCACCTCTGGAGACTTTAACTCAAACACTATTCTACAAGCTAAGATGCTACAGAAAAAGGCACTAGTAGAGCTAGAGGATACTGAGCTGCATCAATTACTAGATAGACCAAACCCAGCACAAGGATATAATGCCTGGATTCAAGAGATCATAGCCTTTGGGAAACTTACAGGAAACCGATATATCTATGGAATTGGACCAGATACAGGAGCTGGAGTTGGAAGATTTAAAGAACTTTATGTATTGCCGTCTCAAAAAGTAGAGATTAACTCTGGCGGTATTATGGAGCCAGTAAAAGAATATACGCTATCCTACAATGGAACTTATAGAATTGCAGCTGATGAGGTTTGCCATATAAAAGATACAAACCTTTACTACGATGGGACAGGATCACACCTATATGGAATGTCACCTCTAAAGGCTGGACTTAGGGTAATGGATGCTAATAACCAGGCATTGACTACTGGCGTTAAGTATTTACAAAATCAAACAGCGAGAGGGATCTTAATGTCTGAGGAGGGTGATTTAAACGAGGTTCAGGCTAAACAGTTAAAAGATAAATTCCGCCAACAATACCAAGGCAGCGATAACGCTGGGGATGTAATCATTACTCCTAAGAAACTTTCGTGGGTAAATTTTGGACTTAATGCCTCTGATTTATCTTTAATAGAACAATATAACGGCACTATAAAGGATCTATGTAATATTTACAATGTACCAGTACAGCTGCTAAACAATACTGAAAGCACTACTTACAACAATATGAAAGAGGCTAAAAAGGCACTCTATCAAAATGCTGTAATTCCAGAGCTTAATAAGATTAGAGATGAGCTGAATAGATGGCTTGCTCCACAATATGGCGATAAGATTTATATAGACTTTGACTACTCAGCTATCCCAGAACTCCAGGAGGAAATGGATAAGGTAGTTGGACAGATGAGCCAAGCCTGGTGGATCACGCCAAACGAGAAGAGAGCCGCTATGTCTTATGGTTTAGATGAGGAAAATGATAAGCTAAATGACTACTATGTCCCAGCTAATTTAATGCCTATTAATGGTGATATTATTCCAGAGGCGGCTGATAAGGGTTTGGATTTAGATATATCTAAACTATTTAAAACCGCTGTAATTAATACAGTTGATACATACACTACTATAGAAGAGGCTCAAGCTAGAGCAATCGAAATGGGAGGCACTGGGTATCACGAGCATTTATTTAACGGCTCGACAGTCTTTATGCCATTTGCAACTCACGCTGAATATGAGGCAGCTAAAAATAACCGCCTAGATGAGTTCTATGCAGCTCAGAGACGTGATGAGGGATATAATGAGGATATAGATTTTGACTCTATAGAAACAAAATAAAAGCATTTGCAAATCCAGGATGTACATAACCTAGAAAAATCAATTGTCACATTATTCAATCTCGATGGCTGGGATTTACAGTGGTGTGGTGGCGGTTATGATCATTATGATGCAAAAGGAAAGACGCCAAATGGTAGTAATTGCGTGATAGAAATGAAATTCCGAAACAAATACTATAATACTAAAATCTTAGAAAAATACAAATATGATCAAATAATGGCTTTGCCAGATGATGTGATTAAATTGTATTTTGTAGATGACCCTAAAGCCAACTATCTATTCTGGTTAAATGATTTAACTATTCCAGGGATTAAAGAGATTGAATGCCCTAGCACTACTCTATGGGATCAAAAAAAGAAAACTAAAGAGCTGTATTTGCTTAATGAGTCCCAGGCGATTGTCATAAATAAAAACCAGGAATAATGTTACTAAAAAAAGCTAAAGAATCCTGGAAAAATAACTTTGATAAAGTTCTGGCTAGTGCAGAGCGCAAAGAGTTTGCTAATGCTAGACGATACTATGAGGGTGAGTACCTTAAAGCAATAGATGATTTTTTAAACACTAGGAAAGCCACTGGATTTGATGGGTTATTTAGATTAGCCGATTTATCTGAAATATATCGCCAGGTCTATGTAAACATAGGACTCAAGTTTGCAAAATGGTATTCTCAAAACTTTGATAAGGTAATATCTAAGCAAGTGGATGTATCTGGCTATGATGATATTTGGGCGGAGCGTTTTAACAGAGTCAGCCAGCAAATAGCAGCCGAGAGAGTAACACTGGTCCAGGGGACTGCTAAGGCTACTCTAGTGAATGTATTCAAACGTTTATCCTCAGATCCAGAGTTTATGACTATGGGTGAACGTGAAGGCGGAAAGTTATTACGCCAGAAGTTTAGCCAATACAGCAAAAGCCAGGCAGAAAGATTAATTAGGACCGAGTCAACGAATGCTGCTAATTATGCAACGCTACAGAGCGCAACTGATATGTTTGGACAGGAAAGTTTACAAAAGGAGTGGATGACTTCAGTAGATGGCAGAGAACGTGCAGCTCATAGGTTTGCAGATGGGCAAATAGTAGGTTTTAAAGAAAGGTTTTTGGTAGGTGGCGAACAGTTATTCCATCCTGGTGATCCATCTGGAAGCGCCAGAAATGTGGTTAACTGTAGATGTTCTACAGCGCCATTTCCTAAAGAGGATGCACAGGCTGCTGGTAAAATTGAGGGATTTACAGTAAGTAATTTATAATTATTAAATTTGCAATATGAACACAATCATTTATAAATCAACCCAGATAGGCGAGCTGTTAGACGCTGACACCTCCGCTGGAGTTGTAAAGGGATATGGATCTGTTTTTGGTAATGTCGACAGTGATGGCGATATAATCAATAAGGGAGCATACAAAAAGACAATCCAGGAAAACGCTAAGAGAGTTAAATATTTATATCAGCACGATATGGATAAGCCTCTAGGCAAAATGGTACACCTGGAAGAGGATGACAAAGGTTTAATATTCGAGGCGCATATACCTAAAACACAATTAGGGAAAGATGTCGTTGAACTTATGAAGGCTGGAGTAATCACTGAAAACTCAGTGGGAATATTGCCTCTACAAAAAGAAATGGGACACGATGGATACAGACACCTCAACGAAGTAAAACTCTTTGAGATTAGTGCCGTAACATTAGCAGCGAACGACCAGGCAATGATAATGGATGTAAAAGGTAATATAGATCCAGAAAAAATTGCTAAAAGGTTCGATAAAATGGCTCAATTAATCAGAAAGGGAGAGATCTCAGATGATTTGGGATACGCCCTGGAGGCGGAAATACTAAAGCTAAAATCTATTTACATAAATGTCACTCAGCCGACCGATATTGAAGTCACTGAGCCGATTGTAGTAAAGGCAGACAATAGCGAAATTTTTAAATATTTGTTTAACACTCTAAAAAAATAAAAATGGAGGATAACTTAAAAAAAGAACTTGATCAGATCGGAAACATAGTTGATGAGAGAATCGAGAAAGCATTTAACCAGGCTAAAGATAACGCCAAAGGTGAAATGGAATCATCTCTAAAATCAGAGATTGATAACTTGACTACACAGTATGTAGAGAAGAGCGAAGCTCTTAACAAGAGAATGGATGAGATGGAAATGGCTGCAAAGAAAACTATTTCTGGAGCTACTCCACAGACATTTAAATCAGCTATCCATACAGCTTTAAAAGATGGCGCAATTGACGCAATGCTTAAAGGTAATGCAAACGCTGCTCGCTTTGAAGTAAAAGCTGATATGAGCCTTGGTGCTGATGTTACTGGAGTAGTTGCTGGAGAAACTATCGTGGATCAAATCAAATACGATCCTAGTCGTTCAACTCATATTCGTTCTTTGCTTTCTTTAGGATCAACAGATGCTCAAACTATCCGTTATCCAAAAGAGTCTGCTTATAGCGATAACGCTGGAACTACTGCAGAAGCCGCTGCATTTGGACAGTCAGATTTTGATCTTGCTGCTTCAACTGTAAACGTTGAGAAAATTGGTACTTATATGAGAATCACTGGAGAGATGTTGGATGATATCAAGCAATTGACTTCTTACCTTTCTGCTAGAGTTCCTGAAAAAGTGCTATCTGTAGAGGATAACCAGATCTTAAATGGGGATGGATCATCACCAAACTTAGATGGATTATTCACTGACGGAGCTGCATTTGCCGCTGGAGGATTTGCGAACGCTATTGAGTCTGCTAATGAGTTTGACGTGCTTACAGTTGCTTTAAACCAACTTGCATTGGCTAACTACCAGGCTGATACTATCGTATTAAACCCAACTGATTTACACAAAATGATTTTGTTGAAATCTACTGCTAATGAGTATTTGAGAAATCAAATCTTTAGCGGTTTACAACCAACAATCAACGGAATCCCTGTAACACTTAATACAGCCGTTACAGCTGGAAAATTCTTATGTGGAAATTTACGTCAAGCGTCTCAGCTTTGGATTCGTGAGAATCTAGCTGTAGAGTTTAGTCGTGAGGATTCGGATAACTTCCAAAAGAATTTCGTGACTGTACGTGCAATGGAGAGAGTAGCTTTAACTAACTACCTACCTAATGCAATTGTACAGGGAACTTTCTCAACTGCTAAAGCTGCTTTAGAGACTGCATAATAACAGTTAATACAGCTCATTTAATAGTGAGAATTTTATTTAATAGGGTAGCCTTAATTGGTTGCCCTTTTTTTATGCTTTATAAAATAATTTCCCCATAAATTTGGAAATTCCAAATAAATCTTTAAATTTGGGGAAACAAACTTTAAATATTATGAAAAAATTAGTACAAAAAATTACAAACTCAACTGAGTGGATTGTATTGGCTGAGATGTCAAAAGCAAAGATTTTATTAGGCGCATTTGCCGTAAATGTAGCTGGTTTCTTTTTTATGTATGCCATACTGGATGTTATTTTATTTATCAACTACGACCTATAGATTATGGATTTGCAGCAAAAGGTAAGGGTTGTCTTGATAATAGGGTTTATCGCCTGGGGGTTTTCCCTGGGCTTTAGATTCCAGGCAATATGGGATGCTTTGGTAATGTTTGCCATATCGTTTACTTTAATACGATATAATAATGGATGAGCCTTACGATTTTTATTTAAACAGCATTAGAAACCTGACTGACAAAATGAATGCCGTAGATTATATGTATCTTAGTGAAAAGATATGGGATTTTACAGAAAGATTAGAAGAAATTAAAAAACGATAATATGGAATTTTACGACCACACACCGCCAGACGATTATGAGGGAGGATATTGCAGAGTATGTGACCGACCTAGTTATGGCGACGACATTTGTAGCTCAAGCTGTTTTGAGGCTTATATGCTATAAATACTTTGTTTCATTTTGATAGGGAAACCCTGGATTTAACGTCTAGGGTTTTTTTTGTAGCTTTGATATGTGGATAATAATCAACAAGGCTGTTTGGCGGAATACTTATTCGCCACTGAGTGTATGAAAAGAAACTACCAGGTCTCTATGCCTTTGATGGACTCATCACTTTATGACTGCATCGTGGATACAGGAAAACAACTACTAAGAATACAAATAAAATCATCCGCAAAAATTCCAGAAAATGATAGACTCAGTAATGTACATATTCCGCTGCAAAATAATAAGCGTAACTACACTAAAGAAAAGATTGACTACTTTGCTGTCTGGTCTGATTTTTTTAATGGTTGGTTTGTTTTTAAAAATACTGGAGATATGCAATCAATAAGAGTTTCAATAACAGGTAAGAATAAGAAATTTTTTAATAACTTTGCATTTGAGTAGAAATTTTTTCTATTTCATAGTTTGTTTGGTTTCACTAAAAGCGTCACAATTACAGTGGCGCTTTTTTTTTATCTTTGTTGTAAATAATATATTATGAAGATACAAATCATAAAAGACGTTTATTCTGGATCAGGATGGCGCAAAGAAGGCGACATTATAGAAGTAGATCCGAAGATCGGTCGCCACTATTTAATCAGGGGCATAGGAGTGGAATACAAAGAGGAAAAAATAGTCAAAGAAACTAAAGAGGCTAAGACTCCAAAAAAGCGCATAACTAAAGCCAAGAAATAATGCACGACATTAAAATCAACTCTACGACTGGTAGTGAATTAGTTACTACTCAGGAGGTAAAAGACTTTGTTCGAATTGACACTAGCTCAGATGATACAATCATAAGCAGAATGATTGTCACTGCTAGAATCTGGTGTGAGAATTACATAGGCAAGGACATAGTCGCTAAAAATAGAACGTTTTACTTGCAGGAGGTTGATGACAGATTTACGCTACCATTTTCGCCAATAGCTTCTATTAGTTCAGTAACTTCCAAAAATACTGCAATAGCTTTTGAGTCCTATGGATTAGATGATACTATTATTGAAATAGGATCACTCCCAGCGGATGAGGTCAAGGTG
>Ga0209307_1000361_pt1 | contig 33180 bp, 35 predicted proteins | sample COGITO_mtgs_1105_FD_185519 | JGI IMG/M metagenome (GOLD analysis project Ga0209307, IMG submission 185519) | Pelagic marine microbial communities from North Sea - COGITO_mtgs_110530 (SPAdes) (version 2) | ecosystem: Environmental > Aquatic > Marine > Epipelagic ... | reverse complement strand
TTTCCATTAAATATTTGTTTCAAAAACATAAAAATAACTTTTTTAGATGTTATATTTACTTGTGTATGAAAAAAATACAAAGTTTTAATAGCGGGCAATGGAAAGCTTTCTTTAGATGTTCAAATGATTTGTGTAGAGCCTGGTTTCCTTATAAAGTAATAGAAACTTTTTATGATGAAACTTTAATCGAAGGGACTGAAAACAAAACAAAATGGCAAAAAATATTTCATGCTGAAAAATACTCTGGAACAGTAAAGCGAAAGCGATGTAAAAAATGTCGTAATGAAATATTAGTAAGGCAAGTAAATAATAATAGTGGAGGTGGATTTTCTGCGGGAGTGTAAATTTAAATAAATGAATTATGAAAAAAATATTTGAAAACTTAATGGAAAACAAAAACTTTAAACTGATTTTGGTTTTTGGAGTTGTAAAAAAGATTATACTTATTCTATTATTAACTTTTCCGTTCTACTCTAATGGACAATCAAACCCTTACTCTGATAAATTTGCGCATACTTATTCGATAGTTGCAAAGGATGCCAGTACAGGAGAAATGGCGGTAGGAGTACAAAGTCATTGGTTTTCGGTTGGAACACTTGTTAGTTGGGGTAAATCTGGTGTTGGTGTTGTAGCTACTCAATCGTTTGTTAATCCGAGTTATGGTCCTAAGGGAATCGAACTTATGGAAAATGGCGTGTCTGCTAAAGAAGTACTAAAAAAATTAACTGACCAAGACGAAGGAAAAGATTTTAGACAAGCTGCTATGCTTGACGTTAATGGATCGGTAAGCGCATTTACAGGTGAAAAATGTATTGAAAGCGCAGGACATTTTGTTGGAAAAAATTTTTCCGTTCAGGCCAATATGATGTTAAATGACAAAGTTATTCCTGCAATGAAAAAAGCGTTTCAAGATAATTCAAGCTTACCCTTAGCAGAAAGAATTATTAAAGTATTTGAAGCTGCTGAAAGTGTTGGAGGAGATATTAGAGGAAAGCAATCTGCAGCACTAATAGTTGTGGGAGCCGAAAAAACTTCTAATGTTTGGGAAGATAAAAAAATCGATCTTAGAGTAGACGAAAACAGTAATCCAATAAAAGAAATTAAAAGACTTTTAAAGGTTCATAGAGCCTATGAGCACATGAACAGAGGAGATCTTGCTATTGAAGAAAACGATATGGACAAGGCTTTAAGCGAGTATGGAAAAGCTCAAGTTTTATTTCCTGAAAATCATGAAATGAGTTTTTGGAAAGCAATAGCGCTTTTAAACAATGACAAAAAAGATGCAGCTAGGCCAATTTTAAAAAAAGTTTTTAAAGAAAATTCTAATTGGAAAAAGTTAATTTATAGGCTTCCAAAATCAGGACTTATTTTGATGAAAACCAAAGAGTTAGATTCTTATTTAAAGAATTTATAAGCTCAAAACATTATTTAAAGTATGTTAAAAGCCGTAATTTTTGATATGGATGGTGTTATTGTAAATAGCGAGCCTTTACACCATTTAGCTTACAAAAAAATGTTTGAAGAATTTCAATTAGATGTTTCAAACAGTTTATACGAATCCTTCACTGGACAATCAACATATTCAATTTGCAAGCAATTGTGCGATATATTTAATTTAAATAAAGATCCTAATGAATTAGTATTGTCTAAACGAAAGCACTTCAAAGTTATTTTTGAAGGGGATTCCTCATTTCAAATGATAGATGGTGCAATGAATTTAATTGAAAATTATTTTAACAATGACCTAACGCTTATACTGGCCTCTTCTGCTTCAATGACAAATATTAACAGAATATTTAAAAAATTCGATTTGAATAAGTTTTTTAAATCTAAAATTAGTGGAGCTGATTTAAAAGAATCAAAGCCTAACCCAGAGATTTTTGTTAAAGCAGCAGAACTTTCTGGATTTAATAAAGAAGAGTGTATTGTAATTGAAGATTCTACAAACGGAATTATGGCTGCTTTTTCTGCTGGCATATATTGTGTAGGTTATAACAGTGTTAACTCAAAAAATCAAAATTACGACAAAGCTAATCTTGTAATTAATAACTTTAACGAAATTATATTTAATAAAATTTCTAAAGTATTTTAAATTAATTTATGGAGAAATTAGTAATTTCACAAAAACTATTAGCATGAAAAATAAATTTGATTTTCTTATCTCAAACAATGTTTACGGATTAATAACCTTCAGTATAATTTTTCTTGTAATAACCGCAGTTGCTGTAGCTTATTATACATATTACTAAAATGTATTCGATTGATTTTGATAACACAATAATCAAAAGTCTAGAGTTAGTAGACACTAATCTTATCTTTCCTCACGAAAAAGTAATAAAAAAAAACTCATCAACACTAACTAACTTTTTAAAGTCGTTTGATGATTACATTATAATTTCTTCGATTTTATGCTGCTCCAAAAGCATGGTTATTATTGATGGGCATCACAGATATTTCACATTAAAAAAACTAGGTTTTAAAAAAATTCCTGTAACTACAGTTGATTATTTTTCTAAAAGTATAGTTACAAATAAAATTGAAAAATACTCCAAACAAGAAATTATTGATAATGCGATTGGCGGTAAACTTATGGAGCCCAAAAGTACCAGTCATAAAATATATTGTAATAATTCCAATAAATGGCAGCCTATAATGCTACTTTCAAGTCTATTTAAAATAGATGTTAAATCTTCTCCGGAAAATCTGTAATTATTCCATCTACTTTTAATTTTTTTACTCTTACAATATCCTTTTTATTGTTGACTGTCCAGGTATATATTTTAAGCCCTGAATTAAATATTTTCTTAACATTTTCTTTATTTAGATTTTTATAATTCGGATTAATTGCAACTGCGTTAAGATTTAAAGCAGACTCTATAGCTAACAAAGGATCCTTATCTGTGACAAGTGCTATTTTCATATCTTTATCTAAGGTTCTTAATTCTCTTAACTCATTCCAATTAAAGCTAGAAAACAAAATATCAGTAGTGTTAATTTTACCAAGTTTAATATATTTTTTAACCATTTCTAAAGATCCTTTTGAAGTGTTGGAACCTTTTAGTTCAATGTTTAAAAACACATCTTTACCTATTGAGTTTATTACTTCTTCAAGAGTAGGAATTGAATGTGTAGATCCTAAAATTTTTAACTCTTTTAACTCAGAAAGAGTGTTTTTTTCAATATAACCCGTTCCATTGGTTAATTTATTAAGGGTTTTGTCATGAAAAACTACTATCTCTCCGCTAAAACAACGAAAAACATCAATCTCTATTCCATCAGCTCCAAGCTCCATTGCTTTTTGAATTGAAGCCAAAGTGTTTTCAGCAACATGACCTTTTGCCCCTCTGTGACCAATATTTAATATTGCATCTTGAGCATTTAGACTGGAAAAAAATAAAAGAAAAAAAACTAATCTTATCAAATCATATAATTTTAAAATTGATAATACAATTTAGTTATATTTAATTAATGAATTCAACTTTATCAAACCTTATTGAAGCTGAAAAAAAAGCTCTACAATTATTTAACGAAATTGAGAATGAAAATATTTTAATTGCTGGAAATTCTGAAAAAAAAATTAATGAGTTGATTTTCGAACTAGCATTTAAAATGTTTGGAATAAAAAAATACTGGCACAAAAGAATTGTAAGATGTGGAAAAAATACATTGCATCCATACAATGAAAATCCTGAAAATTTAGTTTTAAAAAATGACGATATATTATTTTTAGATTTTGGACCAATTTTCGAAGAATGGGAAGCTGATTTTGGAAGAACTTATGTTTTAGGAAATGATCCTTGCAAAAGAAAATTGAAAAATGACATAGAACGTGCTTGGGAAGACGGTAAAAAGTATTTTAATAATCAAACTGAAATTACTGGTGCTGAAATGTATCTTTATTGTAATAAATTAGCAAATAAATATGGATGGGAATTTGGAGGAGAAATTGCAGGACACATTATAGGGCAATATCCTCACGAAAAACTTGAAAAAGAGGATAAAACTAATTACATTCATCCAGAAAATCATTCAAATATGTTTGGTTTAAATAAAAAAGGATTGAAAAAGAATTGGATTTTAGAAATCCACTTTGTTGATGAGAAAAAAGAAATCGGAGGATTTTTTGAACAATTATTGGCATAATATTTGAAACATTAATTTAAAATTAAAACTATGGGTAGTAAATTTTTTGGAAACAGAACGGAAAAACAAACAACAAATAAAAAAGGAGTAAAACAAAACTTCAAAAATAAATCTAGTAATGCTAAATCTGGTGGAGTTAGAAAAACAGGAAGAGGTAGCTAGTATAAGAATTATTAAATCATTATCAATTAAACTAATATGAAAAAACTATCACTACTATTTGCTTTGTTAATTATAACGTCTTGCAATAATACGACGGCTAACAAAGATGTTAAATCAATATCTGCTAACGAGGTTGAAACTTCTGATGAAGTTGCAATGAAAATAAATACAGATAGCAGCTCTTTAAAATGGGTTGGTAAAGAAATAACTACTAGTCAACATTATGGCTCATTAATGTTTGAAAGCGGTGAATTAAATGTATGTTCAAATACAAATTCTGAGCAAATTATATGTAACGGATATTTCATAGTTGATATGACTTCTCTTACTGTAGAAGATTTAACTGGAGGGAGTAAACAAAAACTTGAAGGACATTTAAAATCTGATGATTTTTTCTCAATTGAAAAACACACAAAAGCTAAGCTTACAATTGAAGGTTCAAAAATAATTGATTCCGGATACCTTGTTGATGGATCACTAACTATAAAAGATATTACACATCCAATTCAATTTGAAATGGTAAAAGACATCGGAGGTTATGTTGCAAACTTAGTTTTTGACAGAAGTAAATATGATGTTCGGTTTAGATCTGGAAGCTTTTTTGAAAACCTTGGAGATAAGTTGATTCTAGATGAAATTGAACTTACTGCAAATCTTTATTTTCAATAAAGACAAAAAGGTTTTTTTCATAGCTTAAAAACACATTTTTATCGATTAATTACTTATTTTCGTTTTTTTTATGAAAATAAGAGAGCTTAAAATTGACGATTATAATCAAGTTATTGAACTCTGGACAAAATCGTTCAACAATAAATTTGATAATAAAATCAATCCTAATCATCTTTCTGATCCAAATTCCTTCACATTAGTTTCTGTTGACAACAATACAATAACGGGTGTTGCTTCAATATATATTATAAGGAAATTAACTAGAACCCTAGGCCTTATTGAAGACGTAGCTGTAAATCAAAATTACAGAGGAAAAGGGATTGGAAAAAAACTAGTTGAAAAACTGATTGGAATTGCAGCTGATAAAAAATGTGATAAAACTGTACTTAATTCCTCGAAGCAAAACTCAGAATTTTATAAAAAAATTGGTTTTGAAAAAAACGAAATACAAATGATAATTAGAAACTAATGTGTGGAATTGTTGGCTATATTGGAAATAAACCTGTTTATGATATTTTAATTAATGGATTAAAAAAATTAGAATATAGAGGATACGATTCATCTGGAGTAATGATTTATGATGATAAATTATTAATTAAAAAAAGCAAAGGAAAAGTTTCTGCTCTAGAAAGTCTTTTTGTTAATGAAAAAGATAAAATCGGAACACTTGGAATAGGCCATACTAGATGGGCAACACATGGACCTCCAAATCAAGTTAATTCACATCCGCATGTTTCAAACTCAGAAGAAATTTCTTTAGTTCATAATGGTATTATTGAAAATTACGATTCAATTAAAAAAATTCTTGTAAAAAAAGGATACACTTTTAGTTCAGATACGGATTCGGAAGTCTTAGTTAATCTGATTGAAGATATTAAAAAAACAAAAAAAGTAAAACTTGGAAAAGCTGTTTATTATGCTTTGAAACAGGTTGTTGGGGCTTACGCAATTGTTGTTTTTGACTCCACTAACCCCAAAGAACTTGTAGCCGCAAGACTTGGGAGTCCGTTGGCAATTGGAGTTGGAGAGTCCGAGTATTACTTTGGCTCTGATGCAACTCCATTTTTAGAGTTTACAAAAAGATGTGTTTACTTAAATGACAATGAGATGGCAATAGTAAACCTAAAAAAAGGACTAACCTTAAGGGAAATCAAAAAAGATTCAATAATCGACCCTTATGTTCAAGAATTAAAACAAGATATTGAGGATGTTGAAAAAGGGGGATATGATCATTTCATGTTAAAAGAGATTTTTGAACAACCTCAATCTATTACTGATACCTTTCGAGGAAGATTACTTTCACCTGAAGAAAAAATTTCTATTTCTTCACTAAAAAGACACTATGAAAAATTTAGCTCTGCTAATAGAATTATTTTTATTTCATGTGGAACCTCATGGCATTCAAGTCTTTTGGGAGAATATTTTTTTGAAGAACTATTAAGAATCCCTGTTGAAGTTGAATACGCTTCTGAATTTAGATATAGAAATCCCGTAATTAATAAAGGAGATATAGTTATTCCAATTTCTCAATCTGGAGAAACCGCTGATACACTTGCTGCTATAAAAATGGCGAAAAGTAAAGGTGCTTTTTTATATGGAATATGTAATGTTGTAGGATCATCTATCGCAAGAGAAACTCATACTGGAATTTACACTCATGCAGGTTCTGAAATTGGAGTTGCTTCGACAAAAGCTTTTAGTTGTCAGATAAGTTTGTTGCTTCTAATGGGTCTTGCTCTAGGTGAAAAACTTGGTACTATTGACAATAAACGTTACAATAGGGTACTAAAAGAACTTTATCAGTTACCAAAAACCATTGAAAAGGTTTTAAAATCTAATTCATTAATAGAGAGTATTTCTGAAAATTATTTAGAAGCCACAAACTTTCTATATTTAGGAAGAGGTTATCATTTTCCAATTGCTCTTGAGGGTGCGCTAAAACTTAAAGAGATTTCCTACATTCATGCAGAAGGCTATCCAGCAGCAGAAATGAAGCATGGTCCTATTGCGCTTATTGATGAAAATATGCCAGTAGTTGTAATTGCAACTAAAAAAGGAAATTATCATAAAGTTGTTAGCAACATAATGGAAATTAAAGCTCGTGGGGGGCAAATTATAGCAGTTGTTTCTGAGGGCGATGAAGAGATTGAACAATTAGCAGACCATATTATTGAAATTCCAGATTGTGATGAGCTTATAGCTCCAATAATAGCCAATGTTCCTCTTCAACTTTTATCATACCATATTGCAAATAAAAAAGGGTGTGACATTGATCAGCCTAGAAATCTTGCTAAATCCGTTACTGTGGAATGAGTATGATAGGGGGTATTTAATCACCCATCTATTAGTTGAAGTAGAAGTAATTTCTCCAAAATTTTGGGTATTACCACTGTCTTCCTCACAGATTGAAAAATATAATTTCATTAAGGAAAAAAGAAGTCAAGGGTTCAACTATCTTCAAATTAGTGATATGATGAATGAATCTCATTTCAAACCTCAACGAACTTTGAAATTCACTCCACAACAAGTTTGGGGATTAGAATTTAAGATGGAAAATCGTATTAAAAGATTAGATAAAATTGAGAAACCGAAGGTTGTTTCAATTGGTTTGATAAATGAGGTCTGAAAATTTGATACTTATACAAAGTAGGAATGTTTTTATGTAACTTTATAAAATGGAAAAAGGATTTTTAATTTTAATCATAACTTTTATTATTGTAGGAATTATACATTTTATCTCTATGAGAACAATGAAATTGTCCGAGACAAAAAAAACACATTACAGAAAGTTGTTTTGGTATTTCTATGGAATTATTTTCATGTTGAGTGGAGGGGTAAACCTGATTGAAAAAGGAGAGTTTCGTTGGATTTTTTCAATTCAATTTATTATTGGGTTTGTTACAGTAGTTTTAAATTTTATTGGAAAATTAGAAACTAAGACCCCTTAGTATAGACTCTCATCAAATTATTTTAAACTTTCAACCCACAGATTTGTCATTACTGATTACTGTAGAGTAAACTTAATTGAAGAATTATTATTTTTAAAAAATGAAATCTTACAGTTTTTTTATGCTTTGGATTTTAGGATTTGTTGGTTTATTTGTTTTTGATTTATTTATTGAAGGAGTTGTTTTTGAATGGCTTGAATGGAACGGAACAGCAAAAAACGATTGGTTTTTTATGGTTTGGTGGGGATTAGTTTTAGCGTGGTTTTTATATGGAATAATTAGTCTTCGTAACAAACTATATTAGAGATTCTCCGTTTTCATCTGTTGTTAAAACATCAGACATGTAGTCCACAAAGGGTCTAACCTTTTTTAAGGCATTCTCTAACTTATTTATAAACTCAAGCTCGCAAACTTCTTTATTAGAAAAGTTAATCGTAAAAATGTATTGTTTTTTACGAATCAAATCAATATCGGGATGATTTTTATCAAAATTTCGTGGCGCGGTTTTTAACTCACTTCCTTCCAAAACTCCCCAAAGAGAGGAAAATTCTTTAGCATTTATTATATCTCTAAATTCATTTGCGTCATGCTCTAATTCCTTTCTTATCCTTTTTAAATCATTAGGGTTTGGATCCCAAAATCCACATGCTAAGAAGTTTTTTTTGGGTGATATGTGTAAATAATATCCTCCTCTGTATAATGGCTTAATTCTGTGCCAAGTGAGTCCAAAATGGATTTTAAAAGGAGTTTTATCTTTGGAAAAACGAACGTCTCTATATATTCTAAATAATTTGAATCTATCAATGCTGTCAAACTCATTCAATCTGTTTTTTAATTCTTCTCCAAAGATTTTGACTTGAACTTCATGTTGTTTAAATGTTAGTTTGTTTTTTAAAAACCATTCTCTATTATTATTAGCTTCAAGCTCTTTAAAAAAAGTAAATATAGATTTTGATAATATCATTAATTCTCATTTATAAAATTTAACAACAGCTCCAAGCTTTCATAAGGCCTTTCTTCCATTGGAAGATGGCCTGTTTCTTTCATTATATCTACTCTATTATTAGGCAATGCTTCGCTAAATAATTTTGCATTGTCAACAGAAATCCACTCGTCTTCGTTTCCCCACAAAATTTGTGTAGGAATGACAATAGATTTTAATCTTTGGGTATAATCAACTGGCGAAGAGTTTGTTCGATTAATAAATGATTCTCTATTATTTTCCCTTAATATCAAATCTCTATAAGTATCTATTTTTTTGTCTGTTAATTTAGTTTTATCATAGTATACTTCTTTTAAAGTGTTTTTAATAAAAAACCTAGGCGTTACGTATCGAAGAATTTTATTAATTCCTGGAGCTCTGGCTAATCTAAAAACCAAAGGGCTTTGCTTCTCTTTATTATAAAATCCACCTGGATCTAATAGGCTCAATAATTTTACCTTATTTTGATATTCAGTAGTGTAATACCATGCAATTGCTCCACCAAGTGAATTGCCTGAAAGAATAAAATTATCAACCCCGATAGAATCAACAAAAGAATTTAAAAAACTAGAGTAATCTGGAAGCGAATATTTGTTTTCAGGGTGTGGACCAGTTAAACCGTAAGCAGGTAAATCTAGTCTAATCACTCTATAGGATTTTTTTAGTTCAGCAGTCCATTTATCCCATGTGTGTAATGATGCTCCTGTACCATGTAATAAAACAATTGCCTGACCCTCTCCTTCATCCCTGTAATGAACATTCATCCCTTCAATTTCAATAAACTGTGAATGTTGATTAGCATAGGTTTTCTTAAGTTCAGAAACGGAAATATCTGGTGAATACAAATACAATACAATAGACAGTCCGGATAAAAGCAAGAACAATTTTAATATTCTTTTTTTCATGTTTATTAAATAAAATTATATTGATTTTAAGATAGCAAATTTTTAGTTGGCACGTTGTTTGTATTTATTAAAAAAAAATAAAATTAATATGATTAAAAATTTAAAATTATTCGCACTATTGTTTTTGACAATAGCTATTCATTCATGTTCTAATAATGATGATGATGACTATGTTACACAACCAAAAACAATTTTTGGACATGTTGCTACAAGCACAAATTATATGTATTTAACTTCTGCTTTACAAAAAACAAATTTAGCTGTAGTTCTTGACGGGGTTGAAAATTATACTCTATATGCTCCAAACGATATGGCTTTTGCTCGTTTCTTAATGCAGGTTGGATATAATAATTTAGATGAGGTTCCTACAGAGCTTTTAACTAAAATACTTCTAAATCATGTCATGGTTGGAGGTATAGAATATCGTGATTTTGTAACAGGATATTTTAAAACAGCTGCTACAAGCGAAGCTTCACAGACACCCTTATCTATTCATATAGAACAAGTTAACATGAGAGTAACTTTAAATGGTGAATCAAGAATAACTCAAGGGAATGTAAGGGCTACAAATGGTATTATACATGCTGTAGACAGAGTGATTCCAATTCCATCGATCGTTACTTTTGCAAAAGCTGACAAAGGATTAACTAATTTACTAATCGCCTTAACAAGACCTGATTTGACAGCTGACTTTGCTTCGATATTAAGTACAAGTGCTGGGACAACTCCTGCTCCTTTTACGGTTTTTGCGCCTACTGATCAAGCGTTTGTTGATTTATTAGTAGAACTTGGTGCTCAATCTCTAAGTGATATTGATGAGCCTACTTTAAAGGCTACACTAACATACCACGTTATTGGAGAGGCTAATGCTTTGTCAACAGATTTATCTGACAATTTAGAGCTTAATACTTTAGGGGGGCCAATAACCGCTAATATCACTGGTGGAGCTACGTTAACCGACGGGAACAACAGAATAAGTAAAATTATTGCAGTAGATGTACAAGCAGACAATGGGGTAATTCATGTAATTGATAAAGTGATTTTGCCTAATTAACATATATATTATTATTTGATTTAAAAGAGCTTCATCTAAAGATGAGGCTTTTTTTATTTTCACTCATCTTCAAATTCATTCCAAAAATTTGTTTTGAATTCTTTTAAATATTCAGGCAACACTTGATTATCTTCATTAATTTCTTCATACTGTTTTGAATCAATTTTCCTTATTTTAAAAACTTGTAGTTCTTTATTATAAATTGACCTTGTTGAAAAATTTAATTTTGCAGAGATCTGATTTTGTTTATTTCGTCCTTTAACTACTTTGTTTTTTTCAATAATTTTAAATGGTCTTTTTATAGATACTAAATTTGCTCTAGTGCTTTGAAAATAACTTAAATTATATTTTTTCCCATCAAATTTTGAAAACCTCATTCTACCTTTTTCTAAATAAGAAGAAACTGAAATTCCTAATAATTTAAATTTAGATAAAGGCTTTATGTTTTCATAATCGAGACGCAAAACAGCGAAATCTTCAGAATTAATATATAGAGTTCCTTTAAATTTATCTGATTTTTTAGGACTGCAATTTATCACATAAACCAGGTTGTTTTCTAAGTAAAATAATTCGGGTTCAGAAAATAAATAATTTTTTGATTTTAAAATAAAGTTTAGCTCTGAACTTGGATTGAGAAAAGATTTTAAATAAACATTTTGAATTCTACCTTTTTGGCCTTTAGCAAAGTTTTCTTTTCTTTTTATTTCTTCATCTTTACTTTTTTTGACCTGATCAACATCTGTACTGTCAATGTCCCAAAGCCCATTGATACTTAGATCAAATGAAAATGGAATCCATCCAGATCTAATTTTAAAATATGATGATGACTTTAAATTTTCTTTTAGAGAAGCTTCTAATTTTTCACCAAGTGATTTAGACAAGTCACTAGCGTTATCATCATTAGTTCTTCTTGACTTTATTAATTTTATTTTTGGTGTATCTATTTCTTTGTTTAAATAATAATATGATAAGCTTTCCAGTTCACTTCTTGATTTTTTTGGAAGGTTGTCTAAAATACTGTCCATAACCTGACTGTTCAAGTCCTTAATAGAAGACTTAAATTTATTTAAAATAAACTTTTCGTTAGTCTGGCTAAAATCCTGTCTAAAAAATATTTTTTGTTCGCTAATTTCTTTATTATAATTTGACTCTAAATTTTGCTTAACTTTTTCAATAATTTCTAATGATGATAATTGATTGTTAGTTACAATAATGTTATTTAATATAATTGATTCTTGTTTTAAACGAATTATACTATCAGTTAAAATACTTAAAGGAAGTTTTTTTGTTTTGAAACCCATTGAAGAAATAAAAAGCGTGTCTCCTAGATCAAATTGCTCTGTTATTAATTCAAAATAACCATCTTTATCAGATATAAGTCCATTGTTATTTGAAAAATAAACTGAAGCAAATGGTATTGATTCTAAAGATAAAGAGTCAATTATTTTAATTCTTTTGGATTGAGAATTAATGCTAAGACAGAAAAAAAAGAAAAATAATATTGATATAAAACGCACAGCTCAAATTTAAGTTAAAAATTAAGTTTACTATATTTAAAGTATGTTAAAAAAATTCATTCACTTATTGATTTCTTTTTCAGCATTTTCTATTTGTTATTTACTTGCATTTTTAACTGAAATCCCTGTACTGCAAAATGTGATTTTATATATTTTTCTAATTCAATGGGTATTGTTTATACCAGCATATCTGTTTAAAACAGAAAAATTTTATGATTTAGCTGGAAGCTCTACTTACATATTTGCTGTTTCATACATTTTATATGATTCATCCCAAAACTTAACCAATTTGATTTTAGGAACTGCTATTATTGTTTGGGCTGTAAGACTTGGCAGTTTTCTTTTTTTTAGAATAAAAAAAGCAGGTGAAGACAAAAGATTTAAGGAAATTAAACAGTCTCCAACAAGATTTTTTTTAGCATGGTCATTACAAGGAATGTGGGTTTCGGTGTGTAGTCTATGTGCGCTAACTGCACTTTCAACTGAAAATGGTGTTGTGCTAAATGGATATTTATATTTAGGCTTTGGATTGTTTTTGACTGGCTTTTTAATTGAAATTATTGCAGACAAACAAAAATCAAAATTTAGATCAAACTTAGATAATAAAGATAAATTTATAAATACTGGCCTCTGGTCTAAATCCCGACATCCAAATTATTTAGGGGAAATAATTCTATGGCTAGGGATTTCTATTATGTCTATTTCATCTCTTTCAGGATTACAATATTTAACACTTGTCTCTCCACTGTTTACCTACTTATTATTAGTTTATGTTAGTGGCGTTAGACTCTTAGAGGAAAGTGGAAATAAAAAATGGGGACACTTAAATTCTTATAAGGAATATGTGAAAAACACTCCTGTTTTATTTTTTAAATAATTATAGTGAAAGATAATTCTGTAAATATTTTTAGGAAATCCAAAGGGCAAATAGTTATTGAAGGAATAGTTTCTTTGAGCGACGAAAATGGAAATAAAATAAAGCACGGCAAACGATTTACTCTTTGCGGGTGCAATAAATCAAAAAACTTACCGTTTTGCGATGGTGCGCACAAAGATTAATCCTCTAATTAAAGTATTCCAAAGATTTTAATAGTTCTTTTGTCTAGATTGACCGAATCAATCTTAAGTTTTTAAAAGAAATTAGTATCTTGAGAATACAAAAACTAACAACAATATTATGAACAGTACAGTATCAAAAAATAAATTATTTATAGCAGCTTGTATATCGCTTATAGTAACAGCAATGACATTTGCAATTCGAGCGGGTATTCTAGGGCAGCTTGGAGAGGAGTTTGAAATTAACAATACTCAGCTTGGATTTGTAAATGCAATGGCATTTTGGGGATTCCCTGTGGCTACTATATTTGGCGGGTTCTTATACAATTTATTAGGTGCAAAAAAATTAATGATAATCGCTTTTTTCTCACATTTATTAGGATTAGTAATGACTATTTATGCGGGAGGATTTGCTACTCTTTTAATTTCTTCGTTTTTTATTGGATTTGCTAATGGATCTGTTGAAGCGGCCTGTAATCCTTTAATTGCTGATATGTATTCAAACAATCGAACAACAATGTTAAATAAATTTCATGTTTGGTTTCCTGGTGGGATAGTAATTGGATCGCTTACTTCTAAATTTATGACAGATTTCGGATTTGGATGGCAACCTCAAATAGCAATTATGCTTATTCCTACTTTAATTTATGGATATCTATTTTTAAAAGAAGAATTTCCTGAAACAGAACATATTGAATCAGACACCGTTCTAAATTTAAAATCTTTATTTACTCCGCTATTTATTTTTATAGCTATTTGCATGACATTAACTGCAACAGCGGAGTTAGGAACACAACAATGGCTTAATCCACTTCTTGAAAAATCAGGAGCAAGTCCAATGTTAATTTTAGCTCTTATCACTGGAATCATGGCCGTTGGCAGATATTTTGCTGGGCCTATTATACACAAGCTTAATCCGGTTGGAGTATTGTTTTTGTCAGCAATAGTGACAACAATAGCGATTTTTATGATGTCACAAGTTGACGGGCAGATGCTTTATGTAGCTTCTATATTATTTGCTTTTGGAGTTTGCTATTTTTGGCCAACAATGATCGGATTTGTTTCTGAATATTTGCCAAAAACTGGCGCTTTAGGAATGTCACTTGTAGGTGGTGCTGGAATGCTTGCTACCGGAATGTGGAATCCAGTAATTGGATCATGGCTTGATGAAGAGAAACAAATTGCATTAAGCTCTGGAGTTGCAGAAGATGCTGCTGAAGTTATAGCTGGTCAAGCTGCTTTAGGAAATATGGTTTATTTCCCTCTAGCTTTAGTTGTTTTATTTGGAATTTTATTTGCTTTTAGAAACAAGTTAGAGGCAAATAGAGTTTCACAATCTGTTTAATAAATTATAAAATGAGTAAAAAAATTAGATTAGGAATTTTAGGTGGTGGTGGTGATTCGTTAATTGGAGTTCTTCATAGAGTTGCTTCAAGCATGTTTGATCGATACGAAATTATTGGGGGGGTGTTTAATCCAAATTATAAAGATAATCTAGAATTTGCTAAAAATTTAGGGTTAAAAGAGTCTAGAATTTATAAAGATTTCGAAACTATGATTGTGGAAGAATCTAAACTTGACAAATCCGAAAGAATTGAAGTAGTTTCTGTTTTAACACCTAACTTCCTTCACTATCCAATGGCAAAAAAATTACTTGAAAACAATTTTAATGTTATCTGTGAAAAACCACTTACAACTACTTACAAAGAAGCTCTTGATTTAAGGAAAATTCAACAAGAAAAAAATCTTGTTTTTGCTGTCACCTATACCTATACAGGTTATCCAATGGTTAGACAAATGACTAAAATGATTTCAAACGGAACAATTGGGAAAATTCAAAAAGTTGATGCTCAGTATTTACAAGGATGGCTAAATCCTGTTATTCATCAAAAAGAAAAAAGAAATTCAACTTGGAGACTAGATCCAGAAAAATCTGGAATAAGTTGTTGTGTTGGAGATATTGGAACACATGCTTTTAATATGGTTGAACTTGTTACTGGCATGAAGGTGAAAAAAGTTTTAGCTGACTTGAATACGCTTTATGAAGATAACCCTATGGATATAGACGCAAATATTTTGATTCATTTTGCAACTAATGCGAAAGGGACAATTAGATCAAGTCAAATTGCAACGGGTGAAGAAAATAATTTAAGAATAAATGTATATGGAGAAAAAGGGGCTTTAAAATGGGAACAAGAAAATCCAAACTATTTATACCACTTAACAGACGACGCTCCAATGCAAGTATTAAAATCCGGTCATTCATATAATAGTGAGATTTCACTTGATGGCACTAAACTACCACCTGGTCATCCTGAAGGAATTTTCGACTCCATGGGAAATATTTATAAAGGTGTGGCTAGAGCAATTAGGAACGAAGCTTTTCAAGCTGCAGAATTTCCGTCAATTGATGATGGAGTTAGAGGAATGGATTTTATTGAAAAAACTGTAGAGTCAAATTCGAAAGGAAACGTTTGGGTTGAACTGAATAACTAATATTATGAAAACAATAAAAGGACCAGGAATTTTTTTAGCTCAATTTGCTGGAAGTGAGAAACCGTTCAATAATCTAAAAAATATTTGTAACTGGGCAAACAATCTAGGATATAAATCAGTCCAAATTCCTACTTGGGAACAAGGATTAATTGATCTTAAAAAAGCAGGCGAAAGCAAAACATATTGTGACCAGATAAAAGGAATAGTTAACGAAGCTGGCATGGAAATTTCAGAACTTTCAACTCATCTCCAGGGACAGTTAGTAGCTTCTCATTATTCATATGATAAAATGTTTGACGCTTTTGCTCCTGCAAATCTTCATGGCAATGTAAAAGACAGAACACTTTGGGCAATTGATCAATTAAAATTAGCCTCTAACGCAAGTAAACATTTAGGGCTTACTGAAATTGCTACATTTTCAGGATCTTTACTATTTCATACTATGTATCCATGGCCACAAAGACCAAAAGGACTTGTCGAAGCTGGTTTTAAAGAGCTGGCAAAAAGATGGACTCCAATTTTAGATCATTTTGATAATAATGGAATAGATGTTTGTTATGAAATTCATCCTGGTGAAGATCTGCACGACGGAGTTACTTTTGAAAGGTTTTTAAAAGCAACAAACAATCACTCAAGAGTCAAAATATTATACGATCCAAGTCATTTTGTTTTACAACAAATGGACTATCTAAAATACATAGACTATTATCATCAATACATAAAAATGTTTCACGTAAAAGATGCTGAGTTTAATCCGTCTGGAAAATCAGGTGTTTACGGAGGATATCAAGAATGGATAGACAGACCTGGAAGATTCAGGTCTCTTGGAGATGGACAAGTTGATTTTAAAAGTATTTTTTCAAAACTAAGCCAATACGGCTTTGATGGATGGGCTGTTTTGGAATGGGAATGTTGCATTAAATCTCAGGAACAAGGAGCAAGAGAAGGATCTAAGTTTATAAGCGATCATATAATAGAGGTTTCAGAAAAAGCTTTTGATGATTTTGCTTCTGGAACTAATGATCAAAATCATATAAATGATATTTTAGGACTTTAGAAAATGAATAAATTTTTAATTGTAACGTTTAGCTTTTTTTTGTTTGGATGTAGTGGATTGACGAACGACTGTGGAGAAATTTATTCAAAATATATTAAAGATGCAGAATATTTTTTGGTTGTAAATCTTAGTAATCAAAGACCTTATAACAACGGAGACGATGATAGTCCTGGTGGAGAAATACTTGCAGATGCTATGGTTTCTAAATCTGTTTACGATTCAAAAAAAATTGGAGATGAATTTTGTTTTGAAAACTAAAAGTTAATTATTAAAAATATTGTTATGAAAAAACTATTTCACTTACTATTTATTTTATCAATTCTTTCATCGTACTCTCAACAAAATGTAATTCCTAATTATGATTTAGCTGCAAAATTTTCACCAAAAAAAATAGCAAAACTGGTTCATTCAACTTCAGTAAATCCACATTGGTTAAAAGCAGGAGACAAATTTTGGTATCAATATAAAACTACTGAGGGATCCAGCTACTATTTAGTTGACCCTAATAAAAAGGTTAAAAAAAAACTATTCGATAATGATAAGATGGCTGCTTGGCTTACTGAGTTTACAAAAGATCCATACGACGCAAAGCACCTGCCTAAGTTTAGTTTTAAATTTATAGACAACGAAACAGCAATTCAATTTAGAGTCACTTCAAAATATGAAGATGAAGATGAAGATGAAGATAAGAAGAAAGATAAAAACAGAGATGAAGACCCTTCTAAAAAAGACAAGAAAAAGAAAAAAGTATTTCTTTTTAAATATGTGCTAGGAACTAATAATCTTACATTACTAAGCAATAAAAGAGCTCCAAAAGAAGATTGGAAAAAATGGGCAAATATTGCTCCTGACAGTACTGTTATTTTCTATTCAAAAAAGTTCAATTTATATTGGATGGATAAAGAAAACTTTCTTAAAGCAGTAAAAAATGAAAAAGATTCTACTATAGTTGAGAATCAATGGACTAAAGATGGAGTCCAGCACTTTGGATACGGGGGATACGGTAGAGGAATGGACAATGAAGAAATTGAAAAAAGAAAAAATGATAAGTTTCCTGTTCGAGGCTATTGGTCTTCTGATTCAAAAAAATTCGTTTATCAAAAAACTGACAGTAGAGAAATTAAAGATTTATGGGTTATAAATTCTATTGCTAAAAAAAGACCAACATTAGAAACCTATAAGTACCACATGCCTGGTGAAAAAGAATATTATAAAAGGGAGGTTCTGATTTTTGATATTCCATCAAAAGAAATCAAAAAAGTTGAGCTAGACATTGATAAACAGCAATACATATCAATTTTTAGTAAGCCTAGAAAACCATCAGATTTTGACAATGATTTTAAGCCTACACTTTTACTTTCTGAAAAAAATAAGATTTATTTTAACACTATAAGTAGAGATAGAAAAAACCTTGATATCTGTGTCGCTGATCTAAATACCGGCAAGGTTAAAGTTTTAATTAAAGATAGAACTAACACCTACTTCTATGAAACCAAGCCTGTTTATCTTATAAAAAATGAATCTGAAATGATTCATTGGTCTGAAAATGATGGATGGGGACATTTTTATAGATATGATTCTAATGGAAATTTAATTAACAGAATTACATCTGGAAGCTTCCACAGCTTTAATATAAAGCATATTGATTCAAAATCTAATACCTTGTATTTTTCTGCACACGGTTTAGACAAAAATATTGATCCTTATTATGAGCACACTTATAAAGTTTCCTTAAATGGAGGCAAACCTAAGCCCTTAAATAAAGGGGATTATAACACTTCAACAAGTCCCTCTGATAACCACAGATTTTTTGTAAGCAATTTTTCAAGAGTTAATACAATCCCTAAATCTGAGCTTAGAAATTCCGATGGTTCATTAGTCCTAAATTTAGAGGAAGCTGATTTGAGCGAGTTGTTTAATAGTGGATATCAATTTCCTGAACCGTTCAAAACAAAAGCTGACGACGGGATAACAGATTTATATGGAGTTATATATAAACCTTTCAATTTTGATGATAAGAAAAAGTATCCGCTACTTGAATATGTTTATCCTGGCCCTCAAACAGAATCTGTAAATAAGTCGTTTTCAGTTCGAATGGATAGGTTAGATCGAATGGCACAACTAGGCTTTGTAGTTATAACTTTAGGCAACAGAGGAGGGCATCCTCACAGATCAAAATGGTACCATAATTATGGTTATGGCAACTTAAGAGATTATGGTTTAGCAGACAAAAAATATGTAGCCGAACAGTTAGCAGATAAACATCCGTTTATTGACATAAACAAGGTTGGTATATACGGACACTCAGGCGGTGGCTTTATGTCAACTGCTGCAATTTTAGTTTATCCAGATTTTTTTAAAGCAGCCTACTCTCAAGCTGGTAACCATGATAATTCAATGTATAATAGCTGGTGGAGCGAAACACATCATGGTGTTAAAGAAAAAATTGAAGATGACGGAACAATGAATTATGTATATGAAATTGAAAAAAATCAATCTTTGGCTAATAATTTAAAAGGAAAACTATTTTTAGTGACAGGTGACATGGATAACAATGTTCACCCAGGAGCTACAATAAGAGTTGCTAATGCTCTAATTAAGGCAAATAAAAGATTTGATTTAATGATTTTACCCACTCAACGACATGGGTTTGGAAATATGTCAGAATATAATTTTTGGCTCAGAGCAGATCATTTTTCTAAGCATTTATTAGGGTTAGAAAATAATGAAGTAGATATTAAAATGATTCAAAAAGATCTTCCTAAAACAAATTAAAAAGATAAATCTAAAAAATAAGTGTCATTATGAAAGTTGTTTTTTATATAATTAGCTTTTTTCTTATTATAGCATGTAACCCTTCTAATATGACTTGTGGGGAAATTGATAGTAAGTATGAAAAAAATGGTGAGTATTTTTTTGCTCTGGTTCTGGCTAGTAATGGCGGTAATAACGAACCAGGAAGAATCTATGGTGATGTCTCTGTTGAAAAATCAGTATATTTATTAAAAGATATTGGTGACGAATATTGTATAGAATAAATTGGAAAATGTTAATTTTAAAATTTAAATATGAAAAGAAAAGTAGTTGCAGTTTGGAAAGGAGATGGCGCTGACGGAAATGGAGTTTTGTCAGCTCAAAGCGGGGCATTTAATAACATGCCTTATAGTTTTAAAACTAGATTTGAAAATGATAATGGAAATCTTGGGACTAATCCAGAAGAACTAATAGCTGCTGCCCATGCAGGTTGTTTTAATATGAAGCTAAGTTTTGTTTTAAATGAAGCAAATTTTAACCCTAAGGAACTCAACACAGAAGCTGTTCTAACGTTTGTTGATGGAAAAATCATTTCAATTCAATTGAATTTAAAAGCTAAGGTTCCCGGGATTAATAAAGAAAAGTTTGAAGAATTAGCAGAAGATGCTAAAGTCAATTGTCCAATATCTGGTGTTTTAAACTGTGAAATAATTTTAAATTCCGTGCTGATTTAGAGTTCTAATTCCAGTCCTTCAGTCGCAACATTATATCCTTTTGATACTACATTTTGGTACTCTTCTGATTCAGAATTTAGAAGGGGGTTTGTATGATTTAAATGTATATAATATATCTTATTTCGATCAGATTCTTTTAAATCGTTAAACAATTCCAAACTTTCAATAATAAAAGGATGTGGAATTTCTGAGATGTCTCTATTATTTATTTCTTTAGAGTCATAAAAAGTCCCATCCAAAAAAGCATAATCAACTTCAGTAATTAAGTTTTTAATTGACTTATCCCATTTATCCCATTTATCAATATCTGGAATAAAAAGTGCTGTTTTTTTTGGGCCAATAATTTTAAACCCAACTGTTTCGGAATATTCATCTCTGTGTGGAACTTTAAAAGGGATTATTGATAAACCTTCGCTTAACTCAATAGGTTTTTCATTAAAAATCTTTTTTAAGTCGATATTTTTTAGCTTAACAAGTTGATCCCATGGCCCATTTGTAGAAATAAACTCTGTCATTTTAGGCATTAAGAAAAGTGGCATTTTTGAAGAATTTAGAACTTCTCTACCCAAATTAGTCAAGCCAGAATAATGTCCTATGTGAGCATGAGTAATAAATATTCCGTTAAGATTTTTATTTCCATTTTTTAAAAAATTGTTTAATTGAAATGAAATATCCGGTGACGCTTCTATTAAATAATTTTTATTTTCTTTAAGGACAGAAATACCTAAACTAACAACGTGCTTTTTAGAATATCCTTTTTTAAAATAATCCTTGCAGCATGTTTTATTACAACCCAAATGCGGAATACCACCATCTTGAACTGTTCCTAAAATTTTTAATGAAATGCCGTTAGATTCTATTTTATTATTTTGTGATTGTGAATCACATCCTATAAACAACAAACACAGGCAAAAAAGAATATTAAATTTTATATGTTTTATAAGAATCATGTTTATTTAGTCAAAAAGAGCTTTTAGCTCAGTGGCTTCTTTAGCGGATAATTTACCTGCTAAAACTAAACTTAATTGTCTTCTTCTTAACGCTGCAGAATATCTTTCTTTTTCTAGTTTGGATTCCGGTAGAATTTGTGGAACTTTTACTGTTTTACCTTCTTTGTTTAAAGCTACAAAAGTAAAGATAGCCTCATTAACCTTAGTCTTTTTGGGGTTAGTTTTGTTTTGTTTCCATACGTCAATGAAAACTTCCATTGAAGAGCTAAATGCTCTTGAAACCTTTGCTTCAATCGTTAAAATACTTCCTACAGGAACAGGTTCGCCAAATGAAACGTTGTTAACAGATGCTGTAACTACAATTTGTTCTGAGTGTTTAATTGCAGCTATACTAGCTACCCTATCCATTCTTGCCAATAACTCTCCTCCGAAAAGACTATTTAAACTATTTGTGTCCCCAGGCAATACAAGATCTGTTTGAATTGTTTTAGAATTTTCTGGTGTTTTGGATTGCATTTTTATTTTTGACTATTAATATCTAAAAGCCAAGCGTCTTTATTTTCTTTTTTCTGAATAGATCTTAGACCTTTTACAGCCTCTACTCTATTAGAGAACCCTTCAAATGCAACAGGATTTAACCCCTTTTCATTAAGCGGTAAAACCTTTGAGTCGTATCCTTTTTCTTTCAAAGTTGCAACAAGATTCTCAGCATTCTTAGAGACTCTAAATGCGCCTGCTATAATATAAAACTGAGATGCTTTTCGGTTTACATTTATTGTAAGTGAAGGTAATGAGCCTAAATCAAAAACTGCCTTTTGAACTTTAGAAAAAGATTCATTTCTTAAGTTTTGTTCGTAAGCTAATTTTTGTTCTAAAAGGTCATTGTTAATATTATAATATATAGAACTTGCTCCAAAAATTAAACAAGCCCAAACAGCAGCTGATTGATAAAATTTAGATTTTTTAATTGACCTTACTTTTGGTTTAAAAACAATTTCTTTTTTATTAAATCCTTCTTCTTTACTTAACTCTTTGATATAAATTGGAGATAGTCCGAAAGAATCTTTTAAAAAATTCTTAGCTAAAGACGGAGTAAAAACTATATTTCCTTCTTTATTTAAATTTAACTCGCCTATGTCCTTTAGTTCGACTGATTGTTTTTTAAGACTAAGGGTGATTTTTATAACTTCTTGATGTATCTCTTTTAATGATAAATCATATTCAGTATTTGACTTTTCAGACATGTGTTTAGCCAAAAGACCATCATTTGCTTTAATTTGAGAGTTAAAAGATATCTGTTTTGAAGGAGGATAAAACTTTTCGTTTTCTAAGTCATAATGAGCTGACTTAAAGTTGCCTAGAAAACTGCCTAAACCTGGAACGGTGACACAATCGTGTTCAACAAGTAATTCGCTAACAAGTTTAGAAAGTTGCATATACTCAAAAATACATTTTTTTGATTTAATTTCTAAACTTAAACCTGTCTAATTATAACCAAGCTTTTCTCTGACCCTATTTAAAACTTCTTGAGCTACTTTATTTGCTTTTAAAGCGCCTAATTTTAGAACTTCATCAAGTTCGTCTTTATTAGACATGTAGTGATCAAAACTTTCTCTTTGTTTAGAAAATTTTGAAATTATATAGTTGAAAAGCTCTGTTTTAGCATGACCATAACCAAATCCACCATTAATATAATTTTCTTTTAATGATGTTATAGAATTTTGGTCAGCTATTAAGCTGTACAGCTTAAATACATTACAATTTTCATAATCTTTAGGTTCATCGATTGAAGTGCTATCAGTTTGAATTCCCATGATCTGCTTTTTTAAAGCTTTTAAAGGAAGAAAAATATCAATTATATTCCCTTTAGATTTACTCATTTTTTCACCATTTGTACCATGAATTAATTGAGTTTCTTTATTAACTTTAGCAGCAGGCAAAACAAATGTTTCTCCATAAGTATTATTAAATCTAGAGGCAACGTCTCTGGTCATTTCTAAATGTTGTTGTTGGTCTTTTCCTACTGGTACTTGTTCAGCGTCATACAATAATATATCTGCCGCCATAAGCATTGGGTAGGTGAAAATCCCTGCGTTAACATCGCTTAATCTGTCAGATTTATCTTTAAAAGAGTGTGCCAACGTAAGTCTTTGGTAGGGAAAATGACATGATAATATCCACGAAAGCTCAGTGGCTTGAGGGACATCGCTTTGTCTATAAAAAATCGTTTTTTCAGTATTTAGGCCAAAAGCCAACCATGCAGCTGCAGTTGCATAAGTATTATTTCTAAGGACGTCTTTGTCTTTAATTTGGGTTAAAGAATGCATGTCTGCAATAAATAAAAACGATTCATTTTTTGATTCATTTGACATTTTTATCGCAGGAACTATAGCTCCCAAAATATTTCCTAAATGAGGAGTCCCGGTACTTTGTATTCCTGTTAGAATTCTTGACATTTATCTTAGATTAATAACAAAAGTAATAGTTTTATAAATTATATCACTCATTTAATTACATTTACACTTATGGTTAACTATATAAAAATAGGTCTATGTGGGTTGTACAACATATGGTTTTACTGTTTAGCTGCTACTGGAATTATAATATGTCTTCCACTTTTTTTTGTATTTAGTTTTAAAGAAGAATGGTACCCTCAGTTTTACTGGGTTGCTAGAAATATATGGGCGAAGCTTATTTTATTAGGAATGGGACTACTGCCTAAAATTGAATTTTCCGAACCCCTTTTGAAAGGTGAAAACTATATGCTTACAGCTAATCATAAAAGCATGATTGATGTGATGCTTATGCTTCAAATAAGTAAAAACCCAATTGTTTTTGTTGGGAAAAAAGAATTAGTAGTTCTTCCTGTTTTCGGCTTTTTTTATAAAAGAGTTTGTATAATGGTAGACAGAGAGAATCCTAATAGTCGAAAAGCTGTTTATAGTCACGCTGAAAGAAGATTAAAACAAGGTTTAAGCCTTTGTATTTTTGCTGAGGGCCTAGTTACGTCTCCAGAAATAAAGCTAGCACCTTTTAAAAACGGTGTTTTTAGATTTTCTATACATTGTCAAATACCTATAGTTCCTATGTCATTTTATGATTGTGAAAGACGATATCCTTACCATTTTTCTTACAATCATTATGTTGGAGGCCCAGGACTTTTAAGGGCCAAGGTTCATAATCATATTGACACCAAAGGTCTTAAAGAAAAGGATATGGAAAACTTAAAGCAAAAAGTTTATGATTTTATGTTAGCAGATTTAGAGACTAGGCTTTAATTATTTCAATAATTTTAGCTTCGATTTCATCCGATAACTCTGGATTATCTGTCAAAATGGTCTTAACAGAATCCCTCCCTTGTCCCAATTTAGTGTCTCCATAACTAAACCATGATCCACTTTTATCAATTATATCATGTTCAACTCCTAAATCAATGATTTCACCTAGTTTAGAAATTCCCTTCCCATACATTATGTCGAACTCACTTACTTTGAAAGGAGGAGCAACTTTATTTTTTACAACCTTAACTCTAGTTTTGTTACCTAAAACATTTCCGCTAGTGTCTTTTATTTGAGTTGATCTTCTTATATCTAATCTAACTGAAGCATAAAATTTTAGTGCATTCCCGCCTGTTGTAGTTTCAGGATTTCCAAACATAACTCCAATTTTTTCACGTAACTGGTTAATAAACATAACCGTACAATTGGTTTTACTAATATTTGAAGTTAACTTTCTTAAAGCTTGAGACATTAATCTTGCATGAAGACCCATTTTAGAATCTCCCATTTCACCTTCGATTTCACTTCTTGGAGTTAAAGCAGCAACAGAGTCAATAACAATAATATCAATTGCTCCTGATCTAATTAAATTGTCCGTAATTTCAAGAGCTTGTTCACCATTATCAGGCTGTGAAATTATTAATTCATCAATATTAATTCCTAAGTTTTGAGCATAAAACCTATCAAAAGCATGTTCCGCATCAATAAAAGCAGCAATACCACCAGCTTTTTGACATTCAGCTATTGCGTGTAAAGTCAAAGTTGTTTTACCAGAAGATTCAGGTCCATATATTTCAATAACTCGTCCTTTTGGATATCCTCCAACGCCTAATGCACCATCAAGGGTTAAAGATCCGCTAGAAATTGAATCAATTTTTACCACCTCTGCATCACCCAATTTCATAACCGTTCCTTTACCGTAAGTTTTATCTAATTTGTCTAAGGTTAATTGTAACGCTTTTAGTTTTGAATCTTTTTCTTTGCTCATAAAATTGTGGAATTAAATTACATGTCTAAAGTACAATATATTTAATTTAAGTCATAGCGTATCATGCTTGATTTTTTTGCTAATTTTTAAAATATTATTTTCGCATCTAGTTAAGGTAAATGATGCAATTATATAACAAGCTTAGCGCTAAAGAAAGAGCTGCTTTAATAGAAAAAGCTGGGAAAAGACGGATTACATTATCCTTTTATAAATATCATCAAATTGAGAACACTTCTCTTTTTAGAGATCACCTTTATTTAATGTGGGAAAAACTGGAAGTCTTGGGAAGAATTTATGTAGCCTCTGAGGGAATAAATGCGCAACTTTCTGTTCCATCGCAAAACTTTAATGAGTTTAAAATAAATTTAGATTCTGTTCGTTTTTTAAAAGAAATAAGATTAAATGTTGCCGTAGAACAAGATGATTTTTCCTTTTTAAAACTAAAAGTAAAAATCAGAAAAAAGATTGTTGCAGACGGACTGACTGAAAACAGTTTTGATCTGTCAAATAACGGTAAACATATTAATGCGTCTGAATTCAATTCTCTTACAGATGACCCCAATACTTTGCTTGTTGACATGAGAAATCACTACGAAAGTGAAATAGGTCATTTTGAAGGCGCTATTCTGCCTGATGTTGATAGTTTCAGGGAATCTTTGCCAATTATTGAAAAGAAATTTGAAGAGCATAAGGAGTCTAAAAATATTGTTATGTACTGCACTGGTGGGATTCGTTGTGAAAAAGCAAGTGCTTTTTTAAAACATAAAGGCTACAAAAATGTATATCAATTAAATGGAGGAATAATTGAATATGCTAGACAAGTTGATAAAGAAAAAATAAAAAATAAATTCTTAGGAAAAAACTTTGTTTTCGATCATAGAAGAAGTGAATCCGTTTCTAATGAAATAATAGCAGATTGTCATCAGTGCGGACATAAGTGTGATACGCATATAAATTGTGAAAACGAGGCTTGTCATTTACTATTTATTCAATGTGAAAAATGTGCTAAAAAATACAATAATTGCTGTTCTGAAGAATGTTATAACATTATTTCTCTTTCAATTGAAGATCAAAAGAAATTACGAAAAGGAAAAAAGAATAGTAACCAGATTTTTAAAAAAGGAAGGTCAGAAGTTTTAAAGTTTAAAAAAACATCTTCTTAATTGTTTTAAATCGCATGTATATATTAGTTAACTTTAAATTTTATTAATTATTTCTAATAATGAGTTGTACTAGTTGTTCTTCTTCAAATGGCACACCCAAGGGCTGTAAAAATAACGGCACATGTGGGACTGACGGCTGCAACAAGCTGACCGTATTCGATTGGTTAGAAAACATGGAGCCATTAGCAGATCAAAAATTGAACAACATCTTTGAAATCAGATTTAAAAATGGCAGAAAAAACTATTTCAAAAACTCTAAAGACTTGTCTATTTCAATTGGTGATTTGGTTGTTGTGGGAGCGGAAAGAGGGTATGACGTAGGATTTGTTACTTTAAAAGGAGGTCTAATTCCAATACAGTTAAAAAGAAAAAAAATTAATACAGAAACAACTGAGTTTTACAATATTCAAAGAATTGCTTCTCAAAGCGATATTGACAAATGGACAAGGGCTAGAGAGAAAGAAGAGATAATTAAAAAAAAGGCGAGAGAGTTAGCGATCTCTTTAAGTTTGAAAATGAAAATCTCAGATGTTGAGTTTCAAGGGGATGCGTCAAAGGCTACATTTTATTACACGGCTGCTGGAAGAGTAGATTTTAGACAGCTAATAAGAAATATGGCTAGGGAATTTAGCACCCGTATTGAAATGAAACAAATCGGTTTAAGAGAAGAGGCCTCAAGACTAGGGGGTATAGGTTCCTGCGGAAGAGAACTTTGCTGTTCAACCTGGCTTACAGACTTTAGATCAGTGTCAACATCAGCTGCTAGATACCAGCAGCTATCACTTAATCCTCAAAAACTAGCTGGACAATGTGGAAAGTTAAAATGCTGTTTAAACTATGAATTAGATTTTTATCAAGATGCTCTTAAAAATTTTCCTAAATCTAATACTAAACTATTGACAGAAAAAGGTATTGCATATTGTCAAAAAATAGACATATTTAAAAAGATTCTATGGTTTGTTTACAAAAACGATAGTATTAATTGGCATCAAATTACAGAAGAAAACGTAAAAAAAATTATCAAAATAAACGAGTCTGGAAAAAAAATTGAAAGCTTAGAAGATTATACCATTTCTGAAATATCCTCGGATATAAGTTTTGAAAATGTAGTAGGACAGGATAGTCTAACAAGATTTGACAAAAGAAAGAAAAAGAAAAAAAGAAAATTCTCAAAAAGAGTCTAATTAAATTATGTTAAATAGATTTCTAATTATTGTTTTAGCAATTATGCTAATTTCATGTGAAACAACTGAATTTTTAAAATTTCATAATTTTAACTCTGGGTGGGGAAATTCTGAAATAGTAGAATTTAATTTTGAGGGAGAAAAACAGGATAGTATAAAAAATATTGACTTTATACTTAGACACAATAATGATTACTCTTTTGCAAACATTTTTTTAATTTCTGAACTCGTCTCTTCAGAAAATCAAATCCAAGTTGACACTCTAGAATTTAAATTAGCTGAGTCTAATGGGAAATGGCTTGGTGAAACCAAAATAAGTGTTGTTGAACACAAGCTCCCTTATAAGACCGATTTTATTTTAAAGAAAGGAGAAGCTTTCAAATTAAAAGTTAAAACCTCAATGAGATTAAATAACGAAATCAAAGAAATTGAAAATTTGGATGGAGTTCTTAACTTTGGATTATTAATTGAATAACACAATGGCGAAAAAGAAAAAAATTATGCCAAAAAAATTTAAACTCTTCTTTTACAGTTTTTGGGTTATTTTTTTCTCGGGCATCACTATCTTTTCAGGAATATTTTATGCTGCGTCAATGGGTTATTTAGGAGAAATGCCTGATTTCAGACAACTTGAAAATCCTAATACTAATTTAGCTACTCAAATTATTTCTTCTGATAATAAAGTTTTAGGAAAATTTCATTTTGGTGAAAACAGAATTCCAATTCAGTTTGATGATTTGCCTAAAAGCTTAGTAGATGCACTTATTGCGACTGAAGACGAGAGATTTTACGGACATTCAGGAATTGATTTTAAAGGAACCCTAAGGGCAATTGTTTTTTTAGGTCAACGAGGGGGAGCGAGTACTATTTCTCAACAGCTTGCAAGACAGCTTTTTGTTGGAGTAAGAGCTAAAAACATCTTTCAAGCACTAGCACAAAAATTTAAAGAATACGTTATTGCAGTTAGACTAGAAAGACAATATACTAAGCGCGAAATCATCGCAATGTATCTAAACATTTACGATTTTGGATACAATGGAGATGGAATAAAGTCTGCTGCAAATATATTTTTTGATAAAGAATTAGACAGTTTAAAAATTGAAGAATCTGCAGTGCTAGTTGGAATGCTTAAAAACTCCTCCTATTACAATCCTTTAAGACGCCCAGAACTTGTAAAAAACAGAAGAAACGTTGTTTTAAACCAAATGAAAAGAAATGGTCACTTAAACCAACAGGCAGTTGATTCATTAAAACAAACAACACTTGGTATAAATTATACTCCTCAATCTCACAGAGAAGGACTTGCGACATATTTTAGAGCTTATCTTAGAAATTTTATGAAAAAATGGAGTAGTGAAAATTTAAAAAGTGATGGTTCTAAATACAATATAAATTTAGACGGGTTAAAAATTTATACAACTATAAACTATGAAATGCAAGGTTACGCTGAAGAGTCTGTAAAGCTGCATATGGCTAATTTGCAAGAAGAATTTTTTAATCAAAATACCCCGGAACTAAATCCAACGGCTCCTTTTCTAGATCTAGAATCAGAAGATTCAATAAAAATTTTTAAAAATGCCATGAAAAGATCGGAAAGATGGCGGAAAATGAAAGGAACAGGGAAATCTGAAGAAGAAATGTTCGAGGTTTTTCAAAAGGAGGTGCCTATGTCAATTTTCTCTTGGAAAGGTGAAATTGATACCGTTATGAAGCCTATAGATTCGATTCGTTATTATAAGCACTTTATGCAAGCCGGGATGATGTCTATGGAACCCCAAACAGGGCATGTAAAGGCTTGGGTTGGAGGAATTAATTATAAGCATTTTCAGTACGATCACGTAAAACAAGGTAAAAGACAGATCGGATCTACTTTTAAACCGTTTTTATATGCTACTGCAATTGATCAATTGAAGTTGTCGCCATGTGATTCACTTCCAGATAACATTTATTGTATTGAACCTTACAAATATGGGAATCCTGATCCTTGGTGTCCTACAAATTCGAGTGATAAATACGGTGGATTTAGAACTTTAAAAAATGCTTTAGCTAACTCAAAAAACACGATAAGCGCACAATTAATGGATAAGGTAGGACCAAAACCTGTTGCTGATCTTGCTAGAAATCTTGGAATTGAATCTTATATTCCTGATGTTCCTGCAATTGCTCTAGGAACACCAGATTTAAGTGTCTTTGAAATGGTTGGCGCCTATGGCGCATTTGCAAATCAAGGTATTTATGTAAAGCCTACTATGGTCACAAGAATTGAAGATAAAAACGGAACTTTATTGTACCTGTCTGCTCCTGAAACAAAGGATGTTATAAGTGCTGAGTCTGCTTATGTTACGGTTAATTTGCTTGAAGGTGTAACAAAGTTTGGATCCGGTGCTAGATTAAGACACAATATACCCGAAGAAGAAAGAAACGCTGTTTACAGAGACGTTGTTACAGGTTACCCTTACTCTTTTGACAACGCCATTGCTGGAAAAACAGGTACTACTCAAAATCAAAGTGACGGTTGGTTTATGGGTATGGTTCCTAATTTAGTTACAGGTGTTTGGGTAGGTGCTGAAGACAGGGCAACTCATTTTGAAACTATCGCCTACGGACAAGGAGCGACTATGGCTCTTCCAATTTGGGGAATGTTTATGAAAAAATGTTACGAAAATGAAGGTTTAGGTATTTCTAAAGAGGATTTTTTAGCTCCAGAGGATTTATCAATCCCAATAGATTGTGAGGCTATAAAGCCTATTGAAGAAGACAACTCAGAAGCCAAAGATCTTGAAGGTTTAGGATTATAAATAATTTGTAACTTGAATAAATGAATTCAAGGTTAATTTCATTAGATTTTTTTAGAGGACTGACCATTGCTGCTATGATTGTAGTAAATGATCCTGGAAGCTGGAGTCATGTTTACCCCCCGTTAAGACACGCGGATTGGCATGGCGCTACTCCTACCGATTTAGTTTTTCCTTTCTTTTTATTTATTGTAGGTGTCTCAATTGTTCTTGCTCTTTCAAAAGTTAAAAAGACAAAATCTTCTGTTTATTTTAAGATAATAAAAAGAACCATAATTATTTTTTCAATAGGGTTGTTTTTAGCTTTATTTCCAAATTTTGATTTCGAAAACATACGAATAGCTGGAGTTCTTCAAAGAATCGCATTAGTCTATCTATTCTGTTCTGTAATTTATTTGAATTCCTCGTTTTTAGTTCAGATTTGGATTGGCGTTATTTTACTTATTGTCTATTGGGTTTTTATGACAAAAGTTCCTTTTGGAGATTCGTTGGCTGGGACACTAGAACCTGGAAATAACTTTGCTGCTTGGGTTGATCAGTTTATAACACCCGGGAGAATGTATCAAAAAACTTGGGATCCTGAAGGTTTCTTTAGCACAATTCCAGCGATAGCTACTGGAATAACAGGGATGTTCTGTGGTCATGTAATTTTGAACAAATCAAAAGATTTGAAAGATAAAATAATATTAATTTTTGTAGCTGGATTTAGTGCAATTTGTTTGGGAATGTTATGGGATTATAGCTTTCCTATGAACAAGCACATATGGACAAGCTCATATGTTTTATTTAGCTCTGGTCTAGCAATGTTATTCTTAGCTTCATGCATCTGGATTATCGATTTAAAAAAGAAAACGAAACCATTTCATTTTGGAATTGTTTTTGGCTCAAATGCGATCTTCGCCTATGTGCTTCATTCAATGCTTTGGAGGCTTTTTCAAATTCCAATATTTAACGAAAAAGGCATTCAGCAAAACTGGATGGATTTTGGAATATCTACAGGAATTGATCCCCAATTAATTTCGCTTTGTTGGGCTCTTTTTTATACAATCTTTATTTATTTAATAGTAAAGGAGATGTATAAAAGAAAGATTTTTATTAAAATTTAAGGATTAATTGCAATCCAATGTATTATATCTCCAATTGCATTTAGGTTACTTATTGTAAATGTTATAGTTCCGTCTGAATTAGGAACCGCTGAAAGCATTTTTTCGTTACCTACATTTGTCCTAAACCCTGCTACTACTATCGAATTTGTATTTACTCCTAAATCTGAAGTTGTATGCACAGTTGCTTGTGAGGTTGTTGTAAAAGCTCCTGACAAAAGCCCTATTGCTGTTCTTACAGATGAGACTGAACTTGCTCCAGTTCCTCCTTTTGCAATAGGTAAGACGCCTGATACTTTTGATGTTAGATTTACAGCGTTATTAGCAATCATGTCGGTGGTCACTTGAACCTCCGAAACAATACCGTCTGCAGTTGCAGATCCCAAAACTCTATTAGCTGTTGCTATATTTTGAACCTTTGCATAAGTAACTGCATCATCTGCAATCGTCACAGTCCCGTTAGTTGCTAAATCAAAATCACCAGAAACTGCAACTGAAGCTAATCCAGTTCCTGTTCCTATTAGAATTTTTCCTGTATCATTAGCATCTAAAAGTAAGGGGTTATTAGACGAATCCCCAGTTAATATGGTTCCTTCTGTAATGTTTGCTAACTCATCTAGTCCAACAGCATCATCTGCAAGCATTGCATTAACTACTTTTCCCGAACCTATCGCAGTTACGCCAGCATTTGTAATGGTAACATCCCCACTAACAGCAACAACAGTCGGAGCATCTGAAGCGCCTCCAATTAATATTGAACCGTCTGTAATATTGGCAAGCTTAGCCGTAGTAACAGCATCATCTGCAATCGTAACTGTACCGTCATTAGCAAGTGTAACATCACCACTAACCGCAACAACAGTCGGAGCGTCTGAAGCGCCTCCAATTAATATTGAACCATCTGTAATATTGGCAAGCTTAGCCGTAGTAATAGCGTCGTCTGCAATCGTAACTGTACCGTCATTAGCAAGTGTAACATCACCACTAACCGCAACAACAGTCGGAGCATCTGAAGCACCTCCAATTAATATTGAACCATCTGTAATATTGGCAAGCTTAGCCGTAGTAATAGCGTCGTCTGCAATCGTAACTGTACCGTCATTAGCAAGTGTAACATCGCCCGTAACAGCAACAACAGTAGGAGCATCTGAAGCGCCTCCAATTAATATTGAACCGTCTGTAATATTGGCAAGCTTAGCAGTAGTAATAGCGTCATCTGCAATCGTAACTGTACCATCATTA
>Ga0209307_1000350_pt1 | contig 33962 bp, 34 predicted proteins | sample COGITO_mtgs_1105_FD_185519 | JGI IMG/M metagenome (GOLD analysis project Ga0209307, IMG submission 185519) | Pelagic marine microbial communities from North Sea - COGITO_mtgs_110530 (SPAdes) (version 2) | ecosystem: Environmental > Aquatic > Marine > Epipelagic ... | reverse complement strand
GTGGCAGAACCAGTGGCTGAACCAGTGGCAGAACCAGTGGCAGAACCGGTAGTTAAACCAGTGGCAGAATCAGTATCCGAACCAGTGGCAGAACCAGTGGCAACAGACCCGGTGGAAGTTAATAAACAGAAGGATGGTGAACCTTCTAAAAGAAAATCAAGAAAAAAAAAAAGATAAAGTTTTATAAAAGAAATGGATTACTAGATTTAATATAACTATGTTCTTTAAAAACCGGAGTTTTTTTTATATTAGAATTTAATTTAATTGGTAGTTTATTTTTATGATCAGGACATTTAATATATTTTACTAAAAATGATGCACCATAACGGTCAATATATTTGAAATTTTTAATTCTAAAATATAAATTATTATAATTTAACATTATTATTAATATTATATATAAATATAGTTTTAATATATTTAATATATAATATTAATGGAATCAGAAATTTTAGCTAAATTGCAAGAAAAACCATTACCAAAAGAACATATTCCACAAATTATAGCATTAAACAAACAAAAACTTCCCGAAGAAAAACAAGAAGTTCCTTTAAATATACCGGTAGTGGATAAACGTCAATTTGCCGCAATTAATAGAAAAAGTATTTTAAAAAAACTACAACCAAATATGAATGTTGAATCTGCTATTCCAGAAAGACCAGATTTAACAAAAAGACCAGATTTAACAAAAAGACCGGATTTAACAAAAAGACCGGATTTAACAAAAAGACCAGATTTAACAAAAAGACCGGATTTAACAAAAAGACCGGATTTAACAGAAAAATCAGAACCAGTAAAAAAGGAACAACTAGTAGAAATTGCAATAAGAATAGATGATGATGAAGTTATGCAAAAACCTAAAAAAAATATAAAAAAACTTACAGTAATAGAACCATCTAAATCAGATGAAAAACCCCATAGAAGAACAACTAAAAAACCCGAAGTATTTATAACAAATAAATTAGTTTTATCAAATGCTAAAGAACTAATACCAAGATTACCTAAACCTGAACCATCAATATTAATTAGATCATCTTATTATCTTAATAATAGAAAAATGTTTATTAGCACTATAAACAGTTTATTTAATAAATATAAAAAAGAAATGAGTGAAACCGAAAAAAATTATAAATGTAAAAATGCGGGTTCTAATGAATTTTCGCGGCTGCCACATCAAAATATAGTAAGGGATTATATAAATCTTATAACACCATATAGAGGTCTATTATTATATCATGGATTAGGTTCTGGAAAAACATGTTCATCAATTGGAATAGCGGAATCATTAAAATCAAATAAGCAAATTGTAATTATGACACCGGCATCATTACGCGTAAATTATATAGAGGAATTAAAAAAATGTGGTGATAAATTATATAAAAAGCATCAATATTGGGAATTTATAAATATTGAAGAAAATCCTGAATTATTGGAAGCATTATCATATATACTTTCCTTATCAATTAAATTTATAGAAGAAAATAATGGTGCATGGTTTGTAAATATTAATAATGATTCAAATTATAATGAATTAACATCAGAACAACAAACTAGCTTAGATACACAATTAAATGAAATGATAAAATATAAATATAAATTTATAAATTATAATGGTATAAGACAAGCTCAATTTAATAAAATACGTGAAAATGAAGATAATCCATTTTCAAATAAAGTAGTTATTATAGATGAAGCTCATAATTTTGTAAGTAGAATTGTTAATAAATTAAAATATCGTTCTGGTTTAGCAATAACATTTTATGATCTTTTAATGCGCGCAGAGAATGCAAAAATCGTTTTGTTAACTGGAACACCAATAATTAACTATCCAAATGAAATAGCGATTATGATGAATATTTTAAGAGGATATATTCAAACATTTACATTAATATTAGATGTATCTAATAAATTTGATGGAGAAGATGAATCAAAAATAACGGAAAATTATTTAATTCAATTATTTAAATCTAAATTGCAATCAAATAATATATTTGATTATTTACAATATAAAGTAAAAGAAAGTATATTAACTTTAACAAGAAATCCATATGGATTTATATCATATAGTAAACCAGAAGAAATATATAATGGTGTAGTAAGAAATGAATCTGGTGATATAGATAATGCAACATTTATAGATATTATTATTAGTGTATTAAAAGATGATAATATAACAGTAATTAATAAAGAAACAATAATGGATAATATTGTAGAATACAAATGTTTACCTGATACATTAGAAGATTTTTCGGCAAAATTTATAAAAACAGAAGAAGAAAAGTTAAAAGATGAAAGAAAAGGAATATATAGTAATGTAAAAAATATGAATCAATTCAAGCGACGCATATTGGGTTTAGTATCATACTTTCCAGATATAGATGCTTTATTGCCAAAATATGATAAAGAATTAGATTTTCATCCAATATATATTGAAATGAGTGATTTTCAATTTGCAATATATGAAGAAGCGCGAGTTCAAGAGCGTAAAATAGAAAGTCAAAATGCAAAAAAACGAAAAAAGGCAACTGGTAAAAATGTATTTGAAGAATCAACATCAACATATCGAATTTTCTCTCGTGCATTTTGTAATTTTGTATTTCCAAAACCAGAAATTATTCGACCATTACCTAATAAAAGTAATAATTTAGAATTGGCTATAGAAAAATCTGCAGATGAAGATTTATTAGATGCAATATCATTAGAAGAAAAAATAAAAGATGGTGAAGGTAAATATGATATTGATGACATTGAAAAACAAACAAAATTAGAAAAATTAGAAAAATCTGATATACAAATCGATTATAATCAACAAATTGTACTGGCATTAAGAAAATTAGAAGCAAACAAAGAGGAATATTTAACAGATAATCCCATGGGTTTACCACGATTAAGTCCTAAATTTTTACATATATTAGATAATATAATAGATGAAGAACATATAGGTTTACATTTAATATACAGTCAATTTAGAACAATAGAAGGAATCGGAATTTTATCTTTAATATTAAAAGCAAATAATTTTGCGCAATTTAAAATCAAAAAGGAGGGTGAATGGGTACTGGATATTCCATTAGAAGATAGAGGAAAACCAATGTTTGTTTTATATACTGGAACTGAAAGTGCGGAAGAAAAAGAATTAATACGAAATATATTTAATAGTAATTGGAATACACTTCCAACAACATTAAAAAGACAATTGGAAGCAATAAATAAAGATAATTTATATGGTGAAATAATTAAAGTTATAATGATTACAGCATCAGGAGCTGAAGGAATCTCTCTTAGTAATGTAAGATATGTTCATATAACTGAGCCATATTGGCATCCGGTTCGTTTAGAACAGGTAATCGGTCGTGCCAGACGTATTTGTAGTCATGATAGATTAGCCCCCGAATTGCAAACAGTTAAAGTATTTTTATATTTAATGAAATTTTCTAAGGAACAAAAATCGGACGAGCGTTCAATTGAGTTGCGCTTAAAAGATGTAAGCAAATTAGATAGTAAAATTCCATTAACTAGTGATGAAGCATTATATGAAATTTCCAGAATAAAAGAAAATATAAATAAAGAATTAATACATAATATTAAAGAAGCATCTGTTGATTGTAATATTCATAATAAAATAGATGGAAAAGAACAATTAAATTGTTTCACATTTGGTTCTAGCAATCCAAATCAATTCTCATATTTACCATCTATAGAATCTGATGAGGGAGATAGTATGACTGATGCCAATAAAAAGAAAGAGAAATTAGAAGCATATACTTATGTAATTGATGGTATAGGTAAATGTGCTGTTAATAGTAAAACTAATGAAGTCTATGATTTGGATAGTTATAAAATGGGTAATCCGATTGTAATTGGTCATTTGCAATTACTTCCTGATGGTAAAAAAAAATTTATTAAAATATAAATACTAATAAATTCTTATTGAATTATATATATATATTTAATAAGAATTAGTCTCATTGAAATAATGCTATAAATTTATCAAATATATTTTTTAATATACTGGATTCATTTTCATCATTATTTTCATCATTATTTTCTGAATTATTTGGCTTATCTATTTTATTCGATTCATTAGAATTAGAATTATTTTCGCATCTACTTCTTTTTTGGGAAGTTTTGGATATTGTATATGAACGTTTTCGCTTATGACTAGATTTTTTAGTTTTATACATATAATATATAAATATATATTATTTATATAAAAATATATAAATATTTTTATTTGATAAATATAAATATATTACTTTAATTATGTATCTATAGATAATGAATATAATTCCATATATTATTGGTAAAGTGGGATTAAATATAATAACTAGAAAAAAGTCTATAAATATAGAATTACTTGATTAGAGTATTATATATTTTTAACACTATTGATGGAACTATTTATTAATGTTAATTGCTGTAATATAATTTCTTGATTTTCTAAAATTTTATCTATTTTATCTATTTTATCTATTTTAAATGATACTTTTTTTTCGGTTGTTGATAAATTTTTATTTGTATTATTACCCCATTGACTCCACATATAACCTAGACAATCTAAACTATTATCATGTGATTTATTCAGAATATTTTTTTCTGATTTGATATTATTTTGTGGTTCGATATTATTTTGTGGTTCGATATTATTTTGTGGTTCGATATTATTTTCTGATTCGATATTATTTTCTGATTCGATATTATTTTCTGATTCGATATTATTTTCTGATTCGATATTATTTTCTGGATTATTTGGAATTATTTGATTTAATTCATGTTGTCTTATTTTCATCATATCATTTAATTTTTTTTCCATATCGTTTTTATCTAATGGAGTATCATTTTTATCATTAAAATCTATTTCTGCTTGGGTAGGTCGTTTAACTAGTTGTATAAATTCATCTTCTTTATTTTTAAAATCTGTATCTAATTTTATTTTAACTTCTTCCAATGGTCGTTTTAATTCCTCTGATATTCTATTTTTTTTAAAATTTTTTAACTGTTTCATCATTTCAGATATTGTAAATTTATTTTTATCAGTTAAATTAATATGTTCCATAGTATTAATCTGATTTAATATTTTTTCATATATTATTTTAACATTATTAAATGAAGTATTTGGTATATTATCAAATGCATTATTCTCAATTAATAATTGCCATATTAAGGCTTTATTCTCATTAGAGTTAAACATAAATATAAATATAAATATTAAATTATATTTATATTTATATATTATAATCAATATATAAATATGTTAAGCAGTATAATAAACGAATATACTTTTTATCATTTTCTTTTATACTTGATTTTTGGAATAATTATTAAAAATAAATATAAATTATTTTTAATAATTGGAATAATTTGGGAAATATTTGAATATATATTTTCTGGCAATAAATTTTTTTTTAAGTTATTAGGCAAAGAGTATTTTAATAAATCGTATATAAATAAAATAATAGATATTATATTTAATATTTTAGGTTATTATATTGGTAATAAAATTAAAATTAATTAAATAAAATAGTTCTTAATTTTATCATTTTACTATCTGGTATTCTTTCTTTAAATGTCTTTGGACTCATTTCTTCTTCAAGAAGTTTAATTATAACATATAGTACATATACACCACATTCAGTATTCGTTTTTTGATGTTCAGTTTTATTTTCGTAATATTTAAAATCTTTGCCTAATATTTTACCTTGTTTAATTACTCTATTAATAAATTTCCTAACTTGTTTTGGTGTTTTATCTGCATTACTATCAAAATAAAAAATGAATTCTTTATCTATATCAATAAATAAACATATCCAATGCGAACCTTCTAAATAATGTGGATCTGTATTAAATACAATACCTATTTTGGTCTTCATATTTTTTATATATTGTTCTAAATTAAAATTACATAATTCATTCCATACACATTGACCAAATAATTTCTTTTTATCAAAATCAATTGGAGACGGTCCTAAAAATATAAATTTTGGGAATGCAAATTCATATTGTTGCATTACATTATCTATATCAACACTACTTAACCATTCATTTGGATTTTTTTCCCAAGATTTAGGTGAATTTGGTGCAAATGTAAATTTATCTAATATTTTATTTGAACTATTATTCATAAATTTTTGATTTAACCAACATTTTTCATTTGAACATACCTTGTGCATATTATTTTTTAAAGACTTCCATATTATTTTAGAATCATTAGTCAATATTTTTCTATCTGGATGTCTAGCATTCCATAATAATTTAATATTTTCGAGTGATTTACTACTATAGCATGTATAATCATGTTCTGGAATTGGTCCACATCTCATTATTTTTTTATTTTTAGTTTTATTAGTTCTTTTAGTTTTATTAGTTCTTTTAGTTTTATTAGTTCTTTTAATTTTATTAGTTCTTTTAGTTTTATTAGTTCTTTTAGTTTTATTAGTTTTATTTCTGGATTGTTTCATTTATATTATCACAAGATTTTTCTTTTTTATTTTTAGTTTTAACACCTTTGATTTTATGATCATGATCTTTAATATTTATAATGCGTTTTTTTGGTATAATTTTTTCGGTAGATACTATATTTACTTTTTTTATAAAATTATCTAAATTATTTGAAATTTTAGGTTTATTTATTATTAAGTTATTAGTATCTATTATATTATTTGTTAAATAATTACTATTGGAGATATCATTTAATTCAATATTTGAATTATCTAAAGTTTCCATATTATCATATTCAGATTGTAATATATCTTTCTCATCTAATTGTTTTAAATAATATACTATAGTAGATGCATAATTAATAAATATATTTTTTAAATTATTATTAGTATAATTTCCTTTACACATATCTTTTGTCAATTTACAAATGCGCTGTTTATAAAATATAATATCTTCTAATAATAGTAATTGATTAACATCATTTTTTTGATCATTGATTTTTTCATATAAATTGGGATTTAATAAATATTCTAATGTAATATTATTTATATATTTTTCATTATTCATAATATATAAATATTAATTATCTTTTAATTGTTGTCTAGTATCGTTATTAAATAAATTATTATATAAAGTTCCTCTGTTTTGTAAATTATTGGTATCAGTCGAACTATTACTAAATGTATTATTTTCAAATAAATTAGTAAATAATTGTGGAATAGTATTTGTTGTATTATTTATTTCATAATTATATAAATCACTATTTTTATCTGGAATATATTGATTTTCTGAATTATTTTCTAATGGATAAACTAGATTTTTTAATTCTGATTCATGATTTATTTTATCAGAATAATCATTATAATTTCCTATTTTAAGATTATTATTAAATTTATTAATATTATTAATAGATTCAGGCAATGTATATTTTGTTGATATTGAACGTGGAGTAAAAAGAATATTTTGATTATTAGAGAGATTATTTCTTTCTAAAATTCGCAAATTTAATTCTTCTGGTCTATCCATATAATTTATACTGTTATAATAAAAGAAATCTAAAGATTAAATGTATATAAAATATAATGTGTGGTATTTTTGCTTTATTAAATAATAATGATACAATAAAAAAAGAATTTATTTTGGAACAGTTTAATAAGTCAAAAACACGTGGTCCAGATAATTCATGCATTAATACAATAAATAAAAATTTTATTGGTTTTCATAGATTATCAATAAATGGATTGTCTGAAGATTCTAACCAGCCATTTAATATTAATAATATTCAATTAATTTGTAACGGGGAGATATATAATTATAAAGAACTATTTAATAATATAACTTATAAACAAACTACAAATTCTGATTGTGAAATTATTATATATTTATATATATTGTATGGAATTGATTATACATTAAATTTATTAGATGGTGTTTTTGGATTTATTTTAATTGATTATAATTTAAATGTTATGTATGTATCAAGAGACCCTTATGGTGTGAGACCATTATTTTATTTATATAATCAATCATTTATTACAAATGATATATTTTCAGAAAACAATACTGAAAATTTAATTGGTTTTGCATCCGAAATGAAACAATTAATTGGATTTACACAAATAGAAGATAACAATTTATATATAAATCAACTTATGCCAGGAACATATTTATCATTAAAATTATCTGAAGATAATAAATGGTATATAACAGATAAAACTAAATATAATACATTTAAATTAAATAATATAACTCATAATGTTGATATAAATACAGAAAATTATATTGATTATATATTAAATAATATACATAATAAATTTTGTAATGCAGTAAAAAAACGCGTCGAGAATACTGATAGACAGATTGCATGTTTATTATCTGGAGGATTAGATAGTAGTATAGTATGTGCATTAGTAAATAAATATTCAAAGGATATATTAGAAACCTATAGTATTGGATTAGAAGGTTCAGAAGATTTAAAATATGCAAGAATTGTAGCAGAATATCTTGAAACAAAACATACAGAAATTATAGTTTCTGAAGAAGATTTTTTTAATCAAATACCCGAAGTAATTAAAAATATAGAAAGTTATGATACTACTACAGTAAGAGCTAGTGTGGGTAATTATTTAGTTGCAAAATATATTTCAGAAAATTCAGATGCAAAAGTTATATTTAATGGTGATGGAAGTGATGAATTAATGGGTGGTTATTTATATATTAATGAAGCACCAAATCATTTAGAATTTGATAAAGAATGTAAAAGATTATTAACTGATATACATTATTTTGACGTATTACGTTCTGATCGATCTATATCATCTAATGGATTAGAAGCTAGAACACCATTTTTAGATAGAGATTTTGTTGATACATATTTATCTATTCCTTCTGAATTCAGATATAATAAAAATAAAATACAAGAAAAATATTTATTTCGGAGAGCATTTGATAATAAAAACTATTTGCCAAAGGAAATATTATGGCGAAAAAAAGAAGCTTTTAGTGATGGTGTAAGTGCAAAAAAAAAATCGTGGGCAGAGATTATTAAAGAACAAGTAATAAAACAACAACATGTAGAATATAGATTAGATATTAAATATAATCATAATTCACCCCAAACACAAGAACAATTATATTATAGAACATTGTTTGAATTATTTTATCCAAATAGAGGATATATTATACCATATTTTTGGATGCCAAAATACATAGAAGCAAATGATAGTAGTGCTAGAACATTAGATATATATAATAAAATAACACAACCGGATGAATCACAATGTATGTATATGAATTAAAATAAATTAACAGATTCATATATATAATTATGTATAATTATATATATGGATAATATAAAAAAAAATACAGTACAATATCTGGCATCAGAGCGCATTGTATTACATAATACTTTAGATAAAATGGAGCGGGAACAAATGTTAATTGGTTGTATATTATTTTTTTTGATTTTTATTATATTTATACCTATTATATTGGTAAAATATAAATATTTTGAAATACTAGCAGTATATTTTCCAAATTTAGATTTAATAGCAACCGTTCTGGGATATCATGGTGGACCATATAATACTAATATATGGAGACATTTATATAATCCGGCTAATATATCATTAGAAGGTTATATTAGTAGTAATACAATTAATTATTTTGCGTTATTAGGAGTAACCTATATAATAGCATATTATACATTTATTAATAAAAATATATATGTTGGATGGTCAAGAGCATTTATAATGCTGCCAATAACATATTTTATACCAAGTAATTTTATTATTTTATATATGAATAAATTTGGTCTATACTTAAATAAAATTTTTGAAAATAAAGAATTATTACAATATATATTAGCTGTATTATTCGGATTTTGTTTAATAGTATTAATTATTATATTTGAAGTAATGATGATAAGAAAAATAACACCTATTATAATAAAATTATTAAAATTATTATATTAGTAATATATCTTCCGAGTTATATTATTTTTTTGTTTAGAGCGTCTGGTTTTGTCTTTTTTATATATCTTAAAAAAAATCTTTAATTGATTAAGTATTTCTTTACCAATTTCAATATCATCATTAATTTGTTTTGTTGTTTTATATTTAACATGATATTTATACATATTTGATTCTTTAATTACATAATTAATAAAATCAGATTCAGTTATATCCAACTCATTTTTATTATTATTATAATATCGTGTTGCCATTTCATTAAAAGATAATGTATCACTATATGGGTCAACATTAATGTAATATGTATTATCATTATCCATAAGTGGATGATATAAATCATCTAAAAAACAAATTTTAGCATTCTCAGGTAAATTTGCTGTATTTAATAGGTCCCGGGCTGATTTATCATGTGTTGTTCTAGATGGTTCAATAATTTTACCACGAACTTTATATGCACTAATTACTTGATCAAATAATCTATAATTAATTTTTTTTTCAAAATAGTTTTTGATTTTAATAGTCCATTCTTTTGGACCTTGATTATTTGTATAAATTAAAACTTTATTACATAGATTTTTTTGTTTTTTATTTTTTAGATATGATAATATTTTTAAAATATTTGGGCGTATAAATTCGGGAAAAATATCCATTAATTCAAAAAATTCATTTTGTGTAAGTTTTCTTTTATATAATTTTTCTAATATATCAGAAAATATACCTAATTGTACAAAATGTCCAAGTGTTTCATCTAAATCAAATACTACTACTTTCATATGCTTGTTTCGCATATATATTGTAACTAATTTATTTTTTACCAAAATTAAAATAAAACAAAATAGTATTAATATAATAAATATTAATAAATTGTCTTTTATAAATTTTAATAAATTATTCATTATATTTATTAAAATTTATTAAAATTTTTAATCAACTTCATCAATATTTGGACCATTTTCTTCTCTTGGCATATCTTTTCCCATTTTAGCCATCATTTCTTCCATTTCAGGCATTCCTCCAGGCATTCCACCAGGCATTCCAGGCCCTCCAGGCATTCCTCCAGGCATTCCTCCAGGCATTCCTCCAGGCATTCCTTGTGTAGAAGCAGCTTTTTCCATAATAGGTTTACATATATCTTCAACAATCTTTCTTTTATCATTAAATTCGTCTTTTTCAGCTAATTGATTATTTTCCAACCATTTTAAAGTATCATTTATACATTCTATAGCAGAATCTCTATCATGTTTATCAAATTTATCTTTAGTATTATCTTCTGTTAAGAAACTTTGCATTGAAAAGCAATAACCTTCTAAACTATTTTTTGCATCTACTTTATCTCTAAAGTCTTTATCTTCATCTGCAAATTTATCCGCATAAGATGTCATACGCTCAATGTCCTCTTTTGATAACCTTGATTTATCATTCGTAATTTCCACTTTATTACTCTTTCCAGTAGATTTTTCTAGGGCAGTAACCTGTAAAATTCCATTAGAATCAATATCAAAAGAAACTTCAATCTGTGGGACACCCCTAGGCATGGGTGGGATCTCTGTTAATGTAAATTCTCCCAATTTATTATTATCTTTTGTTCTAGCTCTTTCTCCTTCAAAAACCTGAATTGTTACCGCCGGTTGATTATCTGAATATGTAGAAAATATTTGAGATTTTTTTGTTGGAATCGTACTATTTCGCGGAATTAGTGTAGTCATAATTTCTCCAGATGTTTCTAATCCAAGAGATAATGGTGCTACATCCAATAAAAGCAAATCCTCTGTTTTAGATGATGTATTTCCTGTTAAAATAGCTGCTTGAACAGCAGCACCATACGCAACCGCTTCGTCTGCATTTATAGATTTAGATAATTCTTTTCCATTAAAAAATTCACTTAAAAGTTGTTGAACTTTGGGAATTCGAGTAGAACCACCAACCAAAACTACATCGTGAATTTGATTTTTAGATAATTTAGAATCCTTAATAACTTTTTCAACCGGTTCCATTGTTGATCTAAATAAATCCATACATAATTCTTCAAATCTTGCTCGTGTAATATTTGAGAAAAAGTCGATACCTTCAAATAATGAATCAACTTCAATTGCAGATTGGGTTGATGATGATAGTGTACGCTTTGCTCTTTCACACGCGGTTCTAAGTCGTCTCATTGCTCGTGCATTATCTGTTATATCTTTTTTATGTTTTCGTTTAAATTCCTGAACAAAATGACTAACTAATCTATTATCAAAATCTTCTCCACCTAAATGTGTATCTCCGGCAGTTGCTTTAACTTCAAAAATACCATCTTCAATAGTAAGAATTGAAACATCAAATGTACCACCACCCAAATCATAAATTAATACATTTTTTTCAGCAGATGACATTTTATCTAAACCATACGCTATAGCAGCAGCAGTAGGTTCATTAATAACGCGTAAAACATTTAATCCAGCAATTGTACCAGCGTCCTTGGTTGCTGTTCTTTGTGCATCATTAAAATAAGCTGGAACGGTAACAACTGCATCAGTAATATTTGAACCAGTAAATGCCTCTGCTATTTCTTTCATTTTAACTAGTATCATAGATGAAATCTCTTCTGGTAGAAATTGTTTAGTTTCTCCACGATATTCAACTTCAATACATGGTTTATCACCGCCTTTATCAATAACTTTAAATGGAAATTGTTTAATATCTGCCTGAGTAACTTGTTCAGAAAAACGACGACCGATTAAACGCTTTGCATCAAAAATAGTTTGTTTAGGATTTGCTGCTGCTTGATTTTTAGCAGCATCACCAATTAATCGCTCACTATCCGTAAAAGCAACAAATGATGGTGTTGTGCGATTACCTTGATCATTTGCAATAATTTCAATTCTATCATTTTGCCAAATACCAACACATGAATAAGTTGTTCCTAGATCAATACCTATAGCGCACCCTTTTGTAGTCGTCATATAATATATTTATATTATGACAAATCTTTATATATATTTAATAATGTATTTTATGCTTATCTTTATTATGCTTTTTACATTTATTATGCTTTTTACATTTATTATGCTTTTTAGATTTATGATGTTTAATTGTTTTTTTATATTTTTTAGTATTTTTTTCTACTTTTTGGCATATATTATATTAATAAAATAAAAAAATATTATTATCATTGTTATAACTGTTATTTATTAACATAATCTAATGCATATAAAAGTATCATTTCTTGTTCAGATAATTTTTGAAATAATAAATTTTCGTCCATATTTATTTGAAAATGTCTATTCATAAAATTTTTAATTACTAAATAAATATTATCTTCTATTTTTATTTCACATAAAATACCACCGGTTGCTAATTTTAAATTATCTGGATTAGTTAAATTAATCCAACGAATATAATTACCATATTGTAATTCTTGTATTTCTTCTACATATCTATAATTATCTAATTTTTTAAATAATTCTCTAGTTTCTTTTTTAGATAAATTTAACTCATCTAGAATTTCTTTTTTTTTTCTCTCTATTTTATCAAAAGTTAAATCAACAATAAATTCATTTTTTTCATTATTAATTGCTTTTTCTAAATATTGTATTTCATTATCATTCATATTATAAATATATTATACAATAATATTTATAATATTATTTATTAAATCATAATGCGCCAGCCGCTTTCATATCAGCTAAATTTTTATAATAAGTAAAACATTCTGAGTTATTAACACGCGGAGGAAAATGTGGATCACATTTAGAATTTGGTAATAAAAATGCACCACTAGCCCCTGGTTTATTAATATATTTTCCATTTATATATTCTGATTGATCCATTGCTCCTGGAGCGTTCTTAGTATAACTACCTTTAAATACATTTTTACCACCAATATATTTATTACCACAATTATTATTACATTTTGTTTGTAAGACGATTTTATCAATATTGCTACATCTAATATGTAATTTTTCAATATGTTCTTGCTGAGTTTTAACAGTTTCTTGAACAATTGGTTTTTGACAATTACCTGGACAATTATTATATCTAACACTTAACACGCCTTTAGTATTCATAACCGATCGTTTAATTATATTAGAATCATTTGTACAACATGGAATATATATACCTTTATCTGCACCATTTGATGCTAAATTCGTATTTCCAACTACTCCAGAAATTCGACGAGTTCCATTTAATGCAAATCCTAAAGGACCACCATTTGAACCAGATATTGGTGCCATTCTTGGATTACCATTTAATGTTTTTCTTTTTAAAGCAGCGATGGACATTATATATATACAAACTTTAAAAAACTTTCTTTAAATTTAATTAAAAGCACTTCCAAACATTCCACCAAATCCTTCATTTGCTGCCATTGGTTCCGCCGCATTTACTAATGGATTGTTTGGACCCTGAAATGCATTATTAAAATTATGTGGTGGTGGTGGTGGCGTTATAGATGATGTTGATTGTTGATTCTGTGCATTATTAACAACATTATTTGAAACCATATTAGTAGACCGCTGGGCTTGTTGTTGATTTAGAAAATCGGCTTGACTAGGTTGATGACCGGGTGTTTGTGAAATTGGTTGAGTAGTTTTATAATCATTTATTTTACCATCATTTTCTTTTAAGTTAGTTTTTCCATGATATAAATCGGCTAAACGTTCTACTAAAATATTAATTTTACTACCTAATTTTGTTTGCATTGTAAATAAAATTATAAATAATGGAATAATAAAATTAATTTCATTAAATTCTACATACACTGCTTTACTGTATGTTGGTACATATCTTACAATTTTATTTATAAACCAGATTGATAAAAGAATAACAGAAATACTAGCTACAATTTCTAATACTATTTCTAAAGTTCCTTTATTATTATCTTCTTCTGGAGTATAATAATTCATTAATTTTAAAACTAAAATAATTAAAGGCATCGAAATAAATGAATATTGAAATAGATTTAATAACATGTTTTTATTATCATCATCAAAGTTAAAAACATATTTAAAAAATCCTACATTTGTATTATTTTCTTCACCAAGACTTTCCATATGATTTATAAAAAGAAATTAAAAAAATAAATTTATTATAAATTATAAAATCAAATATGTTAAAACGATCATTAAAAAGTTTAAAGCAAGGAGAGAATGGAGATGAACATGATGAATATCAATATTTATCCTTAATTAAAGATATATTAAATGATGGTACAATGATAAATGGTAGAAATGGAAATACATTAACAGTATACGGAAGTGCAATGCATTTTAATTTAGAGAATAATGTTATTCCAATTTTAACAACTAAAAGAGTTGCTTGGAAAACATGTGCTAAAGAATTATTTTGGTTTTTGAATGGTAAAACAGATAATAATATTTTACGAAATCAAAATGTACATATATGGGATGGGAATGGATGTCGCGAATTTTTAGACAGTCGTAATTTACAACATTTAGAAGAAAATGATTTAGGTCCAGTATATGGCCATCAATGGAGACATTTTAATGCTACTTATAAAAATTGTAAAACTGACTATGCTGGTAAAGGGGTAGATCAAATACAATATATTATAGATTCTTTAAATGATCCAAAAGAAAGATATTCGCGACGCTTGGTTATGTCGGCATGGAATCCGCAACAATTAAATGAAATGGCATTACCACCGTGTCATATTTTAGCACAATTTAATGTTATTGGTGATAAATTATCCTGTTCATTATATCAACGGAGTGGCGATGTGGGTTTAGGAGTACCATTTAATATAGCATCATATAGTCTTTTAACACATATAATTGCGAAACATTGCAATTTGGTAGCATCGGAATTTATATATTATTTAGGAAATTGTCATATATATGATGATCATATAGAAAATTTAAAAGATCAAATAACTAGAGAACCAAAAGAATTCCCTACAATAGAAATTAAAAATAAATATGATTCAATAAATCACTACTCTTTAGAAGATATTGAATTATTTAATTATAATTCACATACTTCAATTAAAATGGAAATGCGAAAATAATGACTTTTTAAATTATATATTATTTAATAATGAGTAATTCAGCATCTATTGCCGCCGCAAAAAAACGCAGAAGTCAACCTGTTGTAAATACTAAAACAACATCACAACAACGAGAACAAAATACTATTAATCAAGAAAAAATATCACCATTAAATTTATTGCAAAAACATGATTTTAAACTTTTTACTTTAGAAAAAAATTTAGAATTATTAAAAGAAAATTTAGTAACAAAAAAAGATTTAGAATCATTTGAAGTACCCGAAACTAATAATTCAAAAGTAAATAATTCACTCGAAAATAATATACAAAATAATAATAATGAAATATCATCATTAAAATTAATTACTAATAAATTATTGAAAGAACAATCGGAAGCAAATTCAATGATACAAACATTACATGCATCATTGCTTACTCAAACAAATATTATAAATGATTTTAAACAATTAAAATTAGATTTTAATAAATTTATAGAAGAATCACAAAAAAATAATCTAGAGAATGAAGAAAGTATAGGGGATATAGAAGAGATAGATGCATCAATAAAAGAAAATATTACATTTTCAATCAGTGATTCCTTATCATCTGAAGCATAATAATTAATTACTTTCTAATAATAAGTAAAATTTATAAATAATTATTATATCTTATTGTTAATGAATATAATAATTATATTACTAATTTTTTGTATAGTATTATTTTTATATTTGCATATATATTATCATCATAAAACAAGTAATGATTTAGAAGTTTATGAAGTATCCAATGTATCTAAATCAAGATTAGAGGAAATATGTGATTTAAGACAACCAATATTATTTGATTATAATTTAGAAAAATTAGCATTATTAAAACGAGAAAATATTTTACAAAATTATAGTTCTTTTGATATTAAATTACGAAATATTTTAAATACTTTTTCTCATGAAGAAGATGATATATTATTGCCAATAATTTATAAAAATGGGATAAAAGTTTTGGAAGAAGATGAAAATAAAAAATTTATTTCAGAAAACAATGGAGATTTTTTAGAAGAAACTAGTCTTAGCAAAACTTTACAAGCAAACGATGATTTTATAAGACCGAATCTTATGTCGTGGTATAATTATGATTATTTATTAGGATCAAAAGATAGTATAACTCCATTTCGTTATGAGAGAAATTATAGAAATTATTTTTTAGTTTTAAATGGTACAATAAAAATTAAAATGGCACCACCTAAAAGTGAAAAATATTTATATGAAATAAAAGATTATGAAAAATTTGAGTTTAGGTCATCAATAAATCCATGGAATATTGAAGAAAAATATCAAAATAATTTTGATAAGATAAAATGTATGGAAGTATCTTTAGAACCAGGAAAAATAATATTTATACCAGCATATTGGTGGTATTCAATAAAATTTGAAGATAATAAATCAACTATTATTTGTTTTAAATATAGAACATATATGAATACTCTTTCTATTTTACCGAATTTATTTATATCATTTTTGCAAAAACAAAATATAAAACATAATATATTAAAAAAATACAATATCTAATATTATTATTAAAATTGATTTATAATATTATTAATAGTTTATATTATAAACCAATTAAAACTATGCAAACAAATATAGAAACTTATACCAATAATATCAAAAAATCTATTGTTCAACAACTCTCCATAAAATATGGATTTAATGAATCTGAAGCATCTACAATGTTATTACTAGATGCGGATGTAAAATCTAATATACAAGTTATGTATATTAAATCTAATTATCCCTATTATGTATTATCAGCACAGAAAGATATAAATACTACTGAAACTTCTGATGTATTAAGATTTAGTTGGAATGGTATTATTCTTAGCGATATTGTAAAAAACTTTCGCATACCAATTGATATTCAAAAGTCAACAGACACTCATTGGAAATTAGCAGACGGTTTAAAAGAACTTTTTATTAATAAAGAATTTTGTGAAAGATATAAAACAGATATAGTAATTGAAACATCTGAATATAATGAATGTACTGAGGGATGGATTCCAAAAATATTTAAAAGTTGTAAAACACTAGAAACATATGAAGAACATAATCTTGATAAAATATGTATTATGTATTATAATTCACCTGAATTACTAAAACAAGAACAACAACAACAACAACAACAACAACAACAACAACAACAACAACAACAACAACAACAACAACAATCGCATGCATCTATCATGTTTGGTACCCAACAATCACAACCACAAACATATAGTGTCTTTGGTACCCACCAACAACCACAAACATATAGTGTCTTTGGTACCCACCAACAACCACAACAACAAGCATCTACAGAATTTGGCACACAACCACAACAACAAGCATCTACTATATTTGGCACACAACCACAACAACAAGCATCTACAGCATTTGGCACACAACCACAACAACAAGCATCTACCGGATTTGGAACACAACCCCAACAACAAACATCTTCAGCATTTGAAACCCAACCATGTAAATCATATGTTAAATCTAGTTTTGGCAATCCTAAACATGTTGTACATCCAAATTTATTTAAATAAAATTATTGTTATAATATAAAATATATAAATGTTATAATGAATATAATATTTCTACCAAATGATATAATTTTTTTAATTATAAAAAATCTCTCTTTAAAAGATAAAATATCAGCGAGGAAAACATGTTATGAAATAAAAAATTCCATAAGATTTATAGATATTCGTATAGAAAAATTTAATTTTGAATTAGATAAAATATTAACTGGCAGAATATATATTCTAAGTAGATTACGATTAGCTGCTCTTTGTGGTTTGCATGAACATACAGTGGCCGATATATGGTCATGGATATCATTAGTTGGTGATGTAAAAAGCGATGCATTACCAATTCTTAGACGAATAGGTAATGCTATATGTAAAAATATTTTAGATTAATTTTTATCAAATTTAAACCATTTTGTAATAATATATTTTTCTCCACTAATAATTGGAGTACCACTATGCATTGTATCATAATTTGGAGAATTATCGTCATTAAGATTATACCATATTACAGCTCTACCCTTCTTTGGTTTTATACTTTTATTTAATTTAGTAAATTGGGTTTCGCCACCATCAATTACATTATTTAAATAAATCATAAAAGTCCAAGTTCTTTGTCCTTTATCATAAAATTCTTTATCAAGTTTAGAATCGAACCAATCGCAGTGTGCTTTAAATTCATCTCCAATATCGTAATACTGAAGTTGAGTTATTTCACCATATTTATTGTTTGTTTTCATTGTGGATAAAATTTTTTGATCTATATTATTTTGATTAGTAGTATTAGTAAAATACGCGGTTTTACTAGTCCTAAATTTATATTGTGGTCGAGTTAAAGGTGATGGAACTAAAATATCTTTTAATTCGTTAATAATATTATTACATTCATTATGCGTTAAATAATTATCAATAATAAAAATTTTAGTAGTATTATTTTGTATAATATTAGTTGAAATTTTTTCTAAGTTTTTTTCTATATTTTTTCTAGATAGTAAATTATTATTAAAATATGTATTATATAAATATATTATAGTAATTAGAACTAATAAAATAATACAAAATTTTATATATTTATTCATATATACTAATACTTATATAATTATTTAGAATTTACTACTATAAATGACACGTTTTCTTTAAGAATTTTTTGTTTGCGTTGAATAGCAAGTTTTGTTTCTCCATGAAATTGTGATGCAAGTTTACCTTCGCCTTTTTTTAAATAATGATATTTTTTTGTATTAGAATCATTATAAGATTTATTATTATCCATAATATAATAATATAATATAATATTTTATTATTATATTATGGATAATATTATATCACATTAATATTGCAGCAATATAAAATATACTAAATAATTGTATAAAATTTAAAACTTTTAATGGAACTTCAGTTATTTTTTGATATGGTACACTATCGCCATTTGCAAGAAGCATGCCACCATAACCAACTGTAGTTTGTGTTATTAATGAATACCATAAATAGTATTGAAATGACACTGCTGGAGGGCTAGATTTACCAAGATATAACTCAGTCGAAAATTTTGGATACTTGGTAAGTAATACATCTTGAATCCAATATAAAAATGCAAATATAAATGTTGCTATATTATATTTTACACTATTGAACATTTAAAACGCGTACTTTTTTCTTTTCTATTTTTTTCTTGTTTATATTTTATATAATACTTGTAATTATTAAATAAAATTTACCATTCTAATTTATCATCAAGTTTATTTAAACCAAAATATGTTTCACTCATATCAACAATATATTCATTTATTTTTTCTTCAAATAAATTAAAATTATCAGTCATTTCTTTAACTTCTTTATGTTTACCATCACAAATTTTTTGATCTAAATAATTAAAAAAATCATTTATATATGTATTCTTTCTAAAATTTTCATCTTTTGCGATAAATTGATATGGTGATTTAAACCCTTCCCATTTAGATTTCTCATTTTTAATAAATTTACAATAATTAAATAATTCTTTATTATAATTTTTAAAATATTTAATAAACGCAGTTTTACATATCGTTCTAATTTCATTATCAATAGTGTCTTCAAAATCCCAATCAAAAATTTCATATCTATTTTGTTTTAAAATTAATAAATATGTAGTTATTTTTTTACCAGAAAATCTGATTTTATTATTTATATCATGTTCATTATTATTAGCATTTTGTATTAAAAATCGTTCTAATAATATTTTAATCATAGTCTCCTGATAATTTAACTTATTATAATCAGTTTGAAAAACTAAATGATAAACATTATTTTCATTATATCCAATTATATTATAATGATTATATAATGATAAATCATCAGTATTTCCATTAAAAAGAATTGGGTGCTCTATATTCCATTTAATATTTTCATTATTTAAAATATTTTGCATTAAATTTTTCATTGTAGTTTTCATATTTTTTGATTCTTCAATTAGTTCTTCTATGTTATCCTTTTTTTCAAAAGAATTAATAATATTATATATAGTACTTGGTGTAAAATTATGAAATTTTTTATTCTTAAAAACATCAATTAAATATATTAAGATAGTTGATTCAACGGGTGATAAACTACCAATAGACAAATAATCTTCTCGATATTTTCTTTGAATATCTTTCATTATCATTTCTATTTTCTTATAATATTTTTGATAAATTTTTTTATGTGAAAGATCACATAAGGGAAAATCAGGTAAATCTTTAAAATCAGGGAATTGTTTTAAATAATTATAAAAGTTATTGGGAGTCGTTTTTATAATATTAAGTTTTGATATTTTATCTAACACAACTTTAATTTGTGATTTTTTGAAAAGAACACTATGTTTATTATGTTTAAAAATTTCAAAAAGAGCATAATTATAATAGACTGCACGACGAATACAATGATAATCCCAATCAATTATACTAGAAATACTGTTATTATTTTCTTGTTCTTCTTCTTCTTCTTGACATATTTTATTTTTTTTTAATAATTCAATACACTCATTTTTATCTATATATTGATAAAGTGTTTCTATTCTTAATTTTTTGGGAATTTTTGGTTTATATTCCATATTTTCATCAACTTTTGCAAACCGTTTATGTATATCGTCATTATTATGTTGTAAACCAAAATAAATTTTATTTTTTGCCCGAGTTAAAGCAACATGTAGATAAGATTCATATACTATATTTTTTTCATTATTACTAACTATTTTTAAAGATTTTTCAGTACAATTTAATACAAAAACAACCGCCCTACCATCTCCCTTTGATGCTCTAATACTCATAATTCTAGTAGCGTCTTTTGATTTAGTTGTATCAATTATTTGTCCCTCTTCATGTTTATGTAAAACTGCATATTGCTTATACTCATCCTCACTACCTAATTTTTCTAACCAAAATTTATTAAGTTTTGTTTCTAATTCACCAGCTAATATATTCATTTTCATAATAGGAAATAAAAATAAAAAATCTTCTGGTTTATAATTATATTTATCAACTTGATATTCTATTTTCTTAATTATTTTATCAGCTTCATGATTAATTTTCTCTTTATCAGTATCATTCGCATATATACATGTTTGTTCGAAAGTTTCTATTATATCATCACCTCTATCTTCTAATTTTTCACTATTTTCTATATTAATTTCTGGAATATTATATTTTTTAAAATTAATTAAATCATTAATTTTTTCAGCCATATTTTTTACTTGAATCCGTCTATTTATATTTTTTGGTTCTTCTCTGATAATTTTAATATTAGAATTATCTTCTATATATGTCATAAAATTTTGTTCATATTCTAAACTTTGTAATTTATCTCCAACAATAACACAATCTATTTTTGTATTTAACATTAATTTAAGAACCGCTTTATAATAATCAATTGGTAAATCTTGTGTTTCATCTATCCATAATTCAGTTTTTTTATTTAATTTTATTTTTTTTCCACCATAATTTATTTCACCTGTATTAGTATTGATTTTATCACAACCATTAACACAAATATTTTTTAATAGACCTTCAAAAAATGTATTTCCACCAATACTTTTACTAGTTAAATTATAAATAAAAGAATCTATTGTTCCTATTATTACAGTACATTCTCTACTTGAATGAATGTGTTTATAATTAACTACATATTGTTTGTTATATTTTTCATCTTCTAATTCCTCCATATTATCTATAATATGAAACTCTTTTCTTAGAGCCTGTTCGTTAAGCTCTTTTAAAATAACCTCTTTTGCAGTATGTTGCTTTGTAGTAATAATGTATAATTCTTTATCAAAATTTAATGAAATATTTTTCCAAATACCGAATGTTTTTCCATTACCAGCACCTTCCTGTTTAATTTTTAATGTCGGTTTTATTTCATTAATATCTTTCCATAAATTCCAAATATTTTCTGGATTATTTGTAAGTGCATTGATTACATCGTCTATTTTTATGTATTCTCTTACATGTATCATTTTATTACATACAGATTTAATAGGTATTTTAAAAATCAACTCATTAATATCAAGTAATATAAATTCATAATTATGTATAAAAGATTTATACTTCCAATTATTATTAAATTCTATAAGATAAGTATCATCACTTAATTTATCTAGAACTACATCTTTAGTATTTCCATCTACAACCCATATTAATTCTTTATCATGAAGTTTATAGTCTTGTGTTCTGCAAACTATTTCACTATATTCTATATTGCTATGTTGAACTTCTAAAATATATTTATCATTAAGTACTACATCTGCTCGTCTATTTTTAATTTGTTCATCATTCGCTTTTTTAAATTCAACCTCTGTAATTGGAAAAAATCCTTGCCATTTACAATGCCATTCAGACATTTCGGGGTTATTATTTAAATCGCTTTGATTTTTATGTCTAAAATAAGGTCTTCTAATTTGTCCCTTACATAAAATTAATTCGTGACCGTTTTTACATTTAAGTTTATTTTTTGAATTTTTATCAATTGTTGATACGTGTAAGCAATAATTATTTATATAAACCCATTCTGTTATAAAATTTTTATCACATTTTTTACAAGATAATTTTTTATTTTTATGTGTATCATAATGTGATTTTTGACTAAATTTTTTACTACAGTATTCACAAGTATAATTCATTAATATATATTATTAATAATTCTTTAACATATATTAGTTAAAAGTTATATAATATTTTAGTTAATTTAACTAAAAATATAGTGTTATAAATAACCGGCGTTTTAAATGTTCAAAGGTGTAAAAATCTTATACCCGCTTTTTTTTAAGCATAAAAAAATTCCATATATGCATCATATATAATAATAATAATAATTATTATTATAAAAATTGATAATTAAAACATATTAATTATATTAAATAAACAGAAATGAATTATAAAATTCATATTAATAATTCCGATTATAGTGAATGGACTTTATATAATGAAGAAACAATGAACGAAATTGAATCACCCGAAACTATTCTAAATCCTATTGAAAAAAAACTTTTTAATTGTGATATTCTAGATAAAGAATTAAATCTTGTTTATTCGCAAATTAGAAAGGAATCTAATATTCCAGGAATTTTATTACTTATTGGAAAAACATATGGACGACCAAAAACATCTTCTAAAAGTACTAATAAATTATATTATAAATGTATACCAAATGATAAACGGATTCCCGCATTCTTAATACCATATGAATTAAAAAATATAGGATTTAATAAAAATATTTCTAATCGATATATATTATTTAAATTTACAGATTGGACTGATAAGCATCCATATGGTATAATGACAAATATGCTTGGTGAAATTAATAACTTACCGAGTTTTTATGAATATCAATTATATTGCAAAAATCTAGCCATTTCTATTAAAGATTTTATAAAAGCAGTAAATAAAAGTATGAAACAAAATGCAAATGAACCATATATAACAACTATTATGAATAAAAATCCGAATATTGAATCACGATTAGATGATTATATTATAACAATTGATCCCAAAGGAAGTATGGACCTTGATGATGGAATGAGCATAAAAGATAATATATTAAGTATTTATATTGCGAATGTACCAATATTAATGGAACATTTTGATTTATGGAAATCGTTTACAGAGAGAATTTCCACAATTTATTTGCCTGATAGAAAACACCCAATGCTTCCGACACCTTTATCTGAGAATCTTTGTAGTTTATTAGAAAATGAAAGTAGATTTGCATTTTGCATGGATATAACATTTAATAACACAGAAATATCAAATATTAAATTTTGTAATACGTTAATTAAAGTAAAAAAAAATTATAGATATACCGATATTGATTTATTAAATCGAGATGAATCATATCAAAAAATTATGAATATAACAAAAATATTATGTAATAAATATAAATATGTTAAAGATATTAAAGATAGTCATGATATTGTTGCGTTTTTGATGATATTAATGAATTATGAATGCGCGAATCAAATGTTTAAATTTAAAGAAGGAATTTATAGAACATTAAAAATAAATGATAAAACAAATAATATAGATAATTTTCCTGAAATGTCAAGTGAAATCTATAATTTTATTAAAATTTGGCAATCATCAAGTGGACAATATACTAATTTTGATAATAAAAATAGCCATGAATTAATTGGACAAGGATTAGATAATTATATACATATAACATCACCTATTCGTAGATTAATAGATTTATTAAATATAATGAAAATTCAGGATAAATTAAATATTAATCAAATGAGTTCTAGTGCAAATATATTTTATAATTACTGGATTAATAGAATAGAATATATTAATACAACAATGCGTTCTATTCGTAAAATACAAATAGATTGTAATGTTCTTAATTTATGCGTTAATAATCCTGAAATATTATCAAAAATATATGATGGATATATATTTGATAAGATAGAATGGAATAATAAATATTTGCAATATACTATTTATATTCCTGAAATTAAAATTATATCTAGAGTAAATATTAAAGAAGATTTAAAAGAATATAGTTGTTTAAAATTTAAGTTATATCTTATTGAAGATGGTACAACACTTAAGAAAAAAATACGAGTGGAAATACAAAATTAACTATCGAATAATATAAACCATATCCACATGTATGATATTGTAATCATAAATGTGGAGAAACATGTCGCGAATCACTTCGTGATTACAAACATATGGATTATTGTGATAAAATATGTGGCAATATTTGTCATGAATTATCTTGTGGTAATAAAAAAAAGAAACAAAAATAATACGAAATAAAAGAAGACTAACTAAAAGAATAAGAAGTAAAAAGAAAAACAAAAAGAAATTAAATATATTTTAATAACAAGATTTTAGGAGTATCACTTATCCAAAACAATTTTCTCCGGTATATGTAATATACAGAAATCCATCAGAATCTTTATGTTTATTATATATATCAATTATATGTGTTGATCCCGATAAAAGAGATTTATTTTTTGTATAAAAAAATAAGGCTTTTTCTTGTGGTAATTTAATTCTTTTACGGATCACATATAAAAATTGACCAATTGAAAGATTATTTGGTACTAAATATTTATTTCTATCAATTTGATTCAGGCTATGGCATTCATTCGATTTTTCAACATAAATACATACTCGATCAGTGTGTAATTCCATTATTTTTATTGATTCATTTAATCTCTCTTCAAATGATTTTTCTGTATGTTTCATTAATATATAGTTATAATATTATATTTATATAATATTATAAAAATATGATATAAACTGTAAAAAAAATATACATCAGAAAGTGCTATTAAATTTTATATTTATTATGAAATTTAGGATTTTCTAACAAAAATTCTTTTAATATAAGAGCATCTTTACTAATTAATATTGAAGAATTTGGATCATGATAAACCGCTGTTTTAAGTATTCCAACACTCCAATTTCCAGTTTGTAGAGAGAAATCATACCACATATTACAATTATATGGATATATTTCTAGTTCAGCAAATATTTTTGTCGCATTCTTTGTTATTTTCATTATTTTATAAGCATTAGTTTTCATTATATTTGAAGTATTAGTTTTCATTATATTTGAAGTATTAGTTTTCATTATACATTATATTTTATTTAATATTTATATATATTATAATATTAAAATGAGTAAAACAAGAAAAAATACTGCTTCTACTATTATACAATCTAATGCTCGTAGAATTTCTGCCACTAGAAAAGCTAATAAGTGTTCTATATGTTTAGATATATTAAGAGATGACCAAGAAATATTAAAACCATGTAAACATATATTTCATCATAAATGTATAGATGACTGGGTACTGCGTTCTTTACAAGAAACAGGACTAGCAAATTGTCCATTATGTAGAACACAAGTTGAACTTACCGACAATATAAAAAAAAAACATTTAATAATGAAAATAAATTATAATTTCATTAAAAAACAATATGAAATGACACAAAAAAATTTACAAAAATTATCAAATAAAACATTAAAAAAATATAAAAAATTTACACATTCTCAATATGCAAAACAATTAATATATGAAATGGCAAATAACTATTATAATATTATTTTATTATCATTTACTGATATAAATAAAATATCATTCGCTGATTTAAAAGAAGCTATATTTTTTGTTGGCGATCGACAACGATCGTTTAAAAAAACTAATTTATACAAAATATACACTTTATATATAAATAATGCTTTAGAAAATTTCTCAGGACGAATAATAAATAATAGTACTAAACAATATATAAAAAATCAATTATATCTTACTATATCGCGTATATATAAAGATCACGGTACACAATCGGTTAGTTCAAACTCGTCTAGAAGTTCAAACTCGTCTAGAAGATCAAACTCGTCTAGAAGATCAAACTCGTCTAGAAGATCAAACTCGTCTAGAAGATCAAACTCGTCTAGAAGATCAAACTCGTCTAGAAGATCAAACTCGTCTAGAAGATCAAACTCGTCTAGAAGATCAAACTCGTCTAGAAGATCAAGCTGATATAATTTTAAAAGCAAACAACTCAAAAATGTAGTTATGAGAGTTTAAGTTGTCTCCAGATTATTTAAATATATAATGATTGATTTGTAGCCACATATTTAAGTGTTAATTTTGGTATATCTTTTACTTTTTGCAAAAGACTAATATTTTGAATTTGCAAAGATTCACAAATTTTTTCAAATTCAGCTGCTATATTATTTATTTTCAATATTGCTTTTACAAATTCTCCTAAAAATATTTCTTTTTCTGTTTTCATTTTATCTATAATTATTTTACAAGTAAGTTCATCATCTGATTTGCACCATTCATACATATAATCTAGTAATTCATATTGTAATGTATAATCTGTGCCAGTATCTAACTGATAATCATATTCTAAATCATAATATTTATTAATATATTTTGTAATTGATTCTGTCATTTTTTTTATAATTAAATCTTTACATTCTGGAAATTGTAATCTATTATCGTTTGTAATAGATATATTAGTAAAACAACTAAATAAACAGACTAATTGTATAGTAGATATATTAGTAAATCCATTTGTTTCTTCATATAAATCGGCTAGTGCTAGGGAATGAACTTCTTGTAATTGCATTGCAACAATTGCTTTATTAGATAATGCCATTGTAAAATCTATAAACTTAGCATCTTTTAATATAGATAAGATATTATCTATATTTGTTTGAATATAATTAACAGCATTTAATTTAAATCCATTGTTTTTCTCCCTTTCATCTTTAAATTCTTGAAGTTCTCTATATTTTTTAATGTCATTTTTCAAAAACTTATGGGTTTCTTCTAAAAGTGCAATTTCTTTTTGTAATTTTTTTTTATCTTTATTAGAAACCATAATTATTTTATTTTGAATACTAAAATATTTTGTTAAAATTTCTTTTGTGGTTTTACATTTATCAGGATTGTCTATTTCATTTTCAATACTTAAAATCTTGTTATTTAATTCTTTTTGAATTCTATCATAATTATTAATTTCTTTTGTAATATCATTCTGTATAAAACTTTTTTCCATAAATGTTATTAAATTATTATCTATTGAATGTAATAAATTACTACTATTTGCTGATAGAATATTAAGAATTAAATTAAATGAAATTTTGAATTGTGATGTAAGCATCTTTGGTGCTCCAGTTAGCATTGTACGATATTCATTACATGAAGATTCCATTTTAAATAAATTATTACAATGAATAACATGCCCAACAGTATCAATGCCTCGTCTACCAGCCCTTCCGGCCATCTGGGTATATTCATGTGATAATAATTGTCTCATGTTATTTCCGGAAAATTTACTCAATCCTGTGAAAATAACTGTTTTAGTTGGCATATTAATTCCAACAGCAAAGGTTTCCGTTGCAAATAATAGTTTAATATATTTTTTCTCAAATAATAATTCTACCATCTCTCTTAAAATAGGCATTACACCAGCATGATGTATTGCAATGCCTTTTTGTAATAATGATATCATTGTTTTATATTCTTCCAAATTAATATATTCTTTATAATTTTTTAACTTTGAAATCAATATTTTCTCACATTCATGTTCAATGATGTGTGGAGTTTTATCATCTTTATCAAATAGTGATTGTGTAATTTCTTTAGCACATAATTCTACATTTTTTCTGGAAAATACAAAGCAAATTGCTGGTAGCATATTTTTTCTAGATAAGAATTTCACTAATTCATTTAATACATATTGTCGTTTAATATAAATTTTATTTTTTTGAAAATGATTTAATATATTATAAATTTTATAATAATTTATTTCATTAAATGTACCATTTGAACTAGCTAATTCAATAAGTTTATTTAATGTATTTTTATACTTTTCCTCATATGGTGTATTTTTTCCAGATTTAATTATTGATTGGTGAACTGTAATCCATCCATAATGTGTTAAAGGTACAACACGCTCATATGTAGTTGTCATATATAAATCTCGTTTTTTTCCACATTCGATATCCGATTTTGTTAAATGCTTATTTTTTTCTGTTTCTATCCAATTTGCAAATATTTCAGGTTTTTCAATAGTTGCAGACAACATAATAAGTTGTACTTGTGGAGGAAGAAGTAATATAGATTGCTCCCAAACAGACCCTCTATCTCGATCTCCGATATAATGTACTTCATCAAATACGACTGCTCCTAATTCAGTTTCAATATCTATATCAAAATGTAGATTTATTGGAGAAATATCTTTTATATCTTCACTTTTAATATTACTTTGATTGATTTTTTTAGTAAATAATGTATTTCGTAAAATTTCAGTAGTCATAATAAGAACATCCGCTTCAGGATTATCTTTTACATCTCCGGTTAATATACCAATACTAATATGTGGAAATTTTAATTTGAATTCATAATATTTTTGATTACATAATGCTTTAATTGGTGCTGTATATATTACTTTTTTATTTTGTTCTTTGAAAAACTGTATAGCAAACTCTGCAGGTAGAGTTTTTCCTGATCCAGTATGTGCTGTAATTAAACTATGCTGACCATTTACAATCGCATAAATCGCCCATTTTTGAAAATCACTTAATGGATATGGAAATTGTTCAAAATAATTTTGATATTTTTCATCTTTATTATTAAACTGATCTTTACAATGAATAACCATTATTATTATTAATAATAATAGTTTTATTTATTCAATTTTAATATAATAATTAAAACTCTAAATTATCTTTTTCTATGCCTTGTTGAGCTTCTAGATTTACATTTTCTAGATTTACTTTTTCTAGTTTTACTTTTTCTAGATTTACTTTTTCTAGATTTACTTTTTCTAGATTTACTTTTTCTAGATTTATTTCCCCCACCCAACCACTTATCATCACTCAAATCTGATTCTGCGTAAGTGTGTTGTGCTGTTTCAAAATCTGTAAGTGGTATATCACCCATCGCCGCTATGTCGTGCATTGTTTCTACATAACCGGGTCTTCCCGGTGCATAAGTTCTTTCTGCTGCAGCATGTTGGGCACGACGTAGCCCACGCATTGAACCCACTATCCCTCTGAAACGTCTTTTCAGTTGTTTATTACGTAATAACCATTCTTGACCTCGTCCCGGTAGATCTGACTCTCTCCACCTCCTAAAATTATCATTGTAAACCACATCAGGGGGCGGCTGAACTCCATTCCTATAGATATATAATGGTTCCACACCGCCATCGGCAAAAAGCTTTTCACGATATAGATTATATGCCTTTTGGGCTTCTAACATCAAATTTGGGGGAAATTCTTCCATATAATATAAAAATATTAAATATTACATAAATATTAATATATTAATAACTATTAATATCTTTTATATCTTCTAGATTTTCTATGTTTTCTAGACTTTCTATGTTTGTTAGATTTTTTGTGTTTTCTAGATTTTTTATTTTTTCTAGTTCCTCCTGAACTAGTTTTATGTATCGGAGTAAACAATGACCTTGGTTTCTTTGTCATTTTTCTTTTTAATATCTGAATATTACTTGATTTCCTTCCATCTGTTAAATCTAATTCCCATTCTTCATCGTCTTTTGGATTAATAAAACCAAAATTTGCATACAAAGGTTGTTTACCGTCAATTCTATTTGACATATCATCTAATAATATAGTATCTATTGATAATGCATTACATATATCTATAAAAATAATCATTAATAAATAACCTATGCCTTTATTTGCCAATAAATTATTTACTTTTTCTAAAATAGATTTATTTTGTTGTTCAGGATTAAAAAAACCTACATTAAAAAAATTTATATGTGCATCACCATTACTATCAATATTTGCATATATTCTTGGTTTTGCATTTCCGTTTTCAATTCCAAGAGTAGATAACTCAGATGAATGAATCATTAATATAATATTAGTTGTAGTATCCTTAATTTCATAAGAATATTCAACTTTAAATTTTTTATCACGAATCATATGATTATATTTACTGATAATTGTTTTATTTATATTATCTAATATAATCTTATTACGATATGTAGACATTATATAATAATATTATATTTAATTTTCTTTATTTTGTTCCACAAAATCCTAATTTTGCGAATGAGCTTTTTTTTTATTTTTCTTTATATTCTTTATTATATTTGTCTATATTAGTTAGAACATCTAATGTAGTTAACAGTTCAATTGGTTTAATTTACTAAATAATCATGTGCATTTCTTATGTTTTGTTTTTTTTAACTCTTCTATTATTTTACATCGAGATCTTTTATATGTTTTACGCATAAATAATATCTAAATATTATTATATAAATTTATATAAATAAGATAATTTATGTCTACTATTATTGGTAATAAATATGAAATAATAGAAAAAATTGGTGAAGGAACATTCGGTAAAGTATTTAAAGGAAAAAATATCAGAACGCAAGAAACCATTGCAATAAAGATTCAACATAAAGATATAGAAAATGTTTTAAAACATGAAGCTAAAATATATAAATATTTAAAAGATATTTTATGTATTCCAACAATAAGAAATTATGGTACAGAGTCTGGATTTAATTATTTAATATTAGATTTGTTAGGTCCTTCTCTCTCCAATATCGAGATAAAACCTAGAGAATGTATTAAATATATGATACAAGCAGTTAATATATTAAAAAATATACATGATATAGGCATTATAAATAGAGATATAAAACCTGATAATTTTTTATTAAATAATTTAAATGAACATAAAATCTATATAATAGATTTCGGATTAGCAAAATATTATTTATCTCCGAATAATAGTCATATTGCAGAGAGAAAAGATAGAAAACTTATAGGTACAGCAAAATATTCTAGTTTAAATATGCATAATGGTATTGAACCATCTAGAAGAGATGATATAGAATCATTATGTTATTCGTTTATTCAATTATATGGTATAAAACTTCCATGGAACGATATAAATACTAGTGAATTAAATGAATTAAATAAAGAAGAATTATATAATGAAATAAAAAAAAGCAAAGAAAATTTATTAGAATGGTTATTAGACGGCCCTATAGAATTTCTAGCAATACTTTTATATTGTAGAAAATTAAATTTTAATGAGAGACCAAATTATAATTATATTATATCAACCTTGGAAAATTTATTATCTATATTAATAAATTAATACATATAACAATGTCTATTTTGAAATATTATTACATTTTCACGCATCTTTGATATACATTGTGCATATTTTTCCTGTTCCTTTATATCAGAAATTCGAGCTATAAATTCTGTATTGAAATATTTCAATACAAATATTCTATTTTTTAAATACCAAATCTTATCAAGTGAAGTTATTGTATTATATTTATTGTATAAATAATATACATAAGAAGTATAATTATATTCATCGAGTTTAATTAATCTAGGTTGATTGTTAACTTTTTCAATTGATAAAAATTTATCTACTTTTTTAGATAATATATTTCTTATAATTGTATGATGATGTTTTTCAATTAGATAATTTTTTCTAACATGAAATATAACTTTTCTTTGTAGATCATATGGTAATTTATAATAAATATTCTTTAATTTTTTGCGAATTTTTTGACCATACCAAATTCTTTGAATGCACAAAACACTTGTATTAAATAATATTTTTGCATGAATAAAACAATATTTTTTATTATTAATTATAAACGAATAATTCTTTTTACAGATTAATGATGTGGAACTTGCTCGACAATTGCATCTTTTTGACATTTAAATTATTTAATATTATAATATATTTTATATTTATAATATTTCAATTTTAAACAATATAAAGACATTATATGCATATATATCATACACGATGACCTCAGAAACACCCGATGTTTCAACCACGCACAGTGAAAATAAATCGCTTACTAGCGGAAGAGTAAAATGGTTTAATAATAAAGCTGGATATGGATTTATTACAGTATTATCTGGAGAGCATACAAATGATGATGTATTTGTTCATCATTCTGCGATTACTGTTGATAAAGAACAATATAGATATCTAATTCAGGGCGAATATGTTAGTTTTATTTTATGTGCGGTAAAAGATGAAACACATAAATGGCAAGCAGGAACAGTTAGAGGAATGAATGATGGTAAACTAATGTGTGAAACACGCCATGAATCCCGTGTATCGCGCTCATCTGAACCAAGTCATATGAACCAAGAACGCGTACACCATCGTCAGAGAACTAGCGATAATAGAGAACAATATTCTAATCATGAACAAACGCATTACAGGATTAAATCGCGTGGTCCAGGACCGCGTGAAGGCGATGAGTGGATGTTGGTGCGTCGGAGTAAGTCGAGATATAGTCCCACACATAATCGTGCTGGACAACCAGAGGTTCTTCATAGTCGTAATAATAAAAATAATTAATAAAAATAATTAATTAAAATATTTCATAGATATAATAATATATTAATTATATTATTATATTAATTATATTATTATATTAATTATATTATTATATCTATGAAATATTTTAATTAATTATTTTTATTAATTATTTTT
>Ga0209307_1000348_pt1 | contig 34046 bp, 3 predicted proteins | sample COGITO_mtgs_1105_FD_185519 | JGI IMG/M metagenome (GOLD analysis project Ga0209307, IMG submission 185519) | Pelagic marine microbial communities from North Sea - COGITO_mtgs_110530 (SPAdes) (version 2) | ecosystem: Environmental > Aquatic > Marine > Epipelagic ... | reverse complement strand
GAATATGACTCATCTGTTATATTTTGCGAAGATAAATATGCAAATTCTCATTTTATAGCAGAATATTACAATACATTAAGTGGTTTATTTTATTTTTTTATTGCATTATATTTTTTCACAACCAAAATGAAAAAATATGCTTATTTAATAAGTTTAGTTAGCATAGGAACAATCACATTACATGGAACATTAAGATGGTATGGTCAATGGATAGATGAAATGGCAATGTTGACATTAATGTTTTTTTATATAAAAGATGTTTATTATGACCTAAAATATATTTATTGTGCAATGATGTTAGGTTTCTACATGACTTTTCATGATAACTATAATGTGTTTTTATTTTTATTTATTTTTATCGTTATTTATCAATATAATGCGGTTCGACTAATAATAAATGATGAGAAAACGCGGTATTATTTAAAAATGTATAAATTAAGCATGATGATTGGATTTACTTTTTGGCTTTTAGATCGGTTGTGCTTTACAAAAATAATAAATTTTCATGTTTTATGGCATATTTTGTCTGGAATTGGTGCGTATAATGGAACGCAAGTATATCACGAACATCGCAAACAATTAGATAAAGCAGGATTGAAAATAGTAAAATGGATGAAAACAAAGAAATTAAGAAATAAGGAAATTAAGAACTAAAAATTTAGAAACATTTTTAAGCAAAAATAAATATAACTTTAAATATTAATCAATACTATAATATTTGTATGAATATTATGTTATAATAGTATATACATGTCAAAAAGCTATTCCGCAGAAAACCCAACCAATCTTCTCAGATTAAATGCCGAAATAGCAAGAAATCAACCCAAACTAGATTCTAAAGTGATTATATATCAACCAACACCTTCAAATAAACTGATTTCCAATCCATACAACTTAATACAGGTTGAACAGAATACGGATGAAACTATGGATATGCAACCTCTATTAGAAGAACGGAAAAAACTGGGTTTTTCCACTTGTGAAGAAGGACAAGAGTATGATTGTGCATTGAACACACTTTTAGACATGGGAGTTTTAGAGGATAATGAGGCACATTATCTTTGGAAAGCTGTAAATGATACGAAATTTGGATTATATCGCGAATATGTGCGCCAAATATTTTATTATTATTATCATAAAAGATATAAGGGTGCTTATATGCCTGATATATATATGTTAATAGCTGATGTAAATACCCCAGAACAATTAAATACTGTTTTGGAATCACTAAAACAATCATTAAAAAAAGATCATTACACTTTTATTGGTGGCAGTTACAAAACATCAGGAGGACATGCTTTTTTAGTGGGAAAGGATCAAGACGACGACTTAATTTTTAAGGACCAGCAAGCAAACACGGGATGGGTATCTAAAGAAGATCCCCAATACCAAAATATCATGGATCTCTTATCAGGATATAAAAATTTCGTGTTTTTTGTTGAACGAGATGTTGGGCTTGAAAGGTTAAGAGCAAGGAAACCAAACCCATCCCCGCGTAAAACAAGTAAAAAGCGAAAACGCGGACGGATCCTTTCTTTAAGACTACGAAAAAGTAAATCTCTCCCTTCTCTAAAAAAACGAAAACATAAACACGACTATGGTATATTCCCTAAGACTCCTGGTAGGTTTCATCCTGGAGTAAGGCGAAAAACAAACAAAAAAAGAAAAAACGCAAAAAAGAAAACGCAAAAAAGAAAACGCAAATAAATAAACAACTCATCTAATTAAATAAACAATCCGCCCTTATTAAATAAGTTATTAAATAAGTTATTTAAAAACATATATTCCCATAATAAATAAATGAAATTAGTAATTGATTATAGAGAAAAAAAATTAATTAGCTTGTTAAACTCGGTAAAGCTTATGAATGCAAAATATAAACCTATTGAAATACTTGTTGAAAACTTACCACTGTCTGATGTTATCATAAAAGACGATAAAAACAATGAAAAATTACTAATAGAAAGAAAAACAATAAATGATTTAGCAAGTTCAATACAAGACGGCAGATATAATGAACAATCATATCGTTTAACAAACTGTGATATTCATAATCATAATATTATGTATTTAATAGAAGGAAACATTTCAATGTGGAATAACAAATATACTCGCATAGATCGAGATACTATTTATAGTGCGATTTTTAGTATTATGTATTATAAAGGATTTACTACTTTTATTACATCTACAACAGTTGAAACCGCTGAATTTTTATTAAATACCGCATTAAAAATTCATAAAAATGAAAAGCAATCTTCAAAAAAACAACCGTATTATACAAACCAAATGGATGTTCTATCGTATAATATTAATAAAACATTAAATGATTTCGACAACAATTCGCCACCGGAAAATCAGGTATCTGATCCATCTCTAAATAAACTAAACATTCAACTTAATCCATCCGCGCTTAAAATGATAGAAGATACCTCGTCCCCAGCCGAAAAAACACCAGATTTAAAATATACAAAATATGTTAAGCGTGAAAAAAAAAGTAATATTACACCGGAAAACATAGATGTAATCATGTTAAGTCAAATTCCTAATGTAAGTGTCGATACTGCAATACAAATTATTGATAAATACAAAACAATCTATAATCTTATAAATATTCTATCTGAAAATGAAAACGAATTGAAAGATTTTAAAATTAAAACCAAAACTGGGGAGAGAAGATTAAATTCAAATGTCATTTTATACATTAAAAATTACATAGTAAATAAACAGTAAACAAATCTTAAGTTCAATAGTAAACAAATCTTAAATTCAATAGTATCAATAGTAATATATAATTAATTTTTGTCTAATTTTATATTATATTAACAATGTCTGGTTTACTACTCACATCAGATAGTGTATATGGTTTAGTAAATCCACCACCAGATCCAGTAGATGACTTGCCAGAAACACATCAAACCGTCGGGTCTGCTGCTGTAAGATGGGATTATTTTCTAGATTTATCAAATAATATTGGCGACCATTTAGTTGCTGGAAATAACGTTACTATAACAGGAAATGTCATATCTGTATTATCAACCGCAGATAGTTCCGGTTTATCTGTTTCAACTTCAACAGTTATTTCTAGAGCAAAACTAACAAACGTTGATTTATGTAATAACCGGTTTATTGAATTAACATTTAGTTCCGAAATCGCCTATCTAGAAACATACGATCTGGCAAATTTCACTGTAAAACAAAATGAAATCGATGTTCCATTGGGAGATATATATGTTAAAGATGGAAAGGTCAATATTTCATTGGATTATAGTGCAAATGCAGTAACAGACGTGTCATCCAATGTTCATTTAATCAATCCTAACGATATATCCGGCCAAGTTTACTTTGAAACATTTAATGATATGCGACATATTGGTAATTATCAAACACAAGGCACATATGAAGCCGGTGTAAGTAACATCGGGTACAGTAAAAAAGGGGTTTCTGGAGAAGGTTTGTTTAATTTAACCAGTTCTCATATGCCAAATGGTGTAAAAGCCATCTCTTTTTGGGTAAAAGATTATGAATGTTTGCAAGAAAACTGGTTTTTAGTAAGTGATATCAGCCGATCAAACGGTTATGCGATTGAATTATTTGTAGATATCACCAGTAATCGTTTGTCTGGATATGGTGACAATTTAAAAAAAATATATGTAGATGGTTCAGAGCATACCATAAATATTTATAATAGCAATTTACCATTTACTCCATTTGATATTACACCAACATTAAATGCTGCTTCTTTTACTGGATGGCATCATGTTTATATTGAATCTAAAACCACATTTGCCGACATAGAATTGTTGTCTAGAAATGGAGATAACAATAGTTTAGGTTCAATCGATGAAATTAGAATGTATAATCGAGCTCTAACAACTGTAGAAATATCGGGTATCGCAGTGATTCCATACCTAAATACAATAGACAATTTAACGGAAGTAGAAATAAAATATGTAAGGGATATGGGAACAAAAGATAATTTAAAAATAGGATTAGGGGATGAAATACAGCAATTTATTTATTATAATGGAGCCGAATATTACATCAATGATGTATTGGATTATAGAATGCACCTAGATCTAAGTTTAAACACTATTGTAAGTGATATTAGCGATTTATCACAAAATGTAAATGTTCGATTGCAAAACTTATCTACTTCCATGACCGAAAGTATTGTTCCGGTTTTAACCGATGTAAGCTTAAACAATGGGACGATTGAGTTAAATTTCACAAAGGATATTAGCAGCCAAACGACATATGATATATCGAATTTTACTATACGATACAATGACAGCACTCAACTATATAATACCTTAAATATTGAAAATGGCAATGTGGTATTGAAATACTTGGACTCTTCCGGGGCGACTTTGGTAGGTGCGTTAGATGATGTAAATAAGTTGGAAATCGCATATCGAAAAGATACGGATTCCACAAAAAACCTGGTTGATTTAATTGGAGGGGGAGAGATAAATGAATTTATTTACAAGGGTCTTGGTTTAACAAATATTAATAAAGAATCATTTACTGATTTATCAGATGTTAGCGTAAATAATATTATAGAAGGACAGTTTGTAAAATACGATGGAACACATTTTGTTCCTACAAATGATATCTCTGATATTTCTCAGAACTTGGCAGATGAAATAAATCGTGTAGATAGTGATATATCATCAATTAATACTCAATTAACCGCATTGCTGGTTGATGCTCCAGCCACTTTGGATTCATTAAAAGAAATTGCAGATGTGCTGGGTGATCCAACAGACGCAAGTGGAGGGTTGGGAAGTATATTAAGTAAAATAGAAGACATATCACAAGATATACAAAATCTGTCCGCTCAATCGAGTGGTGCTGTTGGTGATTTATCCGGGCAAACAAGTCAAGCAATTACTGATCTTTCCATAAATATACATAACAGAATACACACAAGTGATACTAACCTAACATTTTTTGAAATAATGACACGGCAGCCATCTACTTTCTCTCCCAGTGGCGAAGCTGCTTCTACGGCTGGGAATGTAGAAATCAATTGGACATATGACAATATATTAGCAAATTCAACAAATACAACACTCGCCAAACTTGCATTTCAAAACTCTTTAAAAAGTAAAAATATTCCATTTATTGACACCATTACTATTGAAATATCTGGAAATATTAACACCGGTAATTCAACCTATGATAATAATTCAAATTCATGGATAACATTTACAACTGGAATATGGCCCAAAACATTTTCTTCTTCGGAAGATTACAACACATATACCTATAAAACATTAACCATTAACAAAGTAAGCCAAGAACAAGCCAATTCAAATTCTATTAATAATATTTTAAGTAAAACTGATCCATTTGATGTTAGAATATATGGAACAAATTATGCGGAAAATTTCCCAACAGTCGACAATCGTTCCCTTTATTTTAATGATTTATCATTTGTGACAGCATTGGCTCCTGCTGCCCCCGAATTTTCTTCTGAAAATGCTATTTCATCGGATAGTGCCATTACATTTGTATATTATGTTACTGAAACCGAGTTAAATAATGCTAGTTCGGCAGGGGTTTTAATTGACGCATCCAATACTTATTTTGACTTTGAAACAACATCGTCAAGTGTAAGTGGTATTGTGATTACAAATACAAATATACAAACAAATACAAGTATATCTAATGTGGGGAGAAATACAAATTATTCGATTGCGATTAGTAGTTTACGAGCGGGAACAAAATACCGATTTTTTACGGCGGCAAGAAATAATTTAACATCTGCGTCTTCTTATTCAGCGAATTCTACAACCATTACATCATCATTTACACGATTACCAAGTAGTACTGGTTCAACACCTACATCATCATGGTTTACTGTTTCAACTTATGCATATAGAATATCGACGCCAACTGGTGGTAGTTGGGCGGGGGATAATTTAAGTAATTCTAGTGTCCGCTATTTAAATAAATCCAATAATGATTACTTACAATTATTAAATTCTACTCGGACTTTTGAAATATCTCTCCCATATTCTTCTACACAACAAAACACAGAAGTAGGTTATGGAAAATTTATCGACAATAGTAACAACTTAACTGACATTGCTTTTTCAATTGATGGAACTGAAAAACAAGAATTAGTATATGGCGGTTTTGGCGTTTCACCAACTAAAACCAATAAAAATGGAAACACGGTTGATTATTTTACAGCACCTACTACATTAGATCCATATAATGGCAATAATAATAGACAAGGTTTTCGTTTAAACGGCCGTTTTGCATTAGAAGATATACTACATTCAAATATAGGCATACCATCGTCATTAGGTTATTCATTAAATTATACTTTTGATAAACATAGTGAAGTAGGTGGGAATAGTATTTCTACTACATTTAAAGTATATATTGATGAAATTACTGGAAACCCTACTATTACGCGTGATGGAACCGAAACATATGTAACCGCGCTATCATATTGTATGGGTATTCCCAGTGTAGAAACATTTGATGTTTCTTTTAATAGAACTTATAGTAATATAAACTCGCAATATCAATATGTAAGATATCATTCATCTTCACCAGCTGGAATCACCGTGGGTCTTATCCACTCAATATCCAAAACAAATCGCAGTTCTTCTAGTTATAGTGGTAAAATAAACATAGATAGAACAGATATATCTTCGAATGGCTCCTATCAGTTTGATAGCACGGAAATCGATACAAAAACATCGAATCGTTTCCGAGATATTTACTTTACACAAAGTATTTCTCTCCCTACATCAGGAAATCAATCTCCAACAGATTCAATAAGTATTAATGAACAGTCATTTAATTTAAATGGAAATGCAAATATTACAAATTCACAAACAATTAATTATTATTGTGATTATGCCAGTTTTAATAAAAGTAGTAGTAAAATCACAACCCCACTAATTTCGACAAGTGATTTGGGAGAGATAAGTAATATGGGCGTTTTCAACACACAATTAAACACAATATCGATAAATAATATTGCAAATCACGAAACGGTTTTAAATGATTGGACTTTATTATTTATAAATGGACGATTTAGAAGTAATACATCGCAAAGATATCCGGATGTAACTGGATATACATGGACAAAACCACCAAGTGAAGGTAGTTTTACAACACCTTTAACATATAATGGAGGAGACACAGCATATTATTTAAATGGTTCTACAACTGGGTCTGGAAATAAATACAAATGGATCGCATTTAAATTTACAGAATCAGATGCCACTACCGCAACAGTATCGGGAATACAATATACATATTTAAATATCTACAATCTTCTCTCCCAAAATTTCTATTTTTCTTCTACCGTTTTGGGATATTTAAAATCCAGTTCCAATAATAATGTGATTGGTTTTATTCAGCAAACATATAATAGTGCTGCTAGAATTGGTAATTTATCAAGAGGATACAGTCCAAGTGCTATATGGTATAATCAAAATGCCGGTGATACATTTAACAATATTTTTGAAGGTCCAAACAAATCAAATTATGGATGTGTATTTGAAGAAAATTCAACTAATTGGGGACCGATTTTAGACACAACAAACGGGGCGACAAATATTGTAATTTACATAGGATTTAATAACGATGTATCGTTAAGTTAATCAAAAAAACAACACAACAATACATAATACATGATAATCCAAATAATACACTCGTTTTAGATATAAATATATATATAATATGAATTATATATATATATCGAATGACGGATTCTTCCGCGTTAGATATAAAGGAAAGAGTGGACTTCTTGTTCAAAAACTATTTGGGGTTTCCCAATACAGACGAAACAAAGCCTTATTTCAATGAAACAAATGTCAAGGCAAACAACTATGTTTTAGGTGAAGATGTGTTTATAAGTAACATACCAATTGATCCAAGTTTTAACACCGCCAAAACTAGTGCACAAGTGCAGCTTACAAATAGTGCATTTGACAGTTACAGTGCTACAGATTCAATAACAGAAGATACAACATCAACAATACGAAAATATGTAAAATTAAAGTTAGAACCGGTTCCAGGTAGTAATGAAAAATCATATTATAAATTGGACGCAAGTGGAAACAATGTATTAAGTGATTCCATACAATTTAATAAAAACCAAGAAGGTAGCAACACGCCCTATTTATATAAATTATTTTCATCTGCCGGAGTTGGAGATAACGAACAAATACCCAGCACTTCAACTGGAGGAAATTGGATTTTTGATATTAAAAATGGTATTATCAATTTCCCAGATACACCTTCTGAAACAGTAAATACAAGTAATCCCCCTTATTTAACATTTTATAAGTATATCGGTAAAAAGGGTATAAGTAATATTACAAGCGACTTATCCCAATTAAATACTGATAATACTTCTGTAATAAACGACTTATCTAGTGCCATTTATGAAAAACTATCGATTGAAATAAGAGATCTTAGCAGTGAGACCGCTCGTGATATAAGTGATTTATCTTCCATAGCGTTTCGTATATTTTCAACAGAAATAGCAGATTTATCATCTGAAACTGTTCGAGATATATCATTTGCAAAATCGGAATTGTCACACGAACTTTCCACTGAAATATCGGATTTAACTTCATCAACTTCTGCCGAAATATCAGATCTCTCATCGACTACTTTTTCAACATTAAGCACCGAAATAATGGATTTGTCGAGCGAAACATCCCGAGATATAAGTGCCACCAAATCACTAACTTCATACGAAATCTCGGACCTTTCAAGTTATACATCAAGTGAGTTATCGCGTGAAATTAATGAGTTAAGCACCACAACAAGCCAGGAAATCTCGGACCTTTCTAGTTACACATCAAGTGAATTGTCACGCGAAATCCGCGATTTAAGTAGTGAAACCGCACGAGATATAAGTGCCACAAAATCACTAACTTCATACGAAATCTCTGACCTTTCCAGTTATACATCAAGTGAGTTATCGCGTGAAATTAACGAATTAAGCACGACAACAAGCCAGGAAATATCCGACCTTTCTAGTTATACATCAAGTGAATTGTCGCGCGAAATAAGCGATTTAAGTAGTGAAACTGCGCGAGATATAAGTGCCACCAAATCTCTTACTTCCTATGAAATATCAGATCTTTCCAGCTATACATCAAGTGAATTGTCTCGTGAAATCAACGAGTTAAGCACAACAACAAGCCAGGAAATCTCTGAACTGTCTTCCACCACATTTTCAACATTAAGCACGGAAATTAGTGATTTAAGTGGTTATACTAGTAGCGAACTTTCATTAACAAAAACAGAATTATCTTTGGAGTTGTCAACTGAAATAAGCACATTAAGCAGTGAAACACTTCGTGATATAATTGATTTAAGTAATATTCTACATTCTAGAATTTATCATGATATTTCAGATGTTATTGGTGGTGCAGGAGAATCTCTTGATACATTACGAGAATTAGAAGTGTTTGTCACGGATTTAAGTGATGACACAGTGACTTCTTTAATATCAAGAGTGGCTGATTTATCTGGGAGAGAAACAACACATTACATTTCTTTATCCACTGAAATTGTAAATATAAATAGTGCGATTGAAGAAGAATTATCGGATTTATCTTCTATTACTTTTTCAACATTAAGCACTGAAATCAGTGATCTTAGCAGTGACACATCACGAGAAATTAGTAGTGTCCAGTCTCTTACCTCAAGCGAAATACAAGACCTTTCAAGTTATACATCTAGTGAATTGTCGCGTGAAATTAACGAGTTAAGCACAACAACTAGCCAGGAAATCACTGAACTTTCATCCGTTACATTTTCAACAGTAAGCACCGAAATAAGTGATTTAAGTAGTGAAACTGCGCGAGATATAAGTGCCACAAAATCCCTTACTTCATACGAAATCTCGGACCTTTCTAGTTATACATCCAGCGAACTATCGCGTGAAATCAACGAATTAAGCACGACAGCAAGCCAGGAAATCTCTGACCTTTCTAGTTACACATCCAGTGAATTGTCGCGTGAAATAAGTGATTTAAGTAGTGAAACTGCACGAGATATAAGTGCCACAAAATCACTAACTTCATACGAAATCTCGGACCTTTCAAGTTATACATCTAGTGAATTGTCGCGTGAAATCAACGAATTAAGCACAACAACAAGTTCAGAAATCTCGGACCTTTCTAGTTATACATCAAGTGAATTGTCACGCGAAATAAGTGATTTAAGTAGTGAAACTGCACGAGATATAAGTGCGACCAAATCTCTTACTTCAAGCGAAATACAAGACCTTTCAAGTTATACATCTAGTGAATTGTCGCGTGAAATTAATGAATTAAGCACGACAACTTCTGCAGAGATTTCTGACTTATCAAGTTATACATCAAGTGAATTGTCACGCGAAATCAATGAATTAAGCACGACAACAAGCACAGAAATCACTGACCTGTCTAGTTATACTTCCAGTGAATTATCACGAGAAATCAGCGATTTAAGTAGTGAAACTGCACGAGATATAAGTGCCACAAAATCTCTTATCTCAAGTGAAATCTCAGATCTTTCTAGTTATACATCAAGTGAATTGTCGCGTGAAATTAATGAGTTAAGTACAACAACAAGCCAGGAAATCTCGGACCTTTCTAGTTACACATCAAGTGAATTGTCGCGCGAAATCAGTGATTTAAGTAGTGAAACGGCTCGAGATATAAGTGCCACTAAATCTCTTACTTCTTATGAAATATCAGACCTCTCGAGTTACACATCTAGTGAATTATCGCGGGAAATATCTGATTTAAGTAGTGAAACATCAAGAGATATTAGTCAAGCGTATGATACTTTACAATATACAAGTATTTGGAGAATAGGAGCAAATGGTGATTCTCAATATACATTTACCGGTTCTGGTAATTTAAATGTTGCTTTAAATCCGGATTTGTATTTGGTAAGAGGTGAAAAGTATCGTTTTGACAATCGTTCTGGCGGTCATCCATTTAGAATTCAACAAACGGAAGGCACTAACGGAACTGTTTACAACGATGGTGTAACAAATAATTCGGGAGGAAACGGTGTTAACATTATAATTGATGTTCCTTTTGATGCTCCTTCTGTATTGTATTATCAGTGCATTTACCATTCAGGTATGAAAGGACGACTTATTATTAATGATAAGAAAAATGAAGAAGAAATCCAAGATTTATCTTCCATTACTTTTTCTACAATAAGCACTGAAATATCGGATTTAAGTAGTGAAACGGTTTCTAATATTGCCGACCTTTCATCACTTACATTCTCCACACTAAGCACGGAGATATCTGACTTGTCGAGCGATACATCACGAGAAATAAGTGTAGTCCAAACACTTGCATCTAGTGAAATACAAGACTTGTCTAGTTATACATCCAGTGAATTATCACGGGAAATAGCAGAGCAAAGTGACGCAACATCAGCAGAAATCTCAGACCTTTCATCACTTACATTCTCCACACTAAGCACGGAAATATCTGATTTGTCGAGCGATACATCACGAGAAATAAGCGCAGTGCAAACACTCGCATCCAGTGAAATTCAAGATTTGTCATCATACACTTCAAGTGAACTATCGCGGGAAATAGCAGAGCAAAGTGACGCAACATCAGCAGAAATCTCAGACCTTTCATCACTTACATTCTCTACATTAAGCACTGAAATATCCGACTTATCGAGTGATACATCCAGAGAAATTAGTGTAGTTCAAGCACTCACATCCAGTGAAATCCAAGATTTGTCATCATACACTTCAAGTGAATTATCACGGGAAATAGCAGAGCAAAGTTTAACGACTTCGGTGGAAATCTCTGACCTTTCGTCCATTACTTTTTCAACATTAAACACTGAAATCAGCACTTTAAGTAGTGAAACAGCGCGAGATATAAGTGCAGCCAAATCTCTTACCTCGAGTGAGATCACCGATTTGTCTAGTTATACTTCAAGTGAATTATCACGAGAAATATTGGAAGAACGAGAAACTACTTCGATAGAGATAGAAGACTTATCTTCAATAACCTTCTCGACTTTAAGCACCGAGATTTCAGATCTTAGCAGTGATACATCGCGTGAAATATCATCGACAAAATCAGAATTGGTTTCTACAATTAGCACAGATATATCAACGCTTAGTAGTGAGACGGTTCGAGATATTTTCGATTTAAGTAGCGCATTGCATCGTAGAATTATAATTGATATTAGTGAAGTAATAGGAGGCGCTGGTGAATCATTGGATACATTACGAGAATTAGAATTGTTTGTAACTGATTTAAGTGATTCCACCGTCACATCTTTAATATCAAAGGTTGTTGATTTATCTAGTAGAGAAACCAGTCACTTTAATTTGCTATCAAGTGAATTAGATGCTTTCGATACAGAGATTACTAATCAAATTAATGATTTATCGTCGCGAACATTTTCTACTCTAAGCACCGAGATTTCCGACCTTAGCAGTGATACATCAAGAGAGATTAGTGTAGTTCAAGCACTCGCATCCAGTGAAATCACTGATTTGTCATCCTATACATCAAGTGAATTATCACGAGAAATATCGGAACAAAGCGCATCTACTTCTTCGGAAATATCGGACTTGTCATCACTAACTTTTTCAACACTAAGCACTGAAATATCGGACTTATCGAGCGATACATCACGAGAAATCAGTGTAGTTCAAGCACTGACATCCAGTGAAATCACCGATTTGTCATCATATACATCAAGTGAATTATCACGAGAAATATCGGAACAAAGCGCATCTACTTCTTCGGAAATATCTGATTTGTCATCGCTAACATTTTCATCTCTAAGCACGGAAATCAGCGATCTGTCTAGCGATACATCGAGGGAGATTAGCGTGGTCCAGTCATTGACTTCTAGTGAAATTAGCGACTTATCGTCATATACATCAAGTGAATTATCACGAGAAATATCGGAACAAAGTGCGTCTACTTCTTCGGAAATATCTGATTTGTCATCGCTAACATTTTCATCTCTAAGCACGGAAATCAGCGATCTGTCTAGTGATACATCACGAGAAATAAGTGTCGTTCAAGCATTGACATCTAGTGAAATAACCGACTTGTCGTCATATACTTCAAGTGAATTGCGGCGTGAGATTAGCACATTGCGAGATGAAAAGGGTAGCGAATTGGAAGATTTATCTTCAATAACCTTCTCTACTTTAAGCACTGAGATTTCAGACCTTAGCAGTGATACATCACGAGAAATAAGTGTAGTTCAAGCACTGACATCCAGTGAAATCACAGATTTGTCATCCTATACATCCAGTGAATTATCACGAGAAATCGCAGAACAAAGCGCATCTACTTCTTCGGAAATATCAGACTTGTCTTCGCTAACTTTTTCAACACTAAGCACTGAAATCAGCGATCTCAGCAGTGATACATCACGAGAAATCAGTGTAGTTCAAGCACTGACATCAAGTGAAATCACCGATTTGTCAAGTTACACTTCAAGTGAATTAAATCGCGAGATTAGCACTTTGCGAGATGAAAAGGGAAGTGAATTAGAAGACTTATCTTCAATAACCTTTTCTACTTTAAGCACTGAGATTTCAGACCTTAGCAGTGATACATCACGAGAAATTAGTGTGGTTCAGTCGTTGACTTCTAGTGAAATCGCCGACTTGTCATCATACACATCCAGTGAATTATCACGAGAAATCGCAGAACAAAGTTCAACCACTTCTGTGGAAATATCCGACCTTTCTTCTCGAACCTTCTCAACATTAAGCACAGAGATTTCAGACCTCAGCAGTGATACATCGCGAGAAATCAGTGTGGTCCAAGCACTAACATCCAGTGAAATCACAGACTTATCATCATATACATCAGGTGAATTATCAAGAGAAATAGCAGAACAAAGTTCAACCACTTCTGTGGAAATATCTGACTTGTCCTCGCGAACCTTCTCATCACTAAGCACTGAGATTTCGGATCTTAGTAGTGATACATCGCGTGAAATATCATCGACAAAATCCGAATTAGTTTCCACTATTAACACCAGCATATTAACATTAAGCAGTGAAACCGTTCGTGACATTGTAGATTTAAGTAATATTCTGCATTCCAGAATTTATCACGATATTTCCGATGTAATTGGTGGTGCTGGCGAATCACTCGACACGCTTCGCGAACTAGAGTTGTTTGTGACAGACTTAAGTGATGATACGGTAACTTCATTGATATCAAGAGTTGCTGACTTATCCGGGAGAGAAACATCACATTACAGTTCTCTTTCTACCGATATTGTTGATTTAAGCAATGCTTTCAATAATGATGTAGATGATTTGTCATCGATTACATTTTCAACGCTAAGCACAGAAATATCTGACTTGTCGAGCGATACTTCACGAGAAATCAGTGTGGTCCAATCCTTGACTTCCAGTGAAATTAGTGATTTGTCATCATACACTTCCAGCGAATTGTCGCGAGAAATTAGTGAATTAAGCCAATCTACCTCTTCGGAAATAACCGATCTTTCTTCGCTAACATTCTCCTCACTAAGCACTGAAATATCAGACCTCAGCAGCGATACATCACGAGAAATCAGTGTGGTCCAATCTCTTACTTCTGCAGAAATATCAGACTTATCGTCATATACTTCAAGTGAATTATCGCGAGAAATTAGCGAATTAAGTCAATCTACTTCTTCAGAAATATCGGACTTGTCATCGCGAACTTTCTCATCATTAAGCACAGAAATATCTGACTTGTCGAGCGATACATCGCGTGAAATTAGTGTGGTCCAATCCCTTACTTCTGCAGAAATATCAGACTTATCGTCATATACTTCAAGTGAATTATCACGAGAAATCAGTGAATTAAGCCAATCTACTTCTTCGGAAATATCGGACCTTTCTTCATTAACATTCTCATCATTAAGCACTGAAATATCAGACTTGTCGAGTGATACATCGCGAGAAATCAGTGTGGTCCAAGCACTCACATCAAGTGAGATCACAGACTTATCATCCTATACTTCCAGTGAATTAAACCGTGAGATTAGCACATTGAGAGATGAAAAGGGTAGCGAACTAGAAGATTTATCTTCCTTGACTTTTTCTACTTTAAGCACCGAGATTTCAGACCTCAGCAGTGATACTTCACGCGAAATCAGTGTGGTTCAGTCATTAACTTCAAGCGAAATTAGCGATTTGTCATCATACACATCCAGTGAATTATCACGAGAAATAGCACAGCAAAGCAGTGTGACTTCGGTGGAAATCTCCGACCTTTCTTCACTAACTTTCTCGACACTCAGCACAGAGATTTCAGACCTCAGCAGTGATACATCGCGCGAAATTAGTGTGGTGCAATCATTGACTTCAAGTGAAATTAGCGATTTGTCGTCATACACATCTAGTGAATTATCACGAGAAATCAGTGAATTAAGCAGTGACACTTCAGTAGAAATAAGCGATCTTTCTTCACTAACTTTTTCGACATTAAGCACTGAGATTTCAGACCTGAGTAGTGATACATCACGAGAAATTAGTGTGGTTCAAGCACTCACATCCAGTGAAATTACGGATTTGTCGTCATATACTTCAAGTGAATTGAATCGCGAGATTAGCACATTACGAGATGAAAAGGGCAGTGAATTAGAAGATTTGTCTTCTTTAGTATTTAATACATTAAGCACTGAAATATCAGACTTGTCTAGCGATACTTCACGAGAAATCAGTGTGGTTCAGTCATTGACTTCTAGTGAAATTAGTGATTTGTCATCGTATACATCAAGTGAATTATCGCGAGAAATATCCGATCTTTCATCACTTACCTTTTCTTCATTAAGCACTGAAATATCCGATCTCAGTAGCGATACATCAAGAGAGATCAGTGTGGTTCAGTCATTGACTTCTAGTGAAATTAGTGATTTGTCATCCTACACTTCTAGCGAATTATCGAGAGAAATAGCCGAACAAAGCTCAACTACTTCAGTAGAAATAAGTGATCTATCTTCATTGACTTTCTTAACATTAAGCACTGAAATTAGTGACTTGTCAAGCGATACTTCAAGAGAAGTGTCATCTACTAAATCAGAGTTGCTTTCTACAATTAGCACTGACATATCTACATTAAGTAGTGAGACGGTTCGCGATATTGTAGACTTAAGTAATATTTTGCATTCCAGAATATATCACGACATTTCTGATGTGATTGGTGGAGCAGGTGAATCACTTGATACATTACGAGAACTTGAATTGTTTGTCACTGACTTAAGTGATGATACGGTTACTTCCTTAGTATCAAGAGTTGCGGATTTATCAGGGAGAGAAACATCACATTACAATTCACTTTCTACAGATATTGTTGATTTAAGCAATGCCTTCAATAATGATGTAGATGATTTGTCTTCTATCACATTTTCAACATTAAGCACAGAGATTTCAGACCTGAGTAGTGATACATCGCGCGAAATTAGCGTGGTTCAATCGTTGGCTTCTAGTGAAATCAGTAATTTGTCATCCTATACCTCCAGTGAATTATCACGAGAAATATCGGAACAAAGCGCATCTACTTCTTCGGAAATATCGGATTTGTCATCGCTAACATTTTCATCTCTAAGCACGGAAATCAGCGATCTAAGCAGCGATACATCACGAGAAATCAGCGTGGTCCAGTCATTGACTTCTAGTGAAATTAGCGACTTATCGTCCTATACATCAAGTGAATTATCGCGAGAAATATCGGAACAAAGCGCATCTACTTCTTCGGAAATATCGGATTTGTCATCGCTAACATTTTCATCTCTAAGCACGGAAATCAGCGATCTAAGCAGTGATACATCGCGAGAAATAAGTGTGGTTCAATCGCTAACATCAAGTGAAATCAGTGATTTGTCGTCTTATACATCTAGTGAATTATCGCGAGAAATTAGTGAATTGAGTCTATCTACTTCTTCGGAAATATCGGACTTATCTTCTCTAACTTTCTCCACTCTAAGCACTGAAATTTCAGACCTGAGTAGCGATACTTCGCGTGAAATTAGTGTAGTTAAAGCATTGACCTCGAGTGAAATCACAGACTTGTCGTCATACACTTCAAGTGAATTAAATCGAGAAATTAGCACATTGAGAAATGAAAAAGGCAGTGAATTAGAAGATTTATCTTCAATAACTTTCTCAACTTTAAGCACTGAGATTTCAGACCTGAGTAGCGATACATCACGAGAAATCAGCGTGGTGCAATCATTGACTTCTAGTGAAATTAGCGATTTGTCGTCATACACTTCAAGCGAATTATCGCGAGAAATCAGTGAACTAACTTCAACAACCTCTTCGGAAATAACAGACTTATCTTCACTAACTTTCTCAACACTAAGTACAGAGATTTCAGATCTCAGTAGTGATACATCGCGTGAAATCAGTGTGGTTCAATCATTGACTTCCAGTGAAATCACTGACTTGTCTTCATATACATCAAGTGAATTAAACCGTGAAATTAGCACATTGCGAGATGAAAAAGGAAGCGAATTAGAAGATTTATCTTCGTTGGTCTTTAATACTCTTAGCACTGAAATATCAGATCTCAGCAGCGATACATCACGAGAAATCAGTGTGGTGCAGTCATTAGCTTCTAGTGAAATTAGTGATTTGTCATCTTATACTTCAAGTGAATTATCAAGAGAAATAGCAGAACAAAGTTCAACAACATCGGTAGAAATCTCCGACCTTTCTTCTCGAACCTTCTCATCATTAAGCACAGAAATTTCAGACCTCAGCAGCGATACTTCACGAGAAATCAGTGTGGTGCAGTCATTGACTTCCAGTGAAATTAGTGATTTGTCATCCTATACTTCCAGTGAATTGTCACGAGAAATCAGTGAATTAAGCTCGTCTACTTCTTCGGAAATAACAGACCTTTCTTCATTGACATTCTCATCTTTAAGCACAGAAATTAGCGACTTGTCAAGCGATACTTCTCGCGAGGTTTCATCTACCAAATCTGAATTACTATCTACAATTAGCACCGACATATCTACATTAAGTAGTGAAACCGTCCGCGATATTGTTGATTTAAGTAATATTCTGCATTCCAGAATTTATCACGACATTTCAGATGTGATTGGTGGAGCAGGTGAATCACTTGACACGCTCCGCGAACTTGAATTGTTTGTGACTGACTTAAGTGATGATACTGTGACATCTTTGATATCAAGAGTAGCAGATTTATCAGGAAGAGAAACATCACATTACAGTTCTCTTTCTACGGATATTGTTGATTTAAGCAACGCATTCAATAATGATGTAGATGATTTGTCGTCGATTACATTCTCAACACTAAGCACTGAGATCTCAGACCTTAGCAGCGATACATCACGAGAAATCAGTGTTGTTCAATCATTGACTTCTAGTGAGATTAGTGATTTGTCATCATACACTTCTAGTGAATTATCGCGAGAAATTAGCGAATTAAGCTCTTCTACTTCTTCGGAAATATTGGACTTGTCATCGCGAACCTTCTTATCTTTAAGCACGGAAATCAGCGATCTCAGCAGTGATACATCACGAGAAATCAGTGTGGTTCAATCATTGACTTCTAGTGAGATTAGTGATTTGTCATCATACACTTCTAGTGAATTATCGCGAGAAATCAGTGAATTAAGCTCTTCTACTTCTTCGGAAATATCGGACTTGTCATCGCGAACTTTTTCATCGTTAAGCACAGAAATATCCGACTTGTCGAGCGATACATCACGAGAAATCAGCGTGGTGCAGTCATTAACTTCAAGTGAAATTAGTGATTTGTCATCATACACTTCTAGTGAATTATCGCGAGAAATTAGTGAATTAAGCGCATCTACTTCTTCGGAAATAACAGACTTATCATCACTAACATTTTCATCATTAAGCACAGAGATCTCAGACCTTAGTAGTGATACATCGCGTGAAATTAGTGTGGTTCAATCATTGACTTCCAGTGAAATCACTGATTTGTCATCATACACTTCTAGTGAATTGAATCGCGAGATTAGCACATTGCGAGATGAAAAGGGTAGTGAATTAGAAGATTTATCTTCTTTGGTGTTTAATACACTAAGCACTGAAATTAGTGATCTAAGTAGTGATACTTCTCGCGAAATCAGTGCGGTTCAAGCGCTAACATCAAGTGAAATAAGTGATTTATCATCATACACTTCAAGTGAATTATCACGAGAAATTAGCGAATTAAGCAGTGAAACTTCCGCAGAAATATCCGACCTTTCTTCTCTAACATTTTCCTCGCTCAGCACAGAAATATCCGACTTGAGTAGTGATACTTCACGCGAAATTAGTGTGGTGCAATCATTGACTTCAAGTGAAATTAGTGATTTGTCATCCTATACTTCCAGTGAATTATCACGAGAAATAGCAGAACAAAGCGCAACTACTTCTTCGGAAATATCTGACTTATCATCGCTAACATTCTCGTCATTAAGCACAGAAATATCAGACTTGAGTAGCGATACTTCAAGAGAAGTGTCCTCGACAAAATCTGAATTACTTTCTACAATTAGCACCGACATATCTACATTAAGTAGTGAAACAGTCCGTGATATTGTGGATTTAAGTAATATTCTGCATTCCAGAATTTATCACGACATTTCAGATGTGATTGGTGGAGCAGGTGAATCACTTGATACATTGCGTGAACTTGAATTGTTTGTCACTGATTTAAGTGATGATACAGTGACTTCTTTGATATCAAGAGTTGCCGACTTATCAGGAAGAGAAACATCACATTACACTTCTCTTTCTACAGACATTGTTGATTTAAGCAATGCTTTCAACAATGATGTAGATGATTTGTCTTCTATTACCTTTTCAACATTAAGCACAGAAATAAGTGACTTGTCGAGCGATACTTCACGAGAAATCAGTGTGGTTAAGTTATTGACTTCTAGTGAAATTAGTGATTTGTCGTCATATACTTCAAGTGAATTGTCACGAGAAATAGCAGAGCAAAGTTCATCAACTTCTGTTGAAATATCCGATCTTTCTTCATTAACTTTCTCATCCCTAAGCACCGAAATATCGGATTTGTCTAGCGATACATCACGAGAAATTAGTGTGGTTCAATCATTAACTTCCAGTGAAATCAGTGATTTGTCTAGTTACACTTCAAGTGAATTATCGAGAGAAATAGCGGAACAAAGTGCGACGACTTCAGCAGAAATAAGTGATCTTTCTTCCTTAACATTCTCTTCACTAAGCACTGAAATAAGTGACTTGAGTAGCGATACTTCACGCGAAATTAGCGTGGTCCAATCATTGACTTCAAGCGAAATAACTGATTTGTCATCATACACCTCAAGTGAATTGAACCGTGAGATTAGCACATTGCGAGATGAAAAGGGTAGTGAATTAGAAGATTTATCGTCATTGGTGTTTAATACTCTTAGCACTGAAATTAGCGATCTCAGTAGTGATAGTTCACGAGAAATCAGTGTAGTTCAGTCATTGACTTCAAGTGAAATCAGTGATTTATCATCTTACACTTCAAGTGAATTATCGAGAGAAATTAGTGAATTAAGCTCATCGACCTCTTCGGAAATAAGCGACCTTTCTTCTCTAACATTTTCCTCACTCAGCACAGAAATTAGTGACCTGAGTAGCGATACTTCACGAGAAATAAGTGTATTTCAGTCATTGACTTCAAGTGAAATCAGTGATTTATCATCTTATACTTCAAGTGAATTGTCACGAGAAATTGCGGAACAAAGTTCAACTACTTCAGTAGAAATATCTGACTTGTCATCGCTAACATTTTCCTCACTCAGCACTGAAATATCTGACTTGAGTAGCGATACTTCAAGAGAAGTGTCCTCAACAAAATCGGAATTACTATCTACAATTAGCACCGACATATCTACATTAAGTAGTGAAACAGTCCGCGATATTGTTGATTTAAGTAATATTCTACATTCCAGGATTTACCACGACATTTCAGATGTCATCGGCGGAGCAGGTGAATCATTGGATACTCTACGAGAACTAGAATTGTTTGTCACAGACTTAAGTGATGACACTGTAACTTCGTTGATATCAAGAGTAGCAGATTTATCAGGAAGAGAAACTTCACATTACACATCTCTTTCTACAGACATTGTTGATTTAAGTAACGCCTTCAACAATGATGTAGATGATTTGTCTTCTATTACATTTTCTACTTTAAGCACTGAAATATCGGACTTATCGAGCGATACATCGCGTGAAATTAGTGTGGTGCAATCGTTGACATCTAGTGAAATTAGTGATTTGTCATCTTATACTTCTAGTGAATTATCGCGAGAAATTAGTGAATTAAGCCAATCTACTTCTTCGGAAATATCTGACCTTTCATCGCTAACATTCTCATCTCTAAGCACGGAAATCAGCGATCTCAGCAGTGATACTTCACGAGAAATCAGTATTGTGCAATCATTGACTTCTAGTGAAATCAGTGATTTGTCATCCTATACTTCAAGTGAATTATCGCGAGAAATTAGTGAATTAAGCGCATCCACTTCTTCGGAAATAAGCGACCTTTCTTCGCTAACATTCTCATCACTAAGCACGGAAATCAGCGATCTCAGCAGTGATACTTCACGAGAAATAAGTGTTGTGCAATCATTGACTTCTAGTGAAATAAGTGATTTATCATCCTATACTTCAAGTGAATTATCGCGAGAAATTAGTGAATTAAGTTCAACTACTTCTTCGGAAATATCGGACCTTTCTTCATTAACATTCTCATCATTAAGCACTGAAATATCAGACTTGTCGAGTGATACATCGCGTGAAATTAGTGTGGTTCAATCATCGACTTCCAGTGAAATCACTGATTTGTCATCATACACCTCAAGTGAATTGAATCGCGAGATTAGCACATTGCGAGATGAAAAAGGAAGTGAATTAGAAGATTTATCTTCTTTGGTGTTTAATACTCTTAGCATTGAAATTAGCGATCTAAGCAGCGATACTTCACTGGAAATCAGTGTAGTCCAGTCGCTTACTTCAAGTGAAATAAGTGATTTGTCTAGTTACACTTCAAGTGAATTATCGCGAGAAATCAATGAATTAAGCGCATCTACCTCTTCGGAAATAAGCGACCTTTCTTCTCTAACATTCTCCACACTAAGCACTGAGATTTCAGACTTGTCGAGCGATACATCCCGAGAAATAAGTGTGGTGCAGTCATTGACTTCTAGTGAAATCAGTGATTTGTCATCATACACTTCTAGCGAATTATCGCGAGAAATTAGTGAAATAAGCCTATCTACCTCTTCGGAAATATCCGACTTGTCATCACTAACATTCTCTACGCTAAGCACTGAAATCAGTGACTTGTCAAGCGATACTTCAAGAGAAGTTTCATCTACTAAATCAGAACTACTCTCTACAATTAGCACGGACATATCTACCTTAAGTAGTGAAACTGTGCGTGATATTGTAGATTTAAGTAATATTCTGCATTCTAGAATTTATCACGACATTTCTGATGTGATTGGAGGAGCGGGTGAATCACTTGACACACTTCGTGAACTTGAATTGTTCGTGACCGACTTAAGTGATGATACTGTAACTTCATTGATATCAAGAGTTGCTGATTTATCAGGAAGAGAAACTTCACATTACACTTCTCTTTCTACTGATATTGTTGATTTAAGCGAAGCATTCAACAATGATGTAGATGATTTATCTTCAATTACTTTTTCAACATTAAGCACAGAAATTAGTGACTTGAGTAGTGATACTTCAAGAGAAATCAGTGTGGTGCAATCATTGGCTTCTAGTGAAATCAGTGATTTGTCATCATACACATCGAGTGAATTGTCACGAGAAATTAGTGAATTAAGCGCATCTACTTCTTCGGAAATAACGGATCTTTCTTCTTTAACATTCTCTACGCTAAGCACTGAAATTTCAGATCTTAGCAGCGATACATCGCGAGAAATCAGTGTAGTGCAATCATTAACTTCAAGCGAGATTAGCGATTTGTCGTCATATACTTCAAGTGAATTGTCAAGAGAAATAGCAGAACAAAGTTCGTCAACCTCTGTTGAAATCTCTGATCTGTCCTCATTAACATTCTCGACTTTAAGCACCGAAATATCGGACTTGTCGAGCGATACATCACGAGAAATCAGTGTGGTGCAATCATTGACTTCTAGTGAAATCAGTGATTTGTCATCATACACATCGAGTGAATTGTCAAGAGAAATTAGTGAATTAAGCCTAACTACTTCTTCGGAAATATCCGACTTATCTTCTTTAACATTCTCGACTTTAAGCACTGAAATATCGGACTTGTCGAGTGATACATCACGAGAAATTAGTGTAGTTCAATCGCTAACATCAAGTGAAATCACTGACTTATCGTCATACACTTCTAGTGAATTGAATCGTGAGATTAGCACATTGCGAGAAGAAAAGGGTAGTGAATTAGAAGATTTATCGTCTTTGGTGTTTAATACTCTTAGCACTGAAATATCAGACTTATCAAGCGATACTTCACTAGAGATTAGTGTGGTGCAATCGTTGACTTCTAGTGAAATTAGTGATTTGTCATCATACACTTCCAGTGAATTATCACGAGAAATTAGCGAATTAAGCGCGTCTACCTCTTCGGAAATAACCGACCTTTCTTCTCTAACATTCTCATCTTTAAGCACGGAAATTTCAGACCTCAGCAGCGATACTTCTCGCGAAATTAGTGTAGTGCAATCATTAACTTCCAGTGAAATTAGTGATTTGTCATCCTATACTTCCAGTGAATTGTCGCGAGAAATCAGTGAATTAAGCGTATCCACCTCTGCGGAAATATCTGACTTGTCGTCGCTAACATTTTCCTCACTCAGCACTGAAATTAGTGACCTAAGTAGCGATACTTCAAGAGAAGTGTCATCTACGAAATCCGAATTACTGTCCACAATTAGCACTGATATATCAACTCTTAGCAGTGAAACAGTGCGTGATATTGTTGATTTAAGTAATATTTTGCATTCCAGAATTTACCACGACATTTCAGATGTGATTGGTGGTGCTGGCGAATCACTTGACACGCTCCGCGAACTTGAATTGTTTGTGACAGACTTAAGTGATGATACGGTAACTTCATTGATATCAAGAGTGACAGATTTATCAGGAAGAGAAACATCACATTACACTTCTCTTTCTACTGATATTGTTGATTTAAGCGAAGCATTCAACAATGATGTAGATGATTTGTCTTCTATCACATTTTCAACGCTAAGCACTGAAATTAGTGACTTGAGTAGTGATACTTCCCGTGAAATCAGTGTGGTACAGTCATTGACATCTAGTGAAATAAGTGATTTGTCATCCTACACATCGAGCGAATTGTCACGAGAAATTAATGAATTAAGCGCATCTACTTCTTCGGAAATAAGCGATCTTTCTTCTCTAACATTCTCATCTCTAAGCACTGAAATCAGTGACTTGAGTAGTGATACTTCCCGTGAAATCAGTGTGGCGCAGTCATTGACATCTAGTGAAATTAGTGATTTGTCATCATACACTTCAAGTGAATTATCGCGAGAAATTAGTGAATTAAGCGCATCAACTTCTTCGGAAATAAGCGATCTTTCTTCTCTAACATTCTCAACACTAAGTACTGAAATATCGGACTTATCGAGCGATACATCGCGTGAAATCAGTGTTGTGCAATCATTGACTTCTAGCGAAATTAGTGATTTGTCATCATACACTTCCAGCGAATTATCGCGAGAAATTAGTGAATTAAGCAGTGACACTTCCGCAGAAATAACGGATCTTTCTTCATTAACATTCTCCTCACTCAGCACCGAAATCAGTGATTTGAGTAGTGATACTTCCCGTGAAATCAGCGTGGTCCAATCATTAACATCAAGTGAAATTACAGACTTGTCATCATACACTTCAAGTGAATTGAATCGCGAGATTAGCACATTGCGAGAAGAAAAGGGTAGCGAATTAGAAGATTTATCTTCGTTAGTGTTTAATACATTAAGCACTGAAATTAGTGACCTAAGTAGTGATACATCACGCGAAATCAGCACGGTTCAATCTTTGACTTCTAATGAAATCAGTGATTTGTCATCCTATACTTCAAGTGAATTGTCACGAGAAATTAGTGAATTAAGCCAATCTACTTCTTCGGAAATATCCGATCTTTCTTCATTAACATTCTTAACTTTAAGCACCGAGATTTCAGACCTTAGCAGTGATACTTCTCGTGAAATTAGTGCGGTTCAATCTTTGACTTCTAGTGAAATAACAGACCTATCATCTTTAACATTCTCTACGCTAAGCACTGAAATCAGTGACTTGTCAAGTGATACTTCAAGAGAAGTTTCATCAACGAAATCAGAATTGCTTTCTACTATTAGCACGGATATATCTACATTAAGTAGTGAAACCGTTCGTGATATTGTTGATTTAAGTAATATTCTGCATTCTAGGATTTATCACGACATTTCTGATGTGATTGGTGGAGCAGGTGAATCACTTGACACGCTTCGTGAACTTGAATTGTTTGTGACCGACTTAAGTGATGATACCGTGACTTCTTTGATATCAAGAGTTGCCGATTTATCAGGAAGAGAAACATCACATTACACTTCTCTTTCTACGGATATTGTTGATTTAAGCGAAGCATTCAATAATGATGTAGATGATTTGTCGTCTATTACATTCTCCACATTGAGCACTGAAATATCGGACTTATCGAGCGATACATCGCGTGAAATCAGCGTGGCGCAATCATTGACTTCCAGTGAAATCAGTGATTTGTCATCATACACATCTAGTGAATTATCACGAGAAATTAGTGAATTAAGCGCGTCTACTTCTTCGGAAATATCCGATCTTTCTTCATTAACATTCTCAAGTTTAAGCACCGAAATCAGTGATCTCAGCAGTGATACTTCACGAGAAATAAGTGTGGTGCAATCATTGACTTCTAGTGAAATTAGCGATTTGTCATCATATACTTCAAGTGAATTGTCAAGAGAAATAGCAGAACAAAGTTCATCAACTTCGGCTGAAATCTCTGATCTTTCCTCGCGAACTTTCTTAACGCTAAGCACTGAAATAAGTGATTTGAGTAGTGATACATCAAGAGAAATAAGTGTGGTTCAATCGTTGACTTCAAGTGAAATTAGCGATTTGTCTAGTTACACTTCTAGTGAATTATCGCGTGAAATTAGTGAATTAAGCCTATCTACTTCTTCGGAAATATCTGACTTATCGTCACTAACATTCTCATCATTAAGCACAGAAATATCTGACTTGTCAAGCGATACATCGCGTGAAATTAGTGTGGTGCAGTCATTGGCTTCTAGTGAAATACAAGATCTTTCAAGTTACACTTCAAGTGAATTAAATCGTGAGATTAGCACACTGCGAGATGAAAAGGGAAGCGAATTAGAAGATTTATCGTCTTTGGTATTTAATACTCTTAGCACCGAAATATCGGACTTATCAAGCGATACTTCACTAGAGATTAGTGTGGTTCAATCGTTGACTTCAAGTGAAATTAGCGATTTGTCGTCATATACATCAAGTGAATTATCACGAGAAATTAGCGAATTAAGTGTATTGACTTCTTCGGAAATAAGCGACCTTTCTTCGCTAACATTTTCCTCACTCAGCACGGAGATTTCTGACTTGTCTAGCGATACATCGCGCGAAATCAGCGTGGTGCAATCATTGGCGAGTAGTGAAATTAGTGATTTGTCATCCTATACTTCTAGTGAATTGTCACGAGAAATCAGCGAATTAAGCGTATCCACTTCTGCGGAAATATCTGACTTGTCATCGCTAACATTTTCCTCACTCAGCACTGAAATTAGTGACCTAAGTAGCGATACTTCAAGAGAAGTTTCATCTACAAAATCGGAATTACTTTCTACAATTAGCACCGACATATCTACATTAAGTAGTGAAACCGTCCGCGATATTGTTGATTTAAGTAATATTCTGCATTCCAGAATTTATCACGACATTTCAGATGTGATTGGCGGAGCAGGTGAATCTTTGGATACATTGCGAGAACTTGAATTGTTTGTCACTGACTTAAGTGATGATACGGTAACTTCATTGATATCAAGAGTTGCTGACTTATCTGGGAGAGAAACATCACACTACACTTCTCTTTCTACGGATATTGTTGATTTAAGCAACGCATTCAATAATGATGTAGATGATTTGTCTTCTATCACATTTTCAACATTAAGCACAGAAATATCGGACTTGTCGAGTGATACATCTCGTGAAATTAGCGTAGTTCAGTCGCTTACTTCAAGTGAAATTAGTGACTTGTCATCGTATACTTCAAGTGAATTATCACGAGAAATAGCGGAGCAAAGTGCTACGACTTCAACAGAAATATCTGACTTATCTTCTCTAACATTCTCAACACTAAGCACTGAAATCAGTGATCTGTCTAGCGATACATCACGAGAAATTAGTGTGGTTCAAGCACTAACATCAAGTGAAATCACAGACTTATCATCATATACTTCTAGTGAATTGTCGCGAGAAATTAATGAATTAAGCGTATTGACTTCTTCTGAAATAACAGACTTATCTTCGCTAACATTCTCTACACTAAGCACTGAAATATCGGACTTGTCGAGCGATACTTCGCGAGAAATTAGTGTGGTTCAATCATTGGCTTCTAGTGAAATCACAGACTTGTCGTCATACACTTCCAGTGAATTGAATCGCGAGATTAGCACATTACGAGATGAAAAGGGTAGTGAATTAGAAGATTTATCTTCGTTGGTGTTTAATACTCTTAGCACGGAAATAAGCGATCTTAGTAGCGATACTTCACTAGAGATTAGTGTGGTGCAATCATTGACTTCTAGCGAGATTAGTGATTTATCGTCGTATACTTCCAGCGAATTGTCACGAGAAATTAATGAATTAAGTGTATTGACTTCTTCTGAAATAAGCGACCTTTCTTCGCTAACATTCTCCACACTAAGCACGGAGATTTCAGACCTCAGCAGCGATACTTCTCGCGAAATTAGTGTGGTTCAATCATTGGCTTCTAGTGAAATTAGCGATTTATCATCCTATACTTCCAGCGAATTATCACGAGAAATTAATGAATTAAGTGTAGCTACTTCTTCAGAAATAACAGACTTATCTTCTCTAACTTTCTTAACATTAAGCACTGAAATATCAGACTTGAGTAGTGATACTTCTCGTGAAGTTTCATCTACGAAATCAGAATTGTTATCCACCATTAGCACAGATATATCAACGCTAAGTAGTGAAACGGTTCGTGACATTGTAGATTTAAGTAATATTCTGCATTCCAGGATTTATCACGATATTTCCGATGTGATTGGTGGCGCCGGTGAATCACTTGATACTTTGCGTGAGCTTGAATTGTTTGTCACTGACTTAAGTGATGATACAGTAACCTCATTAGTATCAAGAGTTGCAGATTTATCAGGGAGAGAAACATCACATTACAATACGCTTTCTACGGATATTGTTGATTTAAGTAACGCCTTCAATAATGATGTAGATGATTTATCATCTATTACATTCTCGACATTAAGCACTGAAATATCAGACTTGTCGAGCGATACATCTCGAGAAATTAGTGTGGTTCAGTCGTTGACTTCCAGTGAAATCAGCGATTTATCATCATACACTTCCAGTGAATTGTCACGAGAAATAGCAGAGCAAAGTGCTACAACTTCAACAGAAATATCTGACTTATCTTCTCTAACATTCTCTTCATTAAGCACTGAAATATCGGATTTGTCAAGCGATGCATCTAGAGAAATTAGCGCGGTTCAAACGCTTGCTTCTAGTGAAATTAGCGATTTATCGTCATATACTTCAAGTGAATTGTCGAGAGAAATTAATGAATTAAGTGTATTGACTTCTTCGGAAATAACGGACTTGTCTTCATTAACATTCTCCTCACTAAGCACCGAAATCAGCGACTTAAGTAGTGATACTTCTCGTGAAATCAGTGTAGTTCAAACGCTTGCTTCTAGTGAAATTAGCGATTTATCGTCATATACTTCAAGTGAATTGTCGAGAGAAATTAATGAATTAAGCACATCGACTTCTTCGGAAATAACGGACTTGTCTTCGTTAACATTCTCATCACTAAGCACTGAAATATCAGACTTGTCGAGCGATACATCACAAGAAATCAGTGTGGTTCAATCATTGGCTTCCAGTGAAATCACAGATTTGTCGTCATATACTTCAAGTGAATTGAATCGCGAGATTAGCACACTACGAGACGAAAAGGGTAGTGAGTTAGAAGATTTATCGTCTTTAGTGTTTAATACTCTTAGTATTGAAATTAGCGATCTCAGCAGCGATACATCACGAGAAATTAGTGTGGTGCAATCATTGACTTCCAGTGAAATTAGTGATTTGTCATCATATACTTCAAGTGAATTATCGAGAGAAATAGCAGACCTTTCTTCTATAACATTCTCATCACTAAGCACTGAAATAAGTGACTTATCGAGTGATACATCCAGAGAAATTAGTGTGGTGCAATCATTGACTTCTAGTGAAATCAGTGATTTGTCATCATACACTTCCAGTGAATTATCACGAGAAATAGCAGACCTTTCGTCGCTTACATTCTCGTCATTAAGCACTGAAATATCGGATCTTAGCAGTGATACTTCAAGAGAAGTTTCATCTACGAAGTCAGAACTACTTTCTACAATTAGCACAGACATATCTACATTAAGTAGTGAAACTGTGCGTGACATTGTAGATTTAAGTAATATTCTGCATTCCAGAATTTACCATGATATTTCTGATGTTATTGGTGGCGCAGGTGAATCATTGGATACTCTACGAGAACTAGAATTGTTTGTCACTGATTTAAGTGATGATACTGTAACTTCATTGATATCAAGAGTTGCGGATTTATCAGGAAGAGAAACATCTCATTATACATCTCTTTCTACCGACATTGTTGATTTAAGTAATGCCTTCAATAATGATGTAGATGATTTGTCGTCGATTACATTTTCAACCTTAAGCACAGAAATATCGGACTTAAGCAGCGATACATCAAGAGAAATTAGTGTGGTGCAATCATTGGCTTCTAGTGAAATCAGTGATTTGTCTTCATATACTTCTAGTGAATTATCACGAGAAATTAGTGAATTAAGCTCATCTACTTCTTCGGAAATAGCGGACTTATCTTCTCTAACATTCTCTTCACTCAGCACTGAAATAAGTGACTTGTCGAGCGATACATCACAAGAAATCAGTGTGGTTCAATCATTGGCTTCTAGTGAAATTAGCGATTTGTCATCGTATACTTCAAGTGAATTATCGAGAGAAATTAATGAATTAAGCGCATCTACATCTTCGGAAATAAGCGATCTTTCTTCACTAACATTCTCAACACTAAGCACTGAAATCAGCGACTTGTCGAGCGATACATCCAGAGAAATTAGTGTGGTGCAGTCATTGGCTTCTAGTGAGATTACCGATTTGTCGTCATACACATCTAGTGAATTGAATCGTGAAATTAGCACATTACGAGATGAAAAAGGTAGTGAATTAGAAGATTTATCTTCTTTGGTATTTAATACTCTTAGTATTGAAATTAGTGACCTCAGTAGCGATACATCAACAGAAATCAGTGTGGTGCAGTCATTGGCGTCTAGTGAAATCGGTGATTTATCGTCTTACACTTCAAGTGAATTATCGAGAGAAATATCAGACCTTTCTTCTTTAACATTCTCCTCATTAAGCACTGAAATATCAGACTTATCCAGTGATACATCAAGAGAAATCAGCGCGGTTCAGTCATTGGCTTCCAGTGAAATAACTGATTTGTCAAGTTATACTTCCAGTGAATTATCACGAGAAATTAACGAATTAAGTGTAGCTACCTCTTCGGAAATATCAGACTTATCTTCGCTGACATTCTCGACATTAAGCACCGAGATCAGCGATATTAGCAGTGATACTTCTCGTGAAATTTCATCTACGAAATCCGAATTGTTATCAACTATTAGCACTGACATATCTACATTAAGTAGTGAAACCGTCCGTGATATTGTGGATTTAAGTAATATTCTACATTCTAGAATTTATCACGACATATCGGATGTGATTGGTGGAGCAGGTGAATCACTTGACACACTTCGCGAACTAGAATTGTTTGTGACTGATTTAAGTGATGATACAGTAACCTCATTAGTATCAAGAGTTGCAGATTTATCAGGGAGAGAAACTGACCACTACATAGAAGTTTCTACAGATATTGTGGATTTAAGTGACGCATTCAATAACGATGTTGCTGATTTGTCTTCTATTGTATTTAATACTTTAAGCACCGAAATCAGTGACTTGAGTAGTGATACTTCCCGAGAAATTAGTGTTGTGCAATCGTTGACTTCTAGTGAAATAAGTGATTTGTCATCCTATACTTCTAGTGAATTGTCACGAGAAATTGGTGAATTAAGCACAACGACTTCTTCGGAAATAGCGGACTTATCTTCTCTAACATTCTCCTCACTCAGCACTGAAATATCGGACTTGTCAAGCGATACTTCACGAGAAATTAGCGTGGTTCAAACGCTAACATCAAGTGAAATCACAGATTTGTCATCATACACTTCAAGTGAATTATCGAGAGAAATAGCCGACCTTTCTTCGCTAACATTCTCTTCATTAAGCACTGAAATCAGTGACTTGTCGAGCGATACATCACGAGAAATTAGTGTTGTGCAATCGTTGACTTCCAGTGAGATCACAGACCTGTCTTCATACACATCAAGTGAATTATCGCGAGAAATTAATGAATTAAGCACATCGACCTCTTCGGAAATAACAGACTTATCTTCACTAACTTTCTCAACATTAAGCACGGAGATTTCAGATCTCAGTAGTGATACTTCACGAGAAATTAGTGTGGTTCAAGCACTTACATCAAGTGAAATAACAGACTTGTCGTCATACACTTCAAGTGAATTAAATCGTGAGATTAGCACATTGCGAGATGAAAAGGGAAGCGAATTAGAAGATTTATCTTCATTGGTGTTTAATACTCTTAGCATTGAAATTAGCGATCTAAGCAGCGATACTTCACTGGAAATCAGTGTTGTCCAGGCGTTGACTTCTAGTGAAATTAGTGATTTGTCGTCTTACACTTCTAGCGAATTATCGCGAGAAATAGCAGAGCAAAGCGCAACAACTTCGGTAGAAATAAGCGATCTTTCTTCACTAACATTCTTAACATTAAGCACAGAGATATCTGACTTGTCGAGCGATACATCCCGAGAAATTAGTGCGGTGCAAACATTGGCTTCTAGTGAAATCAGTGATTTGTCTTCATATACTTCTAGTGAGTTGTCGCGAGAAATTAATGAATTAAGCGTATCTACATCTTCGGAAATATCTGACTTGTCATCACTAACATTCTTAACACTAAGCACTGAAATTTCAGATTTGTCGAGTGATACTTCAAGAGAAATGTCATCGACTAAATCAGAATTACTGTCTACGATTAGCACCGATATATCTACATTAAGCAGTGAAACCGTGCGCGATATTGTGGATTTAAGTAATATTCTGCATTCTAGAATTTATCACGACATTTCAGATGTGATTGGTGGAGCAGGTGAATCACTTGACACTCTTCGTGAATTAGAATTGTTTGTTACTGATTTAAGTGATGCTACTGTAACATCATTGGTGTCAACTGTTGCCGATTTATCAGGGAGAGAAACATCTCATTACAATTCACTTTCTACAGACATTGTTGATTTAAGCAACGCATTCAATAACGATGTAGATGATTTGTCGTCAATTACATTCTCGTCGCTAAGCACTGAAATATCTGACTTGTCAAGCGATACATCACGAGAAATAAGCGTTGTTCAATCGCTTACTTCAAGTGAAATCAGTGATTTGTCATCTTATACTTCTAGTGAATTATCGAGAGAAATTACGGAATTAAGCACATCGACCTCTTCGGAAATAAGCGATCTTTCTTCTCTAACATTTTCCTCACTCAGCACAGAAATTAGTGACTTGTCGAGTGATACATCGCGTGAAATTAGCGTGGTTCAATCGCTTGCTTCTAGTGAAATAACGGATTTATCGTCATACACATCAAGTGAATTATCGAGAGAAATTAATGAATTAAGCACATCGACCTCTTCGGAAATAACCGATCTTTCTTCATTAACATTCTCCTCACTAAGCACTGAAATCAGCGACTTGTCGAGTGATACTTCACGAGAAATTAGTGTGGTGCAGTCATTGGCTTCTAGCGAAATCACAGACTTGTCGTCTTACACTTCAAGCGAATTAAACCGTGAAATTACCACATTACGAAACGAAAAAGGAAGTGAATTAGAAGATTTATCTTCGTTAGTGTTTAACACATTAAGCACAGAGATTTCAGACTTGTCAAGCGATACATCCAGAGAAATCAGTGTGGTGCAATCATTGACTTCTAGTGAAATCAGCGATTTATCATCCTATACTTCTAGCGAATTATCACGAGAAATAGCAGAACAAAGCGCAACTACTTCTTCGGAAATAAGCGACCTTTCGTCTTTAACATTTTCCTCACTCAGCACTGAAATAAGCGATCTAAGCAGTGATACATCAAGGGAAATTAGTGTGGTTCAGTCATTGGCTTCCAGTGAAATTAGTGATTTGTCATCATACACTTCAAGTGAATTGTCTCGAGAAATAGCAGAACAAAGCACAACTACTTCTTCAGAAATATCTGACTTGTCATCATTGACATTCTCAACATTAAGCACTGAAATTTCAGACTTGTCGAGTGATACTTCTCGCGAAGTTTCATCCACGAAATTAGAATTACTTTCTACAATTAGCACTGACATATCTACATTAAGTAGTGAAACCGTTCGTGATATTGTTGATTTAAGTAATATTCTGCATTCTAGGATTTATCACGACATTTCTGATGTGATTGGTGGAGCAGGTGAATCATTGGATACTCTACGAGAACTTGAATTGTTTGTCACTGATTTAAGTGATGATACGGTTACATCAT
>Ga0209307_1000345_pt1 | contig 34160 bp, 37 predicted proteins | sample COGITO_mtgs_1105_FD_185519 | JGI IMG/M metagenome (GOLD analysis project Ga0209307, IMG submission 185519) | Pelagic marine microbial communities from North Sea - COGITO_mtgs_110530 (SPAdes) (version 2) | ecosystem: Environmental > Aquatic > Marine > Epipelagic ... | reverse complement strand
TTAGGTAAATCTCGACGAAAGCCTGGCACATTAGCATTCGCCAAATTATTGGCCAAATCAAATTTGAGATCTTTTAGACCCGTAATTGAGCTTAATGCTGTTTGAACCATTCTATCCATAGCGCAGAACCTTTAATTATAGTCTTATGTTAATAATGGTCTGCGTCATGCTAGTTGTAGTTTCCATTGCCTTTGCAGCCGCTTGGTAATTACGTTGAGCCGTGATTAAGTTTACCAATTCTTCTGTAATATCCACATTGGAACGCTCCAGGGAACCCGAAAGAATATTCCCAAACCCATCCTCAGCAGCTTCACCTAATTCTGGGTCACCACTCGAGGCTGTAGATGTAAACGTGGAATTACCAATTTGTTTTAGCCCGCTATTGTTGTTAAAATTGGCAATAATGATTTTACCTAAGCTCACATTTTCGCCATTAGAGTATCCAGCCAAAACATTGCCGTAGTTATCAATCTCTAAATTGGTGAGCCGACCAGAAGCAGCTCCGTTTTGATCAACATTCTGCGCCGAAAATGGTTGAGCAAATTGAGTAGCCTCAGAGTAGTCAACCGTTATATTTGCGTTAGGTAAGCCATCATACGTCACTTCGGTAATTGGGCTAATCAATGTACCAGACTTATTGAACGTCAATTCGCCGTCGTCGAGGTAAAGTGGGTAGAAATCCTCTACTATGTTATCCGCAAAATCATCAGTTCGCGTGGTTATTTCGCCAGTTGGTGAAACAAATAGGGGGCGGCCTAAATCATCTGTAGCCTGAACTGGAGTTTTTATTTCCGTGGTGTTGCCAATACCCAACGGAATATCCTGCAGACCAAACCTCAGCGCTCCTTCGATTTTAAAGGTGGACGTATCGCCTGTCGTACCAGTGGTAAAAACTAAGTTATTAGTAGCACCATTGTAAGCAACACTCACACCACCAACTGGCTGTCCAGTAGTGGGGTGCTGCATTTGATTGATACGAGCCTCTAATGCCGTTGCCATAGTTATGCCAGTGTAGTTTCGCTCTGGCAGCTCAATGAAAGCGCTTACCCCATTAACAACAACATTGAACTTATTCTCGTCCCCAGCACTTGTAAGTGTAAAAGCGTTTTGCATGTCAACGAGCGCTTCGGCCCCCGTGGCTACCGCTGGAGTGGATACAATACCTGTGGCAGCGGTGTAACCAACTTCGCCCTCACGAGGGAAACCCATAACTTGGTTCCTTCCCAATCCGATCTTGTGAGCAACGTACTCGGCTAGATCTGTTCCATCGATGGCACCTGATGTTGTAAGTTTATATCGCCCAATACTAATGTCAGACATAGTCTGGTTTGCGGAAACACCCTGGGCACTGTTTGCAGCGAGTGTCTCACCTGTTGATCCACTCTTAAATTCAAACGAGCTGTTGACCGTATCAAAATAGACATCCATTCCATAACGCTTATTTTGAGGTTGCAAGTCAGCGCCATCATTGATGAACGAGTTTCCAATCAATTTATCATTGGTTGAAAGACTCACATCGACGTTGTTCCCGTAAGCCTGTATACCCAAACCGTTAGTTCCAGTATCAAGGGTCTGACTATAAATTGTAAAGTTATTCATGCCGAGACCGGTTCCTAAGCCCAGTTGAGCGTTGTCAGCGTCAAAAGTGAGGCGTTGCTCAGTTTCATCATAGCCAATTTTAATCGCTGGATCCCGGTCATCAACCCAATTTGTGGTCAATTGGGAGCTCGCATCATCAAATCCCAACGTGGATAAAGCATTATGTGACGATAGGGCACCAAACTCTAGTGCAGCTACGGTATCATCTGTAGTGGCCTCTGCCATCGTCCTTCGTGCTGAAGCACCAATCTCTTGTACTACAATCTTATTACTGTAAAAAGCTTCATTAACCCCTTCCACCAGGCCTTCTGTATCTTCAAAGTAAGCGACTATGTGATCAGATGGCTTAGCTAAAATTTGTACTATATTATCGGTTGGGACAGTCGCGGGATTAAGGTCTGCGGCAATGCTGGGAAACCCTAGGACGGACCTGTCAATATCGAGCGTAATCCTGTAATTACCTGCGGTCGCATTAGTTGTAGTGACATCCGCGACTGCGATATCTTTATCACCAAACCCTGCGGTTGCGCTATCGGGTGCAGATGTCCAATTATTCGTGGCGGGACCTGCCACCCCGTTAACAACCTCTGTTGCAGTTGGAAACTGCATGAAGCGCACGGTCTCAGGCACCAAGGGGAACGTTGCCACTGGCGCTTCAAAATATGGCTTCCCTGCCAGAGCGTGACCGACCGGATGGACACCGTAGGTGCCACCAGTTAAAACAGCATCCACCTTATAGTCATATGCTTGTACTTGAGGCTTATCTGCGAAAACTCCGTCTGAGTCGTTCGAATATGCCACGTATCTAGTGAATTGATCGATACCAGCAGTAAGCGTTCCAGCGCCTGTATTTTGAATGACGGTAACTATGTCGTTACCTGAGGTTCGAAGATTGTTGGCAGAGGCAGCAGGAACGCCTGCTTTGGGAATGTCTGTCTTAGAAATTTCGCCGCCAACTAACTTCTTAAAAAGTTTACCATCTGCGTTTAAAGCAGTTACTTTAGCAGTATCCACACCCGCTCCTGGGCCTGCGGGATTGGTCGAGGCACCACTATCTGCTTGAATATAGGCATTCATGGAATCGTTTATCCGCACTTGCGCATGACTTAGGAAAGTTTCTCTGGTCATACCAAGTTCGGGTTCATCGGTTACCATTGAATCTGAATGCAAATCCACCTCAATCGCGGTGGAAAGGCCAGTAGACAAACCGTCACCAGAAGTAATCTTCAAATCGATGCTGAATTTATTATCAACATTATCTTCAAGCAGGATTTTTTTGTCATCACCAAATGCGTTTTTAGTGGCAATTTCCACCGCAGCAGCCAGTTGTGTGCCATCATACGTGCCAGGAGGAATGTCGATTGAAACAGGGCCACTCGCATCAATATCAATTAACAGGAAGTCTTTTCCCCAAAACGTTGTGCCTGTTTGATCAGCCCCAGTTAGGGCAGCATATTCGTTGGTCGATTTAAACAAGAGTGGATCTGTTACGATTGTAATAGATCGACCATCTCCTAAAAGAGTTTCGATTCCCTGTGAAACAAGCTTCGCAGGCGTCGACTCAACAGCTGCACCAAGATCATCTGCCTTGTACAGTGGGAACCCTTTGCCCTCTAAAATGTACGCCGGGTTTTGGGGTACAGTCGTCTGTTGACCAAACTTATCGATAAATAACGCCGCTTCTTGAGGATCAACCGCGCGCGTAAGCTTCGGAGTAATTTCCAAACCATCTACTATTAGTTTTGTATCATACTTGAATGTCGGATCTGCGTCCGTTGCATTTTGAGTTTTCAAATAAAAGACGGTGGCAGATTGCGGATTACCAGCACTATCAAAAATTGTTACTGAAGAGTTAGCAGAATACGTATCGGGATCATTTGCATCAAAAATGTTATCCGCTGGTAGTACTGGTGTGTCTGACGCAAGATTAACGCCCATAGATATTTCGCTAGTCTGCTGTGGGGCTCCAAATTCAGATTTAAGTTGCAACTTGTTTGCGCCAGCCAGCGTCTTATCCGACACCGCACCGTCATCATCGACTGGATAACCCAACAAAAACTGCCCGTTGCTGTCAACAATAAAGCCAGTGTCATCCACGTTGAAAGCCCCGTTCCTTGTATAGACAGTCTGCTGCGCATTACCCCCAGCTTGCAATGCAAAAAACCCCTGTCCAGAAATTGCCATGTCTAATGAGTTGGAGGACGCAGCTATGTTACCCTGAGAAAATTGTTGGGTGATAGACTTTGTAAGCGTACCAACACCAACTGACTTGGCCTGCAACGGAGTAGATCCAAAAATATCACCAAATTCTGCCCGGCTTTTTTTAAAGCCATTTGAGCCAACGTTAGCGATATTGTTCGAGGTTGTAGAAATATCAGCCTGTGCGCCTTTGAGGCCGGTAAGTGCGGTATAAAAGGACATCAAGTCACTCCTTGCAGAAACTTAGTTCAATTCTTGTTGGTCATTTGATGCAAGATACATGCCAAAAAAAACCAACTAATTATTTTTGGAGCAAGTTGCTCCGTGATTGTTAGCTTATCTAAAGTTGACGGCGTTACTGACGTCCATTTCACCAAAGTCTTCAACATCGATGAGAACACTTTCAGAATTTCCAGACCCTATCGAAGCAGATAATACTCGTGCATAAACAGATGGGTTCAATTCCTGGGGACCCTCACCGAAGTTTATAGTGGCATTAATTTGAATGCGGCGATTAGAATTTTGGATTTCTTCAGGAATATTTTTCCACGAAAAGCCAACTAAACCAGCGGCCTGTGGACCTAAGTCCATGACATTGAGTTCTTCTCCACTGTCAGCGTCACTTATCACAACCCTGGCCATGCTTGTTGCCTGAGGTAAGTCTAATACACCGTGCAACTCACCCTTATCATCTGGCCGGGATATATTCCCTGGAACCAAAACCGAGTGCCCTAATAAATTCGAAGCAGTCGCAATACGACCCTGATCAAACTTGTCCACAAGAGTTTTCAATGACGAATTAACTTCTTCAATGCCCGTCACTGTGGAAAATTGCGCCATTTGAGCAATAAAATCCCCATTATCCATTGGAGCAAACGGATCCTGGTTTTGCAACTGAGTGGTCATCAGCTTTAAAAAATCCGACTGCCCTAAACTATCAGAGGTAGCTTTTTGAGCGTCTGTGTTTTTAGATATTCCTAATTTTTCGAAGAGTGCAGTTTGAGCTGCAGAAGGATCAATTGACGACATAATATTTCTAACCTCATTTACCCATGCTAATTGTACGCATCATTAAGCCACGCAACGTTGTGACCATTTCTACGTTATTTTCGTATTGCCGAGACGCCTCTAGCATCTCTACTAACTCTTCATCTACGTTCACCGCTGCAGTATATATGAACCCATCTTTGTCGGCCTTTGGGTGCCCAGGCTGATATGATTTTTCAGCAGGCCGATCGACTGTAATAATTTCATCTACGTCTACTGAAGATATACCGGTTTTTTGAACGTCATCTGCGTAGACTGTTTTAAAGACCGCTTTCACAGCCTTGTAGGCCTCCGCATCAGAAGACGCGACAGTTCTTGCGTTCGCTAAATTACTCGCGACTGTATTAAGGCGAACCATTTGAGCGGACATGCCCCTACTCGCTACGTCAAAAATGTTTTTAATATCCGACAACTTATTCCCCTTTGATTGCTGCCATTAAGCCGCTGAATTTTCTATTTAAAAATTCTAAAGAGGTTTGGTATCGCATTACATTTTCAGAAAACTGCATCTGCTCAACGTGGAGCTCTACAGTGTTACCATCAACAGAAGGATTTACTGATTGTCGAAATTGAGCCGCCTCATCTCCACTTCCAGTATAGAATTTAAAATGCCTTTCATTAGAAACATTTACAGGCCCAACATCCATTCGAGCCCGCAGAGCCTCATTAAAATCAATATCCCTAGCCTTAAAGTTCGGTGTCGCTGAGTTTACAATATTGGATGCCAAAATTTCATTTCGTTTGGATCGCAGGTTTAATGCATCCGCATGCGTCTGTATATGATTTGCTATCGACTTCATTTTACGATCATCACTTGCAATGTTACGTTTGGTGTGGATGTTGCAAGGAGTGTGCCAACTAATCAGTGGAGATCTAGAATGAATGAGGACAACGATAAATCACTCTCAGCGGTAATGCTAAACGCACGCAATAAAATTTTAATTGAATTGGGAGACTACTCCTTTGACCAAGCTCTAGATGAAATCAAAAATTCTCTAACTTCGGAGAAAGATCGTGCCAAGCGGCTGACACTATTATCTACTAAAAGCTGGATTATTCGAAACAAGGTTTACGCAATGATGCACGAACCATTCGTGTATTCACTAAATGAATTAGAAAATACAGATATTTTTTCCGACTTCGAGGCCGATGATTCAAGTGGCCTTAACGGTCTGTTTGACGACGATGACGATGGCGATGGCGATGGCGATGGCGATGGCGATGTTCAGGTAACAATAACCAAAACAACAACTCATAACGGTGTAAAATTACTAAAAGACATGGTCGTTTCGGTTAGCAAGGATGATGCCGATAAATTAGTTTCAGATAAAAAAGCAAAGTATTTTAAATAATGCGCAAAGACTTCATCTTAATATTATTGACCTTAGTTGGGCTGGCTTATATCTTTATTTTCATGATAAAAAACACGCGCTTTGAAAGTAATTTGATTAGCTGCGAAAACGGGCAGGTTAGTTTCCAAATTACTTATAAAAAATTAAAAAGCGATATGTTTGTAAATTTTGAAAAACCTGATGAAGAAATTACGACATTTAAAATCACAAATTTAGACGGTGAGAATTTTCAGTTTGAGCACCAGCTATCAAAATTTAAAATTAACCTAGATGAACGAACTGCGATCGAAACCCGCAGTGGAGAAAAATTGATATACAAATGTGCATTAGAAAGCTTCAAAATGTGACTAAAATAGTGGACGTCGCCAAGAAATGTCAAAAATATCTACGGTAAAGTCTTCGTTTCCAATTATAACCTCTCCATTTTTAATTTCTCTTCTTTTTGCAATTTTCAAATATAAAGAAATTGGCCGAACGGGGTCGCCACCACTGCATATTTTTTCTAATTTTTCAAAATTTTTATAATTTACAGATATTTCCGCCGTGACCAAAGGTCGACCAGAGCGAAAACACATTTGTCCAATCATAGAATCGTTTGAGTCCGTTTTCCTAAAGACCATATTACAATTATATGTCGGTAGTGATGATATTTCGCTTGAGAGCACTATTTCGGTGCGATTTTGCAGGCTTGTTAAAACTATCTCAGCGCTTGTGACAGTTAATTGCAATTTTTCAAAAATTGATGTCAGTGGGAGGACCTCCATCAAGCTATTTCCAATTCTATTTTTTCACGCAGTGCGGCTATAGCCGCCGATTTAATTTGAGAAACTCGGCCTGTACTGACAGACAGGATTTCCGCAATTTCATAGACATTTAACTCTTTCACATAATAAAGCTCGATAACTAAAATCTGTTGTTTAGTTAACTGTTCAATCGCTTTTCGTAAATATTTCTTAAGCTCACCATTGAATATTTTATCCTCTACATTTGGCTCCACAGAAAAAATAAAGTCACCGTATAATTCTGTTACCTCATCAATACTCTGGTTCTGGTTTGCCGCAAAATTTTGCTCCCACCGAGACAACTCAACCGATGTAATTTTTAGTTCTTTAGCAACTTCGTCTGCATCAGGAATACGGCCAAGTTTGAGTTCCAATATGCGTTTCGCTTTATCAGTATTTTGCTTTTGCTTGACCGTCGTTCGGCAAAGGTTAGAAATCTTCCGAAGATAATCCACTATCGAACCTTTAATACGCATCCGAGCGTAGCTTTCAAAAGCAACGCCTTCTCTATTCTCGTACTTGTGAGCAGCCTCAATTAGACCCATCATTCCCACTTGCAAAAGATCCTCAACTTCAGCAGCCTTTTGGACCCGTCCAGCATAAAAGTAGGCGTATTTTTTGACTAACTCAGTATTTTTTTCAATCAGGCGGTCAACTGGAACTTTGGTATTATACGGGTTCGACATTTTTAATATCCAGTTTCTGAACTAAAAAAATGAATGCCAGACTTCTTTTGCTTTGGGGCCTTATTAAGATTATTTGTAATTACATCTAAGCATGTTCCAACTTGTTTTTTGGTCTTCTTATCAAGAATGAACGGTTTGCGCGCAATAATGGACTGCACAACGTCGTTTGATCCAGGCATCCAACCTGCGAAAGCTAATTGCACCGGGAAAAATTTAAGTACTATTTGCTCAAAACTTTTAAAATCTCTAAATGCAGATGTTTCATTTTTTGCCATATTAATAATTATTGAAAAGCGGCTGACCCCTTTCTCAATATGTAGCGCTTTCAAAAAGGCATATGCATCCATAAAACTGGTTGGCTCACCAACCACAGTTATCACGACCTGGTCTACTGCTGCAGCAAATTCAATGCTAGAATTTGACGCACCAGCAGGCGTATCCACAATCAAATAATCAAGATCATTTTCCAGCACATCAAGAGATCTAATAATTTTCCAACGCTGCTCTGTATCAAGGTTTAATGTATCAAGTGTACCAGAACCGCCTGGAATAAGCTTCACGCCACCATGTGAATTACAAATTATATCATCAAATGAATTACTACCTGATAAAAAGTCAGAAATCGTATTATCCGCCTTTACACCCATCATAATGTTGGCATTTGATAATCCAAAGTCGGTGTCCAAAACCGCCACCTTAAACCCCTTGAGAGCTAAATTTATAGCAGAATTTACTGCAAGACAGGTCTTACCCACCCCTCCTTTACCACTGACAAAAGCTAATGACTTCACCATTGAATTATAACCCGTCCTGTCTGACGATATCCAGCAAAAAATCCTCGACAACAGAAATTTTCGCGAAATCAAGGCCATCTTCCAAAGTCTTCAAACCAGAAAAAAATTGAATTTTTCTTCCCAAATCATAGACGGCCGAAAGTTCAGAAATTGAAACTTCAAGCAAATCCATTTTTGTAAGCGCGACATTCAAATTAGGTATTTGAGGTATTTCTAAAGCTTGTCGTACTGCATCATAGCTTTTGCCCACTTCAAGTGTGTATATCACGCTTACCTGCGGCTTATGTTCCAGCGCTTCTAGCCTCATTAAAACTGAATTCAAAAGGTCCATCGGACCCTCATAATCCACTATTAGCCTGCTACCATCTAAGGCAATATCTTGCCTTTTCCTAAACAGTGAAGTTACGTTTGCATCCGAACTTGACTTGAACAATGAATTTAGGTCACCTGAAAGAGGATCAGAGATGACCCTATTATTTTGCAAAATAAGCGTACTATTCTGGGCAGCCGTATGCGTTGGCAGAAATTTAGCAAGTTTTTTAGACAATAAAGTTTTTCCAGATCGCTCAGCACCGCAAACTAAAATAATTTGGCTCGCATCAAAATCTTTACTTTTCCCTTGGACAACTTGCCTAGTGAATTGACGCATCAGGTCATGTAATTCACGATTTGGCTCGTTTTTATCTATCAGATTCGTTGCAGTTTTATTGCTGAAGCCAAGCATTTTCATTTTTGCATTAATTGATAATGGTGTGTCTCTTTGCTGACCAAGCGCGATCGTTTCGTCCACCAAAAACTGTAGTTCACTTAGTTTTTGTTCGAATGCAATAGCAAGATCTGATTTTTCAGACCTGTTATCACCAAGTGCAGACCAGTTTGGTTCAGTAGAGTCAATTAGCTCATGTTTATCTGATTTATTCTCATATTTAGATACTTCAGCATCAACGAGTTCAGAAAATTTTTCAGTAGTATTACTGTAGGGCAGCTCAGATAATAATTTACTTTCTTGACGCGCCTTAGCTTTTTCTTTTGCTTTTAAGTGCGCAGCATCGATTTGCTCTTCAGATAATAGCCTATTTTCCAGACGCGCCTTCGCCTTTTCTTTGGCTTTTAAATTTGCCGCATCTATTTGGTCGGGCTCATTTGTCGCCAATATCTCTATCATTCCATCACGGCGTGTAGTAGACAAAATAAGTGCATCAGGCCCGAGCTTCTTTTCCACTTCATCCATTGCTAGTGAAGTATCCACGGCGGTAATTTTCAATTCTGGCATGAGGAACACTCCAACATAATATTATCACTCTTACTCAATTGCATCTAAACCTCCAACTGTGAATGCTATTTCTACACTTCGGTCTTCAGGTAATTCTAAGAAACTCAAAACATTTATCGACGGCAATTGAGATCTAACAAACCTTGCCACATGCTTACGAATTTGCGGCGCAACAATAAGAAACACGGGCTTTCCTTCGCTGTTAAATTTTTCCGACGCATCATTAAGGTTCGAAAGTATTTTTTTAGCAAGGGTTCCCTCAATTAGGAGCATTTTTTCGTCAGGGTTTTGCCTCACGGTCGTCAAAATCATTTGTTCAAGCTCCGGAGCGAATGTAATTAACGGTATAGTATCCTTGAATTTTAAAAGTTTTTGAATTAACAGCGGCACCAACTTTGGGCGGATGCGCTCGGCTATGTCATCACTATCCATCTTTTGGGTATTCATTGAGCTTAAACTTTCAAGAATTAATCTCAAATCAGATATTGGTACCCCTTCCTCAAGTATACACTTCATGACTGAAGTGACCTGGTTAAGCGGCATCACTTTTGGAACTACTGTATCCACTAAATTAGGATATGATACTTTTAAGTTATCCAACAATTCTTGGACTTCTTCCTGACCCAATAGCTCTGACGCATAGCTATTAATAATCTGGTTCAGGTGAGTTGTTAAAACATCATCAGGCTCAACAATCACATAGCCTTTGGCTTCTGCATCGGCCTGAAGTTCTTTATCAATCCAATATGCATCAACACCAAAAGCTGGCTCTTTAACTTTTAGACCAGATATCTCAAGATTAGTACCGTCGCCGGCTATCGCTAGTTTTTTATCCGCATAAATAATATCATCCGCCACAATTTTTTGGCCAATCTTTATCTGATACTCAGACGCCTCTAAGTTTAGATCATCACGAATTCGCACCCCCGGAACGATGAAACCCAGTGCCTTAGAAATTTCTTTCCTCAAGCGAGTAACTTTTGGGACCAAATTATCTGCTTTGCCTTCATCCACTAACGGCACCAGTCCATAACCGATATTAACAGAAATTTTTGCTGCGTCTTTTACATCTATTAACCCAAATTCCACCTCTTCCGTTACGTCCTCATCGTCTTCGGCAATCACCTCACCAGATAATGCGGAAACTTCCATTCTCCGCGAATTCCACGCGAGAACCCCAGTAATTACTGCAAAGCCAATAAAAAGAATATTAGGCATGCCTGGTACCACACCTAATGCTAGCATCACTAAAGATGTCGGCAGCCAAGCCGCTGAAAGGTTCACCTGACGGGTTATGTGTTCGGACATGTTTTCTGAAGAAGACACACGTGTGACGATAATTGCTGTCGCTATCGAAAGTAACAATGAAGGAATTTGTGCTACCAGTCCGTCTCCAATTGAAAGCAGAATGTAGAATTCAGCTGCTTGAGTAACGTTTAAGTCGTGTTGGGCAATTCCAATTATCAGGCCACCAATCACATTAACTGCTAAAATCAATATGCCGGCAATTGCGTCTCCTTTAACAAACTTGGAGGCACCGTCCATCGAACCGTAAAAATCTGCTTCCTTTGAGACATCAGCCCTACGATCTGTCGCCTCGTCGGGGGTCAGAACTCCAGCATTGAGATCAGCATCAATAGCCATTTGTTTTCCAGGCATTGCATCAAGCGTGAATCTTGCGGAAACTTCAGACACCCTCCCAGCACCTTTTGTAATAACCACTAGGTTAATTATCACCAGAATAGCAAATACAAACAGACCAACGGCATAATTACCCGCCACAATGAATTCTCCAAAAGCCTGGATAACTTTACCCGCTGCATCGGGCCCATTGTGACCCTCCGATAAAACTATCCTGGTTGAGGCTACGTTTAGACCTAATCTCAATACGGTTGCTAATAGTAACAAATTAGGAAAAGAAGAAAAATCAAGTGGACGATGAGTGTGCAGTGCCACCATTAAAATGAGTAGAGAAATTGTGATATTAAAAACAAAGAACATGTCTAACAAAACCACAGGCAATGGCAGTACTAGCATTCCAACCAAAGCCAGTATGCCAACGGGCAGCAATGAGCCTGACATTTTTTTAATGTCTCCCACGGAAAACCCTATGGCCTGGCTCTGCTGCATGCGTAGCTCCCTCACTTGCGTCAAATTAATGACAAATTAAAAAACTGATAATAAACGTTAATTCTTGATTAACGAACATTAACAGCTATTCGTTTTTTTAATAAGCACAAAGCGTGCCATACTTATATTTCTTACTTAGAAACATGCGCTTGGTAATCTCTAGTTACAGTTTAATCTTTGATGTTTGTTTCTGGCATGGTTATTGCTCATTTGCGGCGATGATTTTTATTGAAAGGAACGCATCATGCGCTCAGCATCTATCCCATTGACTATTGGCATCATGGCCACCAGCCTATTCGTATCGGCTTGTGACACATCAGGGATCCCCTTTTTACCATCAACAGATAACTCGCAACACTCCAGGGCTACTTTGAAGTCAAAAAGGATTGGCCTTCAAAACACCCGAACGATCCTTGCGGAGAGTACACTTGCAAGCGCTCCAACTTACGTTGCCCCGACAATTAAAGCGGTTGGCTTTTCATCAATCGCAGTTCAACAATCAAAAAATTTAAACCAACGCAGGCTACTGGCAATTCGTGCGGCCAGACTAGATGCATATCGCGTACTGACAGAACAGATCCATGGCGTACAATTAGATGGCCAAACAACCGTTGCAGAAGCAATTCTAACATCAGACGTAATGAGCGCAGCAGTTCGAGGCACTATAATGGGAGCAGAAACCGTTAAAATTGAACCGTCAGGTCAAGATACCTACTCCGTAGAGCTATCAATTAGTCAAACTCATGTGGATCGTCTGATTAGACTGTACAAACGCAGTCTACTGTAGTGAGCGGTATGATAATTTGCTGAACAACCTTCAAATACTTTTTTGTTTTGTGCTAATAGCACTATCGACTACGCTGCGAGCCGAACGGTTTGTCGTCGAGGCGGAGGGTACTGCACTCAAGACTGCGGAGCTTCCATATAGTGTTTACGAAGCTCGCGCCATTTCCAACGCATTGCAGTTAGTTTTGCACACAGGCGCTCAATCGTTGGATAGTTTTTCTCTAGTAGAAAATGGCAAAGTGTTATTTGATCAAATCTCTGCACAATCGAATGTACAAATTGCCGGCTATCGGGTGCTGTCAACAAAAGACCATGGAGATAAGGTATCAGCGCGCCTTAAGATACTACTTCTGCCAGAAAATCAAAATGAAACCCAAATTAGCTGTCGTCAGCCAAATAACCTTGACCTGGCTTTTAAGTGGAAGGGGTTATCTATCAAGAAATCAATGCCATTCTGGGTCCAATTCGATGAACTGTCATTAACGCAGACAATAGAAGCGATGATGGCTGCCAACCGCAAATTCAATTTCCAAGAAAATAATTCTGACCGTTCCACGACATCATCGAGCTATTCACTATATGAAAATGAAAATACACCTAAAAGGTCTATACCGAACTATTTGCTTACACTTTCACTAGATCTAGACGTGAAGACAACGAACGTTATTCAACGGAAAAAGGTTTTGATCGTGAAAGCTAAATCTGAATTATTTCGAAAATCCAAAGTTTTGAATGCAACAGAAACCAAAACAGAGATGGAAATTGAGAAAAGCGGTGTGTTTGTTGGCGGCTCCAATTCTAGGAGACGAGACTTGGAAAGTATTCAGGAGGCGGTCTTTGAATTGGCAGTGGGGTCAATCACTCAAACTTTGCAGCACCTAGAATGTATGCATTTTAGTGGGAAAATAAAACTTAAAAACGAAAATTTGGAGATCGATTATGGCCTCCAAGATGGGCTGTCGCCGGATGATATCTTTAGCTCCATACAGTCTGGCACTCAACAATACTACTTCACCGTTGAGCAGATGAGTAATACTTCGACAACTCTACACGCACTTACACCGGGTAAAACTGGGAAGTCTTTTGACGGATTGAACATAAAATTGCTGGAACGTTTCTAATGCAAATTTTTATTAAGATATTTACCGTTTTTTTCATTACCATGAATATGCAGATGCTTTACGCTGAAGAAAGGTTGATTTTTGGTGCTGACATCAAACAAATTGCCCAAAGCTATTTGGCTGAGAACGGCATATACAATGAAATTTTGGTTTCAGAAAAGCGTGCCTATTTTCCGTGTAATGAAAAAATATCGATAACACAAAAACACCCTAGTAGCTGGCACACGCTTAAAGCGTCATGCGGCAAGCCGGCTCGATGGTCTATTTCCCTTAGAACGAAAGACAGGGCATTGGAAAGTGAGCAATTGGGACATAATAATCTTTCAAACAATGTGCAGATAGTGTTCACAAAATTAAATATCCCAAAAGGAAAGGTGATTGAACCAGATGATTTGGTGATTAAATGGGCTGATTCTCGGACTGCACGAGGCGCTTACGTGATGCTCGACAATATCGTCGGTCAAAAAGCAAAAAGAAATTTATCTAGGGACACCGTGGTAAAGCCTCGGCACATATTGGCAAAAAACGCAGTCAATAAAAATGATTCTGTTCTAATAATATCTGGCTCCACAGCAGTAAGAATTGTAACCTATGGTGAAGCGCTTTCCGACGGGAAAGTAGGTGACATGGTCTTGGTCAGAAACTCATCGTCATTGAAACAACTAAAAGCCAAAGTGATCGCAGAAAAAAAAGTTTCGCCACTAACTAACATAAACTAAAATCTTGTCGTTAGATGACTCGAGAGGAGTGCTTACTATGATCAATTCAGTTAGTAATAACGTGCCAAGTGCGAGCGTACAGCTTAGCGATAGTAACAAAGCGAACGTCCAAATTGACAAAAAAGTCTCAGATTTGGCGCCTAAGGAAATAGTAAATAAGTTAGACAGCCAAGACCTTAAAATTAAGGATCAGGTTGCTAAACTTGCCGATGGGCCACCCGTGGATCGCTCACTAGTCAACGAAATAAAGACTAAGGTCGAACAGGGACGCTATCCGATAGACCTGGATATCGTGACTGAAAAAATGTTTGAAAGCTTCAGAGAAGCTGGAAGCTGAAAGCATGAATATAGACAACCATTTGCTCCTGGATACACTGGAACAAATGAGAGAATTACTATCAAGTCCAGACATTGCGTCTCGGACTGACGAAGCCTTTTTGACTCAAGCAATTAAAGAATTCTACTCGCTTATCGATGAATATGCTGTTGCTCAAAGCCCTGACATTGACGCACCTGAAGATCCGGAAAAAATAAAAGAAATTTTAAGTCAATTAACATCAAAAATAGATACTATTGAACATCATGTTACTCTAGAAGAAAATAAATTAAGTTTTCTATCCAAAGTAACCCCAAAAAATTAATTACTTAGGTATTTTAATAAAAATTTCAGTAGCTTCTTCCTGGTATGTAATTCTATCTTCTATTGGGATTAAATCTCCAATCTCCGTTATCATGTCACTCACACGTTCATTTCCATAGGCCTGCGAAATCAGAAACCATGTGTAAGCCATTTTCAGATCAGGCTCCACAAATAGATTATAGTAGGTCTTTCCTAACCTTTCTGCAGCATTCTTGTCACCATCCATAGCCTTAGCGGTCAACTCGCTAACTAGTTCTTCAGATACAACCCCTATCAAGTCCTCAGTCACCATATCTCGTAAATTATCGACTACACCAATTGCCTGCTCATTACCGCCTAAGAATGCACGCCACGCCCAATACAGAGCCCGCTTATAACTCACAGGGCTCCCAAGACCCTTAGAGTACAGTATGGATAAGTTATGTTGAGACGTAGGCTCACCCTCACTAGCAAGAATGGTGAAAAGTTCTACTGCTGTTTGAAAGTCTTTGTTTTCAATTGCATTGATTGCATTCACAAAGGTTGCGGAGTTAGGGTCAGTTGTTTCTGCTTGCGCACGCGCAGTAGTCGCAACAATCATCACCAGAAAAGCTAACCCACAAACTATACGTATCATGTCGCTGCAACCATAACTAACTTCAATTCTAGAAGACGTGTACTTTTCGATCCCTTTTTTTGATAAACTATAACCTTAGGCCTTTCTTTATCTATTTTGATAAACTCCACAGAAATAGATTTGGGAAGGAAAACACCTGCCCTCTCTAGGATCTCCTTGGGTTGATCATAAAACGCATTTAAAAACCTTTTATCAACCCAAGTTCGCGCCAGTGCCTGTCCCAGAATATCAGGTAAAAACTCTTGAATCTGCGCTTCACTCTCTAAAATTATATCCTGCTCATCGAACCGTGTTAAATCATAATCAAGCAATGGCATATTTTTCTTTTTCTTCGAAAATGCTCGCTTAATCTTTGCAGGTGCAATAGCGGCCAATAATCGTTTCAATTGACAGCCCCCTACTAATTACAAAACTCACCCGATTTCATTTGCCAATACTGTATCTCATTAGCATTTTTGAATAAAGTATTTTATAAATACGATAGAACTTGTGTTAATTATTATAGGCATTACAAATAAAGAAGTAATTATGCTATCCATAATAATAGGAAATACCAAAATTCGCGGTGTACTGAATGACTGTAATGTATTCGAAATTAGTTGGTAGCTCAGAGGCAGCTACGCGTCTAAAAAAACTAATTTCGATGGTCGGACCCTCAGACTATGCCGCTATAATTCAAGGCCAAACCGGCGTAGGCAAAGAATTAGTAGCAGAAAGCTTGCACGACGCGAGCCGCCGAAAAGGTAAATTTGTAGCCGTCAATTGCGCCGCCATACCTCGTGATTTAATGGAAGCTGAATTATTCGGTTACGAAAAAGGTGCCTTCACGGGAGCAGTTAAAACAACGCCGGGGAAATTTGAACAAGCAAATAAGGGAACGTTGTTTCTTGATGAAATAGGAGACATGAACCTAGACTTACAATCAAAATTGCTCCGAGTGCTGGAAAATTCCATTGTTACAAGAGTGGGTGGCCGAGTAGACATACAATTAGACGTGAGAGTGGTATGCGCGACGCATAAAGACCTAGAAGAATTAGTTAAACAAAATAAATTCCGTGAGGATTTACTATTCCGACTAAATGTCTTTCCAATCCAAGTGCCAACCCTGCGAGAGCGCTTGGATGACATACCGGAAATAGTGACCCACTTTCTTAAAGACAATTCATATGTCAGCGCAAACGGTGCCCCACTTGCCTTTGACAAGAGTGGGTTTGAAGCACTCACCACATATGAATGGCCTGGCAATATTAGAGAACTAAGAAATATTTTGGAGCGGGCAAAAGTCTTCTTTCCAGGCCAAAGTATCAACCGAGAACAAGTTACCCAGACCCTACTTGGGTTTAATCAAAATGCATTTTTTGACCATGTCGAAGAGAATGAAAATATTTGGAGCGTACTTGACGAGTTGGGTGGCGCGGAGCGCGGCCATGAAGCCGACGAACGTGCGCCACCAACAGCAAAAGATTTCTCAAGGCTGTTTGATACCTCCAACAGTGTTGATGTTAGAAGACTTCTCAGAGATATCGAAATGGTTCTAATTGAAAAAGCGCTCGAAAGGAATGCAGGTAATACGAGTGAAGCTGCAAAAGATCTTCACCTACAGCGCACGACTTTAATAGAAAAAATTAAGAAATACGGTCTGTAATTTACTCAAGATTTATTCCAGCCGTCTACCAGTTGGGTGACATATTCTGCTGACGATGTTGTCTCGTTAACCACTTTCTCCATGTCAGAAAAACGCTTGGTATACTGTGCCTGAAGCAGAGCCTCTCGTTTATCAATTTTAGTTAACCTGGCATCGAGACTAAGATCCCGATCTTTATAGAAATCAACCGTCGCATCAAAGTTTCCCGAATCTGAAAGAGCATTGGCAAAGAAATTGTTTATTTTGGTCTTTGCGCTATGGCCGACATAGATATCATAATTTGTAGGGTTACTATAATAGGTGTTTAACAAAAATCCGGCATATTCATCAACAGATCTCCTGTAATCCGATCCTGAACCGCTAACTGATGTGGCGAGCGATTGTGAGGTATTAACTGAAAATAATGTTTCACTGGACTGACGGTACTCATATTTACCAGGGGGCAGGCCTGAATCAGGTAGGGAAGTAGGAGACGATAGCGGGTCGCTTGAATAAACCTTATCTTGCGTTAAGGCATCAAACTTGTCAGGCGTGTTAGAGTAGGTCCGATCAAATGATTTTTGGTCAAATATATAAGTTCCATCCTTTCCAGTTTTAATTCCAAATTCCACAAAATATATGTTGGTATCACCAAAACCCGTTATAGGTTCAGTCATTAATCGTGCGAAGTGTCGCTTAGCAGTCCTAAGAAATGAACTATTTACCAATTCACCATCTTCATCACCAGCCTCATCAATAAAGCCCAGCGTATTTAAATCGGATTTATACGCATTAAGATCTGCAATCAGCGTTTCTACTGTTTTTTGAATACTCTCTGAAGACTTTGCTACCGTGATTGACTGTTCGTCCGTACGGCTAGACAGAAGTTCAACCTGTAATCCAGGAATAATATCAGTTATTTTATTACTTGAACGCGAATAGCTTTGACCGTTCAAATCAAAGGTAGCGTCTAAAGATTGTTGAAAAAAATCGCCCGTACCATTTTCTGTCTTCCATAATGTTCCTGCATTGTTCGTCATTTTAAATCCATTTTTGGCTCCATTCTCACCAGTCAGAACCACTGAATACTCACTAGAGTTGGAATCCAACTGTACAATCTCTGCTGTCAATCCAGTGACATTATTTAGTTTGGCGACCGCTGAAACCAAAGTATCTCCGGACAAAACAACATCTGCGGACCTTGCAGGGTTCGATTCTGTCCATCCAACATCATTTGCACCGTTGGTTCCAAATTCTATGGTAATTGTCTGATCCGCGATAGTCGTTTCACCATCTGCGCGCCATATCTGCGGCTTAGCAATTACAACATTTTCAAACAAATTTGAACCCTCTTTCAGGGATGCTTGGTCCACAATAGTAGAACGCATGTAATTGGAATTTGGTGAGTGGTTTGAGGTGAACAGAGAGCCTGAACTCATGGAATTTACCAGCGTCTGCGTCGCCAACATGCTGGACTTGAGAACACTCATGCCTGAAATAGACGCGCCTACCTGCTCTTTCTGTGCAGTGACTATTTCCTTCACTGGCTCGATTTCGGCTGCAACAATGGCATCAACAATTTCAGGAATATTATACCCTGAGCCCCTCTTGTTAATCATGCTCACGTAGTCGTTGCTAATCGTTTGGCTCATCAAAACTCTCCTATATATTAAACGACCAACACAGCTAAAAACTTAGATCAATACGAAATTTCAATTTCAATTCTGCGATTTTCTTCACGGCCCTCTGCAGTGACATTATCTGCAACAGGATCTGTTTCACCTTTACTCACTGCCGACATCCGGCCACCCGACACTAAACCGGTTTCCTCAATTGTCTGGACGACGCTTGCAGCCCGCGCCGCAGCCAGGTCCCAATTGTCCCGAAACTTCCCATTAGAAATTGGTATGTCGTCCGTGTGGCCCGTAACAGTAATCTTACTTTCAGGGCTCATTGCCGTAAGCGCAATGCGGTCTAAAATCGCCTGCGCATCTCCAGTTAAGTCTGCAGTCCCGGATGGGAATGCACCACCAGCACCTACGGATATAAAGACGCTGCCCTCGCGCTGTTCAATATCGATCAATCCCTGGTCAATTTGCTCTTGTAGTGCCACTGTCAACTCTTCTGTGGCCTTAGAGGCATTTTGCAGCTTTTCACTCTCTTGCTCAGATGATCCGCCCTGATCTGTTCCATTCTCGGGAAAGCTCTCCTCAAGAGATGCTGCTAATTCCTGGAGTTCGGCCTCTAAACCACCAAATAGCACTTCACTTTCCGAGGCCCCAGCAGCCTGTCGGGCCTCAGCAAGTGCATTCATTGTCTCTTGGATCGTACTTTTAATTTCTTCTGGATCCAACTCTTCCTTTGGAAAATTAATCACAACATTTTCGCCGAGAGTTTCTATTTGCACCTCCCCGCTATCAATAGCTTCCTTTAACTGTTTGGCCAATTCTGTAGCATCAAGGGAAGCATCACTTTCACCGCCAGCGCCATCAAAGTCAGAGTCTTTTTTCTTATCTGCTTCGCCACCCTCAGGGGAGTCTTCTAATTTGGTTTGCAACTCCAATTCAGGCTTTTGAAGTTCGGTCGTCTGTTGGCGGAGAGTTTCAGTTACAGCTGGAGTGGGGTTGGGACTAAAATTCAGAGAAATTACGGTGGTACCTTTTGGTTGTTCAACAACAGGAACCACTTTCTGTACACCAAATGCCTCACGAAGTGAGCCTGAAATCTGTTTAAATTTTGGAACATTAAATTCGGCAAATGACAGGATCAAAACAAAGAAAGCCATCAACAATGTTGCCATATCAGCAAATGTTGCCATCCACGCGGGTGCGCCTGGCGGAGGGCACTTCGGACAATCTGGTTCGTCCTGATCTTCGTCGTTGAGAGCCTCTTCAGCCATAATTCGTTAATCCTCCTTCAACTATGCCGCAATTTCAAATTTGGCTTGAAGTTTAGGTGGTAATGTTGCGGCCATTTGATCTTGAATATTTCTAGGGCTATCGCTCCGAGCAATTCCACGTAAACCCTCCAATACAAACTTACGATAATTAACTTCGAATTCGGTAAAACCCTCTAATTTTTTCGCCATTGGCATAAACATCACATTAGCAACAAAGGCTCCATAGAGTGTTGTCAAAAGAGCAACAGCCATAGCTGGACCAATCGATTTTGGATCTCCCATATTCCCCAACATCAAAACAAGACCAATAAGCGTACCGATCATGCCCATGGCTGGCGCAATATCAACCCAGCTTGTTATGCATCCGGTAGTTTCGGCGTGCCTGCCCTTCATGGATGCGATCTCAGAATTCATTTGTTTAATCAGTTTCTGCTCGTCGGCCCCATCCACCAGCATTTGCATTCCTTTTTCGAAAAATTTATCTGGAACGGGTTGACCTTCCAGAGCCATCATTCCGTCTTTTCTCGCCATACCTGCAAGCTCAACCATACGCTCAACCGTCTCATCGAGCTTGGGCAAGCCGGGTTTAAAGCATTTCCCCATGGCTTTAAAACTAGCTAAAAAGGTCGGCATTGGGGCGGTGTACATGACAGCGAAGAAGGAGCCACCAAACACAATCAAAATAGATTGGTTATCCACAAAGGGCGCGACACCACCCCCCGCAATCATCGCGGCTAAAATCATCCCAACGGCACCGATAAAGCCAAGTAAGGCTGCAATATCCATGTTAGAGTCTCCTTATCCACCTCTGGCTATACAAGAATTGTACCATTCTATATAAGTCTTATTAAAATAAATAACCAGTCAGCTGTAGGGATCTCCGATCCAAGTTAGAAAGCATAGCAATGTACAAATATTTTATTAGCTTCGTTGTTTTTTCAATTTATCTAACCAGCCAAGCTTCTGCTCAATTCATGGCGAGGCAACACACTGTAAAAGATCTGCAATCAGGCACAACTTGGCTTCGCTGCTCGGTTGGGCAGGCATGGAACCCAGAACTCGACAGCTGCACTGGCGAGATTGTTAAACTTGATCATGCGCAAATTAAGTACGCCATAAGCGAAGCAAAACGACAGCTTGGAGGCAGCTGGAGACTGCCGACCCGGCAAGAGCTGGAGAGCCTGGTTTGCGAAGAGTGCCCTGCCCCCAAAATAAACTCGAAATATTTCCCAAATATATCTCCTGAAGCTTACTGGAGTGGTGATAAAAATTCGTTCAACCCCAAAATGTTCTGGTCAGTGAATTTCATGACGGGCCACTCATACTCAAGGTTTTTTCCATACCAATTTCTCCCAGTTTTACTGGTATCAGCAGACTAATAACGCCTCTTGATTTATTTGTTATGCAAGGCTCACTAAAGTCAAAATAATTACAAAACCACAGACAACTGCCGCTGACATTTCCATCACCTGCGCCTTAGCATTTTTAACATTTGCCAAATACGAAGTTCGATTTTTTTCTACGCGATCATTATATATTTGTGTTGCAATTTGATACGCATTTATCATGTCTGAGCCTAAGTCTGACAACTGCTGATCCTGCGCATCTGCCGATATAGACGACTTTATACTGTATCCAATTTCTTCCAAGGTAGCAGACGTAAGATTAACAGAATTTGGTACCGGAACGCCCCTAAATATCAAAAACCCATCTTCAGGATAAACTGCCGGCAGAGGGTTGACTGGCACTGAGTTCGAGAAAAAATTGAAACAGGTTAGCTCGTCTGTTGTGAAAAATCTATTTGGTAATTCATAACTAGAAATCTGCTGTTCGTTGATGGCCACTAAAGTGTCTACCATTTTTATAGCAAAATCCGATTCAAATTTTTGTTGCTCCTGCTCGGACCGAACTTCAACCTCGCCGTCAGCAACCGCTTCCTCTTCAACAGGATCCAAAGGTTGCTCCGCGTCGTCAGCCATAAATCTTACCCCCCCCAGTACACTATTCTTTATTGAATTTAATGCAAGAAAAAGCAGCCAGAAATTCGTTTTGGCTGCTTTAAATCTTTTACATTTCATTCCGCCGGAGCAAACTGTCTTAAGATTGAATCAATGCCAACATGCCCTGACCCTGTGCGTTGGCCTGAGCAAGCATAGCTGTTCCAGCTTGCGCAAGGATTTGACCTTTCGCAAGCTCGGTCGTTTCACCAGCAAAGTCTACATCCAATTTGGATGCAACATCAATAGCGTAACCGGCACGCAAACTGCTCAACTGCGACAATGTATTCACTGCTCGATTATAATTCTGTCCAGCAGTAACTTGCAATTCATCAACAGCCTGTTTCACGGTCGATATCTCACTATCAGCTGTACCCAAACCCAACGTGGTCGCGCTAATAGTTGCCGTGATTGCTGTTCCAGCATTCACAGTAAGAGCTGTATTATTTTTACCTACCCCAACTGATGTGGTCCCGCCAAAAATAGACTTTCCTTTGTAGAGTGCATTCGTTTGGAGGGCTGCAATCTCGGCAACGATTGCTACACCTTCAGCGTCAATTGCAGATTGGTCGTCAGCATTACTAAACCCATTTTCTCCAAGTGCATTTAATTCTTCAAGGCGAACAACCAATTCACTCATCTTTGATATTGCGTTATTAGCCATTTCTAAAGCTTGCACAACTTCGGTGGCGTTTTGAACACCGACTTTCACGGTATTTAGCTGCGCCTTCTGCCCGTAGGCCACGGCTGAAGAAGCAACCCTGTCACCCGCTGCAACGTTCTGCAACCCAGACGACAATCGCTGCATACTTTGTGATACTCTTTCTGAATTTTCATTTATCGCATTTTGAACTCTGTAAAATGCACCACCAGCATTAATGCTTGTCATTTGTTTCTCCTTTGATTGCGTTGTCGTAACCTTCACCGACTCAAACGTCCCAAATCAAAAAAGTTTAGAAATTAAATTTCTCAATCCCAAGTTTTGTCAAAATCCTGACACTAACGAGCTGTCAAATATATTTTTTGGTAACCGCTCAATTATCGGCTAAAACTAGGCCATGGAGGAGTAATCTTATGAAACTTGATTTCAGCATTAACATGGGACAGCGTCAGGGACTGACTCTAACAGCTCAAGTACAGCAAGCGATTAAATTGCTACAAATGACGAACCTAGAGGTCAACGAATACATAGAAGAAAACTTCGCTGTTAATCCCTTTATTGAATTAAATGACAAAATTGCTCGCGAAAAAAATTCAAGTGCAAGTAATGCAAAAACTGAAACTCTCTCAACAGCAAAAACCCTAGAAGACGCACCATTTGGCACAGAAAAACAGCAAACAAAAACTGAAATAGAAAACCAATTTGAAACTGGCGACAGCTTTAAAACCAAGAGTACTGTGTCAAAAGAACAAAGCGATTTTGATCCAGTGCAGCTACTAAAATCACATGATAAATCACTTTACGTATACTGCGGGGACTACATAGAAAGCCTGGGTCTCACTCAGCAAGAGCAAATTGTAGCCTACAAATTCTTAGAGGAATTGGAGCCCACTGGCTGGGTGGATGTGACTGCGAAAAATGTGGCCATCCAAACCTTGGTAGACTTGAACGTCGTTGAAAATGTGCTGGACACCTTACAAATGATCGAGCCTGCTGGTTTGTTTGCGACAACTTTGGCAGAATGCCTAAAGTTACAAGCCAAAGATAAAGTACTGCTGGACGAAATGCTCGAAAGTATTTTAGACAATTTACATTTACTGGGTAGTGGTAAGTTTGATTTACTTAAACGTCGCTGCGGCTGTAATGACGAAGAACTTGCTGAAAAATTAAGAGTGATAAAAAGCTTCGATCCCAAGCCCGGCCTTCAATTTTCTTCAGAGGCAATCAACATACGAGAGCCAGACTTAAAAATTACAAAAAAGGATGACGGCTGGCTTGTGACACTCAACAAGTCCACACTTCCAAGCGTTGTCATTGACAAGACGTATGCAAAAACTGTTCGAAAATCCAAAATGGACGCTGAACAAAAAGAATTCATTAAAGAAAAAATAGCTGAGGCAAATTGGTTAAAAAATGCTTTGCAAAAGCGAAACGACACGATGCTTCGCGTAGGCGCTGAGATTGCCAAGAGACAAACAGCATTTCTGGAGAAAGGGCCAAGCTATATTCAGCCCATGATCCTACGTGATGTTGCTGAAGCGGTCGACATGCATGAGAGCACAATTAGTCGGGTGACCACGGGATCTCTCATGGAAACCCCGCAGGGCACTCTAGAACTGAAATCTTTTTTCAGCGTTAGTTTGCAGCTGAATGACGACCAGAGCTCACAATCTTCGGCCGCAGTAAAATTCAAAATTAGAAAATTAATTGAAAACGAACAACCACAGAGCCCAATAAGCGACGATGAAATCGTAGAAACCCTAAAGTCCAGCGGCATAAACGTGGCCCGCCGCACAGTTGCAAAATATAGAAAAGTACAAAATATTCCAGCTTCATTCATGCGCAAACGTCAGAATACATTATCCGGAATGCTGTAATAAATTTTTTAAAAACCGCTTAGCAAAGATTTAAAGTATATTATCTGACTTCAATGAACCGACGTTCATAACGTATTCATGTTTTCAAGTATTGCGCTTCTACTAGTTGCACTGGCTCCCTAAAATTTACCAAGTATGCTTTTGCAAAAAACTTGGAATTAAATAGTGAACAAGATAAGCTGTGCACTCGGTTATATTTCATGTTCAATATTTTAAGAATTTGAGTCTTCTATTTCTTTTGCAATAGTTTTCTTAACGTCGACACGTTTTTTTATGACGTTCTTTTCATACCTAATCTTGTTTTTTGGGTCTATTCTTTTGACCAACAAACTGACCTCTTGCTCATTTGTGCCAGCAATAGTCATGTAATGGTATTTATCGTCAAACATAGTAAATGAACGCATCAAATTATTTTGAGCACGGTTAATATAAATTGCTAGAACTATCGCAGTAGCAATAAACAAGTAGATATTTATAACAAAGGTGATCAGATATACCACTGACACAGCAGCAAGTGGTGGAAAAAGTCTATACTTCAGCAACCATAGTGGTGGGATCATCCAAGCCAGCGGATCTGGGGAGAAACTTAAAATATCGCATTTCCCATTTTTATCTCTGTAAATTTCGTAGTTTTCATAGCTCTGAAAATCGCCGAAGGTATGTTTTCTGAAAGCATCCAGAACAAATTCTGTTTCGCTTTCAGTGGCGTATCCAAATGCACTTTTAATAGGGTGATCAATAAGAATATCGAACACTATGCCGTCACGATAAAACGTCAAAAGCCACTTAGATTCTTCATGATGCTCTTGAAGAAAAGTACTTCTCAATCGCTGCGGACCATCCAAGTATGGCTTGCCATCAATCGCAATTAGAATATCATTTTCTTCCAAACGTTTGACATAATCTTGGACAGTAATTCCACCAGTTGCAATCTTAAGCAGGTAGCCCTGCTTATCTGCCTCGTTTACTACAATCTCCTCAGTGTCATCAATCTGCTCACCGTCTCTATTTACCTCCTCACTCATGGGAATTTAAGTGGATTAGGAGCAGGCTTCCGCGTCACTTTTTTAGCAACTGCTTTTTTCTTAGCTGCAACTTTCGCGGCTTGGTTCATCTCAAAAATTTTGGCTACGAGGTCTTTTTGTAACATGATTAATTGATCAACTTTGTTTTCAAGAGCCTGAAACTGTTTGTAAGTTACAATACTATCACCCCTGTTATCATCACCCTCTTTTGAAGTATCTGCCTGAACAAAAAATTTCTCCATGTTTGACATCTGTTGCGCCAGCTGGCCTTGGGTTTGCTGGGTTCGAGCTTCAATACTCTCCAATGTGCTCGTCGCAAATTGCTGTATCAGTCCCTGAACTTCCTGAATGGTGAGCTTCACCGCCTTAGAATATTTCACTTCGGCACCTGTGATGTCATCTATGGATTGCTTCGCTGCTGCCTCTAGGTCAACAAGAGTCGACTTAATCAGTTCTTGATTTTCAGTATTGGATTCAATGAGCTGGATGGATTTGTCTAATTTGGCGACATTTTCAGTAAAAATAGCTAACGCTTCGATAGATACATTGGAATTAGTTTTCAATGTTCCGAGGGCCTTATAGTACATCAATGAGGCCGCACCCAGAGACACAAGCCCAGCTACAATTGAACTTATAAAAACAATCATTACTGAATTGTAGATTCTTTTGGCTTGGATATTTACAACTTCAAATTGCTCTCTGAGGTTATGAAACTCTTCAGTTACTCCAGCCGCAGTATCCGCAGCGTCCAATGCAACTTGAATACTATCCTGAATATTATCTTTTTCTGTTGTTTTAGCTGCCATCTCTCAAAACCTTTTGGTCAGTGCTGCACTGGATTTCAGACTATGGTAAGCACAATCTGTGCCAGTAGTTATGAGAACTGACTGGCTGGGTAGGGATTTCGACTTAAAATTGAACTTTTTACAACCCCACGGCCGTTTTTTGTCGTGAGTCACAAAAAAGTAAAGGCAGTTGGAACATGTTATTTTGGCCATTTTGCATCTCGCAGTCGAAGAATTAGTCTTTGTATTTTGAACCTAAAAGATGCCAAAAACGATAAAAAGGCTCCAACGTATACAACTACGCCTTTGAGGGTCTCACCCTCCTCTAAGAACATATTCGCCTCAAAAACCAACCAAATAGCTGCTCCAAAAAAAGTGACTGAGGATATTAATTCACCAGTAGATCTTTTACGCTGCGCCATAATTTTTTCCTCGACTTCAAATTTTCGAACCAAATTCATCAAACAAAAGATCAGCAGGTATATTTGGATCTTCGAAGGTTGGGTTTGTGCCACGTTCCAACTGAAGCACATAAGCTAAAACGGAGGCAACAGCTGAGAACAGATCTTCCGCTACATCTACTCCAATATCACCAGTGAAAAAGAGAGCTCTAGCCAATAATGGGCTACGCACACGGCTGATATTTGCTTTATCAGCTTCATCTATAATGCGTAGCGCCATTGGGCCTTTACCCATCGCAATTATATAGGGAGTGTCCCGGTGTTCTGGCTGATATTTTAATGCAACTGCGAAATGAGTAGGGTTCGTAATAATTACCGTAGCATCACTTACATTTTCAATTGCCTGAGCTCTCTCAGACGCTTTTTGGCTAGCCTCCATCTGAAGTCGCCTTATTCGAGATTTAACTTCCGGTGACCCTTCACTATCTTTTGATTCATCCTTCATATCTTGTCGGTTCATACGCAACTTCTGCATCCACTCATGACGACTCCAGAGAAAATCGCCCAAGGCAATAAAAGCCAGTACTACGACCAAACCACCAACTAAAGACATCAAAGTTTGATGAAATACAGTAAGACCATCGCTTAAGGATGAACTACTCAAGTATAATAATTTTGGCAAAGACACCCATATTATAGCCCCCGTCACTGATATCAGAAATATAATCTTCATTATTGACTTAGTGAGCTCTACCAGGCCTTTGACTGAAAAGATCCGTTTTAATCCACTAAGGGGATTAATTCGATTCGGCTTAAACGACATTGCCTTACTAGAAAAATTTATGGATCCAGCAACAAATAATTGAGTGAGTATTACGGCAGTAAAGATAGGAAAGGCAAAAATAGCTGCACCACCCAATGCTAGACCAAATGCAGCTTCAGAGTTAAATATGCGCAGAACACTCAAATGTTCGGAATGGTTCCAGCGAAATAAAGACGCCCAATTCGAAAGAACGTTCCTAGCCACCATTCCCAAACAAAATAAAATAATTAAACCCATAAAACTCGAACCAAAGACAAACATTTCTTTCGATGAGAGAATGTCACCATCCTCCCTAGCTTTTTCCAAACGCTTTTGAGTTGGATCTAACGTCTTTTCTTGACTATTATCTTGTTCAGCCATCAGTTTTCTCGAGAAGAAACGACATCAAAAGATCAATGATTAACTGAATTAAATCCTTAAATGCGAAAGAAATCGCATCAACTGAATAGAATAATATCAAAAAAGCGCCAATGAGGGTCATTGGAAACCCAAAGGAAAATAGGTTAAGCTGAGGTGCAGATTTTGTAATAAAACCAATTGCTATGTTCACAAACAGCAAGACGATGACAATGGGCAAGACAATGATTGCAGCCGATCGAAACAATATATCGCTTGCCGACAGACCAGCAGCGATCAAGTCACCATAATTTACTAATTGGCCCAATGGATAAAGCGTGAAGCTTTTATATATCAATCCTAAAACTATCAAATGCCCATTTACTGAGAAAAACACTACTATGAGAAACAACATAAAAATTTGGCTTATTACTGGAGACTGACCACCGCCAGTTGGATCAACTTGAGACGCGAAAGCCAAACCAGAAGTTGCAGCAATTTTTTCACCAGCCAAGCTCACAGCAGCAAAACAGATATTGAGAACTAAGCCGACTGTAAGGCCAATGAACATCTCTTGCATTACAATCAAAATTAATTTGGGACCCACTAAAACACTCTGCTGCGGAAATTGAAGAGTCCCTAGTATCCAAAAGCCCAAACAAAATGAAAACACAATTCTGATTTGCAGTGGCACCATCCTACCGCCAAAAAACGGCGCTGAAACCAAGAACGCACCGACTCGCAATGAGGCTATCAGTATTAAAACCAAAAAAGTAAAAAGCTCTTGTAACTCCAGTCCCGGAAGAGCCCCTAATTCATTAACTATTGGTAACAAACTAGAGACCTTTCCTGGATATTTCGTCAAAAATATAACTAAAATAATCGGTCATTTGAGTAATTGTGAAAGTAGCCATTAAAGACATAACCATTAAAACGATGAAAAGTTTAGGCACAAAGCTAAGAGTCATTTCATTAATGGAAGTAGCTGCTTGAATTAAGCCTATGAATAGACCAACTGATAGCGCGACGAGCAAGATAGGACCAGCAACCACAACAATTTGCCAAAAAGCCATACTAAGGTACTGAACATTCTGATCAAAAACCATATCTCTAGCCCACAACAAATGTTGATGAAAGTGATCCAATCGTCATGGCCCACCCGTCAACCAATACAAACAGCAACAACTTGAATGGCAAAGAAATCAACATAGGCGACAACATCATCATACCTAGGGACATAAGAATGGATGCAATAACGATATCGATTACCAGAAATGGTAAGAAAATTAAAAATCCAATCTCAAAAGCTGTTTTCAACTCAGATGTAATGAATGACGGTAAAACAATAGAAAGGGGAATGGCTTGAGTGTTTTCAAAAGGCCCCTCACCCGCCATCTCGGCAAACATGTTCATAGTATCTGAGCGGGTATTAGCAACCATGAATTCTTTTAATAGGTCAGTGGCCGAAGCCAAAGCTAACTGGGCAGATTTTGTACCCTCCAGGTAGGGGTTCAACGCAGTCTCATAAATCACCTCAAAAATTGGGCTCATGACGTAAAAAGTAATGAAAAGTGCAATCGCAATTAGAACTTGGTTCGGTGGCGTTTGTTGAGTACCCAACGCCTGCCGTAAAATAGATAATACTATTATTACCCTGGTAAACGCAGTCATTCCCAAAACAATTGACGGAACAACAGTCAGTACAGTCATTAAAACAAGAATTTGGAGAGAAAGAGAGTAAGTCGATTCACCATTTTCGCCAATACTCGAAGTCAAAGCTGGCATACCTAACACGCTACCATCCTGCCCAAATGCAGATGATGCCATTAAGCTAAAAACGAGATGGAGAATGATCTTGAGAGGAAAAAATTTCATTTACCCACGAGCTCCGGTTGAAGCTCAGAAGTAAGCGTATTTTGTTGTATCTTGGGTAATTCGGTTATCGCCGGGGATCCATTTCTATTCGAAACCACAAGGAACAATGAACCTGCGCACTCTATAACTGTAGCTGAAGAAAATTTTGAAACCGCTACAGTGTTAACTATTTTAACTGTGCTGTTGTTAGACTTACCCAATTTTACTCGGAATAATTTTGAGCGCTTCACAATAACTTGTATGGCTACAAGTATGGACAAAAATATCAGCACCACAGCAATTTTACTTAAGTCAAAATCTGGCATTTACCTACTCCCTACCTTGAAGTAGCAAAATAGATACCATTCTAAAAATATATAATTATATCATATACTTAAAATATAAAATTTTGGTTGCCATTTCTTTGACCTCAGAAGAGTGTTAAATACTTTCCATTCTTTTTTCCGGATCTACAATTTCACCAAAACGGATACCAAACCGTTCTCCGATCATAACAACTTCACCCTTCGCAATTTTGGTATTATTTACCAATATATCGAGAGGATCTCCCGCTAATCTGTCCAATTCAACAACAGAACCTTCATTTAATCTCAGCAAGTCACGGATAGTAATTTCCGTACGTCCGACCTCTACTGTCAATTCCACATCGATATTTTCTAGTACCTTTAAGTTTTCGATACCAACGTGTTTTTTATCAGCGTCATCAGCCTTTATATCTTCAGCCATTTTCCTTGTCCTTTTTCAGTGAAATTCTTTTAGTCATTGAAACAGCAGCATTGGCCCCCAGTTTCCCAATTTCTGCTTTGTAGACGGGCTCACCAGATACCTTTATCGTAATGTTTTCGGGCATGGAAATAGGAAACTCATCACCCACAGCACTTTTCAGGAGACGTCCTAAATTCACCTTACTATTAGTCAATTCAGCTGACAAAGGCAGGTTTATGGATAAAACTGCCTGCTCTAATTTTTCTTTCCAAGTGCGATCGTCTTGTGCAAATTCATTTTGAACTCGTGATCTTAATTGCGAAGATATTGGTTTTAAAGTTTGAAGAGGATATAAAACGTCAAAACTCGCCGGTTCAGCGTCTGGCATTTGTACCATAAATGAACATACAATAACAGTATCTGCACCATCAACAAACGAGACAAATTGGATATTTTCTTCTCGAGACAATGGCTCAAAACTCGTGACAAACAGGTCCTTCCATGCGTTCTCCATGGCCCGGTTCATTCCATCAGTAATTATTTGGATAATGCGCTGTTCAGTTGCCGTAAATTCTCCTTTAGCTTGGTGCAGGGCTTTAATTTTTGAACCACCATAATATGAATTAGTTAAAATGGAGATAAATGAAGACTGCACTACCAAAAGCGAGTTACCTCTCAACTCGTCTAGTCTATTAGTTGTCACGCTTACAAAGTTGTCACAGCTTTCGACATACTCATCAAACGATTTCACTTCCGGAGGAAACGATGAGATCCGAGGCATAATTCGCAACATTGGCAAAAATACTGAGCGTGTAAATCTGCAGATTTTTTCGTTGACCATTCTAAGTGCGTAATAGTCACCAAGAAGCGAAAGGTCTTCTGAACCAAAATCAAATTCTCTAACCGCAGTTGTATCAAAAACCGCAGGCGTATCTTCCTTTTTATCAGCTGCATCAAGCCCACCAAGGAGAGCTTCAACTTCATCATTTGAAAGTTTTCTAGAACCAACCATTTAAATTTGGCCTCTTATTGGAGCACAAAGGACGTGAAGTGAACTCCTTCGACACCGCCAAAGCCCTCAAGATCCACCAACTTAACATTGATTGCGTCCTTAATGCTATTGGCAAGATTATCCCTACCAATCTTACCATCAATATCATCGACGGAGTAAGTACCTATAACGCCCAGAACTTCAGACCGAAGAGCCATTTGGTGTTTTTCGACATTTTCAATTACTGTTTCATCATACTGTGTAGATACTCCTACACTAACTTGCAAAAACTGCTTTGATTTATTTAAGTTAGTCGTAAAGTTATCAGCAAAAGTATAGTAACTAGTCACAAATGTCTCATTCACGGGCGTCTCTTTTGAAACCTTTTGAGGCTCTAGATTTTCTTCATCAAGCCCATCAGCACTGGGTAATTGTCCCGCTTGCTTAAGTTTCTTCTCAATCAGCTCTTCCACCTGTTCAACTGGCGTTTGAGTGGGCATGAATAAAAACGCGCCCGCACCAACACCTATTCCCAATAATAAAACTGGACCTAACCCAAACATGGCAATTTTTGTAAAGTTAATTTTTCGTTTTGGAGCTTCTTCAGCCATTATCTCATCCTAAGCAATCAGGTTCAAACCGGTTGGTGTTCTATAAGAACTAGCAGTCTGGGTGTTTAGTGGTGTGGTACGCTCTAGAGCGCTGTTTGCTTTGCCTGCAGCCTTGTTTCGGCTTTGATTTTCATTCTGTCTTTGCTGGTCAGCGCCGCTTTGCATTCCGACTGAGAACCCCGCAAGTTTCATACCATTTTGACTTGTAATTTGTAACAAGGAGTCTTCGTTCGCGCGTAAAATACTTGCCGCAGCCTGGGTTTCAGCAAACATTCGAATATCAATTGACTGCTTATCCATTGAAATATTAACCCTGATTTTTCCGAAGCTCTCCGGCTCAAGGTTAATTTCAAAATTTTCATTTCCACTCAGAACCTTGTCAACAACCAGCATGCTTATTTTGGACGCATATTGGGCATCATACAATGAAATATTATTAGTTAGGTTTGGCGCTGATCCGCTTGAACGGGCTAACGATCTAGTTTGTGACGCAATCTGATAGCTAAGTTTTTCATTTGATGGGGTGGTTAGGTTGATACCTTCTCCAGAAATCAAACCCACTCTGGCCGATGAACCAGTAGGCGCTTCGAACTGTACCCTTGCAACAGATGTCATTCTCAGAGCCTCTGCGGCTTCAAGAAAAGATCTTGGATTAAAAGGCTTAGACGTATTTTTAAATTCGATTAGATTTTCATCCACTCCCTCATTTAAAAAAGCTATTTTGTCATTTTTAGAATCTAAAAACGATTTTACTTCACCTTCTATCGCGAAAATACTAGCGGCCAGATTGTCATATTTTCTATCAATCATCCCAGAACTATGTTGGATTACTTGTTCTAAAATTAACTTATTTTGAGTCAAGTTATTAAACTTATTTTGGACATCAGTTGATTGCAGTTCCGCAAAATTATCTTGCTGAGCTGCCCCAACATTTGATACATAACTCGCTGCTTCCCTTCCAACAACATTAGTTTGCAAAACTATTTGAGTGGTATGGGAGGGGGCTGTCGACATTTCGCTCAGTGTTCGAACGAGCTCCCTAATGGACTGGACAGTGTCATCTACTTCGCTGATCGAAGCATCCGGCATTAACGCTCGCGGCTGTAGGGCCATACCGTGATCTTGCACAACGCCACTGTAGTTTTCTCTAGTTAAACTAATTTGGAACCTTACAAAGTCTGGCAAAATTTCTAGAGTAGTTTTTTCAGGTATGGCCAAAACTACAAGCAATTTGGATCGTGGATCAACGCTAGGGTCGATCTCAACAGCACGTGTAACACCAATCAAACCTTGTGAGGAAAATTCGTCCTTTTGTAAATTAAAATCGTATACTTCAACGGGCTCTAAACCGCCTTGAGCATCCAACAAATCAACCTTTACAGAAATAAACTTATCAAAAGTCTCCGGCCCCACCTGCGTATTCTCAATCTCAATAGGCACCACTTGTGGTACCAGAATTTCGCCAGAAGCTATTGCTTCAGAATTTTTTAAGATGCCGTTTAAATCATCGCCCTGTAAACTTGCCTTCAAGTCTCTGATATCAAAAAATATCGAAGACGCTTGGGAAACATCTAGCTCAAGTGGAACAGCTGTAATCTGCAGTAGATCCGTCAACGCCCTCAAACTCTTGTCCTGGGAACTATCCAACTCAAGTGGAACAGCTGCACCCTGCAGTGGAGCCGTCAACGCCATCAAACTCTTGGTCTGGGAATTATCTAGCTCAGGTGGGACAGCCGCACCCAGCGGTAGATCGGTCAAAGCTGTCAAGCTCTCTTCTGATGATATGGCAGCTCCGGGTATCATCTC
>Ga0209307_1000336_pt1 | contig 34667 bp, 31 predicted proteins | sample COGITO_mtgs_1105_FD_185519 | JGI IMG/M metagenome (GOLD analysis project Ga0209307, IMG submission 185519) | Pelagic marine microbial communities from North Sea - COGITO_mtgs_110530 (SPAdes) (version 2) | ecosystem: Environmental > Aquatic > Marine > Epipelagic ... | reverse complement strand
ATGTGATTTGACAATTAAAAGGGTGTGAAGCATCTGCTTTAGCACTTTTTTAAAGAGGTTGCAATCAGTCAAATCGTTCCTCTAACAATAAATTAGATTACTAAACTATATATTTTTTTTAATAAAAAAAATAAAATTATCTAAAATTTACTGAAATTCCTGCAGATAAGGTATTGTAATCTTGAAAAGTAAAATCTGCAAACGCACTAAAAACTAAAAATTTAAATTTAGCGCCTATTGTAGTTTTATATCCAGATGCATTGAAACTCATATCAATAGGGTCCATAAGAGATTTAGAAATTGGTAAACCAGAGTCTGAATCATACTCTAAGTTGTATTCACCAAGTAATCTAAATGATGAGTTCCCTCCTGAATATCCAAATGAACTGTACACATTAAAGATTAATAAATCTACTGAGGCTAACAATAAAAGATTATAGTTATTCAAACTAAACTGTGCAACCTGTCCTTTTCCATAAATAGAGCTAAAGGATTGAATATCATAATCTATATCCATATTGGAGTAAGAAGCAAAAGCAGATACGTTTAATGGAAATTTATCTATTGGACCAAAATATTGTAATAAATTATGTTTAAATCCTAAACCCTTTAAAGACATATCTACTCCATTTCTGTGATATTCAGGACTATATCGTAATATAATTTCAGTATCAAATGGTATACCAACTCCTAATTGTAAAACTGGTGCTGGTATTGAGCCAAGTGGAAGTTTACTTTTAATTCCTCTTGGAGCTTTTACAGTTGTTGAAATTTCAGGATATAAACCATCCTTTGGAATAGTAATAAATAAATTTTCTTGCCTATTGTCTCCAGCTATTGTTGGTAAATTATTAGCATCTGTTGTAATATAATCAAGATCAGTAATTGAAAAACTTCTGTCAGAAGAAGGAACAAAAGCAGTATTTATTCTTAAAGACAAATCAACACCTAATTTCTTATGCACTTTAGCTGTGTTATACCAACCGCTGTTAGTGCTATAAATCGCACCTTTCATAAGAGGATTTAAATACCTTTCAAATATTTTTTTTGAATCACTTTCTACAGAGAATAATATGGATTCAAGGCCAGAAGATTGAGATAATACAAATAATGGAGAAAATAATAAGATTAAAAGGATAAATTTAAAATTCAAGTGTATAATTTTAAGACAAATATACGCTCTAAATTATTTTATTTCTTTTTATTATTTCCCTTTTTATTTCCAGATCCTCCAGCAAATGAAGTCAAATCATATTTTAATCTAAATACAGTATATCTGGGCTGTATAACATAAGATCTTGTTTGACTGTATAATTGATTAAAACTATCTCTATTTATTGAAGTGTCATTAAATAAATTAGTTACACCAATTCCAAACTCCCATTTGGAACCGTCTTTATTGTAAGATAAATCTGCTTCTAAAAATCTATACTCATTTAAAGTAACGTTTTCGTCTCTGTAATAATTGTATGAATAATCAGCAGTAAACACAAATCCCTTTCCAAAATATGCATCAACTTTTACAAATGGAGAGTCTGTATAAAAATAACTCTTAAAATCACCAGTATCATATAAACGCTTATTATAACTATAACCAATTTCAACATTTGGTTTATCTCTAAAATTAGTAGCTAGACTCGCTTTATAGCTTTGTGTAAAATTAACTTGTTCAGTAAGTCTTTCGTTTATTATATTATTAAAATTACTGTAATTAAAATTCATATTAAATCCAGCTTTAAAGTTTTTAAATCTTTTGTCAATACGACCAGAAGCAGTATAATTATCTCTTGGCAAATTAGAATTTATAGCAGATCTAACACTGCTTATTCCACTTATGAGTGTATTATTTTGAATTGTATTACTTCTTTTTGAATATCCAAGTCTAGCAAAAACATTGGTAAAGTTGAAAATATTTATACTTTGATAATTTAAGTTGTAATTATAAATTTTTGCAGCTTCTAAACTTGGATTACCTTGAAAAAATGAATTGTAATTATTAAAAACATATCCTTCAGCTAAGTTATTAATATCAGTAAATTGATTAGTTGCTCTATAAGTAAACCTTAGTGATTCAGAATCTTTAAACTTTATAAAAACTCTCATATCGGGTCTAATGTCAGAGTATGAATTAGAAACCGTTCTGCCTAACTGAATATTTTCAGTTTTGTAAGAATTTACAGTAAATCCAGGTTCCATTGTAAAAATTCCTGTAATAAATCTGTAGTTAAAGGATAAGTATGCATCACTAAAATTGAAGTCTACATTATTATTTAAAACATCTTCATTAAATGACAATTCTGAATTATTATCCAAAATTTGGAAAATATTAGAATTAAAGTTTTGTTTAACATCTGTAACCCCGAAGGTGAAATTTAAATTTGATTTAGGAGTTAATATAAAATAGTAATCTAATTTAGCTTCAATTTTGTCAGTTTCAACCATCCTATTTTGATTAATATTAAACTTAGACTGGCTAGTATTTAAAGGTATTATATCTCTAAACGGTTGAATATCTCTAACAGCTCTATAGAAAGGATCTTCAGTTTGAGATAAATGTTGAGCCTCAAAAGAAAATATATTGTCTTCGTTTAGGGTGTAATATGCCTTTAACTCTTGATTTATGGAACTAGGCTTGTCAGATCTTAACAAGTTTATTTCGTCTAATTCAATAGGTTGTATTGTTGGACCGTTTGAAGAATCCAGGTAAGTTCCTGACACTAAATCTGTAGTTTCTATATTTTCTGCTGATTTTATTAATAAATTATATTCAGTTTGAAGTTTGTCGTTGGGATTAAATTCGGTAGTAAATTTATAAAGCTGTTGCTTATTATCTTGAACAACAAAATCCTCAGTATCTTGTATAACTCCAGTGCTAGTATAATTTCTTGATATTTTTTCTTCAATTATATTTTTTGTTTTTGCCAAAATTGCAAATCCACTAACTTGCCAAATATCGTTATTAAAAGACTTACTAAAGTTATATGCACCTAGTTCTGCATCAATAGATTTTGCTTGATTGTTTTGTAAACTTCCAAGTCCAGCTCCATCGGATGAAATACTTATTGAAGTTCCATTTTGAGAATTTAAATTTCCAAATCCTCCTCCAAACTTATAAAAATCTCTTCTTGAAAGAACGGGTTCACCAATATTATTAGTGTTTGTTAAAAGACTCATACTAAAATCTTTAGCGTAATAAAAAACTTTAGGAGCAGCTAGAACTCTATCATCATTTCCTACACCACCCAATATCTCACCAAACCAAAATTTATCTTTTCCACTTTTTAAGCTAATATTGATTGCAATATTATCTTCATTATTAGTTACATTTCTAAGTTGTCCTGCTTCTGTAAAGTTTCTTAAAACTTCAATTTTTCCAACTGCTTTTGCAGGTAAATTTTGAGTTGCTAATTTTGAGTCTCCATCAAAAAAATCTTTCCCTTCAACCGTAATTTTAGTTATTTCTTTACCCTCAACTTCAACTCTACCATCTTCATTAATTTCAACTCCAGGCAAGTTTTTTAAAACATCTGCTAATTTTTTTTCAGTTCCGGTGTTAAATGAATCTGCATCGTAAACTATAGTATCTCCTTTGATTGTTACTGGCATTGTGTAAACTAACTCAACTTCATCTAAAGCTTCAGCCTGTTCCTCTAAAATTATATTTTTTTCAAAAGTTTCAGTTAAGTTCAAATCAAAAACAACTTCTTTAAAACCAATAAATGAAACCTTAATTTCATAATCAGTACCTTTTTTTAAAGAAACTCTAAAATATCCTGTATCACTAGAAATACCAAAACCATCTAAAATTTTCGATTCTTTTTCAATGGCTATTACGTTAGCTCCCATTATATTATTTCCAAATGCATCAGAAACTTTTCCTTCAAATCTAACCTGAGAATAGGTAATTATAAATGAAAGTAAAAATATAATTGACAGTATTTTTTTCATAAAATTTAAATTAAATCTCGATTATCTTCTTATTCTAACTGCTCCTCCTCTGTTTCCGCCTCCACGTTGATATCTTTCTCTCATTTCCTTGGCTTTATCTTCCTGAATTATTAAAAATTCAGAATTTGATACGACTTTTCCCTTGTTAGGTTCTTTAAGTTTTATTTTTTCTTCTGGATTTAAAACAACTTTTGTACAAATCATTACTCTATTGTCATCACCTATTTCTAATATTAAACCAGGTAATCCACCATACATAGCTGGACCAGTTGAAACAGGAATTTCAGGGGTAAACCAAGCGGTCATAGTCACTAGTTTAGTTTTAGGTAAGGCAGGATTATTCTGCTCATCATTTGAGTTTTGTCCTCTATTTCTACTAAAGCTCATAACTCTATCCTCTACTTCTTTTGTGTACGTAGCTTTGTAAGCATTATATTTTCCAATTTTTTTGGTTTCACCTGTCATGACCCATTTTGTAGGCGCTATGCTGTCTTTAATTAAAAACACTTTTCCAAATAGCTCTCTTTTATTTGTGTAAGTTTTTTCCTGTATATTCTTGAAAATATCACCCTGCTCAGGTCCTGTAACAAATTGCATCCAATTAAAACCACCACCACCAGATCCACCAGCATCTAAGGTTACTTCTTCCTTGAAATATGAAGATTTACTGTCAAAATCTAAAATATAATTTTTTTCTAAAGCAGTTTTCATTCTTGCTTTCATATATTTTTGTCTATCGGGAGACATATTTTTCATCCAGTCCATGTTGACAGTACTTTTTGACATGTAATAAGCCTTTCCAAGAAATTCTTGCGAGTAGCCCTCAAAACTTAAAAACATTAGAAGAAGAATTAATTTTTTCATAATTTTTATTTAATTTAATCTTTAACAACATTAAATAGACAACAATTAAGCCATAAAGTTTAATTGTATAAATTTATATCAAATATAAATTATAAATTAGAGGTCATTGTTCAAACATAAATTTAAATTATGCATATAGCCATCGCGGGAAATATAGGTGCCGGAAAAACTACTTTAACAAAATTATTAGCTAAAAAATACAAATTTGAAGGTCATTATGAAGACGTATTAAAAAACCCCTACTTAGATGATTTTTATGATCAGATGGAAAGGTGGTCATTTAATCTTCAAATTTACTTTTTAAACAGTAGGTTTCGTCAGATATTAGAATTTAACGAAAATGGTAAAAACATTATTCAGGATAGAACAATCTATGAGGATGCTTTTATTTTTGCTCCAAACTTAAAAGCTATGGGTCTTATGACCAACAGAGATTTTGAAAATTATAAATCTATTTTTAATCTAATGGAGTCTTTTGTTAAAGGGCCAGATTTACTAATTTATCTTAGAAGTGAAATTCCTAATCTAGTTGATCAAATACACAAAAGAGGGAGAGATTATGAAAGTTCAATAAGTATTGATTACCTAAGTAGATTAAACGAAAGGTACGAGGCCTGGATTCAAACTTATGATAAAGGTAAATTACTTATTATTGATGTTGACGATTTAGATTTTGTTAAAAACAAAAAAGACCTTCAAACAATAATCGATAAAATCGATCAAAGTTTAGAAGGCCTTTAAAATATACTTTTTTATTAAGCTTATTTCTTGTCAATTTGTCCCATAGCAGCAATCCCTATATTATTAGCTGCAGACATAACGTCCTCTTTAGTTCCAGTAATAACTTTAGATGTTTTTACTCCATCTTCTTGAAAAGTTCTAGTCATAGTCCAAACATCATTTTCTGCTTCAATAACTACCTCTGTCTGAATTTGGTGATCAGCAGAAGCATGATTTGATTCTAAAGAGTGTCCACCTAAAATTGGAGCAATCACAAGACCTATTAAACAGGTAAGTTTGATTAAAATATTCATTGAAGGACCAGAAGTGTCTTTAAATGGATCACCAACAGTATCTCCGGTTACAGCAGCCTTGTGAGCATCTGAACCTTTGTAGGTCATTTCTCCATTAATTTCAACACCAGCTTCAAATGATTTTTTAGCATTATCCCATGCACCACCAGCATTGTTTTGAAATATAGCCCATAAAACACCACTTACAGTAACACCAGCCATATATCCTCCAAGCATTTCTGCAATAGCTAAATTATCCATTCCAAAAAGCATAGGAACAAAAGCAATTAATAATGGAAATCCGATAGTTAAAACTCCTGGCAGCATCATTTCTTTTAAGGAGGCTTGCGTTGAAATAGCAACACATTTGTCATATTCTGGTTTCCCAGTACCTTCCATAATTCCAGGAATCTCTTTAAATTGTCTTCTAACTTCTTGTACCATTTCCATAGCAGCTTTACCAACAGCGTTCATAGCTAGAGCAGAAAAAACAACAGGAACCATACCTCCAACAAATAACATTGCAAGAACAGGAGCTTTAAATATGTTAATACCATCAATACCAGTAAATGTTACATAAGCTGCAAATAATGCTAATGATGTTAAAGCAGCAGAGGCAATAGCAAACCCTTTTCCAGTTGCTGCAGTAGTATTTCCTACAGAATCTAAGATGTCTGTTCTTTCCCTAACAATTGGTTCTTGTTCACTCATTTCAGCAATACCACCTGCGTTATCAGAAATTGGACCAAAAGCATCAATTGCTAGTTGCATAGCTGTAGTTGCCATCATTGCTGAAGCAGCTAAAGCAACACCATAAAAACCAGCAAAGAAATAAGAAGCCCAAATAGCACCTGCGAATAACAATACAGATGGAAATGTGGAAATCATTCCAGTAGCTAAACCAGCAATAATGTTAGTTCCAGCTCCGGTACTTGATTGTTGTACAATTTTTAAAATTGGACTTTTTCCAAGACCAGTATAATATTCAGTGACAGATGAAATAACAGCTCCAACGACTAATCCTACTAGTGTTGCGTAAAATACACTCATCGAAGAAATTTCTTTTAATCCCTCACCAAAAAATTCCATTTTCATAGTTTCAGGAAGCATCCACATACATAATACATAACAAGATATTGCCACCAAACCAATTGAAGTCCAGTTACCTTTATTAAGAGCACTCATAACTTCATCTTCTTTAGCATCGTTAGATTTTATACTAACCAATAATGTTCCAATGATTGAAATAATAATTCCTGCTCCAGCAATAGCTACTGGAAGTAAGATAGGACCTATTCCACCAAAAGCATCAGAAATACTACCTCCCATATCCTCAATAACATAATTTCCAAGAACCATTGCAGCAAGCACGGTTGCAACATAAGAACCAAATAAATCAGCACCCATTCCCGCAACATCACCTACATTATCTCCAACATTATCAGCAATAGTAGCTGGGTTTCTTGGGTCATCTTCAGGTATTCCAGCCTCAACCTTACCAACTAAATCAGCACCTACATCGGCAGCCTTTGTATAAATACCTCCACCTACTCTTGCAAATAAAGCAATCGATTCAGCTCCAAGTGAGAACCCTGCTAATGTTTCTAATACAATGGTCATATCTTCTGTACTTGTCCAAACTCCGTTCATAAAGTAATGGAAAAAGAAAATAAAAAAAGATGTTAAACCAAGTACTGCTAATCCTGCAACACCAAGTCCCATTACAGTTCCTCCACCAAATGAAATTTTTAATGCGTTTGGCAAGCTAGTTCTAGCCGCTTGAGTTGTTCGAACATTAGTTTTTGTTGCAATTTTCATTCCCATATTTCCAGCCCATGCTGAGAAAAAAGCTCCAAAAATAAAAGCAATAACAATAAGCCAATGCGTAGTTGGAACTATAACTGAAACACCAGCTAAAGCTAAACTGACAACAAGAACAAATACTGCTAATAATTTATATTCTGCATTTAAAAAAGCTAATGCACCTTCATAAATATGATCAGAAATTTCTTTCATTTTACCATCACCTGCATCTTGTTTCATTACCCATGATTTTTTGTAAACCATGTAAATTAATCCAATTATAGCCAGGATTATAGGCATGTAAATTGCTAAAGATTCCATATTATATATTTGTGTTATTTAATTTTAATTTTGATCGCAAAAGTAGTCAAATAGAGTGAATTACAAAATTGATTTTTATTTATACATTACCTTCTTAATAGATTTAATAACATCATCACTATTTGGCAACCATTCTGCAAGTAAAACTGGCGAGTATGGTGCAGGTGTGTCTGCAGTATTTATTTTTTCAATTGGAGCATCCAAATAATCAAATATCTGATTTTGGACTTGATAAGTTATTTCGGTTGAAATGTTTCCAAAAGGCCATGATTCTTCTAAAATAACTAACCTGTTAGTTTTTTTGACTGATTCTATAATAGTTTCCATGTCTAAGGGTCTAATAGTTCTAAGGTCAATTAATTCAACTTCAATTCCTTCTTCTTTTAATTTATCAACTGCAATTTGAGCTTGCTTTAATATTTTTCCAAATGAAACAAGAGTAACATCTTTTCCAGTAATTTTCACTTCAGCTTTTCCTATAGGAATCAGATATTCTTCTTCAGGAACTTCTCCTTTGTCTCCATACATTTGTTCTGACTCCATAAATATAACAGGGTCATTATCTCTAATTGCCGATTTCAATAATCCTTTGGCATCATATGGGTTTGATGGAACTATAACCTTTAATCCAGGACAATTTGCATACCAACTTTCAAATGCTTGAGAGTGAGTAGCAGCTAATTGGCCAGCAGAACCAGTAGGCCCCCTAAAAACAATAGGGCACGGAAACTGCCCACCAGACATTTGTCTAATTTTTGCAGCGTTATTAATGATTTGATCAATCCCAACAAGTGCAAAATTAAATGTCATAAATTCAATAATTGGTCTGTTTCCAGTCATAGTAGAACCAACTCCAATTCCAGCAAATCCAAGCTCAGAAATCGGGGTATCAATTACTCTTTTATCACCAAATTCATCAAGCATTCCTTTTGAAGCTTTGTAAGCTCCATTATATTCGGCCACTTCTTCTCCCATTAAGAAAATGGATTGATCTATTCTCATTTCCTCTGACATAGCTTCACAAATTGCCTCTCTAAACTGAATAACTCTCATATTGAATTAAAATTTGGTGCAAAAATATTAAATATTTAAAGATTTTAATGTGTTTATTATTAAAATAAATACTATGCATGCATAGTATTTTTAGGAATTTTGTATATATTTGTTATAATATAATTTAAATATTATTTATGAAAATTTTAGTTTGCATTAGTCATGTACCAGATACAACTTCTAAAATAAATTTCACTGATGGAGATACTAAATTTGATACTCAAGGTGTTCAGTTTGTAATTAATCCAAATGATGAATTTGGATTAACTAGAGCTATGTGGTTAAAAGAAAAGCAAGGAGCGTCAATAGATGTAATAAATGTAGGGAATTCATCCTCTGAACCAACATTAAGAAAAGCGTTAGCAATAGGAGCTGATAAGGCGATTAGAATTGATGCAGATCCATTAGACGGATATTTTGTTGCCAAACAAATATCTGAATATGTGAAAACTAGTTCTTATGACTTAATTATAGCTGGCAGAGAATCAATAGATTACAATGGTGCTATGGTTCCAGGTCTTATCGCTGGATTCTTAAAAATAAATTATGTAACTAATTGTACGAAATTAGAAATAGATAACGAAAAAGTTGAGCTTGACAGAGAAATTGATGGAGGAAAAGAAACTTTAAGTTGTACTCTTCCTCTAATTATTGGAGGTCAAAAAGGATTAGTTGAAGAAAGTGATTTAAGAATACCTAACATGAGAGGAATAATGCAAGCTAGACAAAAACCTTTGGAAGTTTTGGAAGCATTTGATTGCTCTTCAAATACTAAAACTATTAAATTTTATAAGCCAGAACCTAAACAAGCTGTTAAACTTGTTTCTGCTGATAATCTTGATGAATTAATTAATTTGCTTCACAATGAGGCTAAAGTTTTATAAATATGTCTGTACTTACTTATATTGAATCCTCAAATGGAAAAATAAAAAAAAATAGTTTTGAACTAGCTTCGTATTCGTGTGAATTAGCAAAATTATTAAACACTGATGTTGTTGCTTTAACGATTAATTCAGAAGATGTAAATGAATTGAGTAATTATGGTATTACAAAAATAATTAAAGTAAATAATGATTCTTTAAACAAATTTAAAGCAAGCACTTTTGCAGATGTTATTTCAAAAGCAGTTAACCATACAAATTCAAACTACATTGTTTTAAGTAGTAGTTTAGATTCAAAATATTTAGCTCCACTATTGGCTGCTGGTATTAATGCTGCTTATGTTAATAATGTAATTGGACTTCCAAGTAGCTTAGCTCCTTTTACTATAAAGAGAACTGCGTTTACAAATAAAGCTTTTAGTGATTCGTCTATAAATTCAGACAAAACTATTATTGGCTTATCTAGTAATTCATTTGGTTTAATTGAAAATTCTGTTCAAAGTGAAATTGAAGAGTTAAATGTTGAAGTTCAAAATTCAGACCTAACTGTTAACTCATCTGAAAAAGTATCCGGACAAATTTCTATTGCTGATGCAGATATAGTTGTTTCAGCTGGAAGAGGAATGAAAGGCCCCGAGAATTGGAATTTAATCGAGGATTTGGCTGGAACACTTGGCGCTGCTACTGCATGCTCAAAACCAGTTTCTGATATGGGATGGAGACCACACAGTGAACACGTTGGTCAAACAGGAAAGCCTGTTGCTACGAATTTATACATAGCTATAGGGATTTCTGGTGCAATCCAACATTTAGCAGGAATTAATTCTTCTAAAATAAAAGTAGTTATCAATAACGATCCTGAAGCACCATTTTTTAAAGCCGCAGATTATGGAGTGGTTGGAGATGCCTTTGATGTAGTCCCAAGGTTGAATGAAAAACTAAAAGAATTTAAAGCTCAAAACTCATAAATTTTTAATATTTTAGAAGTAATTATTTACCCTTCTAATTGAATGAGTTTAATTCGCCTAACAATAGACAGAATTTCATATAGCCAAAACACTAATGGAGCATATGCATTACTTTTATCTGAGAAGGATGGTGAAAGAAAGTTGCCTGTTGTTATTGGTTCTTTTGAAGCCCAATCAATAGCAGTAGCATTAGAAAAGGAAATTAAGCCCACAAGACCTTTAACTCACGATCTATTCAAAAATTTTTCTGATTGTTTTGAAATTAAAATAAAACAAGTAATAATTCATAAAATTATTGATGGAGTTTTTTTTTCAAGCCTAATTTGTGTTAGAGATAAAATTGAAGAAATTATTGATTCTAGGACATCCGACGCTATTGCGTTAGCAATAAGATTCAATTCTCCAATATTTACTTATGAAAATGTTCTTGAAAAAGCTGGAATAATATTAAAACATGGAGGCGAAAAATTAAAAAAAGAAAGTGAAAAATCAATAAAAGTTGATGTTAATAAAATGTCTGTAAAGCAAATTAAAAACGCAATTGAAATAGCAGTTAAAAATGAAGATTATGAATTAGCTGCTGAACTGAGAGACAAACTAACCAAAAAAAATGAATAATTATTTATTTAATACCATAACTATTGAAGTTTTACAAAACGAAATAATTCTTAGTCAAGGATTTTCTTTTGAAAGTATATTAAGAGGAATAATTGGAATGATTTTTTTAATTTTTATTGCTTTTATATTTAGCAATAATCGAAAAGCAATTAACTGGAAATCTGCCATTGTTGGATTATCAGCTCAGCTAATATTAGCAATTCTTGTTCTTAAGGTTGAATTTGTTCAGAAAATATTTGAGTTTTTTGGAAAAATATTTGTCAAAACTTTAGATTTTACGATGGAAGGGAGCAAGTTCTTACTTGGTGATATGGTCAACGTAGAAACTTTTGGTTACGTGTTTTTATTTCAAGTACTTCCAACTATAATATTCTTTTCTGCACTTACCTCAGTCTTATTTTACCTTGGAATCATTCAAAAAGTGGTAAAAATATTAGCACTTAGCTTAAGTAAGCTTTTAAATATTTCAGGGGCTGAAAGCTTGAGTGTTGCAGGAAATATTTTCTTAGGTCAAACTGAAGCTCCTTTAATGATAAAAGCATATTTAGACAAAATGACTAAATCAGAAATTCTTTTAGTTATGATTGGAGGAATGGCTACAGTAGCAGGAGGTGTTTTAGCAGCATATATTGGGTTTTTAGGTGGAGATGATGAAGTGTTAAAACTTTTTTATGCAAAACATCTATTAACAGCATCTGTAATGGCAGCACCCGGAGCAATAGTTATTTCTAAAATTTTATTTCCTCAAACTGATGAAATCAACAAAGATGTTTCAGTTTCACAAGATAAAATAGGATCAAACTTATTGGATGCGATAGCAAATGGAACCACTGAAGGCTTAAAATTAGCTGCTAATGTTGGTGCTATGCTTTTAGTATTTATTGCTTTTATAGCCATGATTAACTTCGGTTTCGAGAAAGTAGGATCTATTTCTGGACTTAATTATTGGATTAGCGAAAACACAACTTATCAATTTCTTTCAATAGAATTTATTTTGGGGTACACTTTTTCACCGTTGATGTGGATAATTGGAGTTGCAAAAGAAGACATGGCTTTAATGGGCCAACTTTTAGGAATTAAACTTGCTGTAAGCGAATTTATAGGTTACATGCAATTAGCTGAATTAAAGGATATTTCAAACATAGTCCACTTACAATATGAAAAATCTATAATAATGGCTACCTACATGCTATGTGGGTTTGCCAATTTTGCATCCATTGGTATCCAAATTGGAGGAATTGGATCTTTAGCTCCTAGTCAAAGAACAAACTTATCAAAATTTGGAATGATTGCAGTACTTGGTGGAACTTTAGCATCATTACTATCTGCAACTATTGCAGGAATGATAATTGGTTAATATCATTTAATAAGTTAAAGAATATTTTTGTGTTCAGTTTTAGTTAATTTATATTTTTGATTATTATTTTTTTAAAATGAAACAATATTTAGATTTAGTTAAGCACGTCCTAGAAAACGGAAATGAAAAATCCGATAGAACAGGAACAGGAACAAAAAGTGTCTTTGGATATCAAATGCGATTTGACCTTTCAAAAGGTTTTCCAATGATTACAACCAAAAAAGTGCATTTAAAATCAATAGTTCATGAATTATTATGGTTTATAAAAGGAGAAACTAATATTGAATATTTAAAAAATAATGGTGTAAAAATTTGGGATGCATGGGCTGATGACAACGGTGATTTAGGCCCTGTTTATGGACATCAATGGAGAAATTGGAATAGCGATAATATTGATCAAATTTCAGATGTTATCAAAACATTGAAGGAAAATCCAGATAGTAGAAGAATGCTAGTAACAGCATGGAACCCAGGTGTACTACCGAACACAAATGAAAGCTTCGAGGATAATGTCAGAAAAGGTAAAGCTGCATTACCACCATGTCATGCTTTTTTTCAGTTTTACGTTCATGATAATAAACTGTCATGTCAGCTTTATCAAAGAAGTGCCGATATTTTTTTGGGAGTACCTTTTAACATAGCTTCTTACGCATTATTAACCGAAATGATTGCACACGTTTGTGGTTATAAAGCAGGTGACTTCATTCACACATTTGGGGATGCACACATATATAATAATCATGTTGAACAGCTAAATCTTCAACTTTCAAGAGAACCTAGAAATTTACCTGAATTAAAAATTTTAAAAAAAATCGAAAATATAAATGATTTTAAATTTGAAGATTTTGAAATTAGCAATTACGACCCGCATCCCCACATTAAAGGTAAAGTAGCGGTTTAACAAATATTAAAAACGTTCGTTTTAGTATGTTTTTTTGTTCATTTTACTCTGATAATTCCTAAAATTCTTTTTTGAATTTATATAAAAAATCACCAATAATTCAATAACTTGTCGTGCTTACAAAAATTCATTTAAAAATGGCATGTAATTTGATATTTAATATAAAAAATCAAGATTTTGAAACTTAACAAACAAATAACTCTTTTTTCATTATTATTTATTTTTATAGTTGGATTAAATAATTATGACAATATATTGTTTTCTTACAAAAGGTCCGTTCACTCTGATAATTTAAAAAACAGCTTAATTAAATCAACTTATAAGTTGAATAAATCAGAAAGAAAAAAAATCAATCTTCCACCAAACAAATATCAAGAGAAAATGTGGGAACTATCTATGAATCCTATCACTGGAAAGACAGAAATTGATAATTTGTTTGAAACTCAATATGAAATTAATAAATCTAGAAATCTATCCGTCAAGAGTTTTAGTGTTCCTGGTGAATCTGAAGAAATGAAATGGGTTAGTAGAGGCCCTAATAATGTTGGAGGAAGAACAAAAGGATTAATGTTCGATCCAAATGACGAAAATGATGAAACAGTATTTGCTGGTGGAGTAAGTGGTGGTCTTTTTAAAAATACTAATATTTCTGATGGCAACTCCTCAGAATGGGTACATATTAAAGGTATTCCCGAAAATATTCCAGTATCTTCTATCGTGTATGATCCAAATGATTTAAAAACTTTTTATGTTGGTACTGGTGAGTCTTACACTGGGGCAGAAGCTTTAGGAAATGGTTTATGGAAATCTACTGATGCAGGTGATACTTGGACAAACGTTTTTGGAGGTAAATCTGAAACTGAAACAGTGTATAGAAGTGAAGGCAATAATGTCAAGTTTCCAGATGATGATTCACTAGGACCTTACGCTTATATTAGCGCTGCATTTGGGGGATCATTATCAAAAACTCCATTAGTAAAAGAGCTTGTTTTAGCAAACGATAATAACACTGATAACGGAGGAACTGAAAATGCTACAGGTACAACAAATGACGCTTGCCAACCTCTAACTAATGGATCGGAAATTAATGGAAAGATTGCTTTTATTGAAAGAGGTGTGTGTTCTTTTGTTGACAAAGTAAAAAATGCTCAAGATGCTGGTGCAGTAGCTGTTATTGTTGTAAATCGAAATGATGGATCTAGAACAGATTACTCTCCTGCACCGCTTACCATGAGTGGAAGCGATTCTTCAATTACAATTCCAGCTGTAATGATAAATGGTAATTATAGAAATAGAATCAGGAATGCTATAAATTCTGGGAAGGTAACCGTCTCTTTAGCATTTGAAAATTTTGCTAGCTCTGGCAGAACTGTAAGTCCTGGAATATTTTACATAAATGATGTTGTGGTAAGAAACAATGACGGAAAATCTGAGGTTATTATAGCCGCAGGTGTATCTACCCACAGAGATGATACAAATCATCTATTTGGTGTTGATGATTATGGAATATGGAAATCAACAGATAATGCAGGGTCTTGGGATAAAGTCCCTTTTGGAATAAATGATGGAGTGTTTCAGTATCAACCAATGGATTTAGAAATAGCTCCAAATAATAAAATATGGGCATCAACAACAACAAACCATCAAGGAGCAGGTGGCGGATCAATTTTAGTTGCTAACTCTGATATTAGTGCCTTTTCTTTAATGCACACCATTACCTATAATGATGGAGGAAACAGTGCTAGAAGAACTGAGCTAGAAATCGCATCTAATGGAGATATTTATGCTTTAGCTGCAGAAAATCCAGTTACAATTATTAAATCTACAAATGAATTTGCAACTACTCCCACTCCACTAACATTACCTGTTGGAAGTAATGGTATTCCAGCGAATGATTTTACAAGAGGGCAATCCTTTTATGATTTATTGATTGAATCAGATCCTAATAATCCAGAAGCAATTTACGTTGGAGGTATTGATTTATTTAAATCAACTTCTGCAGGTGAAAACACTACTGCTAATCCATGGAATCAGTTTACTCAATGGTATAACTCAGGTTTTGCTTATGCGCACGCTGACCAACACAACATGGCATTTGGAAATTACGATTCATCTAAAAAAATATTTGGAAACGATGGAGGAATATTTTTTAGTCAAACTAACGGAACTGGCGAAGAAATATCTTCTAGAAATTTTAATTACGTAACTGCTCAATTTTATTCTATTGGTGTTGCACCCTCTGAAATGTTTAAAGATTTGAGCAAACAAATTTCAGGAAGAGACCTGTCAAGCTGGACAACTAGAAGTAAAGTAGTTGCTGGAATGACAGATGTTTTTCTCGCTGGAGCACAAGATAATGGTACTCAATTTCAAACTGATAGAGAAAATAGGATAACTTCTAGTATTGATGTTTCTGGAGGAGACGGTGCTGCTTCAATGTTTTCTCAAAATTTAGATAAACCTTACTTTATTGCAAATTATGTGTACAATAATTCTGTTGAGGCTTATGATTTTAAAAGTGGCGATAATTTCAATATTAATAATGAAAGTGGAAGTAATGGAGACTTTATTAATGTTCAAGCATTAGATTCTAATTTTGGAATTATTTATTCTAATTATACTGGATCAAATTTTGAAATAAAAGCATATTATGATTGGGATAATTTTGATGAAGACGATAGAAATACCAATGCACCAAGTAGAACTCTTCAAAGTGGAATGATGACTGCTAATATTTCCGCACTTACTGTCTCGCCACACACAACTAACTCTTCAACACTAATGATAGGGTTAGAAAACGGTTCAGTTATTATGGCAGAAAATGCAAATACTGCAAACCCATCTTACACTAATATCTCTGGTGATGAATTTTTAGGAAGTGTGTCTGACATAGAATTTGGGCTTACAGAAAATGAAATTTTTGTAACCTTCCATAATTATGCTGTTAAAAATATATTTTACTCTGAAGATGCAGGGAAAACTTGGTCAAGCAAAGAGGGTGATATTAATAATAGTGGTCTCCCTGACATTCCAGTTAGAGCAATTTTACAAAACCCAATAGTATTAAGTGAGGTTATAGTTGGAACTGATTTAGGAGTTTGGTATACTAAAAATTTCAACGATGAGTCTCCAAAATGGTTTTCTGCTTTTAATGGAATGAGTAATGTTAGAGTAACTGACCTTGATATGAGAGACGACTATAAAGTTTTTGCTTCAACTTATGGAAGAGGTGTTTTTTCATCTTATTTTTCGTCAGATGGCCCATTACTACAATTGAGTACACCTGAATCAAAATTAACTGTTGGACAAGGTGACACTGGCTCTTTTATAGTAAAGCACAGAATCTTTTCAAATTATGACTTTGAAACCACATTTTCTGTAGATGGTTTACCTGAAAATAGTAGTTTATCTTATTCACCATCGAATCCGGTGATTATAGACAGAGATGGCGAATTAACAATTGAAGTTACTGTTACTGATAGCGCAGAAGCTAAAGTTTATCCACTAATTATTAATGCAACTGCAGCTGGTCAAACAATTGAATCGGTAAATATTGTTCTAGAAGTACTCTCAAACGATTATGACAATGATGGAATAAAAAATAGCGAAGACAATTGTGAAAATACTTATAATCCTGATCAGAAAGATTATGATGGTGATAATATTGGTGATGTTTGTGATCCCAACCCTGTTCCTAACGATACATTTACGTTGTTTTACACAGATGAAGTCTGTAGATCATCAAATAACGGAGTTATTGATCTTACCATTAAAGGTGAATGGGGAGAATATCCTTTCACAGTTAATATAACAAGTAACTTACAAGATTTTAATTTCGAACCGGTTATAATTGATGGTTCGACTTGGAATTTATCTGGCCTGAAAGCAGCAAAATATGAAGTTTGTCTTACAAATACATTATTTCCAGATTTCAAACAATGTTTTAATATAACTATTGAAGAACCTGTAGATTTAAGTGTTCTTACAAGTATAAACAGAGAAGACAGACAAGTTGTATTAAATCTTAGAGGAAGTGATAGTTATAATATAACTTTAAATGGAGATTTAATCAAAACCTCTAGTAACAGTATAGATTTATCATTAAAAGCTGGCTTTAATACAATCAAAGTAACAACAAACCTGAAATGTCAAGGAATTTTTGAAGAAACAATTTTCATTTCTGAAGATATTTTATTTAGTCCAAATCCAGCTGATGATTCTTCCAAGTTATGGGTAGGTGGAAACGACGATAATATTAATATGACTTTATTTGATATTTCAGGAAGAGTTATATGGACAAAAGATGATAAAGTTCCATACAATAGATCTGTAAGCGTTCCTTTTTCAAACATGAAATCAGGTGTTTATATCCTACAAGTCGATTCAAAAACAGTAAATAAATCAATTAAAGTAATTAGAGAGTAATGAAAAAAGTTTTATTATCTACAGTATTTTTTATAAGTATTTTATTAATATCATGCGGAGGAAGCGCGGAAGGCGAAGGAGGAGGAAGTGGTCCAGTTGATCCACCGCCAACACCCCAAAAACCATCGAAAGCAGTTTTAGAAAAACCAGCTAATAACTCCGAATGCTTAGAAGTTGATGCAGTAAAATTTGAATGGAATGCTTCCGAAAATACTACATCGTACACAATAAATATTAAAAATTTACTTACTAGTGAAATAATTACTAACACTATCACTACTACATCTCTAGAAATCACTTTAACAAAAGGATTCCCATATTCATGGCAAGTTATTTCAACTAACTCAACAAGCTTTGTTGCTGAAAGTGATAAATGGAAATTTTATTTATCTGGTGAAGCGTTAAAAAATCATGCTCCATTTCCAGCAGAAATACTAACTCCAAAACCCGGTTCATCTGTAAGTTCAGGTAGTGTATCCCTATCGTGGTCCTTCTCTGATATTGATGCAAACGACACTCATAGTTTTGATTTATATCTTGATCAAGATGAAGATAACCCTGCTACAAAAAAAATTGTTTCTAATTATAGTGCAACCAAAAGAACAACATCTATAGATACGCCTGGAGTTTATTACTGGAGAGTAGTAACAAAAGATAATCATGGAACATCATCAGATTCTGGGATATCAACCTTTACTGTTTTAGAATAAAACTACAGAAGAGATAAAAAGTAATCGATTTCATTTTTAGTGTTATAAAAATTAACACTAATTCTAATACCTTTTCCTCTTTGTGAGCAAGCTATGTTATTATCTAAAAGATGTTTATATAACTTTTCATCTCCTTTAATATTGAAAATATTTGAATGCTTAGTTCTTTTAGTAGTTTTAGAGTTTAACAATTTTTTTTTCTTGAGTTTTTCTAAAGTATAACAAGAGAGAGAATTGATTAATTTTTCAACTTTATCTATTCCGAAATTTGATAGTTTTTGTAAAGAAAAAAGCAAACTCCCAAAACTTAGAGTGTCATGATGGCCAGGTTCAAACAAATCAATAAAATTCTCGAAATCTATATTGAAATGAGAGTGTATAAACTTACTATTAAATGAAATAAAACCATTACCATATCCACCTAATAGCCATTTATATCCACTACTAATTAAGATATCAATCTCTGAATCAATCAAATTAAATTTAGTAGTACCACAAAACTGAGTTCCATCAGCAATAATTAAAATTCGGGGAAAATCTTTTTTAATTTGTTTAATAAAGTCTAAATCAATCAAAGTACCGTCAATATGTTGGACTATGGAGAAAATAAATACTTCAGGGTTATATTTATTTATTCCTTCAAGAATTTGAGTTTCTAAATCGAAAGTGTTATTTGAAAAATTATACTTTAATCCAGATGAAACTACTTGATTTAAAATACTACTGTAATCATCTTTTATCATTAAAATAGTTTTATCGGATTTAATAGCTTTTAATAATAAACTTAAACCAATTGAAAAATTTTGAACAAGAAATGTAGTCGAATCAACAGATCCTAAAAATTTATTTATTTCTGTTCTAGTTTTTTCCAACAACATCTCATGATTTAATCTAAATTGACTTCCCTTGTTTAAAAAATCAATTTCATGATTATTTCTCCAAGTAAGTAATTCATTATACATGAGTCCCGATCTGGCTGTATCTAGATATATTTTATTTTCTAATGCAGGAAATTTCACTGATAATGATTATAAAAATTAATAATGTAATTTAAAATATTATTTTTGTACTTCAATTTACAATTATGCTATTTAAAAACAATAATAGTTCTAACATTAGTGAAGATCAAATTGCATTAATTGAATATGCTCAAATCAGAATAAAGTCTAAAAAAAGACTCTTTTTTCATTTCTCTTTAATGATTATCAGTATTATATCTTTATTAACATCTAATTTAATATTTGAGTTCAAAAAAGAAATTGTTTTTTTTGATTCCCCCTGGTCCTATTGGATATGTTCATTATGGTTTATTCTTTTTTTGTTCCACTTATTTAATGTGTATGTTACAAATAAATTTATGGGTAAAAAATGGGAAAAAAATCAAATAAAAAAATTGGTAGAAAAACAACAAATTAAAATTGCTGAAATAAAAACTGAACTTGAGAAAGAAGCTAGAGTGATTGCAGAATCTCAATTATTTTCACAAAATAATCCAAACAATACAATTACTTTAATTGCAGCTGCAAGTGAGAATAATATTATTGGAAAAGACAATAAATTAATCTGGCATTTAAGTGATGATCTTAAACATTTTAAAGACTTAACAAAAGGACATTTTGTGATAATGGGAAGGAAAACTTTTGAATCGATGCCTAAAGCTCTTCCCAATAGAACTAACGTAATTATCACTCGTAAAACAGATTATAAAGCTGAAAACGCTATTGTTGTAAATTCATTAGAAAAAGCTTTAAAAATAGCAGAAAACGATAATCAACCATTTATAATTGGTGGGGGTGAGATATATAAATTGTCTATTGAAATTGCTGATAGAATTGAACTAACACGAGTCCACACAACAATTGAAGGAGATACTTCATTTCCTGAAATTAATTTAGAAAAATGGCAAGAAGTTAAACGTGACAAAAGACTTAAAGATGAAAAAAATAAATATGATTTTTCTTTTTTAAGATATGATAAAATCAATTAAATGAAAGCATATATATTTCCAGGACAAGGGTCTCAATTTACTGGAATGTGTCATGATTTATTTTTAAAATATGACACAATTAAACCTTTGTTTGCTAAAGCTGAAGAAATTTTAGAATTTGATATTTCTAAAATAATGTTTGAAGGTTCTAAAGAAGAACTGATCCAAACTAAAGTTACACAACCTGCTATTTTCATACATTCAATGGCGATTTTAAAAATTCTTGGAGAATCTTTTAAACCAGACTTAGTAGCTGGTCATTCACTTGGAGAATTTTCGGCATTAGTTGCTGCTGGGGTTTTAAATTATGAGGATGGACTTAAGTTAGTTTCTATTAGAGCTAAAGCAATGCAAAAATCGTGTGAAAAAACAAATGGCACAATGGCTGCAATTCTTGCATTAGATAATAATGTTATTGAAAAAATATGTAAAGATGTTGAAGGAGTTGTTGTAGCTGCTAATTATAATTGTCCTGGACAAGTTGTAATTTCAGGAGAATTAAATGCAGTTAAATTAGCTTGTGAAAAACTTAGTGATGCAGGTGCTAGAAGAGCACTTTTACTTCCTGTAGGCGGAGCTTTTCATTCAGAATTAATGATTGACGCAAAAGAAGAACTTTCATTAGCTATTGAAAAAGCAACATTCAGCGATCCTATTTGTCCTATATATCAAAATGTGAATGCTAAGGCTGACACATCAGTTGAAAAAATAAAAGAAAATTTAATCTCTCAGCTAACATCACCTGTAAAATGGAATCAAAGTATTGATCAAATGATAAAAAACGGAACAACACAATTTATAGAGATTGGTCCTGGACAAGTTCTGCAAGGACTTATAAAGAAAATTGACAGAAGTTCACATGTTAGTTTTCCTGAGCTGTAAAAAATTTGTTTATTTTTTTACAAATAAATTTAATTTGATCATTATCTAGTTCTGAATGCATTGGAAGAGAAATAACTTGCTCAGACATCATGTTAGATATTTTAAAATCTTCTTCTTTATAATTTTTATCAGAGTAGGCTTTTTGTTTGTGTAATGGAATTGGATAATAAATACCATGAGGAATATTATTGTCATTTAAGTATTTTGACAATTCATCTCTATTTCCACTTAAAACTCTCAAAGTATATTGATGAAAAACATGTGACTTACAATTATTTTTCACAATAGGAGTTAATAAATTTTTATTTTGATTTAATTCCTTAGAGTAAAATAAAGAAGCCTCTTTTCTTCTTTCATTGTAAAAATCTAGCAATGGTAATTTAACTGATAATATAGCTGCCTGCACACTATCTAATCTTGAATTCACTCCAACGACATCGTGATGATATCTAACATACATACCGTGATTAACAATTCCCCGCATCACATGCGCTAACTCATCATTGTTTGTAAAAATTGCTCCTCCATCACCATAGCATCCTAAATTTTTAGACGGAAAAAAAGATGTAGTCCCTATATCTCCAATAGTCCCGGATTTTAAATTAGAATTATTCGACGAAATATAAGTAGATCCTATTCCCTGTGCGTTATCCTCAATGACATAAAGACTATTAGATTTAGCTATTTCAATAACCTTATCCATATTAGCAACTTGACCAAACAAATGAACTGGAATAATTGCTTTAGTTTTTGGAGTAATTGCTTTGAGTATTTCATCACAATCTATATTAAATGTATCCTCCTCTATATCAACTAAAACAGGTTTTAACTGTAAGAGAGCAATTACTTCAACAGTGGCAGCAAAAGTAAAATCAGATGTAATTATTTCATCTCCTGGCTGTAAACCCAAACTCATTAAAGCTATTTGTAAAGCATCTGTTCCATTAGCACATGGAATTACATGTTTAACATTTAAATAGTTTTCTAAATCAGATTGAAATTTTTTGACAGACGGTCCATTAATAAATGTGCCATTTTTAAAAATTTCTAAAACAGAAGAATCAACTTCATCTTTTATAAACTCATATTGAGTCTTTAAGTCTACCATCTGTAACTTTCTCATAGTACGAAATTTGTGTAAAAATAAGAAAATACAGAGTTTTAGAATGAATATATTTACAAAATACTAAATGAGTATTTTTGTAATTCAATGAGGGTAATATATAACATAGTAATACTTCAAATAAAATCTCTTTTATTTATACTTAAATTTTTTAATTCAAAAATCAGATCTTTCGTTGAAGAAAGAAAAAAAGTATTAGAAATTTTAGAAAAAACTATTTCAAAAACCGACAATTACATATGGATACATGTAGCTTCCTTGGGTGAATACGAACAAGGCCTTCCAATATTTAAAGAAATTAAATCATTATATAAAAATCACAAAATAGTACTGTCTTTTTTTTCTTCATCTGGCTATCAAGTTCGTAAAACCAATCCTATTGGTGATATAACGGTCTACTTACCGTTAGATACAAGCAAAAATTCAAGGAAATTCGTTTCATTAATAAATCCAAAAATGGTATTTTTTGTTAAATATGAGTTTTGGCCTAATTATCTACAAAATTTAAAAAAAAATAGCACACCTACTTTTCTTTTAGCCGGCTTGTTTAGAAAAAATCATTGGTTTTTTAGATGGTATGGATCAGGGTTTCTAAATTTATTAAAATCTTCTATTACACACTTTTTTGTTCAAAATAAAGATTCAATAGATTTATTAATAAATAATAATATTACTAATTGCACGTTGATGGGAGATTCTAGATTTGACAGAGTTAATACTTTGTTAGATCAAAATAATAATATTGAAAATATTAAAGAATTTATCGGAAATAGAATTTGTTTTGTTGGTGGAAGTACATGGAAAGAGGACGAATCTCTAATGATTGATTATATAAATAAAAACAATAATAACTTAGTATGGATAATTGCACCTCACCAAATTAACTTAAAACATATTACTGATTTTCAACAAAAAATTAAACGTAAAAGTATTCTTCATTCTAATCTAAATCAAAACAATATAACCACAACCAAAGTACTGATTATAGACTCTGTTGGAATACTAACTAAACTCTATAGCTATTCTGACATTTCTTACGTCGGCGGAGGAATGGGGAACTCTGGATTACACAATATTCTTGAACCGGCTATTTTTAAAAATCCTATTTTAATTGGAAAAAACTATATTAATTTTCCAGAAGCTAGGGACCTTATCTCAAAAAATGGAGCTATAAGTGTGAAAGATTCTAAAGAATTTGAAAATATTTTAAATGAATTAATTGAAAATAAAAGAAAAAGATCGATAATGGGGGGGAATAATTTTGATTATATTAAATCAAATCTTGGTGCTACTAAAAATGTTATTTCATATTTAAAAGAAAGAAAATGAGAAAAATAATTCTGACATTTACAATTTTACTATCGTTTATAATAAACGCACAAAATCCGGTTGGAGCTTGGGAAAGAATTCATACTTCTAAAAATGGAAAAGAATTGAAAAGTATAGTTATTTTTTCTGAATCTCATCAAAGCATTAGTATCTATGAAAGTAAAACAGGAAGACTTGTTCATTCAAATGGAGGTACTTGGGAATTAAAAGGAAAAACAATGACTGAGGTTGTTAAATTTGATACTGATAATCCAGAGCGAGTGGGAAGTGCGGTGGTATTTGATATTAATATTGACGATGAATTTTTAGAAATTGTTGGCAGTGAAATGAAATTTTCTAGATTAGACAACGGAGCACCTGGTGACTTAAATGGAGCATGGTTAATGTCAGCTAGAATAAGAGATGGTAAAAAACAAGAAAGAGACATTTCTAGACCTAGAAAAACAATGAAAATTCTTTCTGGAACAAGATTTCAATGGATAGCATACAATACCGAAACAAAAAAGTTTATGGCAACAGGCGGCGGCACTTACACTACATTAAAAGGAAAATACAAAGAAAATATAGAATTTTTCTCAAGAGATAATTCTAAAGTTGGTTTAAACTTAGAGTTTGATTACGAAATTTTAATAAAAACTGATGATAAAAAATTAGTTAGTCAAAAAAACTGGTACCACAAAGGGTTTAGCAGTAAAGGAAATCCTATAAATGAAATATGGACTCAACGGTAAATTAGTTCTATGATCTTATTTAAATTAATTTTATAAAAAAATCAATGTCAAAAAGACCTTTAATTTTAGTAACAAACGATGATGGAATATCAGCTCCAGGAATTAGAACGCTAATTTCTGCAATGAATGAAATAGGCGATGTAGTTGTTGTAGCACCTGACAGTCCACAATCTGCAATGGGACATGCTATAACAATAAATTCAACTTTGCATTGTAACGCTATAAAAATTGATAACGGTCCACAAAAAGAATATTCTTGTTCAGGAACTCCAGCAGATTGTGTGAAATTAGGGATAAATGAAATTCTAGATAGAAAACCTGACTTATGTGTTTCTGGAATTAATCATGGATCAAATTCTTCAATAAATGTTATCTATTCAGGTACTATGAGTGCAGCTGTAGAAGCAAGTGTTGAGGGTATTCCGGCTATAGGTTTTTCTTTATTAGATTATAGTTGGGATGCTGATTTCGAAACTATAAAAGAGTATATAATAAATATTACGAAAAAAGCTTTAAATCGGGGTATTCCAAGGGGAAATGCCTTAAACATTAATTTCCCTAAATTAAAAAGCGCGGAAATAAAAGGTATTAAGATATGCCGACAAGCTAATGCATATTGGGTTGAAAAATTTGATAAAAGAACAAATCCACAAGGAAAAGAATATTATTGGTTAACTGGTGAATTTATCAATAAGGACGAAGGACAAGATTCAGATGAGTGGGCACTTGCTAACGGGTTCATTTCAATTGTTCCAGTAAAATTTGATATGACGGATCATAATAATATTAAAAAATTAAAAAACTGGGATTTTTAAATAAATGAAATATTATATAATTGCTGGGGAAGCGTCAGGGGATTTACACGCATCCAATTTAATAAAGGAAATTATTAAATTGGAACCAAATGCGGATATTAGAGCTTGGGGAGGAGATAAAATGCAAAATGCTGGAGCTAATGTTGTAAAACATTTTAAAGATTTAGCATTTATGGGATTTTACGAAGTCTTAATAAACCTAAGAACAATTTTAAAAAATATTAGTTTTTGCAAAAAAGATATTCTTGAATTCAATCCAGATAAAATAATATTTGTAGACTATCCTGGATTTAATATGAGAATCGCAAAATGGTCAAAAAAATATAAATTTCAAACCATATATTACATAGCTCCTCAGCTTTGGGCATGGAATGAAAAGAGAATAAAAAAAATAAAAAAATATATTGATTCTTTATATGTTATTTTACCATTTGAAAAAGAGTTTTTTGAGACTAAACATAAATATCCTGTAAAGTTTTTAGGCCACCCATTATTAGATAGTATAAGTAATTTTAAAAAAAATTACGATTCATCAAGTGAACAAATAATTACTAACAAAAAAGCAGTTATTGCAATTTTACCAGGAAGCAGAAAACAAGAAATTAAGAAAATCTTAAATACAGTAATTAAAATAGTTGATTATTTTCCTGATCACCAATTTATTGTAGCAGGAGCGCCAAATATTGAACTTAGTTATTACAAATCAATTTTAAAAAATAAAAGAATAAAAGTAATAGAAAATAAAACTTACGAGATTCTTTCAATATCAACCGCTGCAATTGTAACAAGCGGAACTGCTACGCTTGAGACTGCACTGTTTAAAGTGCCTCAGGTTGTGTGCTACAAGAGTAGTTACTTCAGTTATTTTATAGCTAAATTAATAGTGAATATTAAATATATTTCACTAGTAAATCTTATAATGGATCAACAAATTGTAAAAGAATTAATCCAACAAGATTGTAATAAAGATAAAATTAGAAATGAACTTGAAAAAATTTTAGATTTAAATAATAAAAAATCATTACAAATTAAATACGATGAATTAACTTCAATACTAGGAAATAATGGAACTAGTAAGAGAGTAGCTTTAGACATAATAAAAAAATAAGGTTGTGAAAATTGATGGTATAGATAAAAGAATAATACTTGAGTTATCCAATAACTCTAGAACTCCTGTATTGGAAATATCAAGAAAAATTGGTATTTCCGGAGCTGCAATTCATCAAAGAATAAGAAAATTAGAAGATTCCGGTCTTATTAGTGGGCATCATTTAAAATTAAATCCAAAAGTATTGGGTTACTCAACGTTAGCTTTTGTAGGTGTTTATTTTGATAAAGCTGAAAGAAACTCTGATGCAATAAAATCAATGAAAAATATTCCTGAAATTCTAGAATGTCACTACACAACTGGAAACTGGAGTGTTCTTATAAAAATATTATGTAAGGATAATGAAGATTTAATGCTGATATTAAACAAGAAAATTCAATCTATTGAAGGTGTTTCCAGAACAGAAACTTTTATTTCATTAGAACAACAGATTGATAGACAAATTACTATTTCTTAGATTTAATTATAAAAAACAATATAATTAATGTCAGTATTATTGAAACAAAATTACCAATTATCATTGATAAACTTTCTAAATTGACACCGTGTATAAACCATAAAAATACACCTGAAATATATAAAAGATAAGTTGTAAGAGATAAGCCTTCAACAGATTTAGTTTTCAAAACCTTTAATACCTGTGGAATAAAAGCAATTGTTGTTAAAAATGCTGCTACAAAACCAATTACTTCACCTCCATTAAAAAGTAAATCTAACATACTATATTAATTATTTTTCCAGGAACAACAATGATTTTTTTTATTTCACGCTGACTAAGATATTTTTCTAATCTTTCATCTTCATGTAAAGTCTTTTTTATTTCTTCTACGTTTAAAGATAATTCTAGATTTAATTTAAACTTCATTTTACCGTTAAAAGAAACAGGGTATTCAAATGAACTTTCCTTTATATGCTCAGGATTAAAAATTGGAAAAGACTCGAAAGATATTGTATTTGAATTACCTAGTTTGCTCCATATTTCCTCACATATATGCGGAGCAAATGGAGATAATAAAATTGTTAAGTTTTTTAATACATATAAATTATTACACTTCTGTGAACTTAATTCATTAACACATATCATAAAAGCACTTACCGAAGTATTGAATGAAAAATTATTAATATCATCTTCAATCTTCTTTATTGTTTTATGTAAAACCTTTAAACTTTCTTTAGAGGGATCTTCATCACAAACATAAAACTTTCCTGTTGAATGAAAGAGATTCCAAAACTTTTTCAAAAAAGAATATGTTCCTGAAATACCAGCAGTATTCCATGGTTTAGCTTGTTCAATTGGTCCTAAAAACATTTCATATAATCTGAGTGTATCAGCACCATAATCGCTACAAATTTGATCAGGGTTTATGACATTATATTTAGATTTTGACATTTTTTCAACTTCTCTATGCACAATAAATTTTTGATTAAGAGATTCAAAATTTGCATTTTTAAATTGAGGTTGCCAATTTCTCAAAGCATTCAAATCCAATTCGTTGTTAGTGTCTACAAATTGTACGTCAACATGTATAAGTTGAGTCTTAACATTTTTAACTATTTCTTTTGAAAAATAATTATCTGTTCCGACTTCTCGAGAAATAAAAGCACTATTCCCTAAAATCATTCCTTGATTAATTAACTTTTTAGCATAATCCTTCACAGGGACTAAATCTAAATCGTATAAAAAATATTGCCAAAATCTTGAATATAATAAATGTCCTGTGGCATGTTCACTACCACCAATATATACATCAACTTCTTTCCAATAGTCTAGAGATTCTTTTGAAGCAAACTCTTGATTGTTATTTGGGTCCATATATCTATTAAAATACCATGAACTTCCCGCCCAACCTGGCATAGTATTAAGCTCTAATCTGAAAACAGACTTATTATCAATTAATGAATTAGCAACAACTTTATTATTGATAGTGTCCCACGCCCATATTTTTGAATTACCTAACGGAGGCTTACCATCTTCTGTAGGCAAATACTTGTCTACGTCTGGTAGAGCTATTGGTAGGTGATTCTCGTCAATCATAACAGGAAGGTTATCCTTATAATAGACGGGGAAAGGTTCTCCCCAATATCTTTGTCGACTGAAAACAGCATCTCTTAGCTTATAATTAATCTTGTGAACTCCTTTATTTATTTGTTGTAATTTTTTAGTAGCTAAATTTAAACCATCCTTAAAGTTTAAACCATTTAAAGAGTCTGAATTGGTCAAAACAAAATCTTCTTTACTTTGAAATGCCTCTTTAGAAATGTCTTTATCGAGAAAAATATTTTTAACAGGAAGATTAAAAAATTTAGCAAAATTATAATCTCGTTGATCTCCACATGGAACTGCCATAACAGCTCCAGTTCCATATCCTGCTAAAACATAATCAGAAATCCATATTTCAAGTTTCTCATTATTAAGAGGATGAATAGCGTAAGCGCCTGTAAAAACTCCGCTAATTGATTTAACATCAGAAATTCTTTCTCTTTCAGTTTTCTTACTTGATATTTTAATGTAATTTTTAACAGAGTCTAAATTCTCATCTTTAGTTATATGTTTAACATAGGGATGTTCAGGAGCTAATGTCATAAAAGAAACTCCATGAATTGTATCCACTCGTGTTGTAAAAACTTCAATTTGTTTGTCAAAATTTTCTACATCAAAACTTACCATTGCACCTTCAGATTTACCAATCCAATTTCTTTGCATTTCTTTTAGAGGCTCAGGCCAATCTATATCATTCAATCCATTCAATAATCTCTGAGAATATGCAGAAATTCTTATACTCCATTGGGTCATTTTTTTTCTTAATACTTCATGACCACCTCTTTCGGACAATCCATCTATAATTTCATCATTAGCAAGTACAGTTCCTAATTTAGGACACCAGTTAACATCAATTTCTGATAAATAAGCTAATCTATAATTAAGTAAGATTTGTTCTTTTTCATTGTAGTTGAAAGCGTCCCAATCATTAGAACTAAAAATCTTAATCGTGTCACTTTGAGATGCATTTATATTAGAATTACCATTTGACTCAAAAATTGAAATTAATTCTTTTATATCTTTTGACTTATTAATGTCTATATCGTACCAAGAATTAAAAAGCTTAATGAACATCAGTTGAGTCCATTTGTAATAGTTTTTATTTGAAGTTCTTATTTCTCTAGACCAGTCAAACGAAAACCCTAAACGATCTAACTGTTCTCGATATCTTGAAATGTTTTCATTTGTGGTTTGCAAAGGGTGTCTACCGGTTTGAATAGCATATTGCTCTGCAGGAAGTCCAAAAGAATCATATCCTTGAGGATGCAAGACATTGAATCCTTTTAATCGCTTATATCTTGAATAAATATCACTAGCTATATAACCTAGCGGGTGACCTACATGAAGTCCAGCACCAGAGGGGTAAGGAAACATATCTAATACGTAAAACTTCGGAAGTGAGCTGTTATTTTCGGCTTTGAAAGTATTATTTTCAGCCCAAAATTTTTGCCATTTATTTTCAATGTCTTTGAAGTTGTACAACATACCTATATTAAAAAAACAAAAATACATTTATTGTACGAATAGGAAAAGTTTAAATCACATAACCTAATGAATTAAAAAGGTTTAGTATTTTTACTGAAAATATAATATTACTCTAATTGGCTATTTCTAAAAACAAAAGACTTCTATCATCATACTTTTCAGTAGTATTAAGTATTTCTATTGTTTTGTTTATGATGGGTGCTTTTTTTTTAATAGCATTTAATGCTAGTAAGATTTCTGATGATTTTAAAGAAAAAATCCCCATTACTATTTATTTAAAAAATGATGCTAAAAAAATAGAAATAGAACAACTAATCAAAAAACTTAACTTAAAAGATTATACTAACTCTATAAACTATATTTCTAAAGAAAAAGGAGCTGAAATTTTAATAAATGAAATTGGTGAAGATTTTATTGAGTTTTATGGAACTAACCCTCTTTTAAACTCCATCGATTTATTTCTTAAATCAGAATTTGTAACGACTTTAGTTTTCGATGAAATATCTAATGAATTAAACAATACTGATTTTATAGACGAAATTATATATGATGCTCCACTAATTTCCTTGATTAACGATAATATTAATAAAATTAAATACTGGATCTTAGGAATCGCAATGTTTTTTCTTATTATTTCAATTTTAGTGATTAATAGCTCAATTCGCCTTTCTATATATTCCAATAGAATAAATATAAAAACAATGCAAATGGTTGGAGCCACTAGAAGATTTATAAGAAAACCTTTTATAAGCACTCATGTTAAATTAGGCTTAATAGGTTCTTTAATAGCTATTACTCTACTAAGTTCATCTCTTTACTATATTCAAAATAATTTTGAATATTTTAATTTTGAGTCTGAAATCCCACTGATAATTTCAATGTTTGCTGCAATTTCAGTTTTTAGTATAATAATTACCTATTTATGTACCTTTTTTGCAACACAAAGATTTTTAAAAATTAAAATAGAACAACTTTACTAATGAAAAAATTAAATAAAAAAACTTTTGTTTTTGAAAAAAAGAATTATTTGGCAATGATTATTGGATTAGCATTTATTACATTGGGCTTTATACTAATGTCTGGTGGAGGTAGCGAAGATCCTAATGTATTTAATCCTGAAATTTATAATTTTAGAAGAATAAAATTAGCACCAACTCTTGTTTTAATTGGTTTTGGAATTCAGGTTTATGCCATTCTATTAAATCCTAATAAAAAAAAATAAATGGATTATTTTGAGGCTATTATTTTAGGAATTGTTCAAGGATTAACTGAATTTTTACCTATCTCTTCAAGTGGTCACTTAGAAATTTCAAAAGCAATTTTAGGAAATGATTTTTCCAATAAAGAAAGTTTACTTTTTACAATAGTTTTACATTTTGCTACAGCATTGAGTACTATTGTATTCTTTAGAAAAGATATATCTCAAATTATTATAGGTCTTTTTGATAGAGAAGACAAAGAATCATCGAAATTCTCAATTTCAATAATCATATCAATGATACCTGCAGTACTTATTGGTCTTTTTTTTGAAGAAACTATTAATTCATTTTTTAATGGAAATTTAATTTTAGTTGCAGTTATGCTATATATAACTTCTATACTACTATATCTTTCAGATATAATAAAATTAGATAGCAAAGAGATCACCTTTAAAAATAGTTTTTTAATAGGTTTAGCTCAAGCTATTGCAATTTTACCTGGAATTTCGAGAAGCGGAGCAACTATTGCAACTGCTGTAGTTATTGGAATTGATAGAGAAAAAGCTGCAAGATTTTCATTTATAATGGTTATACCTTTAATTTTTGGAAGTATGGCTAAGTCAATTATAGATAATGGAATTGCATTTGAAAATTTTGATTTCTTTTCGGTTGCTCTAGGATTTGTGTCTGCGTTTATTACTGGTCTTCTTGCATGTAAGTGGATGATATCTCTAGTCAAAAAAAGTAAATTATATTATTTTTCAATTTATTGCTGTATTGTTGGATCTATAATTATTTATTATTCTTTAAAAAATGGAATTTAGCAAAGAAGCATTTTTAGAGGGTAGAATACTTTTAATTAACAAACCTTTAAACTGGACTTCGTTTCAAGTAGTTAATAAAATAAGATGGCTAATTAAAACTACGTTTAATATTAAAAAAATTAAAGTTGGTCATGCTGGTACTTTAGATCCTTTAGCTGATGGCTTGCTAATAATTTGTACTGGGAAGATGACTAAAAAAATTGACCAGTTTCAAAAATTAAATAAAATATACACAGGTAAATTTTTTTTAGGAGCCACTACTCCCTCTTATGATTTAGAAACTGAAATAAATTCAAAAAAATCTATTGATCATATAACTGAAAAGTTAATTTTAAAAACTACTGAAGATTTCAAAGGTAAAACTATTCAAACCCCTCCAATATACTCAGCAATAAAGCACAAGGGAAAGAAATTATATGAATTTGCTAGAAAAGGAGAAACAGTAAAAATTAAAGAAAGAGAAATTTTTATTTCTGAATTCTTGATAACAAAAAAACAACTTCCTGAATTAGATTTTTTAGTTAACTGTAGTAAGGGAACCTACATAAGGTCATTGGCTAATGATTTTGGAAAGAAATTAGAATGTGGAGCCTATTTATCAAAATTAACAAGAACAGCTATTGGAGATCATTTATTAGAAAATTCTATTTCGATTGAAGATTTTGAAAAGACACTAAATTAAAAAATTTAAAAATTGTTGTCTTGAAATTTCCTCAGCTCCTAAAGACTTCATATGTGCGCTTGGAACTTGACAATCTATTAACTTATATCCATTTTTACTTAATTCCTTAATTAAATGAATAAATCCAATTTTACTTGCATTATTTTCTTTACTGAACATACTTTCTCCACAGAAAATATCTCCTAAATCAATTCCATAAAGCCCGCCAACAAGCTCAAAATCTTTCCAGACTTCAACGGAAAATGCATGACCTTCTTTGTGTAAAAGATTATATGCTTTTTTTAATCCTTCAGTAATCCATGTTCCATTTTGACCAAATCTTTTAACCTTAGCACAACAATCTACGACTTCATCAAAAGACTGATTAAATGTTACTTTAAAATTCGCGTCTTTTAAGACTTTTTTAGTTGATTTAGAGATTCTAAGTTTTTCGGGAAATAAAACCATTCTGGGATCCGGACTCCACCAAACTAGGTAGTCATCACTTTCAAACCATGGAAAAATTCCTTGTTTATAAGCTTTTAAAATTCGTTTTGGATCTAAATCACCACCAATAGCAACAACTCCATCATTATTTGCTGACAACGCTGATGGAAAGATATGTTCGCTACTTAATTGATGCATTTATTTGTTAAAAAGGCAAGTCGTCAGGCTCGTTATCATTTATATTATCCGCTGGTTCAAAAGCATCAGCTGGTGGAACTGGAGGAATATTTGAATCTGTATCCTCAGATGTTAACTTTTCGATTCTCCAACCTTGGATTGAATTAAAATACTTAACCTCTCCTTGTGGACTTTCCCATTCTCTTCCTCTTAGATTGATATCTACTTTGACAGACTCACTTACTTTATAAGAATTTAAAATATCACATTTATCTTGAATAAATTCAATTAAAAGGTCTTGTGGGTACTGTTCTTCTGTTGTTATAACTAATTCTCTTTTTCTAAAACCGTTACTTCCGTATTCTTTTGTTTCGTTAATTAGTTTGATTTTTCCTGTAATATCCATTTTATTAAATAATTTTTTACAAAATTAAAGAATTTTTAGTCCTTATTTTAGGTAAACAAAAGATTTATAATCAATAATATTAACAACTTCATCGAAATAGAAAAAATCTGATTTTTTTACAGGAACGATTTGATAGTTTCAGCTAAATCTTTAAACTCTTGGTCAGACATTTTAATTTTCTTTTTAAAAGTTATATCCTCCATTGAATTTAATGGAATTAAATGAACATGTGCATGAGGAACTTCAAGTCCAATAACAGAAATACCTATTCTTTCACAGGAAACTGTTTTCTTTAAAGCTTTAGCAATTTTGTTAGAAAAATTCATTAAATCCTCGTAGTCTTTATCATCTAAATCAAAAATAAGATCTACCTCTTTTTTAGGAATACAAAGGGTGTGACCAAATGCATTTGGATTAATATCTAAAAAAGCAAAGCAATTAGTTGTTTCTGCAACTTTATAGCAAGGAATATCTCCGTTTAAGATTTGAGTAAAAATAGAATTCAAAATTTATCTGTCTATAGAAATGATTTCAAACTTAATAGTTCCATTTGGAACCATTACTTCAGCAACTTCTCCTACTTTTTTACC